>Ga0075012_10000295_pt1 | contig 54079 bp, 29 predicted proteins | sample All_14_2_FD_71474 | JGI IMG/M metagenome (GOLD analysis project Ga0075012, IMG submission 71474) | Freshwater microbial communities in response to fracking from Pennsylvania, USA - Allegheny Zone_MetaG_DW_15 | ecosystem: Environmental > Aquatic > Deep subsurface > Groundwater > Drilled...
TGCCGATATTATCCGCATTGAATTTGAACTTGAGGTTTTTGGTAAAATCCCAAGCCAAGTCGTAGCGGCGGGTCCACAGGAACTGCTTGTTGTAGTAGGTGTTGTACAACGGGTTGTCACCGGAGAAACGATACTTCGTCGCATTAAACCTGCGGTCCAAGTCAGTGGAGAAACTGAACGAGTTCGGCAGCGGATTGAAGTTTATTTCCTTGATGAACTTTAGGTATTTGTCTTTTTTGATGGCCTTTTTGAACGGCTCGATGTACTTCACCGTGCGCTGGTAGTTGTAGTCAATGGCACCCCGTTGGCGGGTCAGTACATCGCTCTCAATAATGGGGTCTCGGCGGCTCGTTTCCTCCAAGCCGTAGGTGAAACTGAAATTGGACAGGCTCCATGGCATCGGCTTGCCGCCACCGTTGGGGTTGTCCCAGCGAACGTTCGTGAAGTTGTAGTTCTTGATTTTGGTAGCAGTCTGCGCCAATTTCCGCACTTCCGACGGGTTGTCGGAAAGCTTGATTTTTTCCTTCAGCTCAATATCCTTGTCGTAAGGGTCGTACTGCGGGTTGTGTACCTCACTTGAATATTGGAAGTAAAACGGCAATTTCAGCCCGACGCTTGCGGGAAGGAACTTGTCCAGTGCGATCTGCGTCGCAATGTCGTACTGGTTGATTTGCTCCCGGCTGCGCTCCTGTAGCTTTTGGTCGAGGGCCCCAAATCCGATGCTGCTCGTTTTGCCAGCGATGGAAATGGTTCCAAGGTCGGCCAGTTGGATATCGGCACGGGCAGTGGCAGCAACACCGCCTCTTTCGTCAAGCCCATAGGTGCGAAGCTCGTTTACCCAAATTTCGATACTCTTTTGCTCGCCTGGGTCACAGAACTCACCCGTTTTCGGGTTGCGGATGCCAATCATCAGTGCCTTGATATTGCCAAGGTTCGGTGCTCCTTTGATGCTGATTCGGGCAGTGCCGAGATCGTTGTCCCTGTCCACGGTTTCCGAATACTCTTGGGCAGCGCTGAAGTTGCTTTGATTGCGATTGATCTTGAGCGTTTTCAATTCGTCGAAAATGACTGAAATGTCGTTTGTCTCCGGCCAAACCACCCGATTATACTCAGGAGCATTGGGTGGGACGTTGGTGTTGGGGTCTGAAAGCGTCAGCGGGATTTCGTACTCGTAATAGTTGTTCTTGAAGTCGCTGCCCAAGCGCACGAATACCGTCAAATCGCCACTTTTGAGGGTGTGGTCATTGCCGCAGTCGGTCGGCTCGGCATGTACGAACATTTTCAGCTTGCTGAAATTCCGCATGTCCAGATTCAGGTTCTTGAACATGCCCCTTGCGTCGCCGTCGGAGAGGTCGCACACCCGCATGGTCTGTGCCTGCTCGTTCTGGAATGCTTGTAGGTTGACGCCAATGGCACGCTCACGGCTGATGCCCGGAGGCAGCACGTAGTGGAACGGTTCCCGCTGGCTGTTTTCCTCAATATTTACTTTGTTCAATTCAAACTCGGAGGGCGTCTCAGTAGGTGCAGGCGAAGGACAAGGCTCACCGATGTCCTGTTTGTAGCGACGCCATTGGTTGCGCTGCAATCCGAATTCTGCAAAACGGAACTGGATAGGCGCCTTGAATTCCTTCATGTAAATGCGCATGAAGCGGATGGAACGGAAATCCTGAATGCCACCGATTTTCTGGAAGTTCGGGTCGGATTCTGGCAAATCGAGCGGAACTCGGAAACGGTACCATATCCTGTTGTTGTCTCCTGTAACCACGTCGGTGATAAAAGGGTTGTCGAGGTCAATGCCGTTGGTGCCATCGAATTTGACGGGAACCCGGTACTGGAAATAACCTTCGGTCTCGTTCAAGGTACGGTCGCCATCGAGGTCTTCGCCATCGGGCGTTTGCGTAGAAGCATTGGAAGTTTGTTGGCCCTGTGAGAAAGGTGTATTGCCTTCTGTGCCATAATGCCTGTCGTAGCGCTGCAACAGGGGAGTGCCACCCGGGTAACCGTAGCGGAAGTGCAAGAAGTCGTCGTTCGACGGGTCACTGGCAATGGCTTGTTTGGCTTCGGTAGTCAGACCGGATGCAGTGATGGCATCCAAATAGCTTTTGAAATGCTCCTTTTCCATATTATCGGAAAGGCCATCGAGGCCCACGTCCTGTGCCTCCCGGTTTTCTTTGTCTGAGTCGAATGCATTGGTGATTTGCTGTGTCAGCGGCACCCGGCCCCAATTGGTGTTGGCGGCCCTGCGGCCTTGGGTGTTAGGGCCAGGGAGGCCATTCTCAAAGAACTTTCGGCTATCTGGCATGATGTCCTCGGAGATGTTCCCAAGGTTGAAATAAATATAACCATCCATGTCGCCGTTGACAGCGGCTGGGTTGCTGGAGCCACTGCCGTCAGCGTTGAGGTAGGGGCTGAGCATCCAAAACTCTATGTACTCGACGTTGGCCGTCTGGAAATCGTTGGTTGTCAACTGGCGCATGATGCCTGCCCAACGGGATTCCGGTGAGTTCAAGCCGCCATTGTTGTTCAGGCCAGCGGAGTAGGTAGTTCCGCCATTCGGCAAATCAAAATTGTACGGCCCACGGCGGGTAGGGTCGTAGGCCATGTCCATGATTTGGACGAAGTTGTTGAACTGGTTCTGGTTAGTGGAATTGGGAAATATCTCCTGACGGTTAATAATCTGTGTGTACGGGTTGACATCGTCGCCGTCGCCCCTGATGTCACCATTTGACTCGATGCGGAACCAGTTCAAGTGCGCCCGGTTCACGCCAGCCAGCAGATTGTCCTTCAGGCCGGATTCCGGGAACATTTCGTTCTGCGGGATGCTCGACATTACCCAGCCGTTGGTTCCAATCACAGACGTGAAAAGCGGAATCGGTTGGGAGCTGCCCTCGAAGTCGTCAATATAATTCACGCCGCCCTTGTCGCCATCTGCCGATTTTTCGTTGATGGCCCTGGAGTGGCCGGGTTTGATGGCGGCTGTTTCAGCCGAAAAAGTGATGTTTGAAGGGGCCTTGGTGGTGATCAGCGGCAGCCTGTCAATCATTTTCGTGATCCACGGCACTTCGTTGCTGTAATTGATGTCGAGGCCGAACATGCGGTTGTTGATGGGGTCGTCGCCGATGTTCACCTTCTGGGTATATGGCCGCTCGAAGAGGCGCATGTAGGTAGCACCGAGGCTGAGGTGCTTGTTTACTTCGTAATCCGCACGCATGCCCAACATCGTTTTTTGCTGAAAGCCAAAAAGCGTGTTGTCTTCAAAGGAAACCTTGATAGGCGTGCCGGAATTGAGGATGGCGTCGTTGAGGATTCGGACTTTTCCGATGGAATAATCCACCTCGAAATCGGTTCCTTCATCCAACTCTTGGCCACCTGCCGTTACCCTTACGGAACCGGGTGGAATATTGAACGCACCCAGCGAAATCTCGCTGGAAACGCTGGATTTGTAAGAACCTTTAATGGTGAAACGGTTCAACTCCGGGTACTCCTTCGCATTGAAAAGCGTCTGGCGGTAAAGTTGGTTGTAAACGTATTTCTTGCGCTCGTTGGGGTCGGTTATCTGCTTTTCGAGGGCGCTGCCGAACGGCTCCAGCACCGGGAACATCACCCTGCCCGTACGGGACTGGATGGTCAAGCCCTCCACGTAATCAAACACGCCGTCAGGTTGCGGGTCGTTCTGCACGTTGAGCTGGTCCAGGTTGAACACCCGGAGAAGCGGCACTTGGGCTAGGTTGCTGGTTGGCAAAAAGCGCTTCTCGCCTTGGCCGGGGTCGTCGTAGAAAATGTCAAACTTGAAATCCTCCCGTGAAACGTTGTACGCACCGATGTTATACACGTTTTTCATCATCAAGTCCCATGTCGGCAGGTTGACGGGCTGCACGGTGCTTTTGAGCATTTTCACAAAAAGCACGTTTTGGTTGGGTATCTGGGTTGTGTCCCGTTGGTTGGAAATACCAGTGTTTTGCGCAACGTCCTCAGCCATTTGCCCCACCTGATATACTTTGTCTTTGTAGGTATATTCGAAGGCCACACCCACCACCTGGTCAGGTTGTATATTGATGTTCAACGAGATGTAGCCGAGTTCGGGGTGGAAGGTGTACTCGGTCGTTGACAGCAGGCGGGCGGTCACTTTTTCGAAATCCCGGCCCTGCTGGAAATTGAACGGCGGCGTTTTCAGCACGTTCACGATGCGTTCCACCTGCTTGGTGCGGGGGTCCGAAATGAGCGTTGGGTAGATGGGGTTGGCGTAATTGTCTGGCAGCGCCTCGCCCTTGTTGTCGGTGTAAACAGGTGCGACTGGCGGCTGCATGTCAGGGCTGGTGTTGGTCATTCGGGTGGTTTCGCCGAGGTCGGCGATGGCCACGATGTCACGTATGTTTTCTGTTCCGCCCCTTGTGTCGGTTACCCAAACTTGTAGTTTTTGGATTTTGAAAAGCGTCTTGATAACGGGTAGGTCGCTCAGCGAAGATTCGAAATTGTTGCGGTTGTAGTGTGTCAAAAGGAAGTGGCGGTTTTCCTCGTAAGCATCTGCAAACACTTGGTATTCCTGAATTTGGCTGCCACCTTTCGTCGTGATGTCTTCCTGCTTGGAACGCTGTTGCGAAGCCACGAGCGCCAAGCGAAGCTTCGCAAATTGTAGTTCCGTTTTTAATCCGAAAAGACTTTGACTGCCCTGTATCAGCGTGCTTTTCAGCGGCAAGCTGACGTTCCCCGCCTCTATTTTCTTGATGATGTCGTCCTCCCCGAAGGCATCGGTGTTGTAGTCGAGCTTCATCGTGTTGTCGAAGTCGAAGGTGGCCTTGGTGTTGTAGTTGGTGCTGAGTTTCAGTTTTTCACCGATGGAGCCTTCCACGTTCATCTGGATATCCATGTTGAAATCAAAACCGCCCCGCCGCTGCTGGCGCCTTGTCCAGCTTGGGTTCTGAGTGTTGTTGAAGTCCACGCCGAAGGTCAGGTCAATGTTCCCCTGCGGTTGGATGTCCACCTTCGTTCCCCCAAAAAGCCGCTCGATGAGCTGGTTTTTCACGTCAATTTTGCCGATAGGGTCCAGTTTGCCGTTCACGCCACGCTGGCCAGAGCCGTTGAGTTCCTTGAAGTAATCCTGGTCCTGCTTCTTGGTTTGGTAGTCCATGTACTCATCGAAGGTCATGTAGGTGGGCGGGCGGTAGTAGTCGTCGCCTATTTTCTCCGTGATGATGTACTGGTTGGTGATGGGGTCGTACTCCACCGTCTGCTGCACGTCCTTCGGGTCTTTCAGGTCGAAAGGATTGGCGTTCGGGTTTGTGATGAAGTCGCCAGTGCGGTCCTTGAGAGGAACCGTGTCCTGTGGCATCTCCAAGAACTTGGTTGAGAGACCGTTGGCACTTGCTTTGGCAGGTGCGGCATCCGACAAAACATATTCGTTGGAATAGGGATTTTCTGGGAAATTATTGCTCCCTAGCATGGGAGTAGTGAGTGCAAAAAATCCAAAAGCCGTAAAAATACCGGGTAGAATTATTCTCTTCTTCATAAGATGCATGTGCAAAAACTGCAATTTCTTTTGAAAAACAATCTGCTTGTGAAAATGTAACGAGGTAAAAAGAAGGGTAGCGCAAATGCCGTCAAAGGCTGAATGCAGGTTTACGAAAACTGCCCGGAATAGTTGGGTTCTTGATAGATTTTATTAATAAGTACTTCGTTCCGGTTAGTCAAGGCTTTGATTTTGGATAAAGCACTGCTTTTCAAGGCTTTAAGTCAACTCGAAACTCGAAACTAACAACTCAAAACTACTTATGTCCTGATTTTCGTAAAATGCTAATCTTTCTTTCTTCTCGCTGGTTTGCGCTTAAAAACGCCGTTTGTTTGGTTGCCCTTTGCAGTGCGAGGTTTTTAACAAATTTGGAACTTCGGTCACGAAAGCTGCTTCAGTGACATCCGTACTAAATCTTCCACTGTTTTCACGCCGGGGTTTTCCTCCAGCGCCTTGTTCAGCGCCTTTTGCGCCTGAATTTTGTTCACCTGCAATGACAGCAGCGCAGATAACGCCTCCTGCCGGATAGTATTGTCCGCTGGCAGCAGCGATGGTGTCAGTTCGCCGCCAGTTTTCATCATTTTGCTCTTCAGGTCCAGTATGATCTGCTTTGCCGCCTTTGGGCCGATGCCCTTCACCTTGCGCAGCGCCGCCTCGTTTTCGCCGATGATGGCCGAGCGTATTTCGTCAGGGTGCATCTGTGAGAGCATCACCTGCGCCGTGTTCGGGCCGATGCCTGAGACGGAAATCAGGTGGACGAACAGCACCCGCTCCTCGTCCTCGGCGAAGCCGTACAGCGTGTGCGCATCTTCCTTGATGTGCAGGTAGGTCAGGATTTTCACCTGCTCCAGTTTTTCCACCTTGGCGTAGGTGCTCAGGCTGATGTTGATGTGGTAGCCGATTCCAGCGGCTTCCACCACGATGTAGGTGGGCGTCTTGTGGGTGATGTCGCCTCGGATATGCGTAATCAAATTCGCAGATTTTTGGTGAAATGAGGCGGCGAAGGTAAGCATTTTGGGAAAGTTGGAGGATGGCGGTGGTTTACTACTTTTGCCCCATGCGTTACCCCATCCAGCAAATCGCCGAAATCATGGGCGGGCAGTTAGTCAGTTCGCCCACCGATGCCGCTGCCCCCTCCGGGGTCATCGAGCACCTGCTGCTCGATAGCAGGCAGGTCATTTTCCCTGCCAGTTCACTGTTCATCGCACTGCAAGGGCGGCGCTTCAACGGCCACGAGTTCATCGCCGACCTCTATGCCGCTGGCGTCCGCAGCTTTGTCGTCTCCAAAAAATCTGCGAACCTGCTCGACTTCCCGCAGGCCAGTTTCATTTTGGTAAAAAACACGCACGAAGCCTTCCATGCCCTCGCAGCTTGGCATCGCAGCCAGTTCGCGCTGCCTGTCATCGGCATCACGGGCAGCAACGGTAAGACTATCGTCAAGGAATGGCTGTTCCAACTGCTCCACGAAGACCACTACATCGTGCGCAGCCCGAAGAGCTATAACTCCCAGACTGGTGTGCCACTTTCCGCCTTGCAAATTGCCCCTGAGCACACGCTGGGCATCTTCGAGGCGGGCATCTCCAAACTCGCTGAGATGGAAAAACTGGAGCGCATCCTGCGGCCCACCATCGGCATTTTCACCAATATCGGCGAGGCGCACCAAGAGGGTTTTCCCGACATGAAAACCAAGATTCGGGAAAAACTGGTTTTGTTCAAAGATTGTGAAACGCTGATTTATTGCGTTGATAATGAATTGGTTGCGGAGGAAATTCAGGTTGCTTTTCAAGGCCGCAAGCCTCAGTTTTTCACTTGGTCTGCCTTCGGCAAAACTGCCGACCTACGGATTTTGAACCACCATTTTTCCAACGGAAAAACAAAAATCTCGGCAAGCTTCGACGAGCCGGGCAAATCCGAAAGCCGTTTCATCGAAATTGAAATCCCGTTCACCGATGTTGCCAGCATCGAAAATGCGACCCACTGCTGGGCCGCATTGCTCCATCTTGACTTGCCGGACGAGGTTATCGTCGAGCGGATGGCCCGCCTCGAACCCGTAGCCATGCGCCTCGAACTGAAGGAGGGCCTCAACGGCTGTACCATCATCAACGACAGCTACAACTCCGACCTGACCTCGCTTGGAATTGCTCTCAACTTCCTCGGCCAGCAAAGCCCGTCCCGTACAAGCGGGGGCAAACAGCTGCGCCGGACGCTCGTTTTATCCGATATTTTACAGAGCGGCCAAACGGTGGCGCAACTCTACGGCACGGTGGCCGGTCTGCTCATCGAGCAACGGATTGACCGCCTCATCGGCATCGGCAAAAAAGTGGAGCATCTGAAAAAATACCTGCCCGATAGCTTCGATGCCCGTTTTTATCCAACCACCCAAGCGCTGCTGGATGACTTTTCTGAGCTAAGTTTCCGGGACGAAGCCATCCTGCTGAAGGGTGCCCGCCAGTTCGAGTTCGAGCGCATCGCCAATCGGCTGGCCATTAAGTTCCACAAGACAGTGCTGGAGGTGAACTTGAGCGCCCTGCTCAACAACCTGCGGGTCTATCAAAGCCAACTCGGCCCCGGCACCAAAATGATGGTGATGGTGAAGGCCGGAGCCTACGGCAGCGGCAGTGCAGAAGTGGCTAAATTGCTCGAATTCGAGAACGTGGACTACCTCGGCGTGGCCTACGCCGACGAGGGCGTTGAGCTTCGCAAGGCAGGCATCCAATTGCCCATCCTGGTCATGAACCCCGAAGCGGCGACCTTCGAGGCGCTGGTGCGCTACAAGTTGGAGCCGGAGATTTACAGTTTGGGGTTGCTCCGCAATTTTTTGGAGTTCCTGGACACCCATTTTGCGCAAGCGAATGTGAGCCACGAGCCAAGAGTCACCCCCACAGGTGGAAGCAATCACCAATCACCCCCACAGGGGCAAGCAATCACTAGTTACCAAATCCACATCAAATTCGACACGGGGATGCACCGTCTGGGCTTCGAGGAGGGCGATTTGCCCGCATTGCTCAGTTTGTTGTTGGAAAAAAGCGAGACTCGCCCAGCCTTGACTGTGAAAACAGTCTTCTCGCACCTCGCTGCCAGCGAGGCGCCGCAGCACGACGGCTTCACGAAGGAGCAGTTCGCCCGGTTTCAAAAAATGTACGAAGAACTGGCGGCTGGGCTGGGTTACCCGCCCATGCGGCACATCCTGAACAGCGGCGGCATCGTGCGTTTTGCGGAGCAACAAATGGAAATGGTGCGGCTCGGTATTGGGCTGTACGGCATTGACAGCAGCGGCCTTCTGCAAGACCGACTGCAAGTGGTGAACACGCTGAAGGCTACTATTTCGCAGATAAAAAACGTGGCCGCTGGCGAGACCATCGGCTACGGCAGACTAGGCAAGGCCGAGCGGCCCATGCGCATCGCCACTATTAGCCTCGGCTACGCCGACGGGTTGCTGCGCCGGGCGGGCAATGGGCGCTTCAGCGTGGGCGTGAACGGGCATCGAGCGCCCATCATCGGCAATGTGTGCATGGACATGACGATGGTGGACGTGACCGACATTCCCTCGGCAACGGAGGGCGATTCTGCCATCATCTTTGGCGCTGAGCCTACGGTGCAGGAGTTGGCTGCCGTGCTCGGCACGATTCCCTACGAGATTTTCACGACGATTTCGGAGCGGGTGAAGCGGGTGTACGTGCAGGAGTGAGCTGGGATTTTCGGTAGGCTGCTTGGCATTTGCGCAATTCACCGTTTCTTTTTCGCAGCTTGGGCATTAACTTTAGGCCGCATCGAGCTTTTTCATCCAATTATTCTCACTAACCACTGTCTGTATGAAGCAAGAATTACGCATTGTCATTGGCTTAATTTTCATGGCAAATGCCTGTTTTGCGCAGTTGCCAAACGGCTCCACTGCCCCCAACTGGACGCTGACCGACATCAACGGCAATTCCCATACCCTGTATAACTACATCAACAGCAACAAAACGGTTTTCATTGATTTTATGGCAACTTGGTGCTATCCGTGCTGGGAATACCATAATACGGGTTCATTCAACCAAGTTTACCAGCAGCACAGCGCCAACGTCATGTCGGTGATGATTGAAGCGGACGCAACCACCAACCTCGACTGCCTGTATGACCTGCCCAATTGCAGTGGCGCAGGCACCTGGGGCAACTGGGTGAGCGGCACTACCTTCCCCATCATCAACAATGCCAGCCTGAACGATGCATACGAAATCAATTATTTTCCAACGACATACGCCGTTTGCCCCGACAAAAAGATTTTTGAAATTCAGGGCCTCGGCGGCAACGACCTTTGGGAAGTCGCCAAGTGGTGTACCGCTCCAGAGCCGACTTTGGACAATGCAACCAACGTAGCCTGCTACGGCAATTCCACAGGTTCCATCACGATTGACCTGGACGGTGGCGTGCCGCCCTACACCCTGCTCTGGAGCAACGGTGCCACCATCGAAGACCTCTACAACCTGCCTGCTGGCAGCTACATGCTGACAGTCACTGGCTCGCTCGGTGGCACAAAAACGCTCGGCCCCATCAATATCACACAGCCCGCAGCGCCCCTCGTCATCAGCGATGTCAATATCACTCCGGAAGGCTGCAACGGGCTGGGGGGTATCATCGAAATCGAAGTGACTGGGGGCACGCAGGCATACGACTACCAATGGAGCAACGGCTTCAATGGCCCAGTAAACGCTGGGCTTTCAACGGGAATGTACAGTGTGACGGTGGTGGACGAAAACAATTGCACCGTTGGTCAGAACAATCTTTTCGTGGAACCGCCAAGCATTCCAGTGGCTGCGGCTGCTTCGCCAACAACCTTGACCTGCATTGTCCAGTCTGCCACACTGAGCGGTGCAGGAAGTTCCACAGGACAGCAATTCGGCTACCTGTGGACGACGCTGGACGGTGTCATCCATTCTGGTGCAAATACCCTGAACAACTGCATCGTCACTGCTCCTGGCACCTACGAGCTTTTGGTCACCAACACCACGAATACCTGCTCCACTTCTGCTTCTACTTTGGTGTTGGCAAATCAGGTGGAACCCACCGTTGCGGCTGGCCCGCCGGGCGTTTTGAGCTGCGCAATTTCACAAGGTACTTTGAACGGCGTTGGCCCCACGGGCCAAGGTTACAACGTGCTTTGGACGACGGTCGGCGGCAACATCGTCTCTGGGGCTACCACCCTCAACCCCGTGGTGAACGCCGTGGGCAGTTACACATTGACCATCACCAACACGGCAAACGGCTGTTCGGGTAGCTCAACCACAACAGTTACTTCCAGCGCCGCTCCTCCCAACGCCAGCGCCTCCGGCGGTGCGATTACTTGCGCCAATTCAAACGTGACATTGAGCGGCAGCTCAACCACCCCGAACGTTAGCTACGCCTGGACTGGCCCCAACAATTTTACTTCCACGCAGCAAAACCCAAGCGTCACGGCGCAAGGCAGCTACCAACTGACCGTCACCAACCCCGCCAACGGCTGCACGGCCACAGCTACTGCGCAAGTGACCCAAAACACCACGCCACCGCAGTCTTCTGCGCAAGGTGGAACCATCACCTGCACCAACGCCAACGTGACATTGAGCGGCAGCTCAACTACCCAAAATGTGACCTACGCCTGGGCCGGGCCGAACAATTTTACCTCCACGCAGCAAAACCCAACGGTGAGTGCGGCTGGCAATTACGTCCTCACCGTCACCGCCGCCAACGGCTGCACCAGCACGGCGACGGGCATCGTTGGCCAAAATACCACGCCACCCACGGCCAACGCTGGCCCTGCTGGGGTCTTGAACTGCCAAGCAAACGAGGTCGTGCTGAACGGCACAGGCTCCAGCAACGGCAACCAATTCAGTTACAATTGGACGACATCGAACGGCCACATCGTTTCCGGTGGAACGACCCAGACACCTACCGTTGACGGGGCAGGCAGCTACCTGCTCACCGTCAGCAACAGCACCAACGGCTGCACCAGCACCGCCTCCACTTCGGTCGTGCTGCACCAGCCCGTGACAGCCAGTTTTGCTGCGCAAACAAACGTGAATTGCCACGGCGAAGCCAACGGTAGCGCCACGGCAGCGGGCAGCGGCGGCAACGGCGTTTTCACCTACACCTGGTCGAACGGGGCAAGCACCGCCACTGCCGCCAACCTCAGTGCCGGCACTTACACCGTGCTAGTGAAGGACGGTGAGAATTGCGAAGCGACCAAAACCGTCACCATCACCGAGCCGACCGACTTGGCTGTCAATGCGAGCACTACGGCGCAATCCGCTCCTGGTGTCAATGACGGCACGGCCACTGCAAGCCCAGCAGGCGGCTCGGGCAATTTCACTTTTGCATGGAGCAACGGCGGCAACACCGCCACCATCACGGGCCTTGCCCCCGGCAGCTACACGGTCAGCGTGACGGACGCCCACGGTTGTCTCGCTTCGCAAACTGTCACCGTGAACGTCTTCGGCTGCGCAATTTCCGCAACGACCACCGCACAGGATGCCTCCTGCCACGGTTCCACCGATGGCACGGCCAGCATCAGCTTGACCAACGCTGCACAACCGCAGGTCTTTGCTTGGTCAAACGGCGGACAAACGCAAGCCATCAGTGGCTTGGCCATCGGCAGCTACACCGTCACCGCTACCGACGGCAACGGCTGCACCGTAGTGGCCAGCGTTGAAATTGACGAGCCAAGCCCGTTGTCGCCGAACGCCACAGCCACGGGCCTCACCGCAACCAACACCGACGATGGAACTGCAACTGCCAACCCAACTGGCGGCACTGGGCCATTCAGTTTTGTTTGGAGCAATGGCCAAACCACGCAAACCATCACGGGCCTCCCGTCAGCCAACTACACGGTCAGCGTGACCGATAGCCACGGCTGCACGGCTACACAGACCGTTCCCGTAGCGCCGTTCGGGTGCAGTATTTTGGCCAATATTGCAGCCAGTAACATCAGTTGCCACGGCCTTTCGGATGGGCTGGCGACTGTCACGATAACTAGCAACCTCACGCCCTTCACCTATGAATGGTCAAACGGGGAAAACACAGCAACCATCAGCGGTTTGGCGGCTGGCACCTACACAGCCTCAGTGAGCGATGCGGTTGGCTGCCCAGCCATCGTGGAGGTGACGATTGAAGAGCCAGCGGCGTTGGTGCTATCGTTGGCAAGTTTGACGGATGCCGATTGCGGAGCAAACAACGGACAAGCCACGGTGGCCGCCGTTGGCGGAACGATTGCCTCGTCCTACAATTTTGTTTGGTCAAATGGGGCGATGGGCAGCACAGCCAATGGCCTGGCAGCAGGCAATTACACCGTTTCTACCACCGACGAAAACGGATGTTCGACAAGCCTCCAAGTCGGCATCGAAACCAACGACCCAGAGCCGCCCGTTGCGCAAGCCAAAAACCTGACGCTCGCCTTGGACGCCAACGGCCAAGCGATTTTGGACGCTTCGCAACTCGACAACGGCAGCACTGACAACTGCCAAATTGCCTCAATGGAAATTGATGAAACCAGCTTTGATTGCAGCGAACTTGGTCAGCACCAAGTCACGCTCACGGTTACTGATGAAACTGGCAACGTTGCTACCGCAACGGGATTGGTGACAGTCGTGGACAATACGCCGCCGCAGGTTTTGGTGCAAAACATAACGGTCTCATTGGATGAAAACGGCAATGCCAGCAACACCCCTGACCAGCTTGACAACGGCAGCGCTGACAATTGCAGTATTGCTTCGCAAAATATTGATATTCAAGTGTTTAGCTGTGAAAATATTGGTCAGAATGCTGTCCTCGTGACGCTGGTGGATGGAAGTGGGAATACAGCCACCAGTACCGCCATTGTCACTGTGCTGGACAATATTTCACCTGAAATAATTTGTCCCGACAACCTGATTCTGCCCACTTGCCAGCCTATGGCGGATTTCCAGGTTCAGCTAAGCGACAATTGCCCTGAAAACCTGACTGTGAGCCAATTGACAGGTTTTGCCAGCGGTTCATTTTTCCCGGTTGGAACGACGCTCCAAACCTTCGAGGCCAACGATGGTCACGGAAACACAGCAACCTGCGCCTTCACGGTTACAGTGCAGGCACCGATTCAGGTAAGTTTTGATATTAGCGAAGTAAAATGTTTTGGTGGGTTTGATGGAAGCGCAACTGCGCTGACTACGGGCGGCGGGCAAGGGTTCAGCTATCTTTGGAGCAATGGCCAAACAACCGGGACGGCTTCGGGCCTCACGGCAGGCAGCTACACGGTTTCCGTAACGGACATTTTTGGATGCACCGCCACTCAATCCGTCAGCCTCGGCCAGCCAGCGCAACTCCTTGCCACTGCGGTGCAAATCACCCCAGCGACCATCGGCCAGCAGAACGGCGCCATTGACGTGAACGTGGAAGGCGGCACTGGCCCGTACACCTACAAATGGCTGTCGGCAAGTGGCGGTCTCATCACCACTGCGGAGGATTTGAGCGGCGTCATCACAGGCACCTACACCCTTCAAATCACAGACGCCAACGGCTGTCAGGTTTCCCAGACCTTTGTCGTACCGTTCGTTTCCAGCAGCTCGACGAGGGAGATGGAACGGAATATTGCCCTGTTTCCCAACCCAGCCAGCGGCTTAGTCACTTTGGCCATTGACGATGCGCAAATACTGACGGCAGATATTTCGGTTTTCGATATGAGCGGGAAAATTTACCGGACATATCCGACAGCAGATGTATCCGCTGGCACCTTCGTGATGGATTTTTCCGATGCTGCCGAAGGCGTGTACATGGTGCGTTTAAGGTTTGAAAATCAAGTAGTTGTGAAGCGGTTGGTGATTCAGCACTAATCCGATTTTTCAATATAAAAACAAAAGGGCGCAACGCATGATATTGATTTCATGCGTTGCGCCCTTTTGTTTTTATCAGGCGTATTTACCGTCGGCTTTATGGCAGCACGACCAGCCGTTTGGTGATTTTCCCGGCGGCGGTTTTCATTTCAAGGAAGACCAGTCCAGTCGTGCCGAGTTCTGATTTTTTAACCACAAAATCATGCTTACCTGCGGCAAACGCTGTTGCAATGCTATGCACTTGCCTGCCCGTTGCATCGAAAAACCTGAACTGCACATCCCCGGCTTCCGGCAACTGGAAGCTGATTTTTGTTTGCTCCGCAAATGGGTTGGGGGAGCAATCCAAGGACGCCACGTCAGCGGTTTGGCCGGAAAATTCCAGCCTTGGCTCCAGTTGTTCGTCGGCCTTGTTCCAAGCTGCTGCTGGGGTCAATTCGGAGCTGATTTGGAGGGCTTGCGCCAAATCCATGTCCGCCAGCGCTTTTATTTTCATGGAAAAATGGCTGGCTGGGTGTTCGCCAAAACTCAGCATGGAGACCAAGCCCTCAGCACTGTTCGAAGCGTTGAAAACCAAGCCTTGCTCGCCGTTTTGTACCATTTCCTGAAATTCGATCAATTCCGAATCAAAAGCCAGCGTGAACTGCCAAGCTGCCACTTCGTCCAATTCGAACTCAAGCGTCGCTTCCTCACCTTTTTTCAACAGTTTTCCCGCTGTTTTTACGGAGAAAAAACCATTGCTGCGCCCTTCCGTCACGGTCTGCGCAAGGTCAGTTTGGGGATTGCCGACCAAAAAAGCAGGGTTTGCATTGCCGCTCACGTCGCCTGTTTTGATGCCCATGAAATCGAGGTTCAGTTCGTCGTGCATCACGTTGTTCAGGGACAATTGCTGTGGGAACGGCCACGGCTGCGCTGGGTTGGTGAAAACATGGCTCGTCGGCACAAACCGCCACGATGGCACCCCGTTCGGGAAGTTGGGCGAGATGTTTAGAATCACCGACTGAATGGCCACGAGGTCGTTGGCGGTGACGGCACCGGAGCCGTTGGCATCAGCGGCGATGTACTGCCAAGCCTGCGTGAACGGCGTGATGGCCAAGATATGCTCGTTGATTTTCGCCAAGTCGAAGGCGGTCACGCCGTTGTTTGCTGCTGTGTTTTTGGTGGGCGAAATGGTGTAGTCGCCGCCAGCCGCCAAGCCGTTGAACGCAAAATTGCCAATGCCCGCTTGGGTCGTCACGCTCGGCATGTTTGCGCCTGAGAAGCCCACCGTTACGTTCCCCACTGGCGTTCCCGCAGGCGTGTGAATCGTTCCGGCGAGGTCAATATTTGAGCTGCAAGCCGAGAGGTTGTCCTGTACGGTCACGGTTGTTTCACAAAAATCGCCGTTGCCTCCTGGGTCTGTCACCCAGAGCTGCACGAGGTTCGGGCCGACGTTGCCGCAGTTCAGTTGGAGCGTGTTGTCGGCGGTATTTTGGGAAAAACTGAACTGGAGGCTGCTCGCTGGAGCGCAAGCATCGAAGCTGTTGAAATTCAGTTGCTGCGCAAAAAGTGTGGTCTCGCTCTGCGCATTCAGTTCCACGATGATGCCGTTGGCGCAGTAAGCCGTTGGCGCTTCGGAGTCACCGACCGAGACGGTGAAATCATGATGGGAGAAATTCCCACAGCCATCGCTGGCCGTGAAGGTCATCGGATAAACCCCCGCTGGTACATTTTGGAACGAAAAACCGCTGCCGAGCGAACCAGCCGCCGTGATGGTCACGTGGTTGCTGCAATCCTCCACCTGCGGAATGGCCAACGTGACGTTGCCCGTGCAGTTGGCACCGCCGTTGGCGGTGATATTGGTTGGAGCGTTTACAAACACAGGGGCTTGATTGTCAGTTACTTCGATGAGTTGGATATGTGTCCACATGCCCACGTTGGAGTTGCTGTTCGCTTGGTATTGGCACCAGTCGAGCACCGTCCAGGTGCGTTCGATTTTGTAGCAGGCTGGCTCCGCAATCCAGAAGATTTCGTCCTCGTAGTTCACGGCCACGTTCTCGCAGCCATTCTGCCCAGCAAGCGTCGGGCCGTTGAAGGAGTAGGGCAGGTCGAACGGCTCCAGCGATTCGCCGCTGCAAGCTTGGCTTTGGTAGTTCTGCGGCCAAGTGATTTGGCTGCCGTTGGCATTCCAAGGCGTTTGGTTCAGAAGGTGGATGACCTGCTGCGCCGAGGTAGAATTCCCGCTTGGGTCGGTGGCGGTGAAAATCCGAGTAACGGTGCCTTGCCCGCAACTCGTAATGTCAGTTGCCGAAGTTTCCGTGAGGGTGAACGAGCAGTTGTCCGTTGCCGAAGGCTGACCAAAAACGGAAAGGTCGCTCAGGTCGGTGTTGCAGTCAACCACCACATCGGCGGGCGGCACGACGACGGGTGGCAGTTCGTCGTGGACGTTGACGGTCACGTCGCAGGTATTGGAATTGCCGTGGCAGTCAGACACTTTCAGGGTGACAACTACGGCGCTGTTGGGCAAATCGGCGCAGGAAACCGTGAGGCTGGAGTCGAATGCCGAATTGGGCTGCCCAGCCCGTTTTACCTTAAAGTTTTGGATGCAACAGTTGTCGTTGCTGCCCGCATCGAGCAGGTCGGCGTAAACCGTGGCCTCGCCCGTAGTGGTGACGGAAGCGACCGTGTACTGCTGGCAGACCGCCGTCGGCGAAACCTGGTCCTTGACGGTGATGGTGGTGGTGCATTGTGAGGTGTTGCCGCAGGCGTCGCTGGCTTCGTAGGTGACGGTGTGCGTACCGAGCGCCACGTTACCGAAGGGGCCAAAACCACTGCCAAAGCTCCAGTTCGGCGTGATGCTGACGGGGGCGGAGCAATCGTCCACCGCATTTGCCGAAGGCAAGTTAATCGTTGCGAAGCAACCCACATCGTCGGTGCTGATGGTGGTCGGCGGCGGGCAGGTGATGGTCGGCGGCGTGATGTCGAAGAGCTTGATGAGTTGCGTGTGCTCCACGGACTGGCCTGTGCAGTCGTCAATCACCGTCCATTTCCGAAGGATGAGCTTGCTGCCGCCGCAGGTGGGCACGTCCTGGTCGGTGTAGGTGAGGTTGAAAAAACAGTCCCCGTTGTTCACGGCGTACTGGTCGAAGCTGGTGCTCAGGTTGCCGTCCTCGTCCACAAATGGCTGGCCCGTGACGCTGGGGTCGGCGGCATTGGCACCACACGGCAACATGGGCGCTTGCACGCCATCCCGGTTGGGCGGGAAATGCACCTGTGAAAGCTGTGTACGGGTCAGCGTAATGGTCTGGACCTTGGTGGCGGTGTTGCCCCACTCGTCGGTGGCGGTCCATTTGCGCTGGATGACCTTCCAGGCCAAGGTGCTGAAATGGAAATTGGAGATGACGGAGCTGTTGGCGTTGGCGCTGCCGTTCGAGTATTGCTCGAAGGACAGCACGTCGCCGGGCTGCAGCAGCCCCGTGGTATAAGTGCCCGCCTGCGTCGTGTCGTTGGACAGGCGGATGCACCAGTTGTTGATGGTGAGATAAATGCCCTCGTTTGAAAAAGAGGAGCCCCCAAAACTATTCCAGTCAAAGCTCACGTAACCCTCCGTAGGAATGACGATTTTGAACCTCGTCACGTACGAAGACGTGCTGCTTATCGGGGAACTGTTGGCCCCTTCGACCAACACCGAATTGGGAGCTCCCGTGACATCTACCCCACCATCCCCATTTGTCAAACAGATATTCCAGTTATCGGGGTCAAAATAACCGGCGAAGCCGTCGTAGCCGCAGCCGAAGTCAATCACCGTGTCTTGGTGCGACAGGGTGATATTGCTGGCTGCGCTGCAATTATCCGAGACCAAGGGCAGGTCGTGCGCCGTTGCGCTCGTGTCCTCGGTACAGTTCAAAGTCAAATTGGCGGTGCTGATGGTCGGCTTTTTGCCGTCCTTCACATAGACCGTGCCCCAGCAAGTGAGGCCCGTCCAGTTGTGCTTCACGAACACGTTCACCGTCTGGCCGAGCTGCGCACTGGTGAGCACTGCGCCAAGATTGTTGCCCGCTGCGTCGTAGTACGTCTGCGTGAGCGGCCCCTGGCACGACCAGTAGTTGGCCAGCATGTTCACGGGGTTTACCGACCCCGTGCAGTCGTTTCCCAGCGAGAATTGCACGTTTTGCGCACAAATCAGCGTGGTGCATTGTGCAACTGCGTTTTGCGGGAGCAGCCACAGCGGGAGGCCCAGCAAAAGCATTGCCTTCAAGGTATAAAAGGTGTTGTTTTGGCGGTACGCCAGCAGCGCCCGGCCGTTGGGCAAGGTGTAAAATCGGAACATGGGATGATGTGTTTGTTCAAGCAAAAACCAAGCGGCATGGTGGCAGATAACTTGCGCACCCCTCAATTTTCCACTTGAAGTAAATCGGTTTTAAATAGAATAAACGCAGTGAATGAAGCAGGTGCTTGAAGTTCTAAGTTGTTGAAAAACAATGTTTTGCAACAATTCAAACTCCTCCAACCATTTCAAGCACTTCAACAGTGACTTTGATTTTTGCTGCTTAACGCTAGGCTCTAGGTGTGTGGGTGGGTAGATTGCTTTCGGACAAAAACATGCTGATGGCAGTCATTGAAAAACGGTTGACAGCCGATGCAGGAGCATTTATGCTCGTTGTGTTTTGCCCACAAAATTTTCTTGGAAGCTTAAATAGGAACGGCGGAATGCCGGAAACGAATAGATGTACAACTTGGGTAATCGTTTGTTCATGGGAATACAGTTTTTGGATAAAAACACCTCGCTGGGAGGCGCTAACTTTCAGTTCACATGGCAAAGATAGCAGATGTTAGATACGGTGTATGAGGTTGCGAACAAGAATTTGATATTTTATTTTTTGTAAATTTTGTGGATGGTGCAAAGTGGCTGCCCCAAATTGCGCAATGAAGCCCCAATGGTTCAAAGCGCAGCTTTGGGGACGCAGCGCAAGTTTCAAAAATCGCAAAGCGGGACTCCAATACCCCAAAGCGCAGCTCCAAAATCGCAAAGCGAGGCCATAGATGAAGCTCAACGATGCTCCAATTCCCCAAAGCGCAGCTTCAAAATCGCAAAGCGGGACTCCAATACCCCAAAGCGCAGCTCCAAAATCGCAAAGCAAAGCGCTAGAACCGCAGAGCAACGCCCCGATGAAGCGCAACGGATGTATGGCGAACCAAAGTGAGGGGCCAATTCCCTATTCCTCAGCCCACGGGGCTCTGGAACGGCTGTGAGACTAGTTTTTCCAATTTTTTCCCAAAGCACTTGCTTGCAATTAATATAAACCACAATTTGACACCCATCAGTAGCCAAGGATAAACCACCATGAAAAAATTGTATTTCTTCTTTTTGCTTCCCTTGCTGCTTGCAGCCTCCTGTAAGAAAGAAAAAACCAGCCCCGCCGACAAGCTGCTACCCGCCACCATGACCGGGGCCAATACCTTCGGCTGCCTGGTGAATGGGGAGCCTTGGTTGCCGCATTCAGGAAGCTTGTGGGATCCTTCGCTGAATGTGGCACATGGTCAATTCCCCACAGGAGAATGGCAGTTGAAAATAGGCGCAACAAAGGATGATGTAAAAGGTGGGGGATCTGGTGATGATCAAGCATTTAGTATTAATGTTTGGGATCCTGTTGTGGGTGATAATTTAGTTCAAGCTGTTTTTTGGGATTTTGATGGTTGTGGCATATACCGACTTGATTCCCTTAGCCCTAATAATATGAACATTACTAAATTGGACGATGTAAACTTTATAGCATCAGGTACTTTTTATTTTATTCTTATCAATAAAGAATGTAACGATACTATCAGAGTCACGGAAGGTCGTTTTGACGCCGATTCGCATTTGTAAAACTATGTTACATGAGATACAAACTCCAACTCATTTTTAGCGGATTGCTGTTATTAGCTGCCTCCTGCAACAAGAAAGACGACGACCAGCCAATAGACAAGCTGCCACCCGCCACCATGACAGGGGCCAATACCTTTGGGTGTTTGGTGAATGGGGAACCTTGGTTGCCGCATTCGGAGGCCATTTGGGATCCTGCACTAAACATGATACATGCCCAATGGCCGACCGGGGAGTGGCAACTGAAGGTTGGAGCCACAAAAGAGTATTCAGGTGGTGATAAAGATGTTTATCAGATTTTTATATTGAACGTTTGGAATCCGGTGCTTGGGGAGAATTCCCTATCTTACAGTAATAGGATTTACCAAGACCTAAAGGGATGTGGGGAATACCATTTGGATACTACCACCGCTCATTCCATGTTCATAACCAGGCTAGACCTCGCAAATTACATAGCGTCCGGCACTTTTTCATTCACAGCCATCAACGCTAACTGTCCAGACACTATCAGGGTGACCGAAGGTCGCTTTGACGGCGATTCGCACCCCTAAGAATATACAATCTTTTCATCATACCTTTAAATCGATTTAGCCATGAAGAAGCATTTCACCCTTCTCCTGCTATGCCTTTCATTTCATTGTATGAAAGGCCAGCAGAGCAATTTCTCGGAAACGATCAACCACCTTTTCGAGCACCTCGACTTTTCAGAGGTCACGACGGGACTTTTGCTGCAACACGCCATTCCTTTTGCGAAAGTGGATTCCTTCGACGGCACGGAACTGACGGAATTCAACAAGATGGACGTGGACAAGTTCGGCGTATCACCATATGTTAAAGTTTGCCTCTTTCGAAAATCAGATGTCCAAAACTTTACAAGGACAATAATAAATCACAATTTGCCCACTCAATAACCAATACCGAACCTTGATGAAAAAATTGTACCTCCTCCTTTTCCTTCCTTTCCTGCTCGCAGCCTCCTGCAAGAAAAAAGACGACGACCAGCAGCCCATTGACAAGCTGCCTCCCGCCACCATGACAGGGGCCAATACTTTTGGGTGCTTGGTGAACGGGGAGCCTTGGCTACCGCACACGGAGGCCATTTGGGACCCATCGTTAAGTGTGACTCATGGGCAGTGGCCGACTGGGGAATGGCAATTGAAGATTGGAGCTACAAAAAAGTATTCTGGTGACAATAATGCATATGAATATTTTTCTCTAAACGTTTGGGATCCAGCTCTTGGAGAGAATGATATATCTTACACTAAAAGTATTTATATAGATTTAAGGGGATGTGGCGAATACTATTTGGATACCACAATCGCACACTCTTTAATTGTAACCAAGCTAGACGCCGTAAATTTCATAGCCTCCGGCACTTTTTCGTTTACGGCCATTAACGATGCCTGTCAGGACACATTGAGGATTACCGAAGGGCGCTTTGACGCCGATTCGCATTTGTAGCATTTAACTATACTTTCATCACCATAAACCGTTTTACCATGAAGAAGCATTTTACACTGCTTCTGCTATGCCTTTCATTTAATTACATGAAAGGGCAGCAGAGCAATTTCTCGGAGACGATCAACCACCTCTTTGAGCACCTCGATTTTTCGGAGGTCACGACGGGTCTTCTATTGCAACACGCCATTCCTTTTGCTATGGTGGACTCCTTCGATGGCACAGAACTGACGGAGTTCAACAAGATGGATGTGGACAAGTTCGGCCTGCTTTACGCTACTTTATGAATCAAACTGAGGGGCCAAGACCTATTCCTCCCAGCCCACCGGGTCAATCTCGAAAAACGAAGGGCGGCCAAGGTGCTGCCCGAACTCCCTCGCCACGTCCTCAATCTGGCCGGGCTGGCCGATGGGGTGGAAGTCGAAGCCATAAGCACTGGTGAAAACCACCCGCTCAGCTTGGAACAGGCGCTTGGCCTTGTCTGCCAGCACAAATTTCAAAGCGGTATCGAATTTCATCCAACGTTCAATTTCTGCCCCCCAGCCCGCCTTGGCTTCTTCCCGCGAAAGGTTCTCCTCCTGACCGCCCGTATGATTGAACTGCGAGTGATAGACAAACAAGGTGTCCCGCTCGGCATGGATAAAGAAATCCTTGATGGCCGAAAACTCCGCAATGGCATCCTGCACGATTTCCTTTTCCTCCTGCGTCACCAGTACGGGCACCCGCTTGCGGATGACCACACGGGCATCCTCCGGCAGTTCCGCCACCTCGAAGCCTGTGGGCACTTCGTCAATCAGGTCGGGGAAATCAGCGGAAGCCGTGAGGTAGTAGCGTACCCCGCCCTTTTTCGTCTCAGCGGCTCGGATGTAGTAGGTCTTGCCTTGTCGGTTGGTGTAGGTGTATGGCATGGTGTTGCATTTTTTTTCAAAACTTGCCTAAAAAACAACGCTGCAATGTTAACGATTCCTTCAATTGCCCGTATAATTGATAGCAGTTGCTGCTTACCCATTTCACAACAAAACAGCTTTCTATGCTCACAGCAACAGAAATCCATGCCGCCCAAGCATTCTGGGCCTGGTTCGAGCAGAACCGACTTCCTTTCGAGTTTGTCGGCAGTATGCCGCAGGAACAAATAGATGACCTTTCAGTGCAACTGCACCAAGCAGTTTACCCTTATAGTGCTGGCTTATCGCCACAGGCAGGAGGCCGAACGGAATCCGACGAGGGGTTCAGGCTAGTCATTTCTGCCGCCGGGGACCTCAAATACTTCGGCAAGGCCAAGGAACTGGTCGCATTGGCACCGACCATCCCGAATTGGCAATTCCATGCCTTGCTGCCACCCCTGCCCCGGCATGTCAGGATGCAGATTAGGCTTGGCAACGACATCCTCGACCCCAATGATATGTGGATATTGACGATGGTATCTAAGGAAGCCCCCAACTTCTTCGGGGTTCATGTGGCACTGAAGCTCTATGACGAATGTGACGGCAACGAAGACGACCTCTACGACCTCAAAAATTTCGTCATACAACTAGTCTATAACATCATAGGCGAAGAATCTTGGGCAATGGACATCCAGCACTTTGAAATCGGCCCACTACCGCCCGCACCCATGGAAAAGGGCTATTTGCCGCTCTATGATTTGCCCGATTTGATAGCGTCTTTCCGAAAAGACCACCCCAGCCCGAGGTTGGGGGAGTTGAAGGGGTGAGGACTTATTGCTTTTTTCCTATTTCATAACCTAAAAACAAGGTCAAGATGGACATCAATGAATGTGCAAGATTTGTGGACAAAGTAGAAAAATGGCGAAGCCCTTATGCCATCCAACTCATTAAACTTTTGGTACATGTCCCAGTGGAGCGGTCGCTCGTGAATCCCTATATTGACAAGTTGGAGGAGCTGCATATCACCTGCTGCAAGCACGCCGTCGAGTTCTTCAACGGCAACAACGCCGTGCTCCGCTTCGAAATCAACTACGACCTCTGGTACGAGCAAAACATGCGCTTCCTGCGCTACCTCCCCATTATGGGCAAGGAACTGAACGAGCGCTTTGGCGAGGATGTAATGCCCCAAGAAATACTTAAAGGCATGGATTTTTCAGCAGTGCTGCAGCCGCCGATGGTGGTAAGGAATTGAGGGGGATTAGGTTATGACTCAACCGATACCTAGCTTTTTAAGCTGCTCCCCGAAATGGTGCTTCAAATCGCCCAATGCATCATATTTTGTCCAGAAATGCCCAAAAAGCCACTATTTATTGACAATCCATTCTCGATAATATTTTCATCAATCAATTTTGGTGGATGTCCAATCATATCAAATGGGTTTTATTGATAAAATATTTTCAAACCAATTCTTCCTCCTCCACCCTAGGCTCCTCATTCCACTCCCTCCCCATCAAGTTCCTGCCGTTGGTTTTCTTGCTCCGTTTCACGCCGTCCTCGCCCCAGGTGCCCCATTGCTTGAAGAAGAAGGCCACGCCTTGCTCGTCGCATTGGTCACGCACGCTGGCGGCCCATTTCGGTTTCATGGGCCTTGCCTTTGGCCTGCCAAAAATTTCAAGTTTGGCAATGGTGGTTTCGTCAAAAGGTTTTTCGTGTAAATCCTTGCTCATGGCTTCGGGTTTTGTTAGTGAACGTATTGCGGTACAAAGATGAAAAACTTAAAATAAGATACAAGTCTTTCCATTCAGTTTGTTTGCTTCCTATTTCAATCTGATTCAATATAACCCCAGACTTCAAAAAAATAAGCAAAAAACAGAAATTTCCCAAATTTAACACCCTCCCCGCACGCATTGGCACAATGTTAGATGCAATAAATTCATATTCTATAACTTAAACCCAATCCAATTATGAATGCGCTAATTCTTGCCATCATCAAAATGCTACAGACCCTCAGAAGTATGGTGAAAACCAATGAGGCCAAGTACACCGTGATTCCTGACTTTACCGACACATTTAAAGAAGTAAGAGACCTGCTCACAGAGATGGAGGCCCTGCAATTGGTCGCTGTCGAAGAGACGAAAGCGACCACCAAGGCTACCCTGAAACTAAAATCCGACCTTGTCACTGCAACCATAGCAGTATGCAGGCCCATGAAAAGCCTAGCCAGCAAGCTGAAGGATTCCGTGTTGAAGAGCTTGGTGTCGCCTAGCCCATCCAAACTGCGGGGAATGACGCCCTCCGTGCTGGTTTCCACTTGTCAGAACATCTTTGACAAGACCACGGAACTCAAAACGCAGGCATTGGCCCGTGGCCTGACAGAAGCCATGTACACCAATATGGAAAACCTGCTGAATGACTACAAGACACAAAATACCGATACCCGCAAGCTATCTGGCGAAATCAATACCAGCAAAAAAGACATTGAACGCCTCGCCAGCCAAGCAATGGAATTGCTGGCCGACCAGCTCGACCCGATGGTGCAAAGCCTAAAAGACTCGGACCCAGCGGCGGTGGAGCTTTGGACATCTGCCCGCCACGTGGTGAAGCCGCAGCGCACAACTACCGAGTTGAAGGCCAAGGTGGTGACACCCGCCGAAGATGACAGCACCAAGCAGCCACTGCCCAATGCCCGCTTCATCGTTTCCAATGGGAAAGACCACACCGCCCTTACCAACGAGCAAGGCATCGTGGACTTCAAGCCGTTCCCCTTTGGCGTGGTGGACATCAAATGCGAAATGGAGGGCTTCGAACCCTTCCTGTTGAAGGACTTCAAAGTGGTACGTGGAAAACTGAACGAAGTGGAGGTGACGCTCAAGCGGGCTGCCTGAGGGGATGTGCCACGAATGAAGAGGGCAAGCATGACCATCGTGCTTGCCCTTTTTGTTTTGGACAATACTGGGTTTGGATACGCCAATAAGTGAGGCGTTTCTAAAACTTTGAAATCAGGTATTCTGCCAATTTTATGTCATTCAGGCGGTATTTTTCGGCATTTACAATTGTGTGTGCTATTTTCACCCACCAATTTTAACGACCTGCCTTTCCCCACAGGCAAAATGCGACTGACAAACACATGAAGAGAATTATTACCTGTTGTAAAAAGACGACCTTATTATTCTTTGCCCTGCTTTCCATGCCGGGCCTCCTCCTCGCCTGCGATACCTCCGGCTACACCATGGACGGCATCACCGACAACGGCGACGGCACCTTCACCATCCAATGGACGGCCCTCGTGGCGGGCGGTACTACCACAGGCGTAGGTTCCACTTGGGGCTTTTACCTCAACATTGATGCGACCATCATGAGCATCATGCCCAGCAGCTTCACCAGTTCAAACGGTACCACGCTGAACGCTGTGGTGAACGGCGGCAATGTGCAGTGGGGAGACCCCAACCCCAGCGCCAATCCCCCATTTTTGGACATCCTCACGCAGCCAAACGACGAGAGCTTCACGTTCACGATGGTCGTTTCCGGCATCCCGACCGAGTGGTGGGGTGGTGGGCAAGAGGCCAATCAGTGCCCTGGCGGCCCCGGCAGCGGCAGCAATTACGATGGGGTTTTCCCTTGCTTCGAACCCGTGTTGACGCCGCTTCCTGACGTTGTGCATATTTGCCCTGGCGAAACCGTGACGCTCGAAGTCCAGCCGAATCACCTCGTCGAGGACATCTTGTGGGAGCCAGGTGGACAAACGGGAACGACCAACACTGTGACCCTGAATTCTGACCAAACCTACACCATCACGGGTTCCAATGTCGGCTGTGAATCCACGACGACCATCACCGTCGTCGTTGACCCCTTGCCCTTCCTGACGCCAGAAGCGCCTTCGGTGGAGGTCTGTGCCGGAACCCCTGCCGTGCTGGTCGTGAACTCAGAATACACGGACTTCGTCACTTGGCAGCCGGGCAACGGGGCTGGCCCTGTTTACGTGGTCACACCAACTACTAGCCCCACCACTTACACCGCCACGGGCTTCAATATTTGCGGTCAGACTTCCGTGCAGATAACTGTTACTACCATCCAGCTGCCGACCGTCAATACCACGAACGATAAAATCATTTGCCAAGGCGAGAGTACCACGCTCACCGCCAATTCCACGGGGGCCAATTTTATCACTTGGCAGCCCGGCGGGCAAACGGGCAATTCCATCACCGTCAGCCCCAGTTCCACAACGACCTACTACGCCATTGTCGAGAATTTTTGCGGCGCCGACACTGCGGATGTGGTCGTGACAGTGACTGGTAACACCAGTACCAATCTTCAATTGGCGGCTTGCGTCGGCGAATCCGTCATGTACAATGGCGTACCACTGGCGGCTGGCAGCAACAGCACCTTCACTTTCACCAATTCGGCTGGTTGTGATTCCATCGTAAATGTGGCTGTCGCCACCCTGCCCATTTCCAACGGCACGCTGAACCTGACCGCCTGCCAAGGACACACCGCCAGTTTTATGGGGCAAAACCTGCCCATCGGCAGCAGCACGCAGTTCACCCTGACCGCTGCCAATGGTTGTGATTCCGTATTGACGGTGAGCGTAACCGGGCTGCCCGTTTTCAACTCCAACCTCACGCTCCAGGCCTGCGCTGGCAACACGGTCAGTTACAATGGGCAACAATTGGCCGCAGGCACCAGCCAGAATTTCACTTTTGCGGCGGTCAATGGTTGCGACAGCACCGTACACGTCACTGTGCAAACGCTGCCGAATTTCGCCAGCAACCTCAGCTTGCAGACCTGCCCCGGCATCCCTGTCAATTATGCTGGCCAGCAGTTGCAGCCAAACACGACCACCCCCATCACACTCACCGCTGCCAACGGCTGCGACAGCATCGTGACCGTCACCGTGAACGAACTGCCCGTGCTCACTTCCTCGCTGGACGTGGAAGCCTGCACCGGCACGACCTTCGCGTACAACGGCCAGCAGCTACTGCCGGGCAGCGTCACCGATTTCACCTTCAGCACGGCTGGCGGCTGCGACAGCGTCGTGACCGTGACCGTGAGCGAGGTTACCAATTTTCAGACAAATCTGAGTTTCAATGCCTGCACTGGCTCGACGGCCAGCTACAATGGCCAGCAGCTCCAGCCGGGCAGCGTCACCGATTTCACCTTCACCACAGCGGCAGGCTGCGACAGCATCGTGACCGTGACCGTGGTCGAACTGCCGACCTACACCAGCGACCTGACCTTGCAAACCTGCACGGGCACCCCTGTTGTTTATGCTGGGCAAACACTCCTGCCAGGCAGCGTGACGCCTGTTGTTTTGGCTTCGCAAAACGGCTGTGATAGCACGGTGACCGTCACCGTTGACGAAATCCAAACACTGCACACCGACCTGCCGCTCACGACCTGTCAGGGCGAAACCGTTTTTTACCAAGGCCAAAACTTGGCTGCGGGCACTGTGATGGATTTCACTTTTACTTCCAGCATCGGCTGCGACTCGGTGGTGACGGTAACCGTTACGCCGCTCCAAACCTACGCCACCTCGCTCGTCCTCGAATCCTGTCAGGGGCAAACCGTCAGCTACAACGGCGCCAACCTGCCGCCTGGCACCGACATTGATTTCACCTTCACCGCCGCCAACGGCTGCGACTCGGTGGTGAACGTCACGGTGAACGAGGTGCAGGGCTACCAAACCTCCCTCAACCTGACCACTTGCCCCGGCACTACAGCCAGCTACAATGGCCAACAATTGGCCATCGGCAGCGTCAGCCAGTTTGATTTTGTTGCAACGCAAGGTTGCGATAGCACCGTCACCGTCACGGTGTCCGCCCTGCCGACCTTCACATCTTTGCTCACACTGACGGCCTGCCCCGGCAGCACCGCTACCTACAATGGCCAGCAGTTGTTGCCGAACACCACGACGCCGTTCACACTCACGGCGCAAAACGGCTGCGACTCCATCGTGACCGTCACCGTGCAGGCCACGCCACCACTTGCAAGCAACCTCACGTTGACCGCTTGCCCCGGTTCCACTGCCACTTACAATGGTCAAACGCTCGCCATTGGCAGCGTGACGCCGTTTGTTTTGGCTTCGCAAAATGGTTGCGACAGCACCGTGACCGTCACTGTTCAGACATTGCAGACCTACACCAGCAACCTGACGCTCACAGCTTGCACGGGCAGCACCGCCAGCTACAATGGCCAACAGCTTGCGCCCGGTAGCGTGACGCCGTTTGTTTTTACTTCGCAAAATGGTTGCGACAGCACTGTCACCGTGACGGTGCAGGAACTGCTGCCGCAAAGCGCTACGCTCAACCTGCAAGCTTGCACGGGCAGCACCGTCAGCTACAATGGCCAGACTTTGCAGCCGGGCAGCGTAACGCCGTTCCAATTCACCACCTGGCAAGGTTGTGACTCACTCGTGACCGTGACGGTGCAAGAAGTGCCTGTGCTCACCAGTTCCCTCACGCTGCAAGGCTGCGCTGGCGAGCCGCTCGTTTACAACGGTACGACCCTCCAGCCCGGCACGACGCAGGCGTTTACTTTCGCTTCGCAAAATGGTTGTGATTCCATCGTGACAGTAGTTGCGTTGCCGTCCATCCCGACGGTGAGCACCAATGAGACCATCCAAATCTGTCCCGGCGGTACGGCCACTGTCTTCGGCCAGCCTGTGACAGCGGAGGGCGACTATTCGCAGACCTACACGGGCAGCAATGGTTGCGATTCCACGCACACGGTCACGGTTGTTTTTGTGAACAATGTTTCGGTGAGTTTCCCGCAGGACTACAGCATCCACCTTGGCGAGTCCGTGGTGCTGAACCCACAGACGACGCCAGCCAGTGGCCTGACCTACGCTTGGCTGGAAGACCCAACCTTGAGCTGTCTGGATTGTCCAAAACCAGCCGCCTCGCCGATTTCCTCGACAAGTTACACGCTGACAGTCAGCGACTTAGGCGGTTGTACTGCTTCGGCTTCCGTGTTGGTGGAGGTGAAAAAAGGCAAGGTTTATATCCCGAACAGTTTCAGCCCAAACGATGATGGTTTGAACGATGTCTTCCTCGTTTTCAGCGATGGAAAAAGCGTGCAGGAAATCCATTCGTTCATGGTTTTCAGCCGCTGGGGCGAGACCGTTTTTCAAGTTTTTCACAGTCAACCTGATGCCATCGAGTATGGCTGGGATGGTACGCACCGGGGCGTGAAAATGGACATAGGGGTTCTCGTTTACGTGGCAGATATTGAGTTTAAGGATGGGACGAGGAAGCTGTACAAAGGCGATGTGACGCTGGTGCGGTAGATTGACCGAAAATTCAACAATTGCAACCGAAAATGAAAAACTTGGAATTTCTGGATCAGCCTGACTTGGGCAAGCTCTTGCTCCGCCTTGGCGTTGGCATCGTGCTGGGCCTGCACGGCCTCGGCAAAATTGAAAGCGGAATCGGTGGAACAGTGGAAATGGTGGAGAACGGCGGTTTGCCGGGTTGGCTGGCTTATGGCACTTACCTCGGCGAGTTTGTTGCGCCGCTACTCCTGATTTTCGGTAAATTCACAAGGCCAGCCGGGCTAGTGGTGGCCCTCAACATGCTGATGACCATCCTCGTGGCACACCGTGACATTGCCTTCCAACGGAATGATTTTGGCGGATGGCTGATTGAGCTGAACGTGCTACTGATGATTGGCGGATTGGCAGTGGCCCTGCTGGGCGCTGGGCGTTGGAGCCTATCGGGCGGGGCTGGGCGTTGGGATTGAGGCTATTTATTCCATCGTATCTAGTTCTACCCCCTCATTTTTAAGGTAATTGCCGAGATTAAATCGAATGCCGTCCATGATTTCCACATCGTCGTTCAGGTCGAAAACGCCCCAAGAATTGCCGGGCGTAGCGACGATGATGGTTTTGCTTTTGGTAAAAATCCAAATGATTTTTTCGGTGCCAAACTCGTGGAGCTTGCGGACTTTACGCAGCACGAATGAATCGAAAACTTGTTCTTTATCTTCCGCTAGTTCTACCCGTACGTCCACTTCGATGACGATTTTAGGGGCAACGTCAATATATTTAAGGTTGATTTTTTTTGCGGTCAAGTACCTTCTTTCAAAAATGGCAATATCAAGGGCGAGGTTGGAGCGATGGTCAACGTGGCTACCCACTTCGCCTATGTAAACTTTAAACTGCTGCAAATCAAGTTTTTGTCCAAGCAAAAGCATTAAAAACGCCTTGATTTCTGATTGCAATCCGCTGTCAGCCATGATGTCGGTTTTTGTTTTTTGTTTGTTCAAGACAGCCTCGAACCCGGCATAATAAAACGGTATGCCATCAATAGTCTCTCGGACCAAGTATTCTGGAATCTCCCTTTTTTCAGAAGGGGTGGGATAAGGCGTTGGCTGTACACGGATATCGGCGGTCATTTCAATAATTTTATTGCAAGATAGGTGTTTACAAGCAAAAAAACTTTATTGCAGCGCTACTTTCCTTCCCCCCGCACCAGCACCAGCACGGTATAGAACATAATCTTGAAATCCAGCACCAGTGACATGTTTTCGATGTAAAGTATATCGAAGCGGAGGCGCTGGAGCATTTCGTTGAGGTTGGAGGCGTAGCCGTACTTCACTTGCCCCCAACTGGTGATGCCGGGCCGTACCTTGAGTAGGTGTCGGTAGTGTGGCGCTTTTTCCACGATTTGGTTGATGAAAAACTGGCGCTCTGGCCTCGGCCCCACGAGCGACATGTCGCCCACGAGTACGTTCCAAAAATTAGGCAGTTCGTCCAAGCGGTACTTGCGCATCGTTGCACCGAATTTGGTCACCCGAGGGTCGTCGTCTTGGGATAGCTGTGGGCCTTGCTCTTCGGCATCGGTGCGCATGGAGCGGAACTTGATGAGCTTGAACGGCTTGCCGTTCAGCCCGATTCTTTCTTGGCGGTAAAATACAGGGCCGGGCGAACCAAGGCGCACCCGAAGCATGATATATGCGTACAGCCAACTCAGCCCCAGTAGCACCGCCAACGACACGCCCACGTCCATCATCCGCTTGACGAGGCGTTCCCACTTGGGCATCAGTTCCTGCCTGATTTGGAGGAGGACAGCGCCATAGACCTCGCTCATGCGCACATTGCCGAGCAGGTTGTCGTACAGGTCGGGGATGATTTTGATATGGATTTTTTCACCAAAATCAAACAAGCGGTCGAGCGTGTCGGTGAGCTTGACGTGCTCTTCCGGCTCCATCGCAATCAGCACATCCTCGATTTTTTGCTCCGCAATTATTTTTGACAAATCGGCCAAGCTGCCCAGCCTCGGCAATTGCTGGAAGGGGGCGTGTCCCTCCGTCAGGCCGATGTAACCGACAAAGCGGTAGCCAGGCTTTTTTTTCATGGAAACCAGTTCCCGATGCAGGTCGGCGGCCCGTGGCCCATCGCCGATGAGCAAGGTGGGGAAGGCGACCAGCCCTGCCTGCAAGCGCCTGTGGGCACGGGTGAGCAGCACCATCCGGCTGGCCACTGTGAGTGAAAAATGCAGGCCGAACAGCACGGCGAACGAAATGTAGTAGGTCTTGTAGTCCTGCACCACGTCATCGAGGACGAGGCTGAAAAACACGAAAATTACCCCAAAAAACGTCAGGAAAAATGTGCGGGAAAGCGTGGCAAGGCGGGACATTCGGTAAACATCCGAGTAGTCGTCGAAAAGGGCATAAAACAACAGCCAAGCAATGGGGATGATGAAAATGCCGTAGAAAAAATTGAGGTCGCTCAGCGCTGACAGGCTCGGCGCAATTCCCTCCTGCCATTTCCTGAAAAGGAAAAAAATGGCCCAAGCGAGCATGGCGGCAAGGAAGTCAAAAAGCTGGTAGATGCGGATGGCGGGCATTTTTCAATTGGCTGTCAACGTGGTGTTTGCCTCAAAAATGCACTAATTTAATGTTGTCGAAACGGATTTCGGCCTTGTCGAGGGTGTATTTTCCATTTTCGAGGGGAATTCCCCCCCGAAAGATGATGGCAAAACGACTGGTAGGGTTAGTCTGGACGAGGTCGGTCATGTCAAAATAGATTTTGTTCCAATCCTGCTTTGCGACCACCACGAACTCAAAATTGATGTCGCCCTCGGTTCCATCGTCCTGCACCTGCACCAGCCCGAATTCGAGCGGCACATCGGTTTTGTAATTCAGTTCCATGAAAACCTTGCCCGATGTTGCCTTGTCAATGGTGTAAAGTTCGGTGGTCTGTGCGACGATGACAGGGTGCTCAGGGTTAAGCGTCACCAAGCCGGAGTAGTCGCCCTCAAAAACACCCTGGTCAGAGATTTCAAGTGACGTCGAGTCGTCAAGGTCACGGTCTTGGCTGAAGAGGACGCCGTTGTGCTCGAAATCCTCGATGAATTCAAAAACGGCCTCGTCACGGTAGGTCGTCGTTGGGTTGACCGTCACATCAGCGTTTGGCGTGAGCTGAATTGGGTTGCTGTAGCGTTTGTAAAACGGATAGGCTTGGAGGTAAAACGAGTTGCCGTTTGCTTTGATGACGGGGTCCACGTTTAGGCTAAAATCTCCTTGGTTCAGCACGGGAATGGTGGCTGGCAGTTCAAAATTGCCCAAGGAAATGGACTTGTTCTCCGTGCTGTCGAACATAAAAAGCTGGACGTGTGTGATTTTTTGGGAAACGCTGCCGTGTTTGCTGGGGTCGGTCGGTAGCAGTTCGAATGAATCAATGTGGAGGTAAGCCGGAATGGCTTCGGTTTCACGGTCACATGCGGTGAACAGCATCCCAAAGACCAATGCTGGCAGTATTTTATTCACAAAAAATCGCATTCCGTGGTTGTTGTGCTTCAAAAGGCTTGGTAAAAAATTCATTTTTAGAAATCAGTTTTAGTTCAAAAGCTTCAGAAAATTAAAGTGGAAGGAAATGCTGCCAGCGTTGCATCCTCGACCGTATTGCCAAGAAACGGCCAGTGGTGTACCGACGTTGCCCGAAGGGCTGCTAAATCGAAAGCCTGCGTTGTATCCGACAATTACGACCGCAAAGCTACGGCCTAAAAAATTAATGAGACCCGTGCAAACTTGCCGGGAACTGGCATGGCGGCATTGGGAGGCTACTCGCATTGCATAAATTTTTGGGCTAAAAGAAACTACTGCCCTTCATGGCTACCCTCACTTTTTCGCCTTGGAGGAAGGTGTTGCTAAGCGGGATTTGCAATTGCACCTCCCGGCCCCAAGCCTTCAGGCTGGGAATGTGTCGGAGGCGTTCGGGAAGTTCCTTCACACGGGTGCCGAGGCCGATGACGGTTCCCTGCACCTGGTAATTGGCGTCGTTGATGGACCTGACGTTGAGCTTGTCGCCCAATTTGATGTCTGCGAGGCGCCCGTCGCCGATGTAGGTGGTAACCACGTCGGGGTGCGTTCCGTAGATGCGCATGATGACCATGTAGGCTTCCAGTTTTTCGCCCGGCATGATGTCCAACTGCCCGACGATGCCCGATTGGGGGGCATAGATTTCTAGGTCGGCTTCTTGTTTTTTGATGAGTTCCAATTCGCCTTCCAGCTTTTTGATGCGGAGGTCAATGGGGGCTTGGGCAAGTTGAATCTCCGATTTTATCTGTGCCAGTTCTACATCTAACTGCTTGATTTCCAGCGTTTTTTCTTTTTTTAGCGATTCAATGCGCTGCAAATGCACATCGGGCACGTCGCCATTTTTTGGCGAAGCCAAGTCAATGGATTTGATGTTGGAAAGCACCTTGGCTTGGGCGGCATATTCGGTTTCTAGCTGCACAATTTTCTGGTCGTAGGTGACCGTGAGTGCCGCACGCTTGGCTTCCAGTTTGCTCGCCTCGGACTGCTGCTGCTCGATGTCCATCCAGCGCCGGACTTGTAGTTCTTGGATTTCGTAATTGATGTCGTTGATTTTGATGGGCAGGTCGGTGCGGTAGAGGCGGGCAAGGAGTTGGCCAGAGTCAATTTTTTCACCCAAAGTCACTTTTATCTCCCTGACTTCAATGGGGTATTGGATGTTGATGGTGCGCACCTGGTTTTCGGCAATGCCGTAAAACTCCTCCGGGTGGCTGACCATGTTGCGGGTGAGCGGGATAAGGAATAATACCCCCACCACGAACAAAAGGTAGATGAGATTGAAACGAAAACGCATTTGTGAAGACGCTAAAAAGGGTTGATAATCAATTGTTTATCAACCCTTTTGAAATTTTAAGCTGTAAGCTAATCAAAACAACTGACAACGCAGCGAAAAGCCGAGCGAGCGTTTCAGGATGGTGAACCTGGTTGGCCCATCCAGCGTGGCACGGTAGCCAAGCCCCTTCCTGAATTCCAGCCCGAATTCCATCCGCTTCAAAAACTTCACGCTCATTCCTGCTTGCAGGAATAACCGCTGGTTGATGCTTTGCCGTTGGTCGTAGGTCAGGTCGAAGCCTTCGCTGCTGGACGGAATGTCGGTGACCGATTCGTCGAGCAGGAGGCCCTTCACATGCACCTTGCCCTTGTGCGAAAAGCCAAGATTTGTGCCCAAACCTGCGTGGAAGTTCAGTGCTTTTGTGGCTTGGTCACGTTTAATGAAAACTGCTTCCACGGCAGTTTCCTTGTTCTCGGCGCTGACTTCCATCCATTGGAAATCTGCCTCGCCCTCAGTTCCCATCTCGTAGCGCACCATGTCAATGCGGTCGGTGATGTCAAGGATAGAAAACTGCCACTCCGTGCCGGGCGAAAGCACTGGAGAAATGGACAGGCTCAAGCGAAAAGTGCCATTGTCGCAGTTCATTCTGGTCATGTCGCCGTGCGTGAAGGGGAGTTTGCTGTTGTCAAAATCCACGTTCTTCGCTGTACTGAGCAGGTATTGGTGGCCAAGGCCATGTGGCATGTCAATGTCTCCGCCTAGCGCCACCCCGAACCTGGCTACTTGCCAATTCGGAGCTGATTGCAATTGGGCGGAAACTTGGCTGGCAATCATGCTTGCCAGAATGAACAAAGGTAAAACACGTTTCATGTAGCTTGTATTTTGATTAAAATGCGTCTTCGCAATGAAAACGACGCTACCGCATTTTACCCTAATTTTTGGTGGCAAAATCTTTTTTGGGTTCAAAAAAAAACTTGTTGCAACCTAGGTGATGACTGTGCAGTTTGGTTGCATCATGACCCAAAAAATCATGCTTCCAAAAAAGCCTCCAGCCCAATGCTGCGGGAGCCTTTCACCAAAAAATGAGCGTTTTCAAAAGCCGCTCCTCGGAACCACTCCTTCAATTGTGCCGTGTTTTCAAAAAACAGGACGTTGGTGGCTAGGCTTGACTCCCGGAACTCCTCGCCTACCAGCACGATTTTCTGGAAACCACTGGCGGCGGCCAATTTTGCGACCGCTAGATGCTCCTCTTCGCTGTATTCGCCCAGTTCTTTCATGGCTCCGAGTATTGCAATTTTAGTTTTGGCGGGCGTCCTTGAAAATGATTCGATGGCCATTTTCATGCTCGTGGGGTTGGCATTGTAGGCATCCAAAATAAAGGCATTGCTGCCAATGAGCTTGAGCTGGGAGCGGTTGTTGGTCGGCATGTAGTTTTCGATGGCAGTGACGATTTTGCTGGCTGGCACTTTGAAATATTTGCCAATGACCACCGCTGTCATGATGTTGTTGAAATTATAGCGACCTATGAGCTGGCTTTTGGCAGTGGTCATTTGCCCATTTTCATCCAAAAAATCTACTTCCACGAAGTGTTCTTCCGCTACCAGCTTCACTTCAAATGGCACAGTGGCCGGATTGGGCAGGTCACTTTTTTTATAAAAAAGCTTTAGCCGATTGTTCTCCGCCAGTTCAGGTAGGTAAGGCTCGTCCATGTTGATGAAAACAAGGCCATTGTGATTGGCCAAGTAGCGATAAAGCTCTGACTTGGTTTGTTTTACCCCTTCGAAACTGCCAAAACCTTCCAGGTGCGCCTTCCCCACATTTGTTATCAGGCCATGCGTCGGTTCGGCGATGCGGCAGAGGAAGTCAATTTCGCCGGGGTGGTTGGCGCCCATTTCGATGATGGCGATTTCTGTCTTGTCGGGCATGGCCAGCAGGCTCAGTGGTACGCCGATGTGGTTGTTCAGATTGCCTTTTGTGAAATGGGTAGGGTAATGGCTGGCAAGCACCGTGCTGACAAGTTCTTTGGTAGTGGTTTTGCCATTGGATCCTGTGATGGCCAGTACTGGTATTTTGAATTGGCGGCGATGGTGGGTGGCCAATTTTTGGAGGGTGGCCAGCACGTCGTCAACCAGTATCACGTTTTCTGAGTCCACTGGCTCATCCACGATGGCGTATGCTGCGCCTTCTTCGATGGCTTTAGCAGCAAACTGGTTTCCATTGAATCGTTCACCTTTCAGCGCAAAGAAAAGGCATCCCGGCGCTACTTTTCGGCTGTCTGTAACGATGTTGGGGTATTGTCTGAAAAGTTGGTAAAGTTGTTCGATGCTGTCCACGATTACTTTTTTACTGCTCAAAATTAGTGGAGTGGTGGATAAATTTAGTTTGCGAAATGCGTATTATGAAATAAAAAATCCCCGCACCGTGACTGGTGCGGGGATTTTTTCATGCAAGCCAATTGGGCTTATTTGTAACGGCGCTTAACCTTGTTCTGCTTGGTTTTGAAAGTATTACCAGCAGAATCTTCATTGCCAGCTGGGCCACCAGTGCGTGTCATTGCACAGCGGAAGCCAAGGTCACGGTAAGATTTGTCTTCGTCACGGTAGCGGCGGGCGCCTGGTGCGAGCCAGTAGGCCCTGTCCTGCCAAGAACCACCCTTGATTACACGGGCTTTGTCGCTGACAAGGGTCGTCTTACCGTAGTCATAGAATGCTTCTGATGTTTTGTCACCGTCAAGGAAGTTGTATGGTTGACCAACTTTGTAGTTTTCACGGGTAGCTACCTCGTCATCTTCCACGTATCGGTAACGGAGGCGGCCAAGGCTGTCCTTTTCAATAGGCTTTCCGTTTTCGTCCAGCACCTTGGTTTTGAATTTGTTACCACGGAAGGAGTTAAGGTCCTGTTGCTCAACGTCTTCCAAGGTAAGGCTTGTGAGCGGGCGGTAGAGGTCCATCGTCCACTCGTTCACGTTACCAGCCATGTTGTAGAGGCCGAAATCGTTGGGCATGAACTTGTGCACATCGCAAGTGATGTGTGCAGCATCGTTCAGCTTGCCAGCCATACCCATGTAATCGCCCGCACTGTGCTTGAAGTTGGCGAGGATTTCACCTTGGTACTTGTTGTGCTTTTGGTAGCGCACCGTGTTGCCGTTCCAAGGATAGATACGACGGTCGGTGATGCGCTCATCTTTTTCAGAGGCCATGTTGCCAATAAGTGCAAGTGCAGCATATTCCCACTCAGCTTCTGTAGGGAGGCGGTAGGAAGGCAGCACAACGCCATCTTCAAAACGCACTGGGCGCTCGCCACCTGTCTTGATGTCTTTGAGGTTTTTGCGCACACTGCCTTGGTATTGGCCTGCCAAATATGATTCTGTGTTGAAGTTGTCTTCGTCCTTTTGCTCGGCATTAGGATTGAGGACACCCTTTTCGATGAGTATCATCTCGTTCACACGGTCGGTACGCCATTGGGCGTAGTCGTTGGCTTGGAGCCAGTTCACGCCAACCACTGGGTAGTTGTCGTAGGAAGGGTGACGGAAGTAGGTCTCAACGAAAGGCTCGTTGAATGCCAATTCTTCCCGCCAAACCAATGTATCTGGTAAAGCATTGAGGGTGACTTCAGGGTAAGATTCCCCAAACACCCGTTGCAACCAGTACAGGTACTCACGGTAGTCAATGTTGGCTACTTCAGTTTCATCCATGTAAAAGGAAGAAACGGTCACACGGCGAGGGATGGAGTTCCAATCGAAGGTGACATCCTGCTCAACGTCACCCATCGTGAAGGTACCACCTTCTACGAGGACGAGGTTCGGGCCAGTTGCTTGGCCTTCGTAGTCAACTTTTTCGAAACCGCCCCATTTTGCATCGTTGTACTGCCAACCGGTGGTTGCGGAGCGCTCCTTCTTGCCACATGCGCTTAGTAGCACAACGGCAAGCAGAATTACTGGACTTAACTTCAACAGATTTTTCATCACTTTTATTAAGAAATTTTTACTTTGAAAAAAAGACCTGCAAATATAGAAAAGTAGTTTTCAAATTGAAGGATGTGTTCAGGTTTTAACATAGCTTGTTTTTCAAACAAGGGCTTAACGGAATATTTTGAAGCAATCGTTGTAGCGTTCTGCCCGGCGTTTCGACCTTACGCTTTCGCTGTTGTCAAAGTTGAGCACCAGTGAAATTTCATGCGCCCCGCCCGTACGGGCTGCCAAGCTGTTACCTGTGGTGAAGTCGTAACTATACCCGATTTTCAAAATATCGTACTGCATCCCCAAGACCGCAATCACCGCATCAGCGTTTGTGAAAGCGTATCGGTACCAAGCCCCTGCGAACACAATACCATGATTGTAGTAAGCTCCTGCGTTTATTTGTCCTTGGTCTCCTTGTTTTGCGAAAAGGATGTTCGGTGAAACAAACGATGTGGGCCTAAGCTTATTGCCTTCCTTAACAACGAACTCTGCCCCGGCATGGATGCAAGTGCGCAGTGGAAGCCCATCAAGCAGGCTTGAATTGGTTTTGAAAAAGCCCTCGTCCGGTGTGGTCAAGTGCTGCAATGAAATGCCACCGTAAAAATTGCTGTTGTAAGCCAGTATCCCTGCTCCTACATCGAAAAGGGTGGCGGAAAGCTCCTCTGGACGAGATTCGTTGGTAATATTCGGGTTGCCAAATTCATCAACCGCTCCCGTGATGGGGTTGAGCTGGTCGAGGAAAACCAGCCTGTCCCAATCCAAAGTGGATTGTTTGAAACCCGCATTTATGCCAAGGCGGATGTTGAAATCTTCGTTGACTGCTATGCGGTAGGCGTAGTTGGCCATGAAATTTGTCGTCTTCAAAAGACCGTCACCGGCAGCGTCCGTCAAAACCACAAAGCCAATGCCGCTGTTAAAGGCCGGTATGAACTGCTCGTAAGAAGCGGCGTAGGTGGCGTAGGCCGTTCCGTTTTCGTCGTGGATGGGCCACTGGTTCCGGTAAGTGGCCGAGAGCCGGGGTGCGTAGGTCGTGCCAGCGAAAGCGGGGTTCAGCAAGAGCGGCGTCGAATAAAACTGGCTGAACAGCGGGTCTTGCGCTTGGGCAATGCCGCAAACGAGATAAAACAACAGGGCAGTTTGTATAAATTGTCTTTTCATTGACCTTACTAAATTGGTTTTTCCGGTGGTTTCAGACCCAGGTTTGCGAACTTCGCACCGGAAGCGAGAATGTAAAATTGGCAAAAAGACACCGATAGCGGCCAATTATTTTCTTTGAATTGTCGGCGCAGGTCAATTTACCGTGATTTTAAAAAGCAGACAAAGCGGAATGGTTTTTTCATAAAATTATGAATATCAATGGCTTATGAGAAGAAAACATCCAACCAACGCCTATTCACGAACATATTTGTTGTTGTTAAAAAACTTTGGAACAACATAGCAGCCATTTCGTAACGTTTTACAGCGGTTCGAAATTATACGCTTCTGGCCAATTCGTTTGTTGGCTACAAAATCCATGAGAATGAAGAGAGTACTGACATCCACTTTCGCCCTATTTACTGCCTTTTTGGCCTTCGCCGCACAACCTTCCGTCGTTCATCGCACCCTGCAATGGTCCGCAGAAGCCAAAGTGTTGCCCTACGAGGACAGCACCGAGCCAGTGGCACTTCTGCGTTTCAAAGGTGCCGTTTACAACCCGGCGCACAATACGCTACCTTATTATATAGAGCGTTTTGCACTGCCGTCTTACGGCGATTTGGTTGTTTCCTTCGGAAACTTGGTGTATGAGCCTTTTGAAAAAACGCCCTCTGCCGACGACCAAGCCATTGCGGAGCAAATAGAAATCAGTAGCGTGACAGAACAGGAGCGCTCGCAATTTTACAGTCGTGTCACCTTCATGCCCATCCGCCGGGTGGGGCAGGGCAGGTTCGAGCGGCTGGTCTCGTTCGACCTCCGCTACGAGTTCGTGGCAAAGCTACAGCCTGTGCAGACCCGTGGCGGCAACACTTTCACCTCCGTACTGTCCGATGGCGATGTTTATAAAATCGCTGTGAGCCAGCCCGGCGTTTACAAACTTGATTTTGATTTTTTGAAAAACAAGCTGGGCATTCCCCTCGAAAGCATTGACCCCCGCAGCTTCAAAATCTACGGCAACGGTGGCGGCATCGTGCCCGAACTGACCAGCGCCCCACGGGCCGATGATTTGGTGGAAAATGCCATCCAAATCGTGGGCGAGGAGGATGGCAAGTTCGACGCTTCCGACTACGTCCTTTTTTACGGCCAAGGCCCCGACATCTGGTACTTCGACAATGCCAAGCAGACCTTCAATTACCCCAAGAATTTTTATTCCACCGAGAATTTTTATTTCATAAAAATTGGCGGCGCAAACGGCTTGCGCATCCAAACCCAAGCTTCCCTAGATGGTGCGACCTACTCCACGACCAGTTTCAGCGACTTTGTACGCTACGAAAAAGAATCATACAACCTGCTCCACGACTGGATTTATGGCCAAGGCTCCGGGCGGCAGTTTTACAGCGACTACTACAAAGTGACCACGGAATCGGACTTTAGCAGCCAACTGCAAGTGCCCAACCTGGTGCCCAACGAGCCAGTCAAGCTAAGTTCGGTTTTCGCTGCAAGGATAGCCCAAAGCAGCAGCGGCAATTTCTCTATCATTGCCAACGGCAAAACCATGACCAGCGGCAGTTTCGGCAAAACCAGTGGCGGTACTACCGACGCATTCGCCAGCGTAGCCAGCATCAACGACGCATTCACCCCGTCCACCAGCGACCTCAGCATCCAACTCAAATTCAATCGGCCAGACAACAATTTCAACGAGGGCTGGCTCGACTACATCCAACTCAACCTGCGCCGCCAACTGCTCATGGCAGGTGACCAGATGCACTTTCGGGATATTCTTTCGATGGGCAATCCCGTCAGCAGGTTCACCCTCGGCAATGCCAGTTCAGATATTTCCATCTGGAACATCACCGACCCGCTACAGCCCAGGTTGCAGCAGGCCAATTTGTCCGGCGCTAATTTGAGCTTTGGCGCAGCTACAGATACGCTGGCCGAGTTCGTTGCCTTCGGCAATGTGGGCCTGCTGCAAGCAGCGGCAGTGGGCAAAATCGAGAATCAGAACTACCACAGCATCACTGGGGTGGACATGGCCATTGTTTACCACAAAGATTTCAAGGAACAAGCTGAGCGCTTGGCTGAACATCGCCGCCAGTTCAGTGGCCTCAGCGTCGCCACTGTGGACGTTGAAAAACTCTACAACGAGTTTTCCAGTGGGCGCAAGGACGCATCGGCCATCCGTGATTTTGCGAGAATGCTCTACCAGCGTGACACCGCCAGGTTCAAGGCAATGCTGCTTTTTGGCGACGCTTCCTTCGACAATCGGGACATTTACAAACTTGGTGGCGACTTCGTGCCGACCCTTGAAACGCCGCTTTCGGTCAACCCCATTTTCAGCTACCCGACCGACGACTATTTCACGCTCCTCAGCGACGGCGAAGGTCAGAACCTGAGCACGGGCGCCCTCGACATCGCCGTGGGCCGCCTCACCGTGAAGGACGCCGATGAGGCGCTTAAAGTAGTGGACAAAATTATCCACTACGATGTGGAACCCGCAAACCTGCGAGACTGGCGCAACCGCATCACCTTCGTGGGCGACGATGGCGACGACAACACACACACGGGCGACGCCGATGACATTGCCGTAAAAATCAGCCATAAAAACCCCAATCTGAATATTGACAAAGTCTATTTGGATGCTTTTCCGCAGGTGTCCACTTCTGGCGGCCTTCGGGTTCCGCAGGCTTCTGATGCCATCAACAACGATATTTTCAAAGGCGTGCTGGCCATGATTTACCTCGGCCACGGTGGCACGAAAGGCTGGACACAGGAGCGGGTTTTGAAAATAGAAGATATTTTGAGCTGGCGCAATTTGGAGAAAATGCCACTCATCGTCACCGCCACTTGCTCCTTCGCTGGTTACGACAATCCAGCCTCCGTGACTGCTGGCGAGCTTTGCTTGCTCAATGAAAAAGGAGGCGCCATTGCACTATATACTACTGTGCGCCCTGTGTTCGCTGGCGACAACGCCGAATTGACAGAAAAAGCGGTGGACACTTTATTTTATAAGCTAAACAATGACCGGCCTACCATCGGCGAGGTGCTGCGCCTGAGCAAAAACAAGCTTGGAAATGATTCCAACACCCAAAAATTCACCCTGCTGGGCGACCCGATGCAGAAGTTGGCTCTGCCCAATTTCCAAGTCGCTACTACCACCGTCAATGGCCACCCGATTGACACTGCCATCGTGGACACCATCAAAGCGCTGCAAAAAGTGACCATCGAAGGCGTGGTGCAGGACGACAACGGCAACCTGCTCACCAATTTCAACGGGGTGGTTTACCCAACGATTTACGATAAATCCGTTCAGTACCAGACCTTGGCGCAGGATGCCGATAGCCCGCTTTTCAATTTTGACCTTCAGAAAAACATCATCTTCAAGGGCCGGGCGAGCGTGACCGCAGGCAAGTTCAAATTCACCTTTGTGGTGCCGAAGGACATTGATTATAGCTTTGGCAACTGTAAAATCAGCTACTACGCAGCCGATGAAAGCACGATGCTGGATGCTGCTGGCAACTACAAAAGCATCATCGTAGGCGGCACGGATCCGAATGCCTTTGCCGATGATAAAGGCCCCAAAGTGGAGGTTTTCATGAACGACGAACAGTTCGTCTTCGGTGGAATCACAGGCCAGAACCCCGTTTTATTGGCAAAACTGGAGGACGATAACGGTATCAACGTTATCGGAAACAGCGTGGGGCACGACTTGGCAGGTATTTTGGATGAAAACTCCCAAAACACTTATAAGCTCAACGATTTCTATGAAGCTGCCCTTGACGACTACACTAAGGGAGAGGTACGCTACCCCCTCTATTCCCTCGCAGAGGGCCGGCATAAAATCAAGGTAGAAGCATGGGACATTGCCAACAACCCCGCACAAGGCTACACCGAATTCGTGGTGGCATCATCGTCGGAAGTGGCGCTGAAACATGTGCTGAACTACCCAAACCCGTTCACGACCTCCACTTGCTTCATGTTTGAGCACAACATGGCTGGCCAAGACCTCGATGTAATGGTGCAGATTTACGCTGTTTCAGGCCGCCTGATAAAAACGCTGGAGCAAAGAATAAATTCCGATGGCTACCGTTTAGGCAACGGCGATTGCATCCAATGGGATGGTCGGGATGATTACGGAGACAGCCTCGGCAAAGGGGTCTATGTTTACAAAGTAAAAGTCAAGAGTGCCAACACAGGCGATACATCCCTGGAAGGCGAGAGTGATTTTGAGAAACTGGTCATCTTGAAATGATATTTGGAAAGCCGGGGTGTGCGTTTTTTTGTTAAAAAATCATGCTTCAAAAGCCCTGCGCTACGCTATATTTGCAAACTTTTTTAAAAACTGAATTCATCTCATGAAAGGTTTACGACTTACGATAGCCTACATTACCCTAGCCGGGTTGTTCTTTTCGAACGACCTGGACGCTCAATGCTTCAGAGACCCTAGCGGACGTCTGGTCAACCCCGACGGATCCGACTGCGTGAACACCATCCTCACCGCCGTGCCATTTCTGCGCATCGTCTCCGATGCCCGCTCTGGTGCCATGGGCGACGTGGGCATTGGCCTCTCTCCCGATGCGAATGCCATGCATTTCAACCAATCGAAATTGGTGATGGCTGACAAACCGCTCGGCATTTCTGCAACTTATACGCCTTGGCTCCGTGCACTTGGCCTCAACGATGTTTACCTCGCCTACCTGACGGGGTACTATAAAATAGACAAGGACCAAGCGATAGGTATCGGTCTTCGCTACTTCTCGCTCGGCGACATCGCCTTCACGAACGAGCAGGGCGAATCCATCGGCAATGGCCGCCCGAATGAGTTTGAAGTCACTGCTGCCTATTCCCGTAGGTTGGCTGAGAAACTGACTGCTGCCGTTGGTGCAAAATTCATCTACTCCAACCTAGCCAGCGGCCAAGAAGTGGATGGTCAAGTGATTGACGCTGGAAAAGCTGGTGCTGCCGACTTTTCTTTCACTTACAACACTGACATGGAGGTCAACAGCCGCAAAAGCGACCTTACCTTGGGCATTGCCGTTTCAAACATTGGCTCCAAAATCACCTACACCAACGCAGCCAACGGTCAGAAGGACTTCCTTCCAACGAACTTGGGCATTGGTGGCGCTTGGACGCTCAATTTTGATGAATACAACAGTTTAACAATCGCTTCCGACTTCAACAAACTGCTGGTGCCAAGCCCTTGCCCAGATTGCGATGATGACCAGGATGGCATTCCTGACTGGCGTCAAGAATCCCCGATTTCGGGCATATTTTCATCCTTCAATGATGCACCAAATGGCTTCGATGAAGAACTGAAAGAAATCAGCTACTCGGTTGGTCTTGAATATTGGTACGACAAGCAGTTTGCCGTGCGCACAGGGTATTTTTCCGAGAGCCGCACAAAGGGCGACCGCCACTTTTTCACAGTGGGCTTGGGTTTGAAGTACAATGTTTTCGGATTGAACTTTTCCTACCTTGTGCCAACTACCAACCAACGCAACCCACTCGACAACACCTTGCGTTTTTCGCTGTTGTTTGATTTCGGTGCGTTCGGTGCAATAGAAGAAGAGAACAACTAATTTCCCCTTAGCTAGCATAAAAAAATGGCGTCCCACCTGTACAGGTGGGACGCCATTTTTTTATTTTAATGACGTTGTAAATTACGCCATCATCTCCTCCGCCTCTTCTACCGTCGTGCCCATTGCCTCGGCGATTTCAACTTCGTCGGGTATCTCGTCCAATTCCACCCGCAGGTTTTCGATGATGAAATCCTGACGGTCGGGCGTGTTCTTGCCCATATAATAGGATAGGATTTTTTCCAAATCGGCATCGTCCTGCAAGACCACGGGTTCGAGGCGCATGTTTTCGTTGATAAAGTCCTTGAACTCGCCGGGACTGATTTCACCGAGGCCCTTGAATCGGGTGATTTCGGCCTTGCCCCGCAGCTTGCGGATGGCGTCCTGTTTCTCGGTCTCGCTGTAGCAGTAGTGCGTCACCTTTTTGTCCCGCACCCGGAAGAGCGGCGTTTGGAGGATGTAGAGGTGGCCGTTGCGCACGAGGTCGGGGAAAAACTGGAGGAAGAACGTGAGCAGCAGCAGCCGGATGTGCATCCCATCCACGTCGGCATCGGTGGCGATGACCACCCGGTTGAAACGTAGGTCTTCAAGGTCGTTTTCAATATTGAGGGCATGTTGGAGCAGGTTGAGTTCCTCGTTTTGGTAAACGATTTTCTTCGTCATGCCGAAGCAGTTCAGCGGCTTGCCCCTGAGGCTGAACACCGCCTGCAATTCCACGTCCCTTGCCTTGGTGATGCTGCCACTGGCCGAGTCGCCCTCGGTGATGAAGACGGTGGTGGCCATGCGCTTGTCTTCTTCGCCGCCCTTCTTAGGGTTGTCGTTGCGGTGGACACGGCAGTCACGCAGCTTTTTGTTGTGGAGATTGGCCTTTTTGGCCCGCTCGTTCGCCAGTTTTTTGATGCCCGCAATCTCCTTGCGCTCACGTTCCGATTGCTGGATGCGGCGGAGGAGTTCCTTGGCTACGGCCTCGTTTTTATGGAGGAAATTGTCGAGTTCCTTTTCCAGAAAATCGCCTATGAACTTGCGCACAGTAGGCCCTTGCGGCCCCATGTCCTGCGAGCCGAGCTTCGTCTTGGTCTGCGATTCAAAAACCGGTTCCTCCACCCGCACACTGATGGCCGCCACGATGCTAGAGCGCACGTCTTTCGGGTCGAACTGCTTGTTGTAAAACTTGCGCATCACGTTCACGATGGACTCCTTGAAGGCGTTCAAGTGCGTGCCGCCCTGCGTCGTGTTTTGGCCATTTACAAAGGAATAGTACTGCTCGCCGTAGTGGTTGCCATGCGAGAGCGCCACCTCAATGTCCTCCCCACTGATGTGGATGATGGGGTAGCGCAATTGCTCGGCCTGCGTCTTGTTCGAGAGCATGTCGAGCAGGCCGTTTTTCGAGTGGAAAACCTTGCCGTTGAAATTGATTTTCAGTCCGGCGTTCAGGTAGGCATAGTTCCAAAGCTGCTGCTCCAGGAACTCCGTGCGGAAGCGGAAATTGCGGAAAATCGTCTCGTCGGGGCGGAAGATGACCCTCGTGCCGTTGTTCTCGGTGGTCTTGGCCAGCTTGTGGTCATTGGTCAGGTTGCCCATTTCGAACTCTGCCACCTTCGTCTCGCCCTCCCGAACGGCCTGCACTTTGAAGTAGGTGCTGAGGGCATTCACTGCCTTCGTACCCACCCCGTTCAGGCCCACAGACTTTTTGAACGCCTTGGAGTCGTACTTACCGCCCGTGTTGATTTGCGAGACGCAATCAATGACCTTGCCGAGCGGAATGCCCCGCCCGTAGTCACGCACCTCCACGGTGCCGTCCTTCACGGTCACTTCGATGGTCTTGCCATAGCCCATCACGTACTCGTCAATGCAGTTGTCAATGACCTCCTTCACGAGCACGTAGATGCCGTCGTCGGGCGTGGAGCCATCGCCCAGCTTGCCGATGTACATGCCGGGGCGTATGCGGATGTGTTCCCGCCAATCAAGGGAGCGGATATTGTCTTCGGTATAAGTTACTTGACTCATTGTCAATGGTTAATGATGAATGGTTTAGTCAAATTGAGGCTTCGATTACAATATATTTTGTTCAGAACTTCCATGTAGATTTGCCAAAGGTAGTGGCAGTTGTGGATTCGCAAAAATCCGCACAAAGATACACACAGCTTTGAATTTATTTCAACAAAATGTTTTAAAAACTCATTTTGCACGACCACCACAAACTCCTTGCACACCCCGCCATGCTCGTCATCCGTGACGCCATCCGGCGGGACCTCTGGCTGAAGCTGGCGGTGGGGCTGGTATTGCTGGCGGTGGGCTTTGGATTGTTACTCTTCTTTTTCAAGAAATATAACTTATTGGCTGCGCTTGGCTTGGGCATGTCGTTGCCGGGTGTGTGGTGTCTGCGTGAGTTTGTCCGGCGGCCCAAGGTGGAAGACGACGCATTGTGGCAGGTTTTGCACCGCCGACAAAAGCAAATTGTGTGGGTCTATGTGCAGGAGGAGCAACTGATGCCTTTCGGGATGCTGTTGGCGGAGCGGGGCACACTCTTCGTCATGCTGCTCGATGGCTCAGAACTTTCGCTTGCGATGCCTTCCCGAAAATTGCGCTTGGCTATGCACTTCCTGCGCCGATTGTTGCCACATGCGGCATTTGGGTTCTCCTTGGAACGCAGGCAACAGTTCGAACAAGACCCGTCATTATTGGTTAGGGATGAGTTGAAATAGCGCCGAATTATAAGTTTGGTGTTTTAAATGGGCAGTTTTTCCACTGACGCAGCGCTGCCATTCCATAAAAAAAGGCCGTGACCATATTTGGCCACGACCTCTCAACTCATGTATTTTCTGGCGAAGCTTATCGTTTGCCTGCCAATTCACCTGCGAGCCTAGCCCAATCGGCTGGGTCGCGGAACTTGCTCATGTTATTGTCCTTCAAGATTTCCTTGTAGCGGTCAACGCTCACCTCGGCCATGTCCTTGTAGGTATAAATACCTTCTTTGTTCAGGGCCTCTGCGACACGCTGGCCAACGCCCTTGACTTGCGTCAAGTCATCCGGCTTGGCGGGTGGCGCTTTTGGCTTGGCGGGTGCCTTTGGCGCTGCCTGTGCTGGCGCAGGAGGGGCTGGTGCAACCACAACTTTTGCTACTGGCGCAGCGGCAGCGGCTTTAGCAGCTTTAGGGGAATAACCCGGTTGGCGGCCACGCTTTTTAGGAGCTTCGGCGGGTTCAGTTGCTGCTGCTACTTTTGCTACTGGTGCTTTTGCTGCCTTCGGCGAAAAACCCGGCTGACGGCCGCGCTTCTTGGGAGCTTCGCCCGCTTCTGTCGAGGATTTTGCCAACTCGGCGGCACGTGCGGCCCATTGTGACGGGTCACGGAACTTGCTCATGCCATTGGCTTTCAGCAGTTCTTTGTAGCGCTCGAAGCTGGTAGCTGCCATATCGCTATAGGTAACAATGCCGTTTGCTTTCAACATGACAGCAATATTGTCGCCTACGCCTTTTACTTTCGTAAGATTATCACCTCCTGCCGAAGCGGCTTTTTGGGAATTGGCGGCTTTTTGCTCTTCGTGGTTCACCACCGCTTTGGCTGCTTTTGGTGCTTTTGGTGCAGGTGCAGCTTTGGCCACAGGCTGCGCTGGTGCCTTAGCTTTCGGAGCACCTTTCTGTTTTGGTGGCATACTGGCGAGTACAGCGGCACGTGCGGCCCATTGGGATGGGTCACGGAACTTGCTCATGCCATTGGCTTTCAGCAGTTCCTTATAGCGCTCAAAACTGGTAGCTGCCATATCGGAGTAAGTAGTTATACCGTTGGCTTTCAACATGACGGCGATATTTTCACCTACCCCTTTCACTTTGGTTAGGTTGTCGCCTCCTGCCTTGGCAGCTGCCTTTTGATTGGCTGCTTTTTGTTCTTCGATATTTACCTTTACTTTAACAGGCTTTGCTGCTGGTTCAGCCTTTTTGCCCTGTTTGGTTTTAACGGGCATTTTAGCCAATTCGGCGGCACGTGCGGCCCATTGGGATGGGTCACGGAACTTGCTCATGCCATTGGCTTTCAACAGCTCCTTATAGCGCTCAAAACTGGTTGAGGCCATATCGGCATACGAAGTTATGCCGTTGGCTTTCAGCATGGTGGCAATATTCTCGCCTACACCTTTTACCTTGGTCAAGTTGTCATTGCCGCCTTTGGAAGCTACAGCTGCAGGTGCAGCTACAGGTGTGGCAACTGGTTGAGCGGGAGTAGCCGCCACTGCTGCCTTTGCTGCTTTTGGTGAATAACCTGGCTGACGGCCTCTCTTCCGTGGTGCGGAAGTTTCGGGTTCAGCCACTGTTGTTATAGCACCAATGGAAGTTTTATAAGCCAATTTCGCTTCTTTCTCAGCTTTTTTCGCTGCTTTGAGCGCTTCTTTCAAAGGCTTAATTTTGGCTTTATGTTCCTTCAATTTAGCCTTATAGGCTTCTTTGGCTTTTTTTGCAGCCTTTTTAGCAATTTGATGCTCATTTTTTAATTTCTCTTCGTTCGCTGTTGGTATTGCATTTCTCATGTTACCATAGTTTTAGCAATAGGTCGGAATGTTACCGCTTGCATTTAAATTAAGGTTGTTGATTGAAAATTAAGAACTAGCTATAATTCGTGGTTCGAATCATTCCTTGATACCGTGAAAATAGCTTCATTTATCTTTAAATTGTTGATTTTCAACAATTTGGAAATTCACTCTTTTTTTTGATTTGCTTTAAATTTATCCTTGCCGTAAATCATGAAGGGGGTTCAGTAGGATTCTAAGCGTATTTTCAATTGCTTATGTTCAACGAGGCTATTAGGATTTTGTTCGATTGATGAGATTATATCTGCTACTAGACGCGCAAAATTAGTTTAATTTTAGGATAAAAGAATAGCTGTCATGAAAATTCCACAACTATTTTATTAATTAATGGCAGATTTATCTTTTCACCAAGCAAATTATGCATGTTTCATGAAGTTCTGGAAGGCTAATGGCGACTAAAGAATGGTTTTGTCGCTATTTATTGGTCAAAGTAACATCAAGAAGGTTGCATGGTCGTTTATTTTTCTTTTGCCCCGATGATATTTGTTAGGCTGTATATTTGCCTAAAATAGCGTTGCATGATGAATTTGCTCAAAATCGTTTTCTGTTGCTTTTGGCTTTCAATGGCTTTGTTGCCAAGTGTGTTGTTTGGGCAACAAATCAGATATGATAGGATAGATTTCATGGACGATCCTGAATGGGATGCTGTTTTGGAAAAAGCGAGGCAGACAAACAAACTTGTTTTCCTCGACTGTTATACTTCATGGTGTGTGCCATGTAAAAAAATGGAAAAAGAAGTTTTTACGAGGCCCGAAATCGCTAATTTTTTCAACCAAAAATTCATCAACGTAAAATATGACATGGAGGGGCAACAGGGTGAGCTTCTAAAAGAAGCGTATGGTGTCAACGTTTTTCCCACCTATCTTTTTATAACCCCAGATGGACAGGTCGCTCACCGGATAATTGGCGCCCATACAGCCGGAAATGAGTTTCTGGAATGGTCGAAAATGGCGGTAACGCCGGGAAGAAGCTATGTCGAATTGGAACAACGATATAAAAATGGTGAGCGCAACCCAGCCATGATGTTCGATTATATGCTTGCACTGCACATGGCAGGTGAGCAGGTAAAGGAAGAGGAAATCACAAATAGCTACCTTGCATTGATGACCAAGGACCATTTCATGGACAAATCATATTGGGGAGCCATACAGCTTTTTCTGAACAGCCCAACCTCTCGTGAATTTCGGATATTATTGGATAATAGGCAAGAAATCGGTGAAGCGGTTGGAGCGGCGGAGGTTGACATAAAAATTTACGAGACCATTGACCGTCAGATTAAGGCCAACCGCAGCTTTATGGCCTATGAAGGCCATTTGTACGACAAGCAAGCCGAGCAAGAATTGGTAGAAATGCTTGAAGGGAATGATATTCCCAATCGGAATGAACTATTGGCCAGGGCTAAAGCTGTGCAAAATATTCGCAACGGCGACCTGTACGATTTGGCGTATATGGTAGAGGCGGTGCTGGATTTTAAAATCCTTCAAGGTTATGCGGGCCTCAATGATGAACTCGACTATTATGCCTTGTCCATATTCAAGCTGGCTTTGGACGATAAGCTTTTCCAGATGGCGTTGCGTTGGTCGGAATATGCATGTACGACCGAAAAATCGCCAATGCATCGGGCAAATTATTTGAAAACAAAGGCCAAATTATTGGAAAAACTGGGTAGGAATGACGAGGCGGCCAATGCCAAGAAAGAGGCTGATGCCGCTGAAAAGATGTAGCTATTTTTCTAGTTCCTTGATTTTTAAATGATACGCATGCACTGGTGTCTCGTCGTATAATTCTTTGAACAACGATAAGGCGCGTTCTTTGTGGGCAGTGTCGGTTTCTATCCTTCCATATTCAAATTGTACCATTGCCTCGTCTCGCCTGCCGCGCTTTAGCGAGAGCAATGCGTCAAATACATTTTTTGCCTCCTCGGTATCGCCTTCCGCTATGGCCAATTTTCCAGCCATGAGGCGGGCTTCGAATAGCAGGTCTGGATGTTTAATTTCCTCGGCGATAGCAGTGGCCTCACGGAGGGCTGTAAGCGCTTCTTCCAGACTTCCCTTGGCCAAAAGCACATTTGATTTTTCAGCGAGGCTGAAGCCGAGCACTAGCTTGTTGCCGATGCTTCTGGTCATTTCAATGGACTTATCGTAATATGCAATGGAAGTTTCCAGCTCGTTTTTATAAAAATAAATGTCGCCCAATGTGTTCTGCGACTTGGCAATGCCCTTGCGATAGCCCAGTTCCTGCGCCAATTTCAGGTTGCGCTGCATATAAGCGATGGCCTCCTCGAATTTGCCCATGACACTGTAAAGCTCGCCCATGAGGCCGAGTGCGATGCAAATGCCCTGCTTGTCGCCCAATTCTTCCGTCAGCGTTAGGTCACGCTCAAAATGTTGCTCGGCGAGGTCAAAACGGCCCTTGCGCTGCCATACCGTGCCTATGCAGCCGATGGCAATAGATGTCAGTTGCTTGTTGCCCAGTTCCTCGGCCAGTTCAAGGCCCCGCTGGTAGCAGTCGAGTGCTTGGTCGTACTCGCCTTTTTCAAAATGCACGATGCCCATATTGGTGAAGAGCGTGGCCATGCCCTGCCGGTCGTTCATTTTTTGGCAGGTTTCCAACTGGCTTTTTTGCCAGCGGATGCCATCATCGTACTTGCCCAGGTTCATGTACGTCAGGCCGAGCGTTGCCACGATTTGCGCCAGCGACGAGGTGTGCTTGTAAAGTTGCGCCAACTGAATGCTGCGGATAAAATAGAGCTTGGCGTCCTCGTATTTTCCCTGGCGGAAATACAGCGTGCCGAGGTGGCCATACACCTTGGAGGTGCCCCGGTCGTCGTGGGCGGAGCCAAAGAACGCTGCGGCAGTTTCAAGAAAATTGTCTGCCAGGTCGTAGCGGCCCTTGAGCAGGAGCAGGTGCCCAATCGCATCGTTGGCCCTACCCAACAATTTCGCATCACCCACCGCTTGGGCTACCACAAGCGCCTCTTGTGCAAGCTTTTCGGCTTCATCCCAGCGGCCAATCAGCTCCAAAATGCTCGACTTTTTCAGCAAGGTCTTGGACAGCTCCATGCGATTGCCCTGCTTTTCCAGTATGACGATGAGTTTGTCATAAAAATGGAGCGCCTGTTGGTTTTGGTAAAACTCCTTGGCGTAGTCAGCTGCTTTTTGCAGGTATTCCCGAAGCTTGGCTTCATCCTCAGCCTGTTCATAGTGGAACACGAGGTCCACGTAACGATGCTCGAGGTTTTGTTCGTACAGTTTTTCAATGGCTACGCCAATGGTGTGGTGCAGTTGCTTTAGGCGGGTTTTGAGCTGCATATCGTACACAGCTTCCCGCAGCAGCGAGTGGCGGAAAATGTACCGTAATTCGTTCATCGCCTGCCAAATCTGCGCTTTTTCGGCGGTTTGCACCTGTTCCTTCAACACTGCGGAACTATTGCCGTTTTGGAGAACGAGTTCTTCGTTGGAGGCCATCACTTCTGCCAGCACGGGCAGCTCAAACTCCCGCCCAATGACCGCTGCCGCCTTGATGGTCTCCTTCACGAGGCTGCTCAAGCGGTCAATCCTGGCCGTGAGCACCGACTGGATGCTGTCGCTGACCCGCACGTTTTGGTCCTTCACCATCCAGCCATTCGGCTGTTCTTCCAGTTGGCCGCTTTCCACGAAATATTCGAGCATTTGCTCGGCGTAAAATGGGTTGCCATTGGAGGTGCGCAGCAGCAGTTCCACGAGTTCAGGGCTTATCTTCCCTTTCAGGCGTTGGTTGGCAAGCCGGTGCAGGGCCTCGCTGTCCAGAATGTTCAGGTCAATTTCGAGCATGGGCAGTCCGTTTTTCTCCAAAACGGCTGGACTGATAACCTTAGGCTTGATGCCTTCGTCGTCGTAGCGGGAAGTGGCCAGCAGGAACACAGGCATGTTGCGGATACGCGCTATCAGATCGGTCAAGAACTCGATGGAACTCTCGTCAAACCAGTGGCTGTCTTCCAGTTCCAGCACGATGGGGCCAAGCAATGCCTCGGCCTGAATGAGCGCTGAAAGTGCGGCAAGGATATTTTGATAGCGGCCCTTGGCGTCCAGGTCGTTCCAAAAGGTATCGTCCGTTTTCAGGCCAATGAGCGCAGCCAATACGGGCTTTGTCCGCATGATTTCCCGCTTGATGCCGTCGGCGCTGAGATTGGTGATTTGAACCAGTTCGTCGCCGAGCGCCTTGAACTCGTGCTCGAAGCTTTGCAAATTGGCTTCTGCG
>Ga0075012_10000297_pt1 | contig 53977 bp, 45 predicted proteins | sample All_14_2_FD_71474 | JGI IMG/M metagenome (GOLD analysis project Ga0075012, IMG submission 71474) | Freshwater microbial communities in response to fracking from Pennsylvania, USA - Allegheny Zone_MetaG_DW_15 | ecosystem: Environmental > Aquatic > Deep subsurface > Groundwater > Drilled...
GAGCGTGGCCGTGAGTCCCACGGCGATCAAGCGCCGACGACGACTTCGCCGCGTGAAGCGCCGCACTTCACCGCGCTCGACTCGGCGTCGCTCGCGCGCTGCCGCGCGCGCTGCGCGTTGGGCCTGACGTACGGACGGTTGGCGAGGCGCACGCTCGGCAGTCGCGGGACGCTGCGCACGAGGCTGCGGTGAACGCGACTGCCGTGGCTGAGGTGCGGCGTCCGAAGCAGCGGCCGATGAGGCGCCTGGTGTACCGGTCTCTCGTGATGCGGAGCGCTTCGTCGATGACGGAGTCGCACGCGGCGCGGGCGACGTCTGTCGCCCGCCGACTCCCTCCGGCCGCTTCACTGCCGAGCGCGCCGTTCGAGCGCCGTTCGTACGATCGGCAGGATGCGGTAAACATCGCCGCACGACAGGGTCATCACGAGGTCACCTGGTCGAGCGATCTCCGCGATGCGGGCGGCGGCACGCTGCCAGTCGGGGCGATAGTCGACGCGCTGAGCATCACTGAAGCCGTCGACGACGAGCTGCCCCGTCACCCCCTCGATGGGGTCTTCGCGTGCACCATAGACGTCGAGCACGACCGTGTGATCGGCGCCCTGTTCGTAGACGCGCGCGAAGTCGGCTGCCATCGCCTGAGTGCGGCTGTACAGGTGCGGTTGGTGAATGGCGATGACCCGACCGCCTGCTGCCACCGACCGCGCAGTCTGGAGCGCGGCAGCGACCTCAGTGGGGTGATGGGCGTAGTCGTCGAAGAGCCGCACTCCATCGGCTTCGCCGTGCGACTCGAAGCGACGCTGTGTTCCCGCGAAGCCGTCGAGAGCGCCGACCGCAGCACCCGGTTCGATTCCGAGACCCACGAGGACGGCGATCGCACCGGCAGCATTGAGCGCGTTGTGCCGACCAGGAACCCCCAGTGCGCCGCTCCACCGGGTGCCGTCGATCTCTACCGAGTACGCGACTGGACCGGTATCGCTGACATCGGTGAGTCGCACGTCAGCATCGGGGCTCTCGCCGAAGGTCACGACGCGAGCAGCAGACACGCGCTCGCGCAATCGACGTGTCGCCGGATCATCGGCAGAGAGCACGGCGAGCTCGCTGGCCCTCTCGACGAAGCGTGCAAAGGCCGCATCGAGCTCCGCCTGGCTCCCGTAGTGGTCGAGGTGGTCGGTGTCGATGTTGGTGACGAGTGCCACCGCGACGTCGTACAGCAAGAACGAGCCGTCAGACTCGTCCGCTTCGACGACGAAGAGTTCGCCCGTGCCCCAGTCAGCGCTGGTTCCTGCCCCTTGGATGACGGCGCCGTTGACAAAGCTCGGATCGAGGTGAAGTGACCGCAGTGCGGTGACGATCATGCCGGTCGAGGTTGACTTGCCGTGAGCGCCCGCGACGGCGATGAGCCGCTCGCCGCGCACGAGCCACGCGAGAGCCTGAGCGCGGTGAAGCACAGGAATGCCGCGACGCAACGCCTCCTGGTACTCGGGATTGTCAACCCACAGCGCTCCGGTGACGACGAGCGCCTCGGCGTCGCCGACATGGGCAGCGTCGTGCCCGATCGCGACGGAGATGCCACTCTCGCGAAGCGCCTGCACGGTCGCAGAATCAGAACGATCGGACCCGGTGACGGCGTGGCCGCGGGCGTGGAAGAGACGTGCGATGCCACTCATGCCGCTTCCGCCGATGCCGACGAAGTGCAAGCGGCCCAGAGTCTCAGGCAGAACGAGGTCGAGGTCGGGCTTGATCATCGTGCATCACCCTACGCGGCGTGCGGCGAGAGCATCGTGCACGAGCGTGAGCAGGGCATCCGCACCCCCGCGCCGTCCGACGCTTGCGGCGCGTGTCGCCATGCGATCGATCTCGTCGCGATCGCCGAGCAACGGGATCAACTCAACGGTTACCCACTCGGGCGACACCGTCGCGTCGTCGACGATGCGAGCCCCACCGGCCTCCACGAGCTCGCGAGCATTGAGTCGCTGCTCACCGTTACCCACCGCGTAGGGCACCAGCACAGACGGCAACCCGAGCGCAGCCAGTTCACTCACGGTGGCAGCGCCAGACCGGCAGAGCACGAGGTCAGCGGCCGCGAAGGCGAGGTCCATGCGGTCGCAATACTCGAGAACGCGATAACCCGCGACGCCAGGATCGTCTCCGCCGCGGCCTGATCCGGTGATGTGCAGTACTTGCCAGCCAGCCGCGACCACAGAACGCGCCGACGCCGTCATGGCGTCGTTGAGTCGACGTGCACCTGTCGAGCCGCCGGTGACGAGCAAGACCGGCCGCGCCGGATCGAGATCCCATCTGCGAAGAGCCTCCGGGCGCGCAGCGTCGCGATCAAGGTCGACGATTTCGGCACGCAGTGGCATTCCCACGACCACTCCCCCTCGCATCGGTGTTCCGCCGAACGTCACCCCGATGCGGCCGCCGAGCCAGGCGGCGAGCTTGTTGGCAATTCCCGGTCGCGCGTTCGCTTCGTGCGCGACGATCGGCACGCGCTCGAGCCGAGCTGCGAGATAGGCAGGCGCCGAGGCGTATCCCCCGAATCCCACCACGACCTCCACACCGCGCTCGCGGATGATCGCTCGCGTGCGCCGAACGGCATCGCGGAAGCGACGCGGAAAGCTCCAGGCAGCGCGACCGATTCGACGCGGAAACGGCACGCGCGGAATCGTGAGGAGCTCATAGCCGCGCTCGGGCACGAGGCGCGCCTCCAGGCCCTCAGCCGTGCCGAGCACGAGCACCACGACGTCACTGTCGACCACTCGCCAGCGATCAGCAAGAGCAAGGAGCGGATTCACGTGCCCCGCCGTCCCTCCCCCGGCCAGCAACGCCACCGTCACCGTGAGCCCCGCCGGTGAGGTGGGGTCGCCACAGGTGCCGCACGCGACACGCGAGCCGGGAGGTCACGCGCGAGCGAGAGCACGACGCCTATCGCCAACAGTGACGAGACAAGGGCCGTACCTCCCGCGGAGATGAAGGGCAGGGGCACTCCCAGCACGGGCAGCAATCCGAGAACGACGGCGATGTTCACGAAGGCCTGTCCGACGATCCACGCGAGCACGGCGCCGGTGGCGATGCGGCGGAACGGGTCAGTGTGTGCGCGCACGAGCCTCAAGAGCCCGATCGCGAGCACGGCGAAGAGAGCGAGCACGACGATGGCGCCGAGCAACCCGAGTTCCTCTCCGATGATCGCGAAGATGAAGTCGCTCTCCGCGTGGGGAAGCCAGCGCCACTTGGTCGCCGAGTTGCCCAGACCCACACCGAGCACGCCGCCTGATCCGAGCGCCCACAAGGCGTGCACCGATTGCCAGCAGGTGTATTCGTAGTCTTCGGGAGCGCACCCGTTGAGCCACACCGAAATGCGATCAGAACGCGACACGCTCGACAGAGCGAACACGACGGCGCCGCCGACGACGACACCCGCCATGGTGAGCAGCCGACCGAATGGTGCCCCCGCGTAGTACAGCGCAGCGAAGACGATCGCAATCATGATGGATGCCGTACCGAGGTCTTGGCCCAGAAGGACCATGCCGATCGCAAGGCCCGAGAGCGGCACTGCCGGTACGAGCACGCTGCGCCAGTCGGTGAACCCATCGGCGCGGTCGGCCAATACCGAGGCGAGCCACACGACGAGCGCGAGCTTGAGAAACTCGCTCGGCTGGGCCGTGAAGCCACCGATCGAGATCCAGTTCTGGTTACCGCCGTAGCCATAGCCCAGACCGGTGAAGACGAGCAATTGGAGGCCAAGGCCCAGCATGACGGCCGCTCGAGCCCACCTACGCCAGAAGACCACGGGAAGTCGAGCGACAACGAGCATGAGCGGAATGCCGATGAGAGCGAAAAGCCCCTGTCGCAAGAACACCGCGAAGAAGTCACCGTCGTTGCTCTGGCTCGAGGTCACCGCTGACGACGAGAGCACCATGACAAGCCCGAAGAGCACCAGGAAGACGGTGGTGCCGAGCACGACATACCAATCGGTGTTCTCGGCACCGAAGAGCTTTCGTACTGCGACGAGCGCGGCCGGGGAACCCGTCGCGTTCGCGTCGCGCGGCCGGCGCCCGCTCGGCTCAGCCTCCTGGCCGCGGTGCTGGGGTCGCAGCGTCGTCATGCGCCTCCCCTTCTGCGTGCTGCCGCACGGCGACAGCAAAGCGTGTGCCGCGGTCGGCGTAGTCGACGAACTGGTCCATGGATGCCGCTGCGGGGGCTAGCAGCACGGTGTCGCCGTCTTGCGCGATCTCGGCTGCCATCCGCACCGCGGTCGGCATCACTGCACCAGTGTCTGCCTCGTCAACCTCGATGAGCTGCACCCCGGGCGCGTGTCGCTCGAACGCCGCCAGCACTCCCGACCGATCGACCCCGATTGCGATGACCGCGCGAAGGCGGTGGCGGTGCGCCTCGACGAGCGGAGAGAGGTCGACGCCCTTGAGTAGACCGCCGACGATCCACACTACGGAGCGGTAGGCGCTGAGCGCAGACGCGGCAGCATGCGGATTGGTCGCCTTCGAGTCATCGACCCACGACACCCCGGCCACTTCGAGCACGAGTTCGGTGCGGTGGTGGTCGACACGGAAGCGCCGCAGGCCGTCGCGAATCGCCGCGGGGGCTGCACCGGCAGCGCGTGCGAGGGCGCTCGCCGCAAGCGTGTTGGCGAGTCCGTGCGGAGTAGCGAGTCCCGCGACATGAACGTCTGCAAGGCTGGCCAGTTCGAGGGCGCTTGTCGCGCGCTCGTCGAGAAAGGCACGATCGACGATGAGGTCGTCAACGACCCCAACGTCGCTCGGGCCGGGAACGACGGCGCCGAAGCCGATCGCGCGGCAGCCTTCCTGCACCTCGGCTTCTTCGACCATGTGCCGAGTGGCCTCGTCAGCGAGGTTGTACACGCAGGCGATGCGCGTCGATGCATACACTTTGGCCTTCGCGGCAGCGTACGCATCGCGGCCACCATGCCAGTCGTAGTGGTCGTCTGCGAGGTTGAGGCAGACGCTCGCGAGCGGGCGCAACGCGCCAGGACCGTCGACCGGCAACCAGTGCAATTGAAAGCTCGACAGTTCGACGACGAGCACGTCGAAGCCTGCGGGGTCGCGAATGGCATCGAGCACGGGAACGCCGATATTGCCACACGGAGCGACGCGAACCCCGTGCTCGAGCAACATGGTGGCGGTCAGCTGTGTCGTCGTCGTCTTGCCGTTGGTGCCCGTGATGACGATCCACTCGGCTGGAGTGCCGACTTTGTCTCGAAGTCGCCAGGCGAGTTCGACGTCACCCCACACTGCCGTGCCGCGCTCTCGCGCCCAGTTCACGAATGGATGCTCTGGCCGGAAGCCTGGCGAGACCACCACGAGCTCGGGGTCAAACTCATTGACACTCTCGGGCACCATCGTGTCGTCGTCGAGCTCGAGCAACTCGACCCCGATGACGGGAAGAATGCGCGCTCGCTCCTCGTCGGGCGATGGGGCGGCCACGAGCACCCGCGCGCCAAGCTCTGCGAGCGTGTCTGCTACGGCGAATCCCGTCACACCCAGGCCCAGCACGAGCACGCGAAGGCCTCGCCAGTCAGCGCGCCAGCTGTCGAGGTCGTCGAGGGAACGGTTCACTACTGGCTAACCCATTCGAGGTAGAAGAGTCCGACACCGACGGCGACGAAGAGGCCTCCGATGAGCCAGAAGCGCACCACGACCGTCACCTCAGCCCAGCCCTTGAGTTCAAAGTGATGATGCAGCGGGCTCATGAGGAAGATGCGCTTGCCCTTGGTGATCTTGAAGTACGCGCGCTGCACGATGACGGAGCCCGCGACAATGACGAAGAGTCCGCCGAGCAGCACGAGCAGCAGCTCGGTGCGAGTCATGATCGCGAGCGCAGCGAGAGCGCCCCCGATCGCGAGGGACCCGGTGTCGCCCATGAAGATCTGAGCCGGCGACGTGTTCCACCACAAGAAGCCGATGAGGCTCGCCGCGATCGCCGCCGCGACGATCGCAAGGTCGAGCGAGTCGCGAACGTCGTAGCAGCGGTACTGGTTCGCGGGGTCGAGCGCGACGTTGCTACACGACTGGTTGAACTGCCAGAACGCGATGAAGATGAAGGCAGATACCGAGAGAATCGACGAACCAGTGGCGAGACCGTCGAGGCCATCAGCAACGTTGACCGCGTTCGAGGTGCTCACGACAATGAGGTTGACCCAGAGCGCGAAGGCGAGCACCGAGCCGATCGAGCCGAGCACGGCGAGATCGAGCCATTCGATGTCGCGAACGCCCGAGATCATCGTCGACGCCGGTGTGAGTCCGTTCGCATCGGGGAACGACAGTGCGAGCACCGCGAAGATTGTGGCGACAATCGCTTGCCCGGCGATCTTCGCCCAACCGCCTAGGCCCAAACTGCGCTGATTGCGCGTCTTCGTGAAGTCGTCGACGAAGCCGACGACGCCGAGGCCGACCATGAGAAAGAGCACGAGCAAGGCACTGACGGTGATGCGCTCGCCCGTAGCGAGGTGGCCGACGAAGTACCCGAGCACGGCGCCGATGATGAAGACGATGCCGCCCATCGTCGGTGTTCCGCGCTTCGTGTGGTGCGACTGCGGACCGTCGTCGCGGATGAACTGTCCCCAGCCAATGCGACCGAACAGTCGCACGAAGAGCGGCGTCATGAACAAGGTGAAGGCCAGGGAGAACGAGCCAGCGAGCAGTAGTGCGATCACAGGGAGTCCTCACGAAGTCGAGAGACGAGCGAGAGTAGATCGCAACGGGCGCCGCCGGTGATGAGCATCACGGCTTCCTCTCCGCTCGTCGCACGCACGAAATCGTACGCGGTGTCGGGGGTGCTCACGAGCACAGACTCGCCGTCCCACGAACCTTCGAGACCCGCTGCTGCGTGCAGATGGCGCGCGCCATCGCCCACGACCACGAGTTGCGAGATGTCCAGTCTCACAACGATGCGACCGAGCGCGTCGTGCGCCTCAAGGCGATCGTCGTCAGCCACATCGAGCTCTCCGACCACCGCGATCGTGCGTGCGCCACGACCCAGTTCGGCAAGCACGCGCAACGACGACCGCACCTCGACCGGGGTCGACGCGGCGGTGTCATCGATAAGGATGCCGCCGCGCCACGTGTGTGTCTCGAGACGATGCGGCCTCGTCGCTGACACTGCCGTGATCACTCTGACCACCCCGCATCTGCGAGCGCACGGCGAGCGATGTCGCGAGCTGAGAACGGTAGCTTCTCGCCGCCGACGTCACGGTAGTCGAGGTGACCGGGCCCCGCCCAGACGATCGAGTCGCCGTCGCCAGCGAGAGAGATTGCGAGGCGAATCGCTTGCTCCGGGGGGACGACTTCGTGCAGTTCAGCGGGATGCTCGGCTGTGCCGGCACCGGCGACAAGCGCCGCGCGAATGGCTGCGGGGTCTTCCGTACGAGAGTGATGGTCGGTGACGATGAGCACATCGCTGAGCTCAGATGCGACACGGCCCATCTCGGCGCGCTTGGAGGGGTCACGGTCACCGCTGGCGCCGCACACCATGAACAGCCTGCCTCTCGTGAAGCGGCGAACGGCAGTAAGGGTGGTGGCGAAAGCGTCCGCGCTGTGGCCGAAGTCGACGAACACGCTTGGCCCGTGACTACCGGACACCCTCTCGGCTCGACCGGGCAGATAGACGTCGAGACAGCGGCCCTCGAGCGCCGCGGTGAGAGACTCGAAGGAGCGGCCGGATTCGAGGGCCATGACAATGGCGAGAGCCGCGTTCGACGCCATGTGCACACCGATCACCGGCGCGTCGAGCTCGAGACGGCCGAGAGGGCCCACGAGCGCGAACCTCGTGCGGTCGGGTTGCTCATCGAGCAATTCGACCGTCCACTCGGCTCCGGCGTCGGCTCGCACTGACACGGTGGTGACCGGAATCTCCACGCGCTCTGCGAGCCGCGCGCCCCAGGGCGAGTCGAGGCAGATGACGCCGCGTCGCGCGCGTTCGGCTCGGAACAGTTCGGCCTTCGCCGCCAGGTACTGCTCCATCGTGCCGAAGTCGTCGAGGTGATCATGGCTGAGATTCGTGAAACCCACGACATCGAACACGAGTCCATCGACGCGGTGGCGCTGCAATGCCTGCGCGCTGACCTCGAGAACCGCGGCGTCGAGACCGCGTTCCCGGATGAGCGCGAGCATCGCGTGCAGCTCAGGCGACTCAGGAGTCGTGAGTCGGCTCGCGTAGCGCTCTCCGTCGACAACGCGCTCCGCCGTCGTACTCAGGGCGGTGCGGTCGCCGAGCTGCCGCAGCACGGCGTCGAGCAGATATGCGGTCGAGGTCTTGCCGTTAGTTCCCGTGACGCCGAAGACCGCGAGCGCAGCATCCAGCGTGCCGTAGACCCACGCCGAGATCGCGCCGAGCCGCTGTCGGGGTGTCTCGTCGATGATGACGGGAAGCACTCCGCGAGCCAGTGACGCACCCTCCTCGTCGGTGAGCACGGCGACCGCACCGAGATCACGGGCCTGAGCGCAGTAGTTCGCTCCGTGAGAGTGCGCACCACGCAGGCCGATGAACAGATCTCCCGCGTGCACGTGCGACGCGGCGACGGCGATTCCGGTAACGGAGAGCGCTGAGATGTCGCCCTCGGAACGCAGGCCGAAGTGCTCGACAAGTTCACCGAGCGAGCGAGCGGGACTGTGCTCGGGCCGCAGTACAGCGGGGGAACTGCCGGACACCGAGACCTCGTTTCGTCTGCCTGCGCCTACCAGGTGGTCGGGAGGCGCGGAGCCGGCTCAGTGGACGGTGCCACCCTGAAGGTCTTCAGCACCTGGGTCATGATGGCGCGGAACGTGGGCGCCGCCGTGGCCGACGTCTTCATCGTATCGGGCTTGCCATAGGTCACGACGACCACGAACTGCGGGTCATCGGCCGGGGCGACCCCCGCGACGGAAATAATGCGTTCGTCGGTGTATCGGCCGTTCTCTGCGACCTCGGCCGTGCCCGTCTTCGCTGCAACGCGATAGCCAGGAATGCTGATGAGGTTCGCGATCGCCCCGTCGGTCGCGACGCTTTCCAGCATCGCGATCGTCGTGTCGGCGGCGTCTTCGGAGACGGCGCGTTCACCTTCAGTGGAAGGAACATGCGTCACTGATCCATCGGGATGCTCGCACCCTGTCACGAGAGTGAGAGGCTTACGCACCCCACCATTCGCGAGGGCCTGGTACGCGCTCGCGATCTGCGCGCTCGTGGCCGTCACTCCCTGCCCGAACATCTGCGTGAGAGTGCCATGGCCATCAATGCTGTCCGCGTCGCGCAATCGGCCACTCGACTCGCCGAGGAAGTCGACTGCGGTCTCTTGACCGATACCGAAAGCCTCGAGGTAGTCGTGTCGCTCATCGGCCGAGAGTCGCGAGCTCAGCACCGAGGTGCCCGTGTTCGATGACCGCATGAGCACTCCCGTCGTGGTGAGACGCAAGTCATCGTGGGCCCACGCATCGGTGATCGAGTATCCGGCGATCGTCGGGTAGCGGCCGGGGGCGATGATCTGCTCTCCCGGGGTGGTGACGCCGGCGTCGAGAAGGGCAGCGAACGTCATCGCCTTGAAGACCGACCCTGGCTCGAAAGGCTCGCTGAAGCTGCGAGATCCGAGATTGTCGGGGTCTGTGCCGTCGACATTATTGGGGTCAACCGTGGGCCAATCTGCAGCGGCGATGATGTGGCCGTCTGAGACGCGCACGACCCACCCCGTTGCCCAGTCGGCACCGATCGCGATCGCCTGCTCGGCGATCGTCTGCTGCGTGAACCACTGCACATCGCTGTCGATCGTGAGGTGCAGCGTGCCGCCATCGACCGGCTCTTCTTGCACCACCGTCGTACCTGGCAACTTGACGCCATCGGCTCCACGCTCGTACGTCGCGCTGCCGTTCGTGGCATCGAGGCAGTCGTTGAGACGATACTCAAGGCCCGTTTGGGGTCCGTCAGTGCCGAGGAAGCCCACGAGGTTTCCCGCGATCTGGCCATTCGGGTAGGTGCGAGCCGCGACGCGATCGAAGTAGACCCAGGGAATGCGGAGTGCTCTCACTGCTTGGAACTGTTCCGTGGTCACGCGACGCACGAGGTAGGCGTGATCGTCCTCCGGATCCAGCGCGAGCTCGTCCTGAATCGTCGCGAGCATCTGCGCCGCATCTCCCCCTGTGACGGACGCGATGCCTTCCAACGCTTCGGCGACGGTGTGCTGAGTGCGCTCGCCTGTTGCCTCGTCTTTGAGCGTGTAGTCGGCCACGAAACGCGGCGACACGGTGATGTCGTAGCGATACACCGTGTCGGCCAACTCCACGCCGTTCGCGTCGACGATGTCTCCGCGTGCGCCAAACAGCGTTGTGGGTATCGACCGCCGTGCCTCTGACTCTTGAGAGAGTTGGTCAGCTCGAACGACCTGGATATCCACGAGTCGAATGAGGAAGCCGCCGAGAACGACGATGAGCACGAGCACCGACGCCGCGAGGCGACGTCGGGTGCGACGATCTACGCTCACTCGCTGCTCACTCTCATCGCGTGTCAGGCGAGGGGATTCCGCCCGAAGCCGACGGTAGCGACCCTGACGACGACGGAGGCGTCGCCACGCCCGTCTCGGTGACGCTCTCACCCCCGCCCGCCGTCGTCAGGGTCACGAGCGGAACGTCGGACAGCAGCACGTTTCCGACATGGGTGTCCCGCCCTTCGAGGATCCCGCCAGCAGAACCTGCCGGCCGAGGGGTGCCCTGGACGCTGCCGTCCGAGAGCAGGAGAAACGTCGGGGTGGTCGCGCTGACGACCATGCCGAGCGACTCGGCGTTCGCGGCGAGGTTCTGCGCCGAATCGAGAACGTTCAGTCGCTCGCCGAGCGACTGCGCCGATCGATCAAGCTCGAGCTGCTGGGCTTCGAGCGCCGTAATGCGGTACGCGCCCTCCGAGAGCACAATGCTCAGCATCAACTGTGCGAGCAGGATTCCGAAGACGCCGAGAACTCCCACGATGGCATAGACCGCTCGGGGTCGGGCGCGCCGCTGAGTGCGCGTCGCGACGACTTCGAGCGGCGCAGCCTCCGCGCGCCGCTCGCGCACGGGCCGCGGCAATGCCGTGACAGGTACCGCACTCATGCTGCGCCTCGCACTCTTTCTGCGGCGCGAAGCCGCACGGGGATCGATCGGGGGTTGCTGGCGCGCTCGGCGTCACTCGCGAGCTCGGCACCGCGCACCAACAGTCGGAACTCCGCCCGGTGCTCAGGCAACTCGACGGGGAGTCCCGCGGGAGCCGTAGAACTCGTCCGCGCCGCCAGTTCGCGCTTGACGATGCGGTCTTCGAGCGACTGGTACGCGAGTACGACGATGCGGCCCTTGACGGCGAGGGAGTCGAGGGCGGCCGGTAGCGCCGCTTCTAGTGCGGCGAGCTCACCATTGACCTCGATACGAAGTGCCTGGAACACGCGTTTTGCAGGGTGCCCTGCGCGCTGCACCGCGCGAGGAGTCGCTGCTGCGATGAGCTCGACAAGCTGGGAAGAGCGTTCGAGGGGCTGCTCTTGCCTGCTCTCGACAATGCGCCGAGCAAAGCGCGCGGCGAGCTTCTCTTCTCCGTACTGGTAGAAGATCCTTCGCAGCTCGGCCTCGGAGTACTCCGCGAGCACGGCGGCAGCGGTGGGGCCACTTGTCCGATCCATGCGCATGTCGAGCGGGGCATCCTGTGCGTAGGCGAAGCCCCTCTCGGCCTGATCCAGTTGCATCGACGACACACCGAGGTCGAAGAGCACCGCGGTGACCGAGTCAATGCCGAGAGCGTCGAGGGCTGTGCGAAGTCCGGAGTAGACCGTGTGCACCCGATGTACGCGAGCTCCGAATCTCGCAAGCCGCTCCCCCGCGCGCTCGATGGCGTCGCTGTCGCGGTCGAGCCCCACGAGAGTGAGCCCGGGGTGACGCTCGAGCGCCGCCTCAGCGTGACCGCCGAGGCCGAGCGTGGCGTCGACGAGAACCGCACCCTCGACCGAGAGTGCGGGCGCGAGCAACTCGAGGCTGCGCTCGAGCGCTACGGGAACATGCACGGGAGTTGGAGTCATGATGTGGCCGGGAGGCGCGGGGCCCGGATCCCCATCCGTGCGACCTGGCACCGGGGAAGGTGTGTCAGGGCGGTTCACGGCTGGGAGTCGAGGCCACGCGACTAGAAGAGTCCCGGGATCACCTCCTCCTCGGTGTTGGCGTAGGCCTCCTCCTGCTCGGAGTAGAAGGCGTTCCAGGCTTCTGTCGACCAGATCTCCGCGCGATCGCCCGCACCGATAACGGTGAGTTCACGTTCGAGCCCGGCGTACTCGCGCAGCACGGTAGGGATGAGCACGCGGTGTTGCTTATCGGGCTGCTCCTCACTCGCACCGGAGAGGAAGAGCCGCTGATAGTTGCGTCCGTCTTTGTTGCTCAGCGGAGCTTGACGGAGCCGGTCGAGTTGCTCTTGAAAGACCGCTCGGCTGAAGACGTAGAGGCAGCGTTCCTGACCACGCGTGATCACGAGACCACCGGCGAGCTCATCGCGAAACTTCGCCGGCAGGATGATGCGCCCCTTCTCGTCCAGCTTGGGGGTGTGCGTGCCGAGCAGCATCCGCCTGGCCCCCCTTCTTCTCCGGCCCGAGATCAGGTGCGTTACTCCACTTTACTCCACTTTGCTCCACTTCGTAAAGCATATTGGGCACTTTAGGGCATGAAACTCTCCCCCACAATGACGAAAGCCCCGGAATTCCGGGGCTTGTCGAAAGGGAGGGCAGTGGAGCGCCAGTGGAGGGAAAGTGGAGTGCCGGTGGAGCAATCCCTGAAAAGTGGAGGAAGACGCCCGTGCCCTCAGGAGAGCCGACGCCGGAGACTCCGGTGCTTAACGACAGACGGGGCCGGCCTCAAGGCCGACCCCGTCGGAGTCGTGGAGCAGCGTGGAGCTGCGTGTCTGCGCTATTCGCCGCGTTCGTCCTGGCGGCGCTCCCAGCGCTCGTTCATCGCGTCCATCCACGATCGGCGCGGTCTACGGGCGGAGGCCGTCGGGGCTGACGGTGAACCCGTCGTCGCGCTCGTGCTCGAGCCAGGCGACAACACCATGAGCACGCCGCCGAGCATGAGGCCAAACCCGAGCACTCCGACAAGGGGCTGCTGCACGATGACGCCCGCCACGAGCGTTCCTACTCCTGCGACCCCGAGAAGAGCGCCGATGACGATCAACCGATAGTTCGGACGGCCTCGTCGACCCGCCACCGTGGCGACGAAGTCAGCGTCGTTCTGATAGAGATTGCGCTCCATCTCTTCGAGGAGGCGCTGCTCGTGCTCCGAGAGCGGCATGATGACCCCTTAACAGTAACGACCAGGCAGGCATACGCCCGGTGCGGACAGTCTAGGCTCGCCGCGCTCGATAGGCTAGGCGAGTGGCTGAGAGATTGCGGTTAGTCGACCTCGTGAATGCCCGGCTCGACGCCTTCCTCGATGAGCGCGCCGCCCACATCACGGGCATCGCCGAAGAGCTCTCGGTCTTCACGGATGCAGCACACGACCTCTTGGGAGGTGGCAAGCGGTTTCGCGCCCTCTTCTGTTACTGGGGGTGGCACGCCGTTGCTGGCACTGTGCGGCCAGACGACCTCTTGGCCGACCTCGATGATCACCCCGACCTGTCGAGCATCGTCGACGCTGCAGCATCACTCGAGGTGTTCCACGCCGCAGCCCTCGTGCACGACGACATCATGGACAACTCCGACACTCGGCGAGGTATGCCGTCGGCGCATCGGCGCTTCGAGTCGGAGCACCGCCGGCAGGAATGGGTGGGAAGCGCGACAGGCTACGGCACGTCGTCAGCGCTCATGCTCGGCGACGTGCTCCTCGGCTGGAGCGACGAGCTGCTCGACGAAGGGCTCGCGCGACTTGACGACCGTGGCAACGCCCGAGCGGCGCGTGCCGAGTTCCAGTCGATGCGCACCGAGGTCACGATGGGCCAGTACCTCGACATCCTCGAGGAAGTCGCGTGGAGGTCAGCGCCCGAGTCGGAACTCTTGCCGCGCGCTCATCGCGTCGTCATCTACAAGTCGGCCAAATACTCCGTAGAGTCTCCCCTCGCGCTCGGGGCACTGTTGGCCGGAGGCAGTCTGGACCAAGTGTCATCACTGCGCGCGTTCGGACTCCCGCTCGGAGTGGCATTCCAACTACGCGATGACCTGCTCGGTGTATTCGGCGACCCGGCCGTCACGGGAAAGCCAGCAGGAGATGACCTTCGAGAAGGCAAGCGCACAGTGCTCATCGCACTCGCGCGAGCAGAACTGCCCGCTGGTGCGGTGCGCCTCATCGACGAGCTACTCGGCGACCCCGCGCTGAGTGATCACCAGATCTCGACTCTTCAGGCCACGATCCGCGACAGCGGAGCGGTCGAGACGGTCGAGCGCATCATCGCGCGCTCGGTGCGCGAAGCGATCGCCGCGATCGAGGATGCTCCGCTGAGCCGTTCAGCACGCTCCGAGCTCGTCGGCCTCGCCGACCTCGTGACGCGGCGCACGCACTGAGAGGCGTCGCTCCCTCCTAGAAGGCGAGGGCTTGGGCGACTCGGCGCACTTCGGCCTTGCGACCAGCTCGCAACGCGGCAATGGGAGAGACGCCCAGGGTCTCGTCGGTCGAGAGCATCCACTCCATTGCCTCGTCGTCGCTGAATCCGTCGTCGGCGAGCAGAATGAGCGTTCCCCGCAACTCAGTTAGCGGTTGACCGTCGACGAGGAATTCCTCAGGAACAACAAGCACTTTGTCGCGGCGAATTCCGAGCAAGTGGCGGTCTTCGAGCAGGCGGTGCACTCGGCCGGGACTCACCCCCAGAATCTCGACGAGATCGGGCACGGTCAGCCATCGGGAGGATTCTGCGGACACACCTCTAGCGTGCCATGTCCCCCGCGATGTCGCGACAGCCGCGGGAGGCATCACTCAAGATTACTTTCGTCACATCTTCCACACTGGATAACAAGAGTTGTACTCTGTCTCCAGGGTTGTGGGGAACCTTCCGCCAACGTGCACGGTCGCGGTCGGTCATCCTGCAGCGCTGCGACGGTAGCGAAAGGCGGAAGCGATGACGGAGGTCGACACGGGAGTGCGCCGTGCGATGCCGACCGTTCACGACGACGCCACCGACCGCGCTCGGCTCGTGTTTGCAGGGCTGAGCCCGCGCCTTCCCGACGAGGCGACGAATCCGATGCGCTCGGCTCGCGATCGACGTGAACGCGCGGCTGAGCGAGCGGAACTCGTTCGCCGAGCACGCGCGGGGGCCTTCGCGACTATGCCCGTCGTGCTTACCGGAGCCCTCGCAGTCGGTCTCGGCCTTACGGGTCCCGTCGATGCGGCACAAGCGCGCACTCCCCAACCACCGGGTCCGCGGCAGACTCCCCACCCCGACGCTTTCCGCACCGCGCTCGGACAGTGGGGGGCTGCGATCATGCCCGGTGCGCTCACCGCCAGTTCGGTCGCCTCGACCGCTGCCCCAGCGACCTATGAGGTGCAACCCGGCGACACTGTCAGCAGCATTGCGCAGTCGTACGGTCTCTCCACCGCATCTGTGCTCGCCCTCAACGGGCTCTCGTGGCGATCGATGATCTTCCCCGGACAAGTGCTCAGGCTCACCGCCGCGCCCGTGAAAACGACGGGGGCTCCGACGCCGACGACGGCTGGCGGGCAGTACACCGTCGGCAAGGGAGACACCGTCTCATCAATCGCCCACCGCTTCGGCGTGTCGACTCGTGCCGTACTCGATGCCAACCAGTTGACCACGTCGAGCATCATCTACCCCGGTCAACAACTCACGATCCCCGGCGCCGGCTCGGCAGAGCAGCCGCGCGCAACGCGCGATGGCGCCGCGGTAGCGCTCGATGCGGCATCGGCAACATCGGCGTCCGATGCGAGTGTCGACGCCGAAGAGAAAGATTCGCCAGCCGACGTCGTTGCGATGGACATCGCCGAGAAGCCCACCCTTCCCGTCGCCCCGCGCGTCACGACCGCTCCGCCCTCAGGGGGTGGCTCGGAAGCGAGCGGTCCCATCACGCCGCTGACGTCAGAGATGCGCGAGCACGCCCGAACGATCATCTCGGTCGGTCGGCAATTGGGGGTTCCTGAGTACGGCATCGTCATCGCGCTCGCGACCGCCATGCAGGAGTCGACGTTGCGCAACCTCTCGTGGGGCGATCGCGACTCGGTCGGCCTCTTCCAACAGCGCCCGAGCTCGGGGTGGGGTACTGCGGCCGATCTGCAGATTCCGAGCCACGCGGCGAAGCTCTTCTACGTGGGCCGATCGGGCTACACCCGCGGTCTTCTCGACATTCCTGGTTGGCAGAACATGACCCTCACGCAAGCTGCGCAGGCGGTTCAGATCTCCGCGTATCCCAACCACTACGCCAAGTGGGAAGCGAGCGCGTGGTCGTGGTACTACGAACTGACCTGAGTCGTCTACGCAGGGAGCGCCTGCAGGCTCACGAGTGGCTCTCGACCTAGACTCGCAAGGGTGAGCACCTCGACGACCGATCCCCTCATCGGCCGCCTGATCGACGGCCGGTACCAGGTGCGCTCACGCATCGCTCGAGGCGGCATGGCCACGGTGTATCTCGCGACTGATCAGCGCCTGGATCGCCTCGTTGCCGTGAAGATCATGCACGGTCACCTCGCAGACGACAGTCAGTTCAAGGAACGGTTCATTCAAGAGGCACGCTCGGCTGCGCGCCTCGCACACCCGAACGTCGTCAATGTTTTCGACCAGGGTCAAGATGCCGACAGCGCGTACCTGGTGATGGAGTACCTTCCCGGCATCACGCTGCGTGAACTGCTGCAGGAGTATGGCGCTTTGACCCCTGAGCAGACGATGGATATCACCGAGGCAGTACTCTCGGGCCTCTCTGCGGCGCACAAGGCAGGCATCGTGCACCGTGATCTCAAGCCCGAGAATGTCTTGCTCGCCGATGATGGGCGCATCAAGATCGGCGACTTCGGGCTCGCGCGCGCTGCCAGCGCCAACACCGCCACCGGCAAGGCGCTACTCGGCACCATCGCTTACCTCTCCCCCGAGCTCGTGACGCGCGGCATCGCTGACACGCGCAGTGACATCTATGCGGTGGGCATCATGATGTACGAGATGCTCACGGGTCAGCAGCCCTTCAAGGGCGAGCAGCCCATGCAGATCGCGTATCAGCACGCGCACGACTCCGTGCCGCCGCCGTCGAGCGAGAACCCGAAGGTACCGGCGGAATGGGACGAGCTCGTGCTGTGGGCAACCTCGCGTGACCCCCAAGATCGGCCAGCAGACGCGAGGGCGTTGCTTGAGCAGGTCACCGAGACGGGTCGTGCCCTGCAGACTGCGCTGCCGACAGCCGCGACCCAGAAGACAATGTTGTTGACGTCACCCGTGCCGCTCGTGCCGACGACAGGTGAGACCCAAGTGCTCGGTGTGCGCGGGTCTAGCGCCTCGTCGCCGTCGACAGCAACGGGCGAGCTCGGTCGGCGAGGGCGGTCAAACCGCCGCCGTGGCTGGATGCTCTTCGCGGGGATCATCGCGCTCGCTGGCCTTGCCGCTGGCACGGGCTGGTGGTTCTCGGCTGGCCCTGGGTCAACCGTCACGATCGCCGATGTGCGAGGCGAAACAGTGGATGTGGCGCGTGCGATCCTGGCCGACCAAGGTCTGCTCTTGGCCGACGAGGTGATCGAGCGACACGACCTCGACGTCGAGGCGGGCCTCGTCGCCGGCACTGACCCTGAGGCTGGCAGCGTGGTTGATCGCGACGAAGTGGTGTCGCTGGTGGTCTCGCTCGGGCCGGAGCCGACCACCGTGCCCGAGGTGGTGGGGCAACCGGAGGCCGATGCCCGAGTTGCTCTCGACGAAGCAGGCTTCGTCGTCGACGACGCGTCGATCTCCCAGTTCGACGCCGACGTTGCGGAAGGATCGGTCATCGCCGTCCTCGACGAGGATGGAGAAGCTCTCGGGGCCGGAGACGACTCATTCCGGGGCACCCACGTCACGCTCATCGTCTCAGTCGGCCCGATACCCGACGTGCGTGGGCTCAGCGTCGAGGCAGCCGAGCAAGCTCTTGCCGCCGTGAATCTCACGGGAATCGTCGGCGGAGAGTCGGAGTTCGACAATGACGTCGCTCAGGGAGATGTTCTTCGAGCGGTGCCCAACAGCGACGGACCGGTGCGGCCCGGCGCGACCCTGACGCTCATCATTTCGCGCGGGCCCGATCTCGTGACCGTGCCCGATGTCGCCGGCCGCAACATCGCCGAGGGAGTCGCGATACTTCGCGAAGCGGGCTTCAGCGTCGACGTCCGAACGGTGATTCCTGAGGACTCCTGGGACAACGAGTTGGCTCAAATCGCCAGCACGGACCCTGAAGGCGGCAGCCAGGCCCTCCGGAATTCGACCATCGTCGTGCGCGGGGTCTTCTAGCCGGTCGTCGTCTCACGAGAGACCAGCAGGCCACCCAGGAGCACCAGCTCGTCTAGCTTCGCCCGAGCTCTTCGGCGACGAGGAAGGCGAGTTCGAGCGACTGCATGTGGTTGAGTCGCGGATCGCACAATGACTCGTAGCGCGTCGCGAGAGTCTCTTCGTCGATCTGCTCTGAACCGCCGAGGCACTCGGTGACGTCGTCACCCGTGAGCTCGACGTGAATGCCACCGGGGTGCGTGCCTGCAGCTCGGTGTGCCTCGAAGAAGCCTCGCACCTCGTCGACGACATCATCGAACCGTCGCGTCTTGTAGCCGGTCGGAGTGGTCAGGCCGTTGCCGTGCATCGGGTCGGTGACCCACAGCGGATTCGCGTCGAAGCCCTTCACTGCTTCGAGCAACGGCGGCAGAGCATCCCGAATCGTCCCCGCTCCCATGCGCGTGATGAAGGTGAGGCGCCCCGGTTCGCGGTCGGGGTCGAGCACGTCGATGAGCTTCTCGATCGTGTCCGGCGTCGTCGAGGGACCGAGCTTCACACCGATGGGATTGCGAATACGACGGAAGAAGTCGACATGCGCTCCGTCAAGATCGCGCGTCCGCTCGCCGATCCACAAGAAGTGGGCGCTCGTGTTGTACGGCAGGCCTGTGCGCGAGTCGATCCGTGTCATGGGGCGCTCGTAGTCCATGAGCAGACCTTCATGGCTCGCGTAGAACTCGACGCGCTTGAGCTCTTCGAAGTCGGCGCCCGCCGCCTCCATGAACTTCACGGCACGATCGATCTCTTTCGCGAGGCCCTCGTAGCGCTGGTTCGCAGGGTTCGAGGCGAAGCCCTTGTTCCAGCTGTGCACCATGCGGAGGTCGGCGAATCCACCCTGTGTGAAGGCACGGATGAGGTTCAAGGTCGACGCGGCCGTGTGGTACCCCTGCACAATGCGGCGGGGGTCTGCTCGACGCGACTCGGGTGTGAAGTCGTAGCCGTTGACGATGTCACCGCGGTACGCAGGCAAGGTGACATCGCCGCGCGTCTCAGTGTCGCTCGAGCGCGGCTTCGCGAACTGGCCAGCCATGCGGCCCATCTTGATGACGGGCATGGACGCGCCGTAGGTCAACACGACAGCCATCTGCAGGATCGTCTTGACACGATTGCGAATCTGATCGGCGGTAGCGCCCGCGAACGTCTCGGCGCAGTCACCACCTTGGAGCAAGAAAGCGTCGCCGCGCGCTGCGCGAGCGAGCCGTTCGCGCAACATGTCGACCTCTCCGGCGAAAACGAGCGGCGGGAGGGTCGCGAGTTCGGACGCCGCGGCCGCCGCTTCGACGGCGTCATCCCATGCGGGTTGCTGCTTGATCGGCAGAGTGCGCCAGTGGTCGAGACCTGCAAGGACGGCAGGGTCAGGGTGCACGACGGTCTCGAAAGGATCGACCACGAGAGGGTTCCTTCAGGGGCTAGAGGCTGCGAAGAGGGCTGAGGCGCCGCGAAAGGCGCCCGGCTCTCCAGCCTAGCGGGCGCTCGCGGGGCGCTTGTCCTTCACTGTCGTCGCGTAGACGTCGCGATACTCCTGCCCGCTCAACCGACCGAGCTCGTACATGATCTCGTCCGTGATCGAGCGCAGAACGAAACGGTCGCTCTCCAGCCCGGCGAATCGTGTGAAGTCGAGTGGATCGCCGAAGATCACTCCCGGCCTCACGACTTTGGGAAGCTTCGACCCGATGGGCATGACCTTTTCGGTATCGATCATCGCGACCGGAACGACAGGAGCTCCCGATTCAAGAATCATGCGAGCGACTCCGGTTCGGCCGCGGTACATGATGCCGTCGGGTGACCGTGTGCCTTCCGGGTAGATGCCGAGTGCGTAGCCCTCGGCGAGCACTCGCAGCCCCGTGTTGAGTGAGGCTTCGGAGGCTTTCCCGCCGGAACGGTCAATCGGAAGCTGTCCGCTCGCCTCGAAGAACATCTTGGTGAGCCAGCCCTTGATGCCGCGACCGGTGAAGTAGTCGCTCTTTGCCAGGAAGACCACGCGTCGATCGAGCACCAGCGGCAAGAAGACCGAGTCTGTAAAGGAGAGGTGGTTGCTCGCCAAGATCACCGCGCCCGTGCGCGGTACCTTCTCGATGCCGCGCACCCAAGGCCTGAAGACCGTGAGCAGGATGGGCCCGATCACGAGGTTCTTCATCAACCAGTAGAACATCGGCTCACCTCCACTCCGCCGACTCAGCCTAGCCCGCCGCCGTGGCGTGCAGGCGAGCAAGGTCTGCGGCACCGACGACACCCGCATCGTTCACGAGCTCGGCGACGACGAATCGCGGTTCGGGGTGATACCCGCGAGCAGGAAGGTGTGCGAGGTACGCCTCTCTTACAGGGTCGAGCAAGTGGTCGCCCGCGATGGAGACACCGCCCCCAAAGACGAAGAGTTCCGGATCGAGCACGGCGCTGAGGCTCGCGCAGGCCTGACCGAGCCAGTGGCCCAGTTGCCGCAGGGCGTGCACTGCACCCGCGTCGCCTTCAGCGATGAGCCTGCCGACGATCTCGCCGGTCAGTCCGCCGGCGCGATCGCGCTCTGCCGCGAGCTGGAGACCGATGCCGCCCGCGTCGGCGATCTCCCCCGCCATGCGCAACAAAGCCCTGCCGCTGCCGTACTGCTCAATGCAGCCGCGTGCACCGCAGCCGCAGGGAAGTCCATCGGGCACGACTCTCAGGTGTCCAAGCTCGCCAGCAGCTCCGAAGCCGCCGCGAAGCAGGCGGTTCCCTGTCACGATCGCACCCCCGACGCCGGTGCCGATCGTGAGCATGGTCATGTCGCGCGCGTCGCGAGCCGCACCGAAGCGGAACTCGGCCCAGCCCGCGGCGTTCGCATCGTTGTCGATGGTGATGTCGAGGTCGATGCGCTCACGCAATCGGTCTCGAAAAGGCTCGTGGCGCCAGTTGATGTTGGGCGCGTAGTAGACCGTTGACTGCGCGGCATCTATGAACCCCGCGGCAGCGACACCCGCGGCGACGACGTCATTGCCCTCACGCAGTCGCTCGATCATGTCGATGACCACGTCAATGATGGCGGCAGGGTCACCCGCTGGCGTCGGCTCGCGCAGATCGGCGATGATCTCGCCGTCGTCGCTCACGAGGGCGCCAGCGATCTTGGTTCCGCCGATGTCGATTCCGATGGAGTGCACGAGCGTCGAGTCTACTGAGATTGGAGGGTTCCCCCACTCCGATCATCCGCCCCGAATCGCGCACTACAGTGGTGTAGCACCACCGTCCTGATCCACCGGTACCGAAGGAGCTGCCGTGAAAGAATTCGTCGTCCCGGCCGTCGTGACACCTGACCCCAAGGCCAATGCCACCGATCTCTTGATCGATCGAGTGCGACAGACGCCCGACGCTGCGCTGTTCTCACTGCCGACCTCTGATGGCGGATGGACCGATGTCTCGACCGCCGAGTTCCACCGCCAGGTGGTGGCGCTCGCCAAGGGCTTCGTCGCCGCAGGCGTCAAGCCGGGCGACAAGATCGGGTTCATGTGCAAAGTGCGCTACGAGTGGACGCTCGTTGACTTCGCCGCGTGGTTCGCAGGCGCAGTGCTCGTGCCCGTGTACGAGACGAGCTCGCCGAGCCAGATCCAGTACATTCTCGACGACTCTGAGGCGCACCACATGATCGTCGAGACCGCTGAGCACTTCGCTCGCTTCGACGAGATCGCCTCCGATGTGCCGCAGATCGGCCATGTCTGGCAAATGCACCTCGGCGACCTCGACAAGCTCGCCGCAAGCGGTTCCGACATCTCTGACGACGAGCTCGAATCCCGCCGCTCGGCGGCCGTGGGCTCTGACCTCGCGACGCTCATCTACACATCGGGCTCCACGGGCGTTCCTAAAGGGTGCATTCTCACGCACTCCAACTTCGTTGAACTGAGCCGCAATGCCGCGGTCGCAATGAAAGAAGTGGTCGCGCCCGGATCCTCGACCCTTCTGTTCATCACCACGGCGCACATCTTCGCTCGCTTCATTTCGATCCTCGCAGTGCACGCCGGCGTCAAAGTTGGGCACCAGGCCGACACGAATCAACTGCTTGCGGCACTCGGCTCGTTCAAGCCAACGTTCCTCCTCGTGGTGCCGCGCGTGTTCGAGAAGGTCTACAACTCTGCCGAGCAGAAGGCCGAAGCGGGCGGCAAGGGAAAGATCTTCCGCAAGGCCGCCGACGTCGCGGTCGAGCACTCCAAGGCACTCGACGCTGGGCACGTTCCGCTCGGGCTGAAGATTCAGTTCGCGCTGTTCGACAAGCTCGTGTACTCGAAGCTCAAATCTGCGATGGGTGGACGCGTTGCCTATGCAGTCTCGGGCTCCGCACCACTGGGTTTGCGGCTCGGACACTTCTTCCGCAGTCTCGGCATCCGTATCCTCGAGGGCTACGGTCTCACCGAGACGACAGCGCCAGCATCGGTCAACCTCGTCTCGAAGTTCAAGATCGGCACAACCGGACCGGCCTTGCCCGGCGTGGGCATCAAGATCGCCGACGACGGCGAGATTCTCGTCAAAGGCATCAACGTCTTCGCTGGCTACTGGAAGAAGGCCAAGGAGACCGCAGAGGTCATGGACGGCGAGTGGTTCCGCACCGGCGACATCGGCACGCTCGATGACGAGGGGTACCTCACGATCACCGGTCGCAAGAAGGAGATCATCGTGACTGCCGGGGGCAAGAACGTCGCCCCAGCAGCGCTCGAGGATCCCATCCGCTCGAACCCGATCGTCGGACAGGTCGTCGTCGTCGGCGACCAGAAGCCGTTCATCTCAGCGCTCATCACACTCGACCCTGAGATGCTGCCCGTCTGGCTCAACAACAACGAGCTAGACGCGCAGATGACCCTGACCGAAGCCGCACAGCACCCCAAGGTGCTCGCTGAAGTGCAACGTGCGATCGACGCCGCGAACACGCGCGTGTCGCGCGCGGAATCCATTCGCAAGTTCACGGTGCTCGCCACCGAGTTCACCGAGGCCAGCGGTCACCTCACGCCGAAGATGAGCATCAAGCGCCACGTCATCACGCAAGACTTCGCTGATGTCATCGAGGGCATGTACTCGGGTGCTCCGGCGACGCAGGGCATCTCGCTGCAGTAGCCACCGCTCACGCGATAGGGCGCTCGAACTTCGGCTCGAGCGCCCTATCGTTGCGCGTCGCGAGTGGATTGCACCGACTGCCCGAGCGGCTGAGCCCGCTCGGCGCGGGGTGCTCTCGCCAACGCCACAGCGCAGCTACACGCGCGCGGCGAACCAATCAGACTCGCGCACTGCGCGCATGGCGACACGCTTCACCTCAGGCTCGAGACCCTCGATGTAGAGACGACCGTCGAGGTGATCGCTCTCATGTTGCAGAGCCTGTGCGAGCAAGCCCTCCCCCGCGAACTCCACCGTGGCACCGGAGAGGTCGGTGCCGACGACGCGCGCCCATGGATAGCGCAGCCGCGGAAAACCCAGACCCGGCACCGAGAGACAACCTTCCTCGACGGGCTCGGGTTCGCCTCGCACCTCGACCAACTCTGGGTTGATGACGTACGACACCTCGCCATCGATGTTGAGGCTGAAAGCGCGCAAACTTACGCCAATCTGCGGCGCGGCGAGTCCGGCCCGACCAGGCACCTTCACCGTATCGACGAGGTCGCTCACGAGCGCCTCGATGCTCGAGTCGATCGTGCGGATGGGGTCGGCGGGGCTGCGTAACACGGGGTCGCCGAAGAGGCGAATGGGACGTACAGCCATGGGGCTCAGACCCCGCGGCGCACGGACATGCCCTCGACGACGAGCGCTGCGAGCTCGCGCGACGATTGACGAGTGAGCGGCTTGAGATCTTTCCACGAAATGACGGAGCCAGCGGCAAGTTGCTCGTCGTACGGCATACGCACGATCTGGCGCACCCTCGAGGCGAAGTGCGCTTCGATCTCTTCGAGCTTCACGAGGTTGGTGCCCTGCGTAGCGGTATTGATCGCCACGATCGACTCTCGAACGAGTTCGCCGTAGCCGTTGGCCTCGAGCCACGTCAGCGTCTCGGACGCGAGCCTTGCCTCGTCGACGCTGCCTCCGGAAACGATGACGAGAGCATCCGCTCGCTGCAAGGTCGCGCGCATGACGGAGTGCACGATGCCCGTACCGCAGTCGGTGAGCACGATGGAGTAGTAGCGCGCCGCCAGGTCGGCCACGACGTTGTAGTCGTTCTCGTCAAATGCCTCCGACAACATCGGATCGGTGTCGGAAGCGAGAATGTCGAGCCGCGTTTCGTCACGCGAGACGAGCGAGGTGAAGTCAGTGAACCCTTGGATGCTCGCCGCACGGTTCACGACGTCTCGCACCGTCGCGCGCGTCTGACGGGCCACACGCTCGGAGAGCGTGCCCCGATCGGGGTTCGCATCGATCGCGATCACCCTGTCGTCACGCACGGAGGCAAGCGCCATGCCGAGCAGAGTCGTGATGGTCGTCTTGCCGACGCCGCCCTTACGGGTGAGCACGGGCACGAACCGCGCACCACCTTCGAATGCCGTCGCGATGCGCGCGTCGAGCTCTTTGCGAGCGCGGACCTTTGCCGAGTCGCCGAGGTTCACCAGATGGAAGGTGATGGCGTAGACGAACGCGGGCCACCATCCTTCAGGCGCGGCGCGCCCGCGTCGCGACGGGGTGATCAGCCGGTCTGCCGTGAGCATCGCCGCCGACTCGGGGCCTTGGTGCACTCCGTCGAGCATGTCGCGTCGTGAGTACACGCCCTCGGTCGCCGGAAGCGGCGGAATCTCCGTCTCGGGCTCGTCGTCGCGCTCGGGCGCAACGGCGACGGCGTGCAATTCGTCGTGGTCGAACTCGATGACCGTGGTGCCGAGTTGCTCAGCGTGCACGACCCCGGGATCAACAGCCGTCTCGACCAACGCGACCGCCTGCTCGTCTTCGGGCTTCTCGTGCACCGTCGCCGGCAGTTCGACCGCGACGGTGAGGTTCGCACCGAGTTGATCGGTGAGAGATTCTGTGGTCATCGCGGGCAACGCTGACGCGAGAGCCTCGTCGCTCGACGGCTCTACGCCGTCGACAACGCTAGCGGGCGGCTCGCTCGGCGATGCCGTCGCCGCCGACGTGCGGACTCGCTTCTCTGCCACTCTCGTTCACTCCCCTGGTTCGGACGACTGCTCAGTGTATCGGCCCCACCAGGGAGCCAGCCTGGGCGACCGCCCGAGAGCGAAGGTCAGGCAATGACGAGCAGGAGATCCCCCGCCTCGACCTGTTGGGTTTCTGGCACCGCTCGCCGCTGCACGGTTCCCGCCACCGGGCTCGTGATGGCTGCTTCCATCTTCATAGCCTCAATCGTGGCAATCGGCTGCCCGACTTCCACAGTGTCTCCCTCGGCGACCTTGAGAGTGACGACGCCCATGAACGGCGCCGCCACCTGTCCGGGCACCGTTGGGTCGGCCTTCTCTGCCGTGGCCGCGTCGACGGCTACAGATCGGTCGCGCACGGTGATTGGCCTCAACTGTCCGTTGAGGGTCGCCATGACACTCCGCATGCCCTTCTCGTCGGGCTCGCCGATCGCTTCGAGGCTCACGAGCAGACTGACTCCCTGCTCGATCTCGACAACGTGCTCGACGCCGGGTTTGAGACCGTAGAGGTAGTCGGGCGTGGACAGCACGGAGAGGTCGCCGTACTGCTCGCGCACTTGAAGGAACTGCTGCGTGGGCTGGGCGAAGAGCAACTGGTTGAGCATGAGACGACGCTCGTCGGTCGTGCCGTCAAGCTTCGCCTGCTGCTCGTCAGTGAGCGGTGTCACGCCGATCTTCACGGTGCGGCCTTCGAGCACCTTCGTGCGGAACGGCTCTGGCCAACCGCCTGGCAGGTCTCCGAGTTCGCCCGCCATGAACCCGATGACCGAATCGGGCAAGTCGTAGTTCTGCGGATTCGCCTCGAAGTCTGCCGGGTCTGCTCCGGCGGCCGCCATCTGCAGGGCGAGATCGCCGACGACCTTCGACGAGGGAGTGACCTTGGTCGGGCGGCCGAGAATGCGATTGGCGGCGGCGTACCAGTCTTCGATGAGTTCGAAGCGGTCGCCGAGGCCGAGCGCGATAGCCTGTTGGCGCAGGTTCGAGAGCTGGCCACCCGGAATCTCGTGATGGTACACGCGCCCCGTGGGGCCAGGTAGCCCCGACTCGAAGGGCTTGTAGGCACGTCGCACAGCCTCCCAGTACGGCTCGAGGTCGGCGACCGACTCGAGACCGAGGCCGGTGTCGCGCTCGGTGTGTGCCAGCGCCGCCACGAGGGCGGAGAGTGACGGCTGTGAGGTCGTGCCTGCCATCGGTGCGCTCGCAGCGTCGACGGCATCGGCACCCGCGCGCGAGGCCGCGAGAAGCGTCGCGAGCTGCCCGCCCGCTGTGTCATGAGTGTGCACGTGCACGGGCAAGTCGAAGCGCTCGCGCAGAGCCGAGACGAGAGCTTCGGCCGCGCCCGCGCGCAAGAGGCCTGCCATGTCTTTGATCGCAAGAATGTGAGCGCCCGACTCGACGATGCGCTCGGCAAGGCGCAAGTAGTAGTCGAGCGTGTAGAGAGACTCAGCCGGGTCGAGAAGATCGCCGGAATAACACATGGCAACTTCGGCCACTGTAGAGCCCGTGCCGAGCACAGCATCGATCGCCGGTCGCATCTGGTCGACATCGTTGAGCGCGTCGAAGATGCGGAAGATGTCGATGCCCGTCTCGGCGGCCTCGCGCACGAACGCTTCGGTCACTTCCGTCGGGTACGGCGTGTATCCCACCGTGTTGCGACCGCGCAACAGCATCTGAATGGCGACATTCGGCAGGGCCTCACGCATGGCAGCGAGTCGCTGCCACGGGTCTTCGCCCAAAAAGCGCAAGGCGACGTCGTAGGTGGCACCGCCCCAGGCTTCGACGCTCAAGAGTCCCGGGGTCATCCGAGCGATGTGCGGCATCACCTGCACAAGGTCGGCAGTGCGGACGCGCGTTGCGAGCAGCGACTGGTGAGCATCCCGGAAGGTCGTGTCGGTGACGGCAAGAGCGGTCTGCGATCGGAGTGCACTCGCGAAACCCACCGGACCGAGCTTGAGAAGTCTCTGTCGGGATCCGTCGGGAGCGGGCGCCTCGAGGTCGATCTCCGGCAGCTTCACCGCGGGGTCGATAACGCCATCGCCGGCTCCGTGCGGTTGGTTCACCGTGACATCTGCGAGCCAACTCAGCAACTTCGTGCCGCGATCTTTCGAGGGGTTCGTGCGCGCCAAGTGCGGCCGCTCGTCGATGAACGACGTGCTGAGATCTCCGGCCTGGAATGACGGGTCGTCGAGCACTGCCTGCAAGAAGGGGATGTTCGTGGTGACGCCACGAATGCGGAACTCGGCGAGACCGCGCCTGGCGCGCGAGACAGCCGCAGAGAAGTCTCGACCGCGGCACGTCATCTTCGCGAGCATCGAGTCGAAGTGCGGGCTCACTTGCGCGCCCGCCGCGATGGTGCCGCCGTCGAGCCGGACACCAGCGCCGCCGGGAGAACGGTAGGTCGTGATCTTGCCGGTGTCGGGACGGAAACCACTTGCGGGATCTTCCGTTGTGATGCGGCACTGCAGCGCGGCTCCGCGTAGATGTATCTGGTCTTGACGAAGCCCGAGTTCAGCGAGCGTTTGGCCGTAAGCGATGCGCATCTGCGACTGCACCAGGTCGACATCGGTCACCTCTTCGGTCACCGTGTGCTCGACCTGGATTCGAGGGTTCATCTCGATGAAGACGTGTTGCCCGGCGCGCTCGCCAGCCGTGTCGAGCAAGAACTCGACGGTGCCGGCGTTCACGTAGCCGATCGAGCGAGCGAAGGCGACGGCATCGCGGTACATCGCTTGGCGGATGCTCTCGTCAAGATTCGGCGCTGGCGCGATCTCGACCACCTTCTGGTGGCGTCGCTGCACGGAGCAGTCGCGTTCGAAGAGGTGCACAGTCTCACCGGTTGAGTCGGCAATAATCTGCACTTCAATGTGACGGGGGCGCACAACGGCCTGCTCGACAAACATGGTCGGGTCGCCGAAAGCGCTGTCTGCCTCGCGCATGGCCGCCTCGAGCGCGTCACGGAGCTCTTCGCGCCGCTCGACGCGGCGCATACCGCGACCGCCGCCACCCGCAACGGCCTTGGCGAAGACCGGGAAGCCGATCTCGTCTGCCGCCGCGACGAGCACGTCAATGTCCGTCGTCGCAGGACTCGAGGCGAGCACGGGCACTCCCGCGGCGATCGCGCTCTCTTTCGCTGTGACCTTGTTGCCCGCCATCTCGAGCACCTCGCGAGGAGGCCCGATGAAGGCAATGCCCGCGTCCGCCGCGGCTTGCGCCAGATCGGGGTTCTCACTGAGGAAGCCATAGCCGGGGTAGATCGCATCAGCGCCAGCGAGCGTGGCAACGCGGATGATCTCGTCGACATCCAGGTAGGCCCGCACGGGGTGGCCGGGTTCGCCGATCTGGTACGACTCGTCTGCTTTCAGCCTGTGCAGGGAGTTGCGGTCTTCGTAGGGAAAAACCGCGACGGTCTTCGCGCCGAGCTCATACGCAGCTCGGAACGCGCGGATCGCGATCTCTCCGCGGTTGGCGACAAGAATTTTCCGAAACATCGTGTCCTCTCGGAATCGGCCCGGGCAGGGGTCGACAGGGCACCGGTGATGGCGGGCCGACGTCGGTGCGCGTGCGCGCATCTCCAGACTAGTGAAGGTAAGGTCGGTACTCGTGCACGTGCTCAGCATCAGCTCCCTCAAGGGGGGCGTTGGCAAGACGACCGTGACGCTGGGGCTCGCGTCGGCGGCGTTCTCGCGCGGCCTGCGCACGCTCGTCGTCGACCTCGACCCGCAGTCGGACGCCTCGACGGGCATGGACATCCAGGTCGCAGGCCACCTCACCGTTGCCGATGTCCTCGCCGCACCCAAAGAGCGAACGGTACGGCAGTCCATCGCGCCGAGTGGTTGGACGCGTGGTCGCCCCGGAACGGTCGACGTCATGATCGGCAGTCCGAGCGCCATTAACTTCGACGGACCGCATCCGAGCATCCGGGAAATCTGGAAGCTTGAGGAGGCGCTCGCCCACGTCGAAGCCGACTATGACCTCGTGCTCGTCGACTGCGCACCCTCGTTGAACGCACTCACGCGCACCGCGTGGGCGGCAAGCGACCGCGTCGTTGTGGTTACCGAGCCCGGCTTGTTCTCGGTGGCCGCGGCCGACAGAGCCCTGCGGGCGATCGAAGAGATTCGTCGCGGCCTCTCGCCGAGGCTTCAGCCGCTCGGGATCATCGTCAATCGGGCGCGCGTTCAGTCACTCGAGCACCAATTCCGCATCAAGGAGTTGCGCGACATGTTCGGGCCGCTCGTGCTCGCGCCTCAATTGCCCGAACGCACCTCGCTGCAGCAAGCGCAGGGTGCAGCGAAGCCGCTGCACGTCTGGCCAGGCGATTCGGCACAAGAGATGGCTCGCAACTTCGACCAGTTGCTCGACCGCATCATGCGCACCGCGAAGATGGGTGAGTACGCCACCCCGTAGGCGGCATACCTGCCGGCACAGCGCCGCAATTCTGGTGAGCACGGGCCGCGTAGCGGCACCCTGTGGTGCGATCGAAACGGGACCGAGCCCGTCGCCCTACGAAGCCCGCGACGCCCTGCGGGCCGCGAGCTCGTCACTCGGGTCGGCGGCAGGCGTGGAGTCGAGCTCGACGAGCGAACTCTCGACTTCGCGCAGAACTTTACCGACGGCAATGCCGAATACGCCTTGACCGCGACTCACGAGGTCGATGACCTCGTCGTCGCTCGTGCACAAGTAGACACTCGCACCGTCGCTCATGAGTGTCGTCTGAGCGAGATCGTCGACACCTGCCTCGCGCAGTTGGTTGACGGCCGTGCGAATCTGCTGCAGCGAGATTCCGGTGTCGAGCAAGCGCTTGACGAGTTTGAGCACGAGAATGTCGCGGAAGCCATAGAGACGCTGGGTTCCTGAGCCTGCTGCGCCACGCACGGTCGGTTCGACCAGCTCGGTGCGAGCCCAATAGTCGAGCTGTCGGTATGAGATGCCGGCAGCACGAGCGGCGACCGCTCCGCGATACCCGGCCTGGTCGTCGAGTTCGGGTAGGCCGTCGGTGAAGAGCAGGCCGAGATCGTAGCGATCGTTACCCCGAGAGTCGGTCATGCCCCTACCTAACCTTCATCCTTAACGTGACGGTTTGCGCCACGCCGTTCAGACTAGCGACCCGCACACCGCCGACCAGCGACATCCGCACGGGCACGTCGGCGTGTCGTGGGTGCACCTACGACTGTAGCCTGCCGAGGGCCGAGCGGATCAGGTTCGAGCGAACGATTTCGAGTTGTCCGGCAATCTCTCGAGCAAGCTCGGCGGCCTTCGCGCGGCTCGAGGGGTCATTGCGACGCGACACCGGAATGAGCGCACTCTCGATGAGACCGAGCTCTCGTTCGGCGGCAGCGCGAAAACCGCGAAGGTGTCGCGGTTCAATGCCGGAGCGCTGCAGCTCGACGAGTGCGCGCAACACGTGCAGAGCATCCTCACCGAAAGTCTCGCCTGCCGCGATGAGCGACGCTGACACGGCATCAGCCAAGAGCGTCGGCGTAGCGCCCGCCTCGCGCACGAGTTCGGCCCGCGTGAAGCGACGCTCGGTGACGAGGATCGAACTCGGAACTGCCCCACCAGCCGGGAGCGTAGGAGTACGGCCCGCTTCAATGTCATCGAGGTATCCCTTGATGACCTTGAGGGGCAAGTAGTGCTCGCGCTGCATAGTCAGCACGAAACGCAATCGGTCAACGTCTGCCGAGGAGAACTTTCGGTAGCCGGAATCGGTGCGTGCAGGAGTGACGAGTTGACGCTCTTCGAGGAAGCGCAGTTTGGAGGGCGACAGGTCGGGAAATTCTGGGCTCAGCTTGGCGAGCACTTGACCGATGCTCAGCAGCCCCGCGCCCGCAGCGGAGCGCGACGATGCCGCGGCGGACCGCGCCACCATCAGGCGCCCGGCGTGAGGTCGTGCCGGGACGCGTAAAACGTCAAGTGGAACTTGCCCACTTGCACCTCGCCGCCGTCGGTGAGTTCGACGGTTTCGGCGATGCGATCTCCACCCATGAACGTGCCATTGAGCGAGCCGAGATCGCGCACCGAAAACGTACGCCCGCTGCGGAGGAAGGCGGCGTGCTTGCGAGAGACCGTGACATCGTCCAGGAAGATGTCTGCCTCGGGGTGCCTACCAGCCACGGTCACGTCGGCATCGAGCAGGAAGCGGGCCCCGGTGTTGGGGCCGCGACGCACAATGAGCAGCGCAGAACCGGAGGGCAACGCCGCGATGACGTCGTGCTCTTCGGGGCTGACACCGGCCTCGAGCGCAGCGAGTTGCGCCGCGAATTCAGGACCGTAGTGGGCCGTCGTCTCGTGCGGTTGGTACTCGCTCGGAGTCGCGTCGTCAGCTCGCTCCGCGGTGTTGTCAGCCATCCGTTGACCTCCTTCGAGCCCTCAGCGTATCTGATGCCGGTGACTCGCTTTGAGGCGACTTCGCAGTGAGCTGGCGGGTCTGCCGAAGGTAGAGCATGCCAGCCCACCAGTAGAGGAAAGCCCCCCACAGTGTGAAGGCCCAACCGAGCGGATCGACGACGGGTTGCACGGCTGGGAACGCTTGGCCGAGCACGAGCAAGGGCAGCGCATAGAACAAGGCGAAGGTTGCCACTTTGCCCAGATGATGCACCGGCAGGGGCCCGTAGCCATGCTGCGCGAGCACGACTCCCAGCACGGCGAGGAACACGTCGCGGCCGACAATGACGATGACGAGCCACCACGGCACAACATCACGCACCGCGAGCGCGATAACCGCAGCGAAGATGAAGAGCCTGTCTGCAGCCGGATCGAGCAACTGACCGAGCTTCGTGATCTGACCGAAGCGACGAGCGATGATGCCGTCGAGGAAGTCGCTCAGAGCCGACGCCACGATGACGACGAGTGCGGCGACGTCGTTGCCGACGAGTACGAGCACGAGGAACACAGGCACGAGAACGATGCGCAGAGCGCTGAGCACGTTGGGTACCGTGAACACCCGATTGCTGACCGGGGGTGGCCCCGAGAGGGCGTCTCGCTCCGGCTGGCTCACGACGTCAGTCTAGTGACCGGGCACCTCTGCGCGAGGGCACAGAAAGCACAGAGAGCACTACGATCTCTGCCATGGACACAGTCGTCATCGTTCTCGGCATCGCCGCCGGTGTCAGCCTCTTCACCTGGGTGGCCTCCGTGCTCACCGGAGACTACTCGTGGGTTGACCGCATCTGGTCGATTGTGCCCGTGGTCTATGTCGCCGTCTTCTGGGCCGGCACGGGATTCAGCGATGCTCGACTCGCCCTCATGACCGCGCTCGTCGCGCTCTGGGGTGCTCGCTTGACCTTCAACTTCGCCCGCAAGGGCGGCTATCGCGGCGTCGAAGACTATCGATGGCCGATTTTGCGCGAGCGCATGACCGCAGCGCAGTTCCAGGTGTTCAACGTGCTGTTCATCGTGCTCTTCCAAAACACACTGTTGCTTCTCATCGCCCTTCCTGCCTCCGTGGCGGCGGAACACCCGAGCGCGCTGGGAGCGCTCGACCTCGCACTCGCTGCACTCTTCCTCGCACTGCTGATCGGCGAATTCATCGCTGATCAGCAGCAGTGGGAGTTTCAACGGGCAAAGGCTCGCGTCATCGCTGAGGGTGGAACCCCCGAGGCGCAGTTCGTCTCGACGGGGCTCTGGCGCTTCAGTCGCCACCCCAACTTCTTCTTCGAGCAGGCGCAATGGTGGGTCTTCTATGCCATGGGCGCGGCTGCACTCGGCTCGATCGTGCACTGGACGCTCATCGGCCCCGTGCTGTTGACGGCGCTCTTCATCGGCTCGACCTACTTCACCGAGTCGATCACGCTCAGCCGGTATCCCGAGTATGCCGACTACCAGCGCACCACCTCGATGCTCATTCCGTGGATTCCCCGGGAGCGCCGCGCCGCTGAGGCGCAAGGCCAGACTGCCTGACTACCCTCGGGGCCATGTCGTGCATTCGCTTCAACACCCCAGCACAGCAGCGTCAACTCGCGTCGGTGCCGCGAGCCAGGTCGACTGAGGAGCCCGTCGCTCAGTTCCTCTCCCCCGCGGTGACGGCGTCCAAGGTTGCTCGCATTCGCCGACTCGCGGCCGACGCGAACCCTCGCATCAGAGAGAGCGCAGCCCTGTCGTATCACGCCCCCGTCGAGGTGTACGAAGCGCTGTCGCGCGATCCCGATGCTGGTGTCCGCGCCTGTATCGCGAGGAACGAACACGTGCCGTGCGAGATTCTCAGTCGGCTCGCCGACGACCCCGACGAGCGCGTGCGCGGCTTCGTCGCCCTCAATTTCTTCGTTCCCCAAGACGCCATGGAGCACCTCGCCTCTGACAAGAGCGAGGTCGTGCGCGGGCTCGTCGACTGGAAGGCATCGTTGCGCGATGATGAGGCGCTCGTCGTCTGACTCGCGCGCCCCGCTCAGTCGCGCGACCGGAAACCTCCGCCAGCGCTTACGCGATCGGGAAGAACTCGCGACAGCGCGGCGATCACGCGATAACGCAGCGTAGGCACCACGACAGAACGCCCTCGGTCGATGCCGCGGAGCGACGAGCGAACGAGTCGCGTCGCGTCAAGCCACAAGAACGCCGGAATGCCTCGCGTCGACACGCCCATGCGCTCGTGGAACTCGGTGCGGGTGAAACCCGGACACACCGCCGTGACACTCACGCCGCGCTGGCGCGTCGTGAGGTTGAGCGAGCGCGCGAGCATGACCGCCCAGGCCTTGGCTGCTGAGTAGGTGCCGCGAGGCGTGAACGCGGCGACGCTCGCGATGAGTACGACGCGCCCGCGGCCGCGGTCGAGCATCCCCCGCAATGCCGTCTGAGTGAGCCGTAGCGGCACGGTGGCATGAATGTCGAGATGTTGCCTTTCGACTTCCCAGTCATTCTCGTGTAGCTCACCCTGAATGCCGTACCCCGCGTTGTTGACGAGCAGATCGACGGGATTCTCGGCATCAGCGAGGCGTGCATCGACGGCGTCGAGACCGGCGGAGTCGAGCAGATCGGCGGCGAGCACCTCGACAGCGACACCCGAGGAGCGCAGCTCGGCAGCGACGTCGTCGAGTCTGCGACGGTCGCGAGCAACGAGCACGAGATCGTTTCCGCGTGCGGCGAGTTGGCGAGCGAACTCGAGTCCGATACCAGCAGTAGCACCGGTAATGAGTGCAGTAGTCACTCGGCGACCCTACTGCGGCCGCTCAGCACGCGCAGGCGGACCCTGTGAGCCCGCCGGATAGTGCTCGATCGGCACATCACCCCTCGCCCAGGCTTCACGCACCGGAGCAATCACTTCCCAACAGCGAATGGCGGTTGCGCCCCCAATTGACAGCCAGTGGTCTCCGGTGAGAATGCCCGTGAGAACTTCGCCGTAGGCAGAGAGCCGAGCCTCCCCTCCCCTGGCACTCAGCACGCGTCGCTCGAGAATGCGCGGATCGCCCGCACCGTTGAGGTCGACGTCGAACTCGAGACCGAGCCTGCCTTCATCGAGGGGCAGTCTCAACGACGCTGGCGCAGCGCTGGCACCCGAGCGCGGCTCGTGCAGGCCCTCAGGCACGGCATCGGGCTCGCGGAGCACAGCGACGATTTCGTAGCGATCGCGTGCGAGAGCCTTGCCGGTGCGGAGCACGATCGGCACGCCTCGCCAACGCTCATGATCGACCTCGAGCTCGATCTCGGCCCACGTCTCAGTCTCGCGCTCGGCGTCGACGCCGATCTCGTCGACATAGTCGGGAGTCTCGACCCCGTCGATCTGTCCTGCGCTGTATCGAGCGCGCCGGCTCGCTTGTTGGGGTTCACCCGCGAGTCGCACGCGCGCGAGCAGCTCGTCAACGGCGGCTCGCAGGTCGGCCACGTTGAGGCGTGCCGGAGCGTCCATGAGCGCAATCGCGGCCACCAAGAGCAAGTGGCTCTGCACCATGTCGACGAGCGCGCCAGCCGCGTCGTAATAGCCAGCCCGACCCTCGAGCGCGAGAGTTTCCTCCCAGATGATCTCGATGCGCTCCAGAGCTTCGCGGTGCCACAGCCGGTCGATTGCTCGATTCGCGAAGCGCAGCCCGAGGAGCGTGAGCACGCTCGCTGAGCCCAGGAAGTGGTCGACGCGCACGATGCGCTCTTCGGGAAGCAAGCGTGTCAGGGTCTTCTCCAGCGCTCGAGCCGATTCGGCATCGACTCCGAAAGGCTTCTCGAGCACGAGACTCACATTTTCAGGAAGGTCACCCGGCTGCAGTGACTCGACGAGTGACGCTGTGATCGACGGCGGCAACGCAAGGTAGAGCACCGTGCGCTGGTCACGCCCTGACAGCAGCCGCACGACTTCATCGCGTTCGGCGGCGTCGGCCTGTGCCCACGAGCCCGTCAGCCCCTGCTCGTCGAGGGCGGTCATCCACGACGCGGGCGGCTCGGCGCTGCGACCAGCACCCACGAGTTCGACTCGCCCCTCACGAACCTCGTCGATCTCGGCGAGAGCCGGCACGAGCAAGCGTGAGGTGAGATCGCCGCTGGCGCCGAGAATGATGAGCGTCGTGGGTTCCATGCCGATGCACCGTAGTCGGGCAACCTCCGAGAGCCGTCTGATTGGATGGTGCGCATGCCCGAGCCCATCGAGCACTATGCCCTCCTCGCCGACTGCCGCTCGGCCGCGCTCGTCGGTCGTCGCGGTTCGATCGACTGGCTGTGTCTTCCCCGCTTCGACTCCGCTTCACTCTTCGCGCGCATTCTCGGCGAAGAAACCCACGGACACTGGACCGTTCGTCCGGTGGATGCGGAGAGTTGCGACGAGCGACACTATGTCGACGACACGTTCACGCTCGTCACGCGATGGACGACCCCGACCGGCGCCGTAGACGTCATCGATCTCATGCCGCGCGCGGGCGAGCATCCCGCGATCATCCGCAGAATCGTCGGCGTGCGCGGCTCCGTCGCGATGGAGCAGCTGTTGCGCATTCGCTTCGACTACGCCTCGGCGATGCCCTGGGTGCGCCAAGTGGGAACAGATGAGGCGCCGCACCTACTCGCGCTCGCCGGGCCGGACGCCGTGAGCGTGCGCGGGCCTCGATTCCGCCCCATCGACCACGCCCACCGCGCTGAACTCACGGTGAATGAGGGCGAGATCGTCGACACGGTGATGCAGTGGTTCCCGGGCGAGGAGGACCCTCCCGACGCTCTTGACGTCGACGCAGCCATCGATCACACCGAACACTGGTGGAGAGCGTGGGCGAACGCGTGCGATCCTCCCGGCGCCTACGACGACCACGTGCGCCGGTCTCTGCTCGTGCTGCGGGCGCTCACTCACGAACAGACGGGCGGAATCGTTGCCGCTCCGACGACGAGCCTTCCCGAGACCATGGGCGGTAGCCGCAACTGGGACTACCGATTCGTCTGGCTACGGGATGCCGCTCTCACGCTCGAAGCGCTCATGCTGCACGGCTACGGAGACGAAGCCCTCGGCTGGCGCGACTGGCTCTTGCGCGCCATCGCCGGTGACCCGGAAGACGTGCAGATCATGTACGGCATCAACGGGGAGCGCCGACTTCCGGAGTGGGAGATCGACTCTCTGCCCGGCTATGCCGGCTCAGCGCCCGTGCGCGCTGGCAACGGCGCCTACACGCAGTTTCAGGGCGATGTCTTCGGCGAAGTCATGATCGCGCTGGAGGATGCTCGTGAGCTCGGCATCGAGGAAGACAGCTTCTCGTGGTCGCTGCAAGTGAAGTTGCTCGAGTGGGTCGAGACCCAACTCGACCGCTACGACAACGGCATTTGGGAGATTCGAGGGCCCGAGCAAGTGTTCACTCACTCGAGAGTGATGCTCTGGGCGGCCTTCGACCGAGGCATTGACGGTGTACGACGGTTCGGGCTCGACGGCCCAGCCGACCGGTGGAAGCGCGTGCGCGACTCCCTTGCCGAGGAGATCGAGCGGCTCGGCTTCGACGCAGAGCGCGGGCATTATCGCCAGCACTACGCCACGACCGAAGTCGATGCTTCGCTGCTGCAACTGGCTCACGTGGGTTACGTCGCGCCCGATGATCCGCGCATGGTGGGCACCGTTGCAGAAATCGAACGCACCCTGCTGCGCGATGGCTTGCCCTTGCGCTACCGCACGAGTTCGGGCGTGGACGGTCTCGAGGGAGAAGAGCACCCGTTTCTCGCGTGCGCCTTCTGGCTCGTCGAGCAGTATGCGCGATCGGGGCGACTCGACGACGCCGATGCTCTCATGACGCGGCTCACCTCGCTGAGCAATGACGTGGGCCTGCTGAGTGAGGAGTACGACACCGCACACGAGCGACACATGGGCAACACCCCGCAAGCACTCTCGCACCTCGCTCTCGTTCGTGCCGCAGACGCCATCGCCGCAGCTCGAGGTGCCGAGTGAGTGCCCAACTCTCACAGGGCGTGCGCATCGATGCCTGGGCTTGGGCCGTGCGCCTCTACCCCAGCAGGTCGGCAGCAACAGCCGCATGCCGCTCGGGCCACCTCAAACTCAACGGCAAAGCCGTCAAGTCGGCGCAGGTCGTGCACGTGGGTGACACTGTGCGGGCCCTCACTCCCAGCGGAGAGCGACTACTCGTCGTCACGGGGCTACTCGTCAAGCGCGTCGGCGCGGCCATCGCCGCCGAGCACTACGACGACATCACGCCCCCTCCTCCGCCTCGGGACGAGCGTCCCGCAACCGTCGTGCGCGAACGCGGAGCGGGGAGACCGACGAAACGCGATCGACGACTCATCGAGCGACTACGCGGGCGAGACCTCGCCGCACCCCCCGACTAGCTGAGCTCGAGCGCTGCGAGAGACTGGTGGATGGCCGCCGCCGAAGCGTGAAGGCTGCGCTCCTCGTCTGCCGAGAAGGGCACGTCGATGACGCGCGAGACTCCGCTGGCATCGACGATGCTCGGCACAGAGAGGGCGACGCCTGAGACCCCGCGATAGTCGTCGAGTACGGAACTCACGGGCAGCACAGCGCCCTCGTCACGCAGTACGGCTTCGACAATGCGCGCGCCGCTGAGCCCGATTGCGTAGTTTGTCGCTCCCTTGCCTGCGATGACCGTGTATGCCGCGTTCTTGACCTCGTGGGCGATCGCGTCGAGCTCTTCGACACTGACGTTCTCGCCGCTGTCGTCGATCCACTCACGAATGGGAATCGGGCCGATTCGGCTTTGCGACCACAGCGGGAACTCGCTGTCGCCGTGCTCTCCGACGATCATCGCGTGAACGCTCGAGGCCGCTACTCCGAATCGCTCAGCGAGCCGCCAACGCAAGCGTGAGCTGTCGAGCACCGTCCCACTCGAGAACACGCGACCGGCGGGGAGACCGCTGAACCGTTGTGCGGCGACGGCGAGAACGTCGCACGGGTTTGTCACGAGCATGAACACCGCGTTCGGAGCCCGCTCGACGAGTTGCGGCATGAGGTCTCGCAGAATCCCCACGTTGACCCCGGCGAGATCGAGTCTGCTTTGTCCAGGATGCTGCTTGGCTCCCGCCGTGATGACGACGACGTTCGAGCCTTCGATGTGTCCGAGATCGGCCCCTCCCGAAATGCGACTCGACCCGGTGAACGGCGTGCCGTGAGCAAGGTCAAGCACCTCGGCGTCGACACGTGCCGCGTCGATGTCGTAGAGCACGACTTCTCGTGCCGAGCCGCGAATGAGCGCTGCGTAGGCGAGTGAAGATCCGACGGCGCCTGCGCCGATCACGGCAAGACGAGAGTTCTCGATGACTGTCATGGTTCGATCATGCCCGCAAGTAGCTCGATGAGCACGTCGTCGACGAGCTCGGGGGGCAATGCCTCAATGAGCGCGGTGAGCCCAGCCGCCTCGGCGGGCAGAGTCCCGTCGGCTCCGACGCCGAGTGCGGCAAGAAGTCCCGCGGTGATCGCGGGAGGTGGCGGCGCACCGTCAACCCGAGCCTGGGCGATGGCCTCACTCAGCTCGGCGGGCAACGAGGCCACGAGCGCGGCCCCATCCGCCGCGGCAACACCCCGCACCGCGTCTGCCGCTGCCACCAGATCGGGCAGCAATTCGGGCAAGCGCGATTCGGTCACTGCGGTCACGGTGATGTGAGTGGTGCGCGGCAAGAGCGTGCCGTCTGACTGTCGAAGAGCCGGCTGCTGCTGGAGGAGCCAACCGCGGGCGCGCGCGGCGTCTGCCCAGTGATGCGGATCGACTCGACGTGCGGAATCGACCGAATCGTCGGCGGCGACAGCCAGCAAGGGACCGACTGGCCGCCCGACGACACGCACGCCGTCGATGGCGTCGATCGTCGCGTGCAGCGCCTCGGTGGCGCGCCGAGCCCGGTCAGTGAGCGTGCGGAAGCCCTCCGCACCGAGGTACTGCACGATTGCCCAGGCAGCGGCGAGAGCACCCGCCGACTTCGAACCCAGAAGCGTAGGGTTCACGACCGGATAGCCCGGCCACTCGGTCGTAGCGAAGTACTGGGCGCGGTGTCGATGGCGACCCCGATAGAGCACCACGCTCGCACCCTTGGGCGCGTAGCCGAACTTGTGAAGGTCGGCCGACACGCTCGTGACGCCCGCGACCGAGAAGTCCCACGGCGCAAGGCCAGGCCACCACGGCAAGGCGAAGCCGCCGATGCACGCGTCCACGTGGCAGGCGATACCGCGCGTTGCCGCTGCCTCTGCGACCTCGGCGATCGGGTCGAGCGCGGCGTGCGGGTACGACGGGGCCGAGACAACGACGAGGGCGACATCTGGACCGAGTCGCGCGACGATATCGGACGCTCGCACCTCGCCCGTCGAGGGGTCGACCGGCACTTCGTCGAGCGTCAGGCAGAACGCGTGCGCGGCCTTGCGGAACGCGGCGTGCGCGGTCACGGGAATCACGAGCCGGGGCATCCCCTCGCCTCCAGCAGCTCGCCAGAGGTCGCGGGCAGTGCGCACCGCCAGCAGACAGCTCTCGGTACCTCCCGATGTGACGGAGCCGACGACCTCCTCATCTCCGTGCAGCATGTCACGCGCGAACCGCACAAGCTCAGACTCGAGGCGTGCCACCGAGGGGAACGCCGTGGGGTCGAGACCGTTGATCGATTGCACGGCTCGCGCTGCCGATGCGGCGAGCTCGTCGAGTTCGGCAAGCCCAGAGTCGTAGACGTACGAGAGCACTCGACCGCCGTGAGTCGGAGCGTCGTGCTGACGCAGGGCCTCAAGTCGAGCAAGCACCTCGTCGGGCGTCATGGCGTGGCTCCAGCGCTCGGGGCGAGCAGGGCATCCACGTCGTCACGACGCAACCGGTAGCGACGCAGCAGCAGGATGCTCAGCACGAGCAGAGCGGCCGGCACAACGCTGAACGCCACGATGATGCCGACGATCGCGCTCCCCGGTTGCGCGACGACCTGGTCTCCGACAGAAGCGACATAGCCAGTCGCAGCGAGCACGAGAGTGAGCACGGTCGCGCCTAGCGCCATGCCTGACGTTTCACCCGCCGTCCACACACCGCTCATGACACCTGCTCGGTCGCGACCGTCGCGCGCCATGACGTCGGGCAGCATCGCGAGAGGAAGCGCCTGCATTCCCGCGTAGGCGGCACCCGCGAGCGCGACGGGGAGGTAGACCCACGGGCCAGGGGCCCACAGCAACCCCAGGATGGTGAGCGCGGCGACCGCGAAGACGGTGGACGCGACGAGGTACACGGGTTGCTTGCCCCAACGACGAGCCGCCGCACCCCACAGCGGCGTGAGCAGGAGCGCGGGCGCGATGAGCGCGACGAAGAGGAAGGTCACTGCGTCTTCGCTCTGCAGCACCCAGGTCGCCACGTATTGCGCGCCAGCGAGCATGAGGCCGGTCGCAAGACCCTGCAGCACGAACGTACCGAGCAACGCCCGGAAGGCCTGACTCTCGCGGAGCACGAGCCAGGCTTCGCGGTAGCTGGTTGCGGCAGGCGCCGAGACAGCCACAACACCGGTGGCGGAGCGCGGGGCGACGAACACCGAAGGCAGAAGCCCCCCGGCGATGACAAGCCCGGCGACGACGGCCATGAGCAGGTAGCCGCTCGAGGCGTCAGAACCGAGTCCGCGCAGGATCGGGCCGCCAGCGCCGAAGAGCAGGATCGCGATAGTGAGCACGACGACCCGCCAGGTGAGCAGCCGTGTGCGCTCGTCGTAGCGACTGGTGAGTTCCGCGGGCAACGCGATGTACGGCACTTGGAACGCGCTGAACGCGGTCGCTGTCGCCATGAAGGCCACGAGCACCCATACGGCGCCAGCACCCGGGCCAATCTCGAGGGGAACCATGAAGGTCGCGATGAAGAACAGTGGGAGGGTCACCGCGCCGAGAAGCATGAGTCTGCGGCGTGACCCCGTGCGTGCTCGAGCGCGATCGCTCAGCCGGCCCAGCACGGGATCAATCACGACGTCCCACAGCTTGGCACCCGTCACGATGAGGCCGGCAAGCAGTGCCGTGACACCGAGATGGTCGGTCAAGTAGTAGACGAGAACAAGGCCGGGCAGGGTGCCAAAGCCTCCCGTTCCGAGCGATCCGCTCGCGTAGCCCGCGATGGTTCTCGCAGGAAGCCGGTCGGGTTGGTGCGGGCTCGTCGTCGTCGACGAGGGCTCATGAGTGGCCATGAACCGAGCCTACAGACGCAACAGTGCGCGGTGCAGAAGAGCACCGCGCACTGCGTGTGGAGCGGTGGTACTGCCCGCAGGGCCCATGCCCCCGAGCAACCGCTCTAAGTCTGGGTCGAGACCTCAGCCGAGAGGCGTCTCGGGCTGCTGCTCGAGGATGGCGAACTGCACTGCGCCTTCGGGGCCGACCTGAGCGTCGAGCACCTTCTCATCGAGCGCTACCGAAGCACGAGGCTCAAGGAACACGCGTGCCGCGCCCGACTCGACGACCGCGTCGCCTTCCTGCGGGGCGGGCGCCACGGCCACGGCGAACTGGTTCGACTCGGCACCGGCGTCGATGCGGAGCCCTGCCGACTCGGGGTCGGCCTGACGGGCGACGAGGTTCTCGATCACGGCGCCGGCGTTCGGGGTCAGTACGAGCATGGTGTGCTCTCCTCTTCTCTCGAATGATGCCGCACGCTTCGCACGCGCCCGGCGGTGAACCGGCAACGATTCCGCGCCTGGGCGTCAGTCTCAACCGTTGGGCGCAGGCTTTGCAGGGATTGCCAGGGTCATGACAGGGCGTTTCGGTGCGCGCAGGCTTAGCATCGCCCCATGAACCAGGAGAGCGACGACGACCTCGCCAGCCATCATTCGCCACCGCCCGACGATGGGCCCGCCGTGCTCGCACCTGGTTCTGCAACCCGCTCGGGGTCAGTCGCGAGAACCGTGCTGCTCAGCGCTCTCGTGGCGTTGGGCATCCACGGTCTCGCCTACCAGCTAGCCATCGGCGACACAGCGTTTTCGAGGCCGGGTGAGCTCGCGCTCGTCTTCATCGATATCAGCACCGTCGTGTGGTTCGGATCGAGCGCTGTGCTCTTGCGCGCACTGCGCTGGCACACGATCGACGCGCGCTTCCGTTGGATCATGCTCGCCGCGGTCGCCTCGGTGGCGGTCTCGCTGCTCGTGCGCACGCTCGCTCTCGGGAAGTCGTTCGTCGACGCGCTCGTGTCGCCCGTCTCTGCCGGGCTGCTCCTCGTCGCGGCCGCCGCGGTCGCCTTCACCCGGGCACGAGTGCGTCGCATCGCTGCTGGCTCAGACGAGGGAATCGGACTCGTGGGGGCTTCACTGGGAGCAGGACTTGTCGCGGCGGGCTTCATGCTCGGAGCGCTGCGCGCACGAGTGGATGCTGATTCCATCGCCGGCCCCCTGGCCAGTTCGACCGGCACCCCTCTCATGCCACTTCTCACGGCGACCGGGTTCGTCGTCGGTGCCCTGGTGCTCGCTCTCGTCGACCGCTCGCGTAGACGCTGAGGGCTTTCGACCCTGGTCAGGCCGGGAGGCCCGCCCATAGCGTGGCGATCGACCCGAGTACAGACCTGAGGGGCGAATCGTGAAACTCGTCATCGTCGGCGGCGTTGCCGCCGGAGCATCGCTCGCCGCCCGCGCCCGTCGCCTCGACGAGCGCGCGGAGATCATCGTGCTGGAGCGGGGTCACCACGTCTCATTTGCCAACTGTGGGCTGCCGTACCACATCGGTGAGGTCATCACAGATCGCAGCAGATTGCTCGTGCAGACGCCCGAGAGCCTGCGCGAGGCGCTCGACCTTGACGTGAGAACCGCGCACGAGGTCACCGCGATCGACCGCGTCGCGAAGACCGTCACCGTGCGCCGGGTCGACGATGGCACCGAGTACACCGAGAGCTATGACGAGCTCGCGCTCACTCCGGGAGCCGAGGCGATTCGGCCACCCATCCCTGGTATCGATCTGCCCGGCGTGCACGTGCTGCGACGCATGGGTGACATGGACGCGATCAAGGCGCGGCTCGACGGGCTGCTCTCTGCCGCCGCAGCGGGTGAGCGCGGGCCAGTGCGCGCGGTCGTCATCGGTGCGGGTTACATCGGGCTCGAAATGGCCGAGAATCTGCGGCACCGCGGGGCCGAGGTTGACGTCATCGAGCTCGCCGACCAAATTCTGCCCCCGCTCGACCATGAGCTCTCGGTACCCGTCGAGTCGCACCTGCGCAGCCGCGGAGCGGGTGTCCACCTGGAGACGGGAGCCGCGGCGCTGCGCGAGACGGTCAGCGGTCTCGACGTCGAGCTGACGAACCACACGGTGTTGCACGCTGATCTCGTGATTCTCTCGGCCGGGGTGCGCCCGAACACCGAACTCGCACGCAAGGCCGGGCTCGAGCTGGGACCACACGGCGGCATCGCCGTCGACACCCACATGCGCACGTCTGACCCGCACATCTGGGCAGCAGGCGACTCGGTCGAGACCCCGGGCACCGTGTTGCCCGGTACTGCTCTTGCTCCGCTTGCAGGACCCGCCAACCGGCAAGCTCGTGTCGCCGCCGAAAACATCTGCGGGCGCGACACCGAATACCGTTCGACGCAAGGCACCTCGATTGTGAAAGTGTTCGACATGGTGGCGGGCGGCACGGGCGCGACGCAGCGGCAGTTGCGCGCGGCGGGTATTCCGCATCGCGCGGTACACGTGCATCCCTCGGGGCACGCTGGCTACTACCCGGGCACCGCGATGATGCACCTCAAGATCGTCTTCGACCCTCACACTGGGCGCCTGCTCGGCGGTCAGGTCGCCGGCTTTGACGGAGTTGACAAGCGCCTCGATGTGCTCGCGACAGCAGTGCGCATGGGCATGACTGTCTTTGACCTCGAAGAGCTCGAACTCGCCTATGCTCCCCCGTTCGGCTCGGCGAAAGACCCCATCAATATGGCAGGCTTCGTCGCCGCCAACGTCGTGCGCGGCGATCTTGAGCTGTGGTACGCCGAGGACTACCCGGCAGCGGTCGAGGGAGCCCGCATCATCGACGTGCGCACCCCAGAGGAATACGGCATCTGGCACCTGCCGGGGGCGGAGAACGTGCCGCTTGCCTCGTTGCGCACGGTGTGCGGCGACTGGGATACCGCGACCCCGATCAGGCTGTACTGCGCGGTCGGCTTCCGGTCGTACCTCGCCTACCGTGCCTTGCGCCAGCGAGGTTTCACTGATCTCAAGACGCTCTCGGGCGGGTCGACCACCTTCCGCGCGTGGCACGAACTCGATGACGTCGACGCTGCCGCCCAGCGCCCGCCCATCGAGAACTACGCAGAGTCGCACTCGCTGTTCGCCCTCGCCCCCACTGGTGTGGGTGCATCCATCGATCTGGATTGCACAGGCCTCGCCTGCCCCGGTCCGATCATGAAGCTCGCCGAGGCGGCGGCGGCTGCCAGCGCGGGCGACGAGATCACCGTTCACGTGAGCGACCCCGGATTCGCGACGGATGCTCCCGCCTGGGTCAAGCGCAACGGCCACGAACTCGTCTCGCTCGAGCCGGAAGGTCCTGGCTATGTCGCCGTTATCCGCAAGGGTGGTGCGGGCTCGATGGCCTCAGCGCGACCCGTCGCGGGAGCCTCGGTGAGCGGCCCGGGCAAGAACTCGTTCGTCGTCTTCTCGGGAGACCTCGACAAGGTGCTCGCGGCGTTCATCATTGCCAACGGTGCTCTTGCGATGGGCGAGCAGGTCTCGATGTTCTTTACCTTCTGGGGCCTCAACGCACTTCGACGCGAACGGCCGCCGCGGCGCCAGAAGAAGCTCATGGACCGCATGTTTTCCGTGATGATGCCCTCGGGCGCGAACGACCTTCCGCTGTCGACCATGAACTTGGCGGGCATGGGACCGGTCATGATCACCAACGTCATGAAGCAACACAAGGTGCCCTCCCTGCCCGAACTCATCGCCTCAGCGCACGCGGGAGGAGCGCGGCTCATCGGCTGCACCATGACGATGGACCTGCTGGGCATAGCACCGAGCGATCTGCTCGACGGTGTTGAGCTCGGAGGCGTCGCGACCTTCCTCGGGGAAGCGTCGGAATCGACCACGACCCTGTTCATCTGAGCACGAGACGCAAGAGTCGGCCAGCCGCGGCCGCGCTGCTGTGTTCTAGCATCGGGTGGTGATGGAGACTGCGCGCACGACCGTCGACCGCACCGCCGTGGTCGACGCACTGCGCCTAGCTGTCGGCGACTCTCTGTTGACGGCGCAGCACGAGCTCGACAACACCCGTAGCGACAAGTCCGGCCAGCACTCGGCCACACCGCCCCTTGCGATCGTCGATGCCGCGACTGTCGAACACGTTCAAGCGACGCTGCGCATTGCGCACGAACACCGTGTGCCCGTCGTGCCCCGCGGCGCAGGCACCGGACTCAGCGGTGGTGCTATGGCCTCCGAGGGCGAGATCGTGCTGCGCACGACGCGCATGACCCGCATTCTCGAGATTGATGACCGCGATCAGATCGCTATCGTCGAGCCGGGCATCCTCAACGGAGACCTCAATCGCGCCCTGCTGCCGCACGGACTGCGGTGGACCCCCGACCCGGCGAGTCGCGAGATCTCGACAGTCGGCGGCAACATCGCGACGAACGCCGGCGGCCTCCTGTGCGCCAAAAACGGCGTCACGCGAGAAGCGGTGCTCGGACTCGACGTCGTGCTCGCCGACGGCACCCTCATGAAGCTCGGACACCGCACCATCAAAGGTGTCACGGGGCTAGACCTCACGGCGCTCATGATCGGCTCGGAAGGCACGCTCGGTGTCATCGTGGGAGCAACCTTGCGGTTGACGCCGATTCCGGCGGGCGCAGTCGCGACGATCGGAGCGTACTTTCCCACCATCGAGGATGCCGCGGAAGCGTCGGCAGCTATCACCGCCGCTCGGCTACGCCCCGCTGCCATGGAACTTGTCGACCCTGTCGCACTCGACGCGATTCTCGGGTACCTCCGACTCGCTCCCCGGTCGAGAGGAAGCGCCTACCTGCTCGTGCAGACTGACGGCGACGCCGCCGAGGCTGAGGCCAGCACGGCACTGCAGATCATCGCAGGGCACGGAGGCGACGCCGCCATGACCTGCGACCCGGAGGAGGGCGAGCGAATGCTCGCAGTACGTCGAGCGATGCATCCGGCGATGGAGGCCCTCGGCACTGTGCTCATCGAAGACGTATCGGTTCCGCGGTCTCGCTTGCCGGAGATGTTCGCCGCACTGCGAGACATCGGCGCGCGATATGGCATCAGTATTCCGACGGTCGCGCACGCCGGAGACGGCAACTTGCATCCGAATCTCGTGTACACCGGTGACGACGTGCCCGAGCACATCTGGCGTGCTGCCGACGAGATCTTTCGCGCGGCGCTCGCGCTCGGCGGAACGCTCACGGGCGAACACGGCGTGGGCACGCTCAAGCGTCGCTGGCTCGCCGACGAACTCGGCGAAGCACAACTGAACCTGCAACACCGCATCAAGGCCGCGTTCGACCCGCTGGGCATTCTCAACCCGGGCAAAGCCCTCTAGCTGGGCCCGTTCGCCGCCCCGCACAACGGGGAACGCCGGGCAGGCGCGACACCTGCCCGGCGTTCGCCGCGACACGGCTATGCCGTGCGGATGAGCTTCTTGTTGACGAACTCGTCGATTCCGAGAGTGCCGAGCTCGCGGCCCGATCCCGAGCGCTTGATGCCGCCGAAGGGCAGCTCGGGGCTGTCGGCGAGCACGCAGTTGACGTACACCATGCCGGCCTCGATGCGATCGGCGACGCGAGCGGCCTGCTCGGCATCGGTCGTGAAGAGGTACGAGCCGAGGCCGAAAGGCGTGTCGTTCGCGAGGTCAATCGCTTCTTGCTCGTTCGCGACCTTGAACACTTGAGCAACAGGGCCGAAGAACTCTTCGTAGTACGCCGAGTTGCCCGCGTCGACACCCGTGAGCACGGTCGCCTCGAAGAACGTGCCATTGCGCCCGCCTCCGACGACGACCTCGGCCCCACCGGCGACCGCGCGCTTGACCTGGTCTTCGAGGCCCTCAGCCGCCGCGGCCGACGACAGGGGCCCGTACACGGCGCCCTCCTCCATCGGGTTCGACGGCGCTGCTGCGCCCATCTTCTCGGCGAACGAGGCGAGGAAGGCGTCGTAGAGCTCGTCAATGACGATGAAACGCTTGGCGCCGTTGCAGGATTGTCCGCTGTTGTCGAGTCGAGCATCCACCGCCATCTGCACGGTCGCCTCGAGGTCGTCGGTGCTCAGCAAGATGAAGGGGTCGCTACCGCCCAGTTCGAGCACGACCTTCTTGAGGTGCTTGCCAGCCTTTTCGGCGACGGCAGCACCGGCACGCTCAGAGCCGGTGAGCGAGACACCAGCGACACGGGGGTCGGCGATGATCGTGCTCACCTGGTCGAAGCTCGCGTAGACATTGACGTAGGCGCCCTCGGGGAAGCCCGCGTCGCGGAAGATCTGCTCGATCGCGGCCGCGGACTCTGGGCACTGCGCGGCGTGCTTGAGAATGATCGTGTTGCCGAGCACGAGGTTCGGGCCGGCGAAACGCGAGACCTGGTAGTACGGGAAGTTCCACGGCATGATGCCGAGCAATGGACCCATAGGGTTCTTGCGGATGATCGCCGTGCCTTCGCTGCCCTCGACGAGGTCAATCGGCTCGTCAGCGAGCAGGGCAGGGCCGTTGTCGGCGTAGTACTGATAGATGTCGGCCGAGAAGTCGACTTCACCCACGGCGGCTTCGATCGGCTTGCCCATCTCGCGCACGATGATTTCACCGAGCTCTTGACGACGCTCTCGGTGCAAATCGGCAACCTTCGCAATGAGCGCGGCGCGCTCGGCAACCGTCGTCGACCGCGACCAATCGCGATAGGCCGCGGACGCGCTGTCGATCGCCGCGGCGATCTGCGCGTCCGTCGCGGTCTCATAGGTCTTGAGCGTCTCCCCGGTGGCTGGGTTAATGACGGCGTACTGGCTCATGAGGCTCCTCGGTAGTTCGACGGTGCTCGGTTCACGCGCGCGGGGCGCGACGGTGGGCTCCAGCCTAGGCTCAGCGACTGGCTTGGCGCATCGCCATCATGGAGTTTCGCAGGCGATGCTTCGCCAGCGCGTACACCCACCTAGGCTGATGCCATGCGCATCGTGCGAGAACTGCTGCGGGGCGCCGCGCTGTTGCCGCAGGGCTTCGCACTCTGGCATCACCGACCGGGGCTCATGGCGCTCGGGATGCTCCCCGCGGCGATCGCCGCCGTGCTCATCGGTGCCGCACTCATCACGCTCGGCCTCACCGTCGACAGCATTGCCGAAGCTCTCACACCCTTCGTTCGCGACTGGGGCGAGAGCGAGCGCGGAATCGTGCGCACAGTCGTCGCCATCGCGCTGCTCACAGCCGGAATCATCGGCGCGGTCTACTCGTTCACGACGCTCACGTTGCTCATCGGAGACCCCTTCTACGAACGCATCTGGCGCGGGGCCGAGCAGCACTTCGGCGAGTTCACCCCGCAGCCGGTGCGACTACTGCGCTCGCTCGGTGACGGAGTGAAGCTCGTGCTGCGGGCCGTCGGCTACGCGCTCATCACCGCAGCCGTGGGGCTCATCCCCGTGGTCGGCCAGGCCGCGTCGGCCGTGCTCGGACCCGTGCTCGCTGGTCACTTGCTCGCGCGAGAGCTCACCGTACGGCCCTTCGAAGCGCGCGGTATTGACCAGGCGGCGCGCGCAACAGTGCTGCGAGGTTCACGCGCGCGCGAACTGGGTTTCGGCATCGCGGTACAACTGTGCTTTCTCGTTCCCGGCGGCGCGATCGCGATCATGCCGGCAGCGGTCGTCGGGGCCACCCGCCTCGCCCGCAGCATGCTGCCGGAAGGCTGAGAACGGTCGTCGGGCTCGCGCGCTCACGAGCACAGTTCACGAATTGCGCCCTCAAGAGCCAAGGTCAGCGCCTCAACTGAGCGGACGTCGGCCCACTCTTCGTCAGCGTGCGCTCCTCCCCCGTCGGCCCCGACGACGACGCACTCCACGCCCGCCTCCTGCACGAGTCGCGCGTCGGTCCAGAAGGGCTCGCCGCGATACCGGGTCGCGACGCTGGCCGCGGAAGCGAGGTGCCGGGCAAGCGTCGTGACGACGCGGCTCTTGCCGTCGACCTCGAAGGCTTCTCGGCCCACAAGCCTGCGCACCTCACCCGTGCTGCCCGGCACGGTGGCGAGGGCACGCTCGACTCGTACCCGCAGGTCGGCCTCGGCCTCGGCAACCGACTCACTCGGGAGCATGCGCCGCTCAACGGTGAGAACACAGCGGTCGGCGACCGTCGCCGCATCGGTGCCTCCCGAGATCGTCGAGACGCGCGCCGCTCCCCCGCCGAGCAAGGGATGCTGTGCCCCGCGGCCGAGCAACGCGTCAAGCTCGTCCAGCTCGCGCAAGAGCGCGCGCGCCGCCAGAATCGCGTCGACGCCCTGTCCTGGCATACTTCCGTGCGCTGCGAGACCGCGTAGCTCGACGTCGAACCACGCGAAACCCCGATGCGCAACCGTCAACTCGAGCGCCGAAGGCTCGAGCACGACGCCCCTCGCTGGCAGCAGATCGCACGCTGCTAGGTGCTCGAGCGCCGCGCGAGTCCCTGTCGAACCGAACTCCTCGTCGGCGACGAGGGTGAGAACCCAATCACCGTCGAGTGGCCCGTGCGCTAGGGCGCGTGCGCTCGCGACGAGCGCAGCGGCAGCACCGCTCTTGGTATCGAAGGCACCCCGACCGAAGAGACGACCCTCACGCACGATGCCCGAGAACGGGTCGCCGACGTAGCTCTCGACACCGACGGTGTCGAGGTGCGCGTTGAGCATGACGCCGGGAGCCGCACCCTGACCGCGCACGCGGGCGATGAGCGAGGGGCGGTCTCGCGCACCGACTTCCTCGAGTTCGAGTTGCCCAGAGGGCACGAGGGGTGCGAGGTGTGTGCGTAGCCATTCGGCGCAATAGTCGACAATCGCGCGTTCGCCCGCGGCGCCGGGCACGAGGTCAGGATTCACCGAGTCGATGCGCACGAGGGCGCTCAGCACGGTAATCGGGTCGAGCGGGGCATCCACCATGCCGTCAGCGTAGACGGCGCCTCACATCATGACGCGCTCGGGCACGACCACGGGGTGAGTGCCCGCCATGGTCTCGAGCACGCGCACGACTTGAGAGCTGTAGCCGAACTCGTTGTCGTACCAGACGTAGACGATGAGGTTCTCGCCCGTGCAGATGGTGGCGAGTCCATCGACGATGCCCGCGCGATGCGAACCGATGAAGTCAGTAGAAACCACCTCGGGCGACTCGATGTAGTCGATCTGCTGCCTCAACTCCGAATGCAATGAGACTCGACGCAAGAAGTCGTTGACCTCGCTCGCGGTCGTGGGCCGCCGCAACCGCAGGTTCAGTATCGCCATCGACACGTCTGGCGTCGGTACGCGGATGGCGTTGCCGGTCAGGCGCCCGTCGAGCGCTGGGAACGCCGTGGCGACGGCTTTGGCCGCCCCCGTCTCGGTGATGACCATGTTGAGAGGCGCACCGCGGCCGCGCCGATCGCCCTTGTGGAAGTTGTCGATGAGGTTTTGGTCATTGGTGTATGAGTGCACCGTCTCGACGTGACCGTGCTCGATGCCGTACTCCTCATGCAGCACCGCAAGCACGGGGACGATCGCATTGGTCGTGCATGACGCCGCGGTGACGATGCGCTGGTCGGTGATCGAGTTGTGGTTGACGCCGTGCACGACGTTCGGCAGCGACCCCTTGCCCGGCGCCGTGAGCAACACCCTCGCCACTCCGGTTGACCTCAAGTGCTGCGCGAGCCCTTCTTCATCGCGCCAACGTCCCGTATTGTCGACGACGATCGCGTCGCGAATACCCCACTGCGTGTAGTCGATCGCAGCAGGATCATCGCTGTAGATGACCTGAATGAGCGTGCCGTTGGCGAGAATCGTCTCGGCCTCGGTGTCGACGGAGATCGTGCCCTCGAACGGGCCATGCACCGAATCGCGCCGCAACAGGCTCGCGCGCTTGATGAGGTCGTCGGGCCCGCCGCGCCGCACGACGATCGCGCGCAACACCAGACCTGTACCTCCGCCCGCGTGCGCAACGAGGATGCGAGCAAGCAGTCGACCGATGCGCCCGAAGCCGTAGAGCACGACATCGGTGGTGCGACGCGTACCGTCGCCTCGCGTCGCCGCGAGTTCGTCTCGCAAGTAGTCGTCGAGAGTGCGCCCCGCGCCGAACTGCTCATAGCCGTCGATGAGTCGCGCAAGATCGAGAGACGCCGGCCCAGGATCAAGGCCGAGTAGCGACCGCAGCACGAGCGTTGTGCGCTCGAGCGGCAACTCATGGCCCGTGACGTGATGCGCATAGCGATGCGCCTTGATCACTCCGATCGTCGACTGGTTGATGAGCCGCCTGCCGTGGATCGACGTGATCACTCCCCGCTCGCGATACAGCTCGCCGATGAGCGGAATCATCTGCTCAGCGAGCGTCTCGCGGTGCTTCCAGTGGTCACGGTGAAAGACAACGGCGTCGGTCATACCGTCACGCTAGTGACAGCGTTCGCGAGAACTGCCCTTTCTGCGGCCCCTCAGCGGATCAAGAATCGCTGTTCTTTCGACGCGGAGAAGCGGCACGCTGGCTCGCCTGCGCGACCGCTGTTCCCGTCGCCTCGCCGACAACCTTGCCGTTGATGAGTTCGGCGATGTCGATGCCCACGAGATCTTTGATGATCTTCGTCGACGTGGCGAGCTGGCCCGCGACGTTGTCGCCGAGTTGGTTGGTACCTGTGCCGTCAGACGAGATGACGGTCATGTTGCCAATCGCACCGAGCGGCTCAGCCGCCGCGCGCACAATCTCGGGCAACTGGTCGATGATGCGCTGCTTGAGCAGAGCCTCGGCACGCTCGGCGAGGGCTTCGGCCTGGGCGCGAGTCGATTCGGCCTCGGCAGTTCCTTTGACTCGGATGGCCGATGCCTCGGCTTCACCTTCCGCCGCGAGGGCTTCAGCCGCGGCAATGCGACGGGCGCGCTCGGCAAGGCCTTCGGCCTCGACAGCCTCTGCCGCACTCTTGCGTCGATTGCGCTCGGCGATACCTTCGGCCTCGATAGCCTCGGCGGCCGCCTTGCGGGCGTCACGCTCGGCGTTCGCGTTTGCCACCGCGGCGAGTGCGGCCGCGTCTGCTTCCTTCTCGATCGCGTATGCCTGTGCGTCGGCGACAGCGCGCACCTCAGCGTCAAGCTCTTGCTTGCGCAGGCCGACGCGCTTCTGGGCGGTGACCTCTTGCTGGGCGACGACCTCCTGCTGGGCGATCGCCTCGGCGAGCGGTGCGGCAGCCGCCGCTTCGGCACGAGCCTTGTCGGTCTCTTTCTGAATCTCGGCGTTGCGCAAATCGAGCGCTCGCTGACTCTCGGCGATCTTCTGGGCCGCGCTGATGCGGGCCTCTTCTGAAGCCTGCTGCGCTTGCGCTTCAGCGATCTCGGCAACCTGCTTCACCCGGGCGGCTTCGGCACGGCCCAAGTCGCGAATGTAGTTGTTGTCGTCATCAATCTCTTTGATCTGCAGGGTGTCGATCTGCAGCCCCTGAATATCGAGGGCTTCTCGCACGGCCTCGAGAACCTGCTCCTGCAACGCAGAACGGTTCGTGATGATCTCGGTGACGGTGAGCTGACCGACGATCGAACGCACCGAGCCGCTCAACACCTCTTCCGTCGACGATTCGATCTGGTCTTGTTGGTTGAGGAAGCGTTGGGCCGCTGCACGCACCATCGGCTCGGAGCCGCCGACCTTGACCACCGCGACCGCGTTGACGCGGATGGTGATCGCGTCACGAGTTTGGGCTGTCGCCTGCACATTGAGCTGTCGCGATCGCAGGCTGAGCTTGAAGTAGGCCTCGACGATCGGCTTGACGAACACGCGCGAGCCGAAGACGACCTTCTGCCCGACGTTTTCCATCTCACTGTTCTGCGCGCGCTCTTTCGGCGTGCGCTGGCGCGACGTGACGATGATCGCCTCGTCGGGTTTCGCAACCTTGATCGAACTGAGAACGACGATCAGCACGATGATCGCGATGACGACGGCGATCGCGATGCCGGCGACGAGAGGAAACGAGGCGGGGTCGAAGAGCATGTGCTCAGTATGGCGG
>Ga0075012_10000298_pt1 | contig 53694 bp, 34 predicted proteins | sample All_14_2_FD_71474 | JGI IMG/M metagenome (GOLD analysis project Ga0075012, IMG submission 71474) | Freshwater microbial communities in response to fracking from Pennsylvania, USA - Allegheny Zone_MetaG_DW_15 | ecosystem: Environmental > Aquatic > Deep subsurface > Groundwater > Drilled...
AACTTAGTTTGCCCCATGTATTCATTGCTGCGGTATTTCAAGTCTGCGATTTTCTTATTCGTTGGCAAGACAACTTCGTTCAAAAAGTCAATCAGCAGGTCTTTGTTCAATTCTGTTCCGAACAATTTTTTGAATCCGAAATCGGTAAACGGGTTTATATATCTTTCCTTAACTGCCATTTTATAATTTTTAGGCTACAAAACTAGTATTTTCCGATGTTTGCATGGATGATTTTTTGAAGTTTAACTGTTCAGGAATCGGCCTTCATCAACCCAATCAGGTTGGACAACCCAATCAATCCGTCACCGCTATCAACATCCCCCCACCAAGTTTGCCTGCGACCATTACCTTTGCCAAAAATCAAATTTGATGAAATCCATACGGTTACTGGTCTTTTTGTTTTCCTTCCTGCCCTCCGTTGCGGAGCTAAAGGCGCAGGAATGGTTTTATCCCGAACTGAAGGCCCTTGCGGCGCCGGAGCTTTCGCCGTTCGACTTCGGCGTGGCGAGCGGCGACCCACTGCCGGATGCCGTGGTCATCTGGACGAAGCTCTACCTCGACAGCAAGAACCCGGAACTGGTGACTTGGGAAATGGCCACCGATACGCTGCTGCAAAACCTTGTGCAGACGGGCGAGCAATACACCTATGGCACTTCGGCCTTCACGGTGAAGGTGGATGTGCGGGGCCTCGACCCTGGCACGACGTATTTTTATCGGTTTAAACATGGGAATAAATACTCGCCCATTGGCCGCACGAAGACGGCTTCGCAAAAGGGCGATGTGCTGCGCATGGCCGTGGTCAGTTGTGCCGATTATGGGGGCGGGTACTACAATGCCTTCGGCCATATTGCGAAGCAAAAAGACCTCGACGCCGTGCTGCACCTCGGCGATTATATCTATGAATATGGCTCGTGGCGGGGCGGCCCGAAGCGGATGCAAAAGCGCCGCTACCGTGACCATATCCCCGATAAGGTTTGCACCGAACTGAGGGATTATCGCACCCGATATGGCCAGTACCGACTGGATGCGCAACTGCGGGAATGCCATCGGTTGCAGCCGTTTATCGTCATCTGGGACGACCACGAGATTGCGAACAATGCCACGAAAGATGGGCCGGAGGTGTCCAACGGCGATTGGGAGACCCGCAAGGCGGTGGCCAAGCAGGCGTATTTCGAGTGGATGCCCATTCGGGAGAATGCCGAGCAGAGCATCATTCGGAGTTTTACCTTCGGCAACTTGGCGGAACTTTGGATGCTGGACGGTCGGCTCGCAGGCCGCAGCAAGCAGGCGAAAGGCCCGGACGACCCTGCCCTGAACTCGCCCGACCGCCACATGCTCGGCACGGCGCAGACGGAGTGGCTGCTGAACGGGATGAAGCGCTCGCAGGCCCGTTGGAAAATCGTGGGGAACCAGGTGGTGTTCAGCCAGTTCAACGACAGCAAGGTGTTCGACCGTCGGCCTTCGGTGCGCATGGACCGCTGGGACGGCTATCCCGCCGAGCGGCAGCATATCTTTGATTTTATCAACGAAAATGACCTGAAGAATATCGTGGTGGTGACGGGGGACGTGCATACTTCCTGGGCCTTCGACTTGACAGCTACCCCCTTCGACCCCAAGACCTATGACTGCAAGACGGGCAAGGGCGTGGTCGGTGCGGAGTTTGTGTCGCCGAGCGTCACCTCCTTCAATTTCGACGAGGCGGTGCCGAAAATCATCGTGCGGGAGGCGAAGCGGCGCTTCAAGAAGAAAAAGAACAACCCGCACTTGCGCTACGTGGACCTGAACAACCACGGCTACCTGCTGCTTTCCTTGACGCCAGAAAAGGCGCAGGCCGATTGGTATTTCGTGAAACGAAAAGACCGGGTGGATGACCGGGTGCGGCTTTGCGCCAGTCGGCATATTTTGTTTAATGGAAAGAAAGTCGAGAAGTAGTGATTGGTGGCTGGTGATTGGTGACTGGTGATTAGGATGGCCAGTCACCAGTCACCAATCACTAATCACCAGTCACTAATCACCAATACAATGAAAAAACTAATCGCATTAATCCCCCTTTGCAGCTTGCTGATTTGGCAGGCTTGCAAGAGCGACGGGAATAAACCACTAAACCCGAACGGGGACAGCGAATTGGCCATACTCATGCGGCAAATGTATGATGATGGGCAGCGCATTAAGTCGCAAATAGAAAAAGGCGAGGCCGTGGATATACAGGTGGATTACGAAAAGATATTGACGGCAAAGGCCACCGAGCCAGAGAAAATGCAGGGGCCGGATTACCTGCCATTTGCGCAAGGCTATGTGGCGGCAATGAACGCCTTAAAAGCATCCACCCCAGCCGATGTGAAGGAAAAATATGCGGCCATGGTGGCCGCCTGCAAAAACTGCCATGAGCACTCCTGCCCCGGGCCGTTGGTTCGGATTAAGAAGTTGAATTTGTAGAACGGTCCAACCTTGCGGCTCACAAAAGGGTGTGAAATGTGGTAAAACCATCCAGATGAACGTGTCAGAAGTACCCTAGGCTATGGGGCTTGAAGGCCCTATTTACTTCTCTTGCACTTTTTCGCAAGATTTGGCAAGTCGCCACGGCGAAGCTTACAATCGCCTGATTTTCAGTATTTTAAAACAGCCATGAAAGAATAGTCCAGCACTGGTGAAAGAATAGTCCAGCCTTTTTTACCTACCTGAAAAGATAGTCCAGCCCTCTGAAAGAATGGTGAAGGCCCTCGGGCCGCCCTCGCTCCACTTTTGCCGCATCGGTTTTTACACCGGAGAGCGGCATTCCAAATTGCTTTGACAAGGCGGCGTTGCGCTCCGGTGGAAAAACTGCTCCCCGGCCACCTTAGGGGGACGCCCCAGTGGCCGGTTTGACTTCATCCTTTTTATTAATCAAATAACATCCTGCCATGAAAAATGCAGCTTTTCACCACCTTTTTCTTTCACACAAATTATGGCTAAGAACCCTTCCCTTGTTGGTATTTGGGCTTTTTCTTAGCCAGCCAGCACACGCTATTTTGAAAAACTGGACTTCTACCTCTAGCACCGACTGGAACAATGCGGCCAACTGGAGCCCAGCAGGGGTGCCTACCGCTTCCGATTCTGTGCGGATAACAACATTTAACACAGCCAATGTTTCCATCAACGCTGGTGTGACAGCAAGGGCCAAAAACATCAACATCTTCGGCAGGGACCTCACCGTGCAGTCCGGTGGGTCACTCATTTTGGAGGGCGGCCTTTTTACTTATGGCCTTTACTTATCAAGTAGTACGGTCACCAATTCAGGGACATTCTCCATCAAAAAGGGGTTCTTAGGGATGGACGTTGGCTATAGTGGAATTTTTAACAACGGTGGCATCATGAACGTGGGTGAAGCAGGCTCAAGCCCCTACAGCTTCACGGAGGAGGCCATCCGCCTGAGCAGCGGCGGTACATTCGTGAACATGATGGCTGGTTTGCTGAGCATCACCAGCAGCGGCAACAACGGCATTCTGGTTTTCAGCAATAGTGCCGCTTTTACCAACAATGGCATCATCAATGTTGATGTAACAGGGCTACACCCGGCAACTGGCAACACCGGCGATGGCATTGACACAAGGGGGGCTTTTGTGAACGAAGCATCGGGTATCATCAATATCACCAACACAGGCGCCAACGGCGTAGTGGCAAAGGGTGGTGGCAACTTCAACAATAAAGGGATTTTGTATATCAACGACGTCGGCAATTCCGCTGGCACTGATGACCAGCATGGGATTTACGGTAATGGTGCCTTCACGAATTCTGGGAGTATCACGGTCAATAATACACCAAGGAATGCTATCATCCAGCTCTCCGATACATTTAACAATTACGGAACCATCCTTCTAGGCACAACAGGGACGATTGGGAACTACGGACTGGTCGTAGGCCCGAATGGCGGCAATTTCAACAACCAAGCTGGTGCGAATCTAGTCGTAAAAAGCACCTCCAACGGCGGCGTATTGCTCTCAAGTTTTGGCAATTCCAAGCTGACCAACTTTAGCGGAGCCACTATCGTCATTGACAACGTGCCACAGGATGGCCTTGTCAATTATTTCAGCATCATGGACAACCAAGGCACCCTGAACATTGGCACAAACGGAACCATTGGGCACTACGGCATCCGCAACAATGCCGCATTAGGGAACCAGTTTTCCGGCAATATCACCGTGAAAAACGCCGGTTCCGCTTGCATCCTCAACGCCGAGGATTCCTTTACGGCGAACCTTGTGACGGTTTCCTTCCAGAATGCTGGGATTATAACCGTAGGTAAATCCGGCGGCGTCCCAATCGGCATCCAAAACAATTTTGACTGTGAGTTTACCAACCTTGGCTGCGGTCAAATCACCACTTGGCAGCGTATCAGCAATGCCGGCCTTTTCACCAACAATGCTTGGCTGCTTTGCAACAACACAGCCGCCAACACCAATAGCGGCACATTCACGAACAACGGCGTCCTCGCCGACCCGAACAGCACTTTCTCCGCTAACTCATTCCTGAACAATGACCTGTGGGTAACACCTATAACGGTGTGCAAAAGCCAGCCAAAATCACCCGCTTTGAACATCGGCGGCGCCAACAGTTTCACCGTCAGCACAACATGGCTGAACGGCCAAAGCAATGCGGGAACCTATTCGCAAACCTCCAATGCATTCACAGCAGCCAGTTCGTTAAACACGGGGAATTACACCCTTGGCTTCACGGCTACAGGCAACGGGTGCAGCTTTCAAGTACCCATTCCCGTTCAAGTTATCAACCCACCAACTGTCAGTGTCTCCTCTTCCAATGGCCAGAATTATGTCTGCACTGGCGGGCAAATCACCCTTCAAGCCAATGTGTCGGCTAACGCCGGGACAATCACCTATCTTTGGTCGAATGGCGCCACCACTTCAAGCATCAACGTAAGCACCCCCGGCAACTACACAGTAACAGTGACCCAATCGCAAGGCAATTGCACAGATGTAGCCAGTATGAATATCTCCGCTGACCTGGTGCCACCAGTAGCGCTGTGTGTTCCCAGCCTCACGGTGAACTTGTCGGCTCCTACCATTACTGCAAGCCAAGTCAATAATGGCAGCAGCGACAACTGTGGCATTGCAAGCATGACCTTGAACAAAACCACATTCGACTGTTCCAATTTAGGGAACAACACGGTCACACTTACCGTCAAGGACACCAAAAACAACACTGGGTCCTGCAACACTACGGTCACCGTAGTGGATGACTTGAAACCTACTGTTGCTTGCAAAAACGCCACCGTCAACCTCGACGCCAACGGCAATGGCACGCTCGCCGTCAGCAGTGTGAACAACGGCAGCACCGACAATTGCGGCATCGCAAGCATGACACTGAGCAAAACAGAATTCGATTGCGCCAATGTGGGCAACAACGGCGTGACACTGACCGTGGCCGATGCCAGCGGCAACCAAAACACTTGCACCGCCACTATCAAGGTAGAAGATAACATATTGCCCACTATCACTTGCAACAACATCATCCTCAGTTTGGACCCTATCACGGGCACTGCCACCCCAACCGTGGCGCAAGTGAACGGCGGCAGCTCCGACAACTGCGGTATAAAGGATTATGTTTTCTTTCCAAATAGCTACGATTGCAGCGATGTTGGAACCACTGACACTTATCTGCTCGGCGTATTGGACATGTCCAGCAACACCAAGACCTGCAACGGTACTGTAACGATAGCGGACGAAACCAAACCGGTGGCAGTGTGCCAGAACGTGACGGTGACACTGAACCAGAACGGCACTGCGACGATTTCGGCCGCAGACGTGGACAACGGAAGCAACGACAATTGTGGCATTGCTAGCAAAACCTTGAACAAAACCACTTTCGATTGCTCCAATTCGGGCAACAATACTGTCATCCTAACCGTCAAGGACGCCAGCAACAACGCCAGCTCCTGTACCGCTACGGTCATGGTGATAGATGATGTGAAACCCACCGCAATTTGCCAAAACGTCACAGTACAGCTTGACGCCAGCGGCAGTGCCACCACCTCGGCTGCGGCTGTGAACAACGGCAGTAGCGACAATTGCGGCAACATTAGCATGACTTTGAGCAAAACAAGTTTTGACTGTTCCAATATGGGCGCCAACACGGTAACCCTTACTGTTACCGACGGCCTCAATATCAGCACCTGTACTGCCACCGTGAATGTGGTAGATAATTTACCCCCAACTGCATTTTGCAAAAACGTCAGTGTTCAGCTTGACATCAATGGCAATGCTACCATCCCAGTGGCAGCCGTCAACAACGGCAGCAGCGACAACTGCGGCATTACAACCATGACCCTCAATACGTCAACTTTTAGTTGCACGAATCTGGGGGCAAACACAGTCAGCCTCACCGTCAAGGATGCCAGCAACAATGCCAGTTCCTGCACAGCGGTTGTAACCGTGGCGGACAACCTGCCGCCTACGGCAATCTGTAAGAACGTCACTGCCCAACTCAACGCCAACGGCAGCAGCACGATCACGGCAACGGCTGTGAACAATGGCAGCACCGACAACTGCGGAATCGCCAGCATGACACTCAACAACTCGACCTTTGGCTGTCAAAATATTGGCGCAAACACGGTCAGCCTCACCGTCAAGGATGCCAGCAACAATACCAGTTCCTGTGCGGCAATCGTAACTGTAGTGGACGTTCTGCCACCAACCGCAATCTGTAAGAATGTTATTGTTCAGCTTGATGCCAGTGGTTCAGGCACAACCACGGCAGCAGCCGTTAATAACGGTAGCAGTGACAATTGCAGCATTGCAAGCATGACATTGAACAAGACAAGTTTTGACTGCTCAAACGTGGGGCCCAACACCGTGGCACTGACCGTGAAAGATGGCAGCAACAACGCAGGCACCTGCTCCGCCACTGTGACTGTGCAGGACCTGGTCAAACCAACAGCATTGTGCAAAAACATCAGCGTTACCCTGAACCCTTCAACGGGAACAACAATATTAACCCCTGCGGATGTGGACAATGGAAGCACCGATGCCTGCGGCATTCAAAGCTATCTGGTATCTCCGAACACATTCAGTTGCGCCGATGCCGAATCAACGAAAACCTATACGCTCGAAGTCACCGATGTAAACGGCAACAGCAGTTCTTGCAGTGGTACGGTTTTCATAGAAAGCTACCCGATCAATGTTACTCTGCCCACTTGCCAAACAGCCTACTACGGCTACGGGCCGGCATCCTGCGTAAACATCGCCAGCACCGTGACAGGAGGCTCAGCGCCATATAACTACTTTTGGAGCAATGGGGCCACGACACCAAGTATTCAATATTGCGCCACGACACCAGATTCGCCAGTGTCCTTCACATTAGGCGTTACGGATGTATATGGCTGCAAGTCCAAGACTTCTGCAAGTACTATCGTCCAAGTCCAGAATGTTATTTGTGGTGCGAGCGGTACAGTTTCCGTTTGCCATAACGGCACAACGCTTTGCCTCACCCCAGCCCTAGTTGCTGTACACTTGGCTCACGGCGATAAGCTGGGAAGCTGCGGAGCACCCAATCCCTGCACGGGTGGCGTCTCCATTGTCGGACATTTCGATGATGAAATAGAACATACTCAGTCCGATGACGATGCATTCCTTCACAACAAATCGGACGGACTACATGCCTATCCAAACCCTGCAAACGGATACGTCATATTGGATGTAAAAGCTTTTGAGAGCAAGCGGGCAAACATCAAGCTTACCAACCTGCTCGGCTCCACCGTGATGGCACGTGCATTCGATGCCCTGCCTTATGAAAGCATAGAACTTTCGTTAAGCGATGTTAAAGAAGGCATTTACTGGCTAACAGTAGAGGTCGAAGGCAAAAGGAGTATTTCCCAAAAACTAGTAGTGGCAAAGCTGTAAAAAATACTGCCACAACAAAATGAGAATGGCTGGCGCAGGTACTTTGCGTCAGCCATTTTTTGTAAAAAAAAAGGAACCTCCGGCCCGAGGGATTGGCCGGAGGTTGAGTGCTTGAAACCAGGGTTAATTTTTGATTGGGAGATTATGAGATTGGGAGAATATCCCAATATTGCAATCTCCCAATCTCATAATTTCTCTTAATTCCTTGCAATAACGATGCGCTTGGAAATGGGCGCTTTTCCATCGGCAGCAATCCAGAGGAGGTATTGGCCGCTAGCGACGTTGTTCAGTTGCAATTCAACAGGGTCGCCGCTTGGCTCGATTTCCCAAGCCTGTACGGCCTTGCCGTTGATGTCGAACAAACGGATGACGCTCGCCTCATTGTATCCCTCTCCGAATTCGACGAAAATCCGGTCTTGTGCAGGGTTCGGGAACACCTGCACGGACTCGCCAAGGTCGGTAGTTACTGCATCGGCGTTCGATTCGTTGCCACGCACTGCGACTTCGGTACTAACGGCCATATTGGCCAAGTGGCAACCGATCGCCCACTCGATGGCATTGTCGAAAAGTTGTTTTCCGGCGGTGGTCAGCATGGCTGGGGTGTCGTCGTCCATGAAGAGCGACACACGGCGTTCCGGTGCACCGAAGCCACCTTGCATGGCCTGGCCTTTGTCGAAGCCAAAGATGCCATACCATGCTTCCTGCCCTGCCACCTTGGCCACTTTCGCAGCACTGGATTGGGTCGTCCATCCCCAGCGGATCCAAGAATTGGTAGTCAGCACTTTCACCGTGCCGCTCAAACCTGCGGCCAGCGGGTGGCTAGCATCGGTGATAGTCAGGCTGCCGTAGCTGCTGTTTTGACCGAAATCGGTCTGTGCCACGGGGCCCGTCATCTTGAGTTGGTCGAGGATGTAGCTTTCCCAAGTGACCACAGGTACGGCCACATTGGTGAACTTGGTGCCGACGTCGCCAGAGTTGATGGTAGAGCTGATGACGATGAGGCCCTTGCCATTGGCATCCAAGGTGGAGGCGGCGCTTGCGCTTTTCACCGTGACGTTCAAGCCAAGTTGCTCCAGCCTGCTCTTCGCCCATGCATCACCTGCGTTCAGCCAAGTGCTGCCCACGACGAAGAGTACGTCGCTGTCGCAGCCACCGCCGACGGAAGTGGCGCAGAAATCATCCACTTGCAGGCAACCGCCTGCGTCTTTCCAGAATGAAAATTCGACGTATTTGGCATTGATTGGCGCAACGCCCTGTATCAAGTATAGTTCCCAAGAAGTGGCCGTAATGGTGCGGCTGATTTCGCTACCGATTTTGTTCCAGTTGGCATCGTAGAAGACGATGCTGGCACCGGCCCAGTTTGGCGTGCCGCTGATTTTCGCCCAAAGCTGGAGGCTGTAGGTAGCGCCGGGAGTAGCCTGGATGCGGTTGCCACCGCCGCCGCCGCTGAAGTTCGTGCAAACTTGTGCTGCTTTTGAGCCACTGTGTGCGCTCGTGGTAATGGTAGCATTGCTAGTCCATTCCCAGTTTGCGAAATTGCTTTCGAAGCCAGGGTTCTCGTTGGCCAGCAGGCTGTTCGTACAAGCCGGGAAGCCTGCCGTGCTCGTCATGCAGAATTCATCGGCGTAGAAGCAGCCGTTGGTGTTTTTCCAAGCCCATGTTTCCACAAAAGCTGCATTCACAGGGGCTGTGCCAGTCACGGTGTACAAGGTGTAGCTGGTAGCAGTCACTGCCTTGGACGGTACGGATATTTCTACCCAGTTTTTATCAAAGAAACGCAGGCCGATGGAAGCCGTGGCTCCCGACACTTTTGCAAAAACCTTTGCGGTGTAAACCTCACCCGGCAAAGCAGGCATAGCCTGTGAAATGCCACCTGCACCTGTGCAGATGGAAAGCGATTTTGTGCCAGCGTAAGGCGAAGTCGTCGTCGTACCTGCATTTTGCATCCAAGTCCAGCCAGCAGTGCCGCTCTCGAACCCTTCGTTCACGAGCAAATTGCCCACGCAGGCTGCGCAGTTCGTCACCGTCAGATTGATGCTCGTCACTGCGGTGCAGCCGTTGGCATCCGTCAAGGTCACGGTGTAGGTTCCTGCCTTCGCTGTGGTGACGCTGCTCGCAATCAAGACATCGCCGCCGCTGTTGCCAGTGGCCGTGAAGCCGCCTGGGCCGCTCCATTGGTAGGAGGCCAAGCCGTTCGGGTTCACCGAAAGCACGACGTTGTCGCCAGTGCAGGCAGAGATTGCGCAGTTGTTCAAAACCTGCCACCCAGTGCTGTTGATGTTTGCTTCGCAAACAGTGCTCATCGGGGTGCAAGGCGGCACGATGGTGAACGTGATGGTCGTTTCGCTGCAAAGCGTACCCTGCGCATTGTCTTGGCTGTAGAGTTTTGCATTGAGGGTATAAACGCCCGGCGTCAAGGTCATGGAACCGCCCGTGGCAGCCACATGGTAAGGCGAAAGGTTCTCAATGACACTGCTGCTCACAGGACCAGTCAGCGTGAACTTCACGCTTTCTGCGCTGCCAGTCACCAGTGCTTCGATATTGTAGGTACCAGGAAGGGTGTTCGTGGCATAGCTGCCATTGTTTGCCAAGACAAACAGCGTAGTACCATCCACTTTCGTGAAATTCCAACCTGTTACGGAAGAATTGCATGGCGGAGCCAAAACCGTCACCGTGGAAGTACAGGTGGAAGACAGTCCGAAGGAGTTCGTTACGGTCAACGTGGCCGTGTAAGTGCCCGGCTGGCTGAAGCTCGTTGGTGAGACGTTCAGGCTGGTGATAGTTGCCCCGCAGCCAGCAGTCGAGCCGTTGTTCACTTGCGAAGCCGCAAGCTGAACGGATTGGCCAAGTGCCACGAGTTGGAGTGTCACGTTTTGGCAGGAAGCAGCAGGCGTTGCAATGTCCGTGTAAGGTGCCAACCTTGCCCCTGGGATGATGGCCCAAGTGCTGCTGCCTGGCACTTTCCAGCTTGCCCGGAAGTGGTCGCTGCCGCCGCCTTCGAGGTGTTTCAGTTCGATGTAATACACTTTGCCGGCCGTTAATGCGATGGTGGCAGAAGTCTGTGAAGCATATTTGGTGTATTCCGTTTGCCCGGTGTAGCCAGTGTGCCAAGCGATTTTTTGTTTGGTCGCTGGGTTGGCCGTGGTGCTCAGGTAGAGTTCCGTGTAGTCGTCACCCGTCACATTGAAGGTGTAGTTGCCCGTTGTGGCAGGCACCAAATAGCCACGTACCCGGTCCATGTAGTTGGTACCATTCTCTGTAGCCGTGAGGGCAAATTGCGTAAGGTTCGTCGTGCTGTTTGGCGCTCCGAAGCCGTCAATATCAGCCAGGTTCCAAGTGTTGGTGTTCCAAACCTCCCGGGCAATGCTGCCCAATGTCACGCTGCAAGTACCTGTGCCACCGCCCGTCGAGCCGCCTGTTGTGCTGAAATTGGTGACGGAGGAAGCACAGCCCGTGGCGCTGCCTGCGGCGTTTTTCGGAACGACATACCAGTAGTAGGTCGTGCCAGCGAGCAGGTTGGTCACGGTGGTGGAAGTGCCCAACACGTTGCTGGCCACAACCACCGTCGGTGGGTTGGCTGTACCGAGGTAAACATCGTAGCTGGAAGCATTGGCCGCTGTCGTCCAAGAAAGTGCCACGGAAGCAGGATTCACGCCTGTCGTGTTGTTGATGGGCGCAGCATTGGCGGTACAGTTAGGCGTGTTCACCACGTTCACGTTGAAGCTGCAATTGCTGGCATTTCCCCTCAAGTCAATGGCCGTGTAAACAACGGTGGTTGTACCAACTGGGAAATTTGCCCCCGGCAAATAAGACGAGGTGAAGCTGGTCAGCGTGCAGTTGTCGGTGGCTGTAGGAGCCGTCCAAGTAGCCGTTGCACCGCCTGCGCCTGTGGCAGCCACGGTGATATTGGCTGGGCAACCCGTGATGACAGGCGCCACGTTGTCTGCCGAGCAACTGTTCTGTACGGTTACAGTGAAATTGCAGGTGCTCTTGTTCCCTTTTTTATCCGAAAACTGGTAGGTAACAGGCGTCACGCCCAATGGGAACGTGCTGCCGGAAGTATGCGTAGCGTTCACAGTCACAGGCGCACAGTTGTCGGTGGCCGTTGGGGCCGTCCAAGTGGCAGTGGCCGATGTGCCCGTAGTCAACAAGCTGATATTGGCAGGGCAGCCGCTCACGGCAGGGGCCGTCACGTCGCCGGGGCATGGGTCGGCACCGACGGTGATGAGGAAGCTGCAAGTCGAGGTGTTGTTGGCTGCGTCCTTGGCCGTGTAGGTCACGGTCGTGGTGCCTACGGGGAAAACAGAACCCGGCACATGCGATGCCGTCAGGCTCGTCACGCCGCAGTTGTCGCCAGCGCCCGGCGCTGCCCAAATGGCCACTGCACCGTTGATGCTGGGGTTGGTTGGCAACCAGATATTGGCTGGGCAACCTGAAATCACAGGCTTCTGTGTATCCGCCAAGCAAGGGTCAACGGCGTTCACCTTTACGGTGAAAGTGCAAGTGCTGCTGTTGTTGCTGCCGTCTTTGGCGGTGTAGGTGACGGTCGTCGTTCCAACTGGGAAGCCTTGGCCCGGTATGTGGGTAGCGGTCAAGTTGATGGGCTTGCAGTTGTCGTTCGGCGTCGGCGGTGTCCAACTGGCTGGCGTCAAAGTGCCTGTCTGCTGGATGGTCTGATTCGTTGGGCAGCCCGTGAAAGTCGGCCCAGCAGTGTCGCCCGTGCAGTTGCTGCCCGGAGGTGTCTGGCGAACGTCAATGCGGAATTGGCACTGGTTCTGGTTGTTGTATTGGTCTTTGAATGTGTAGGTCACGCCGGTGATTCCCACGGGGAAACTGGCGCCGGGTGTGTGGGTTGAGGTAACACTGACGGTGGAAGTACAGTTGTCGGTAGCCGTCGGGGCCGTCCAAGTGGCCGTGGCGGTTGAGTTTGGCGTGAAAATCACCTGGTCTTTCGGGCAAGTGGGGATTTGCGGTTCGAGCAAATCAACAGGCGTCACCTGCGCCACGCAGGTCAGCGAGTCGCCGATGCGGGTGCGGATGACGAGGTTCACGTTTTGCACCGTTGGAATGTCGGAGCAATGGAAAACCGGACGTGCGATGCCGTTGGCGAGATAGACGATGTTTGCGCAGCTATCGAAATTCTCGAAAGCCACGATGGCGTTGGCGTACACCTTGATGTCGCCGTTGATGTCGGCACCGAAGCTGCCGTTCTGGCAAACCGTCGGTGCATTGGAAGTAGCGCCTGTGTGGGTGTAGCCGCCCGTGTTGTTTGCGGCATTTCCCGTGAGGGTGCCTTTTTGGAAGAAAATCCCACGGATTTCAAGGTTGCCACCCGTGTTGTTGATGCTGCCCGTGTTTTTGATGGTGGAGCATTCGTCGGACAGCGTTTTGTCGGTGTTTACGAAGGTTCCAGCGTTGAGCAGGTTGCCCGCTTCGATGTGGAAAAGCTCGTTGTTCGTGAGCGTTGCGCCAGCGGCGTTGGTGAAGTCGCCGGGGTTGTGCAAGTAGGCGTTGTTGGTGAAACTGCCTTCGTTGCGGGTGCGCACGGTATTGCGGAAAGTGCCGTTGTTGGTCAGCACACCCGTCGCTTTGTTGTTGAAGTCCTGCACAACGTACACCAAGCCGCCGACGGCGTTGGTGAAATTAGCGTTGTTCGACCAAACAGAACCGCCGTTGACGTTGAGGGTTCCGCTGTTGGTGAAAGTGCCATCGTTGCTCACCACGTCGTTGGTGCTGATGGTTCCTGTGTTTGTAAATGTGGAATTGTTATCGAGCAGTGAGCCGCCGAAGCTGAGCAGCGTGCCGCTGTTGGCAAAGCTGCCGTTGTTTTCTATCGTACCAAAACTGTTGATGGCGTTCAGGTTGCTGAACGTGCCAGCGTTGGCGATTTTGGAACCGAAGCCCATGCCAAGCGTGCCGCCCGCACGGTTGAAGAAGCTTGCACCCGATTTGATGTCAATCAGGTTGTTGTTGTTGAAGGTAGCGAAGTTGTTCGCCTCGCCCCTGTTGATGAAGTTCTGGCCGTTGGTCAAGGTGCCGTAGTTCTGCACGAAGCCACTGTTGTCCACGGTGCCACCGTTGGTCAATTGAGCGCCAGCGTTCACGGTGAGCACGGAAGCCGTAGCCACGTTCAGCGTCACGTTGTTGACAAAATTGCCGTTCACGGTCATCGTGCCGGAGGCGTTGATGCTGCCGTTGTTGGTCACGTTGCCGTTCACCTGGAACACACCCGTTGCACCAGTGATGTTCACCGTCGCACCGAAGTTGTTGGTGAAGGTGCTGCTGGCGTTGATAGTGAGCGACTTGGTCGTGAGTGTTTGGTTGTTGTCGAAGGTGCCGCCTGACTGGAGCGTGCCGTTCGTGGCGTCAATCGTGCCGTTGTTGGTGATTGCGCCGCTGTTGACCAGTGTCGTTTGGAGGGTAAAGCTGCCACCGTTGATGAAATTGGCCCCAGCGCCGTTGGTGAAGCCAGCCGTTCCGGCAAAACTGAGTGTGCCGAAGTTTTGCAGCGTGCCGTTGTTGGTCAGGCTGCTGGTGCTGGCGACGCTAAGCGTGCCGGAATTAGCAATGGAGCCGCCCGTGGCGATGGTGATGGCAGCCGTGGCGGAGATATTGCCGAAAGCTGTCACGCCAAAGTTCACGGCCAGCGGGCTGCCCACGACGACAGTTACGCCGCCCCCGACGAGGGCATCGTTGCCAGCGGCGGGAAGGCCGTTGTTCCAGTTCGCAGCGGTGAACCAGTCCCCATTGTTGGGGCCGACGTACTGCGTCTGGGCTTGCAAATTGACCACCCCAAGCAGGAGCAGCAACAAGCAGGTCAGGTAGTGTTGAATGCGCATAGCGTTTGTTTAAGTTAACAGTTTAAGAATTGTATTGCAGCGCCAGACAAATCACACAGCGCACAAAGCGCAGCGGTTTTGCAGCGATTTTTTACCAAAAAAAATGTGAAATGACCGGCGTGAGACCTGTGCCGAAGTGAGTGAAAAGCCTTTAGGCATTGGGCTATCCGTCGCCTATGCTGTCAATTTTTCCTTAAAAATGGAGACCGAATTTGTGAGACTGCCGATGTGTGTGCGGAGGGGAGTAGATGATTTGTGTTCTAAAAACACTCGGCATGAGTGAAGCACAAAACTACAAAGGCTGGCAATTTCACCACAGCTATTTTGTAGATAAATATCAACACCATGTTTAAACTTGCTGAAAATCAGCAAGTTGCGAAGTTTTTTACCGATTAAAAATTGCAGGCCTTCAAAATAACAAGCCAGCGAAGCCAAGATTGGTTTTTTGGCTAAATTGCCCGCCTTTTCCAACCGCTATTCGGTTGTTTGACAAACAAAACGAAACGAAAAATGAACAATTCGAAAATCCTCTTCTGGTCCATCACCGTCGCATTGGCGGGCTTCCTCTTTGGCTTCGACACGGTGGTCATCTCCGGGGCCGAGCCGACCTTAAAGGAGCTTTGGCCTTACGGCAAACTCTTCCACGGCGTGGTCATCATGGCCTCGGCGCTTTGGGGCACGGTGGTGGGCGCCATGTTCGGTGGCATCCCCAACAACGCCTGGGGGCGAAAGAAAACGCTGTTCTGGATCGGCGTTTTTTACTTCGTTTCGGCGGTGGGTTCCGGCTTGGCAACTGGGCCTTGGATGTTCGCCATTTTCCGCTTCATCGGTGGCTTGGCAGTTGGGGCGTCCACCATCGCAGCACCAGCGTACATCTCCGAAATAGCACCGCCCAACAACCGTGGCAAGCTGGTGGCGCTCTACCAGTTCAATATCGTCTTCGGCATCCTCGTCGCCTTCCTCTCCAACTACCTGCTGAACGGCGTCGGCGGCGACAACGACTGGCGCTGGATGATTGGCGCAGAGGCACTGCCCGCCTTTCTCTACACCCTCATGGTACTCACCGTACCGGAAAGCCCACGCTGGCTTTTGGTGGAAAAAGGCGACCGGGCGGCTGCGACGGACATCCTTCGGAAAATTGACCCCGGCATGGATGTGGAGGCCGAGGCAAGCCGCATTCTGGCCGACAACGCCGCCGCCGACAAGACGGAAAGCATTTTCATGGTAAAATACCGAGGCCCGCTGATGCTGGCCTTTTTCATCGCTTTTTTCAACCAGTTTTCGGGCATCAATGCCTTTCTTTATTACGCTCCCACTATTTTCAAGGAAGCTGGTCTGGAAAAAAGCACGGCGCTGTTGAGCAGTGTTGGCATCGGCGTCACCAACCTGATTTTCACCTTCGTCGGCCTGGCCCTGATTGACCGTTTTGGCCGTCGGCAACTGATGTACATCGGCTCATTCGGCTACATCATTTCCCTTTCGATGGTGTCGCTTTCGTTTGCCCTGGGCTGGAACGGCATGGCAGTGCCGGGCTTTCTTTTCCTGTTCATCGCTGCCCATGCGGTGGGGCAAGGGGCCGTCATCTGGGTGTTCATCGCCGAGATTTTCCCGAACCATTTGCGGGCCAGCGGACAAGCGTTCGGCAGTTCGGTACACTGGTGGCTGGCGGCCATCATTCCTGCACTGATGCCTTCGGCCATTGACCTGATTGGCATAAAAACGGTCTTCGCCATCTTCGCTTTTATGATGGTGCTGCAACTGCTTTGGGTCTGGAAAAAAATGCCGGAAACGAAAGGCGTGCCGCTGGAGGAGCTGCATAAGCAGTTGGAAAAGCAGTAAGACTTCGACAAGAAATACGCTGTAAGTGTTAAGAAAAAGGCCTTACAGCGTATTCCTTTTTGTTCAATCGGATTTATTAGAAAATTGTTAGAAATCCCAATATGAACTTCAAACTCCCCTCCGGTTAATAATTTTGCATGAATTTGGTAGTATAAATTCCTTTCAATTAAACTCTACCAACAATCACTATTTAATTTCTCAATTTATGAATTATAAACCCACTAAAGCACTGCTTTTGGCAGTCGGCTTAATTGCAGTGTTTTTCTCAAAGACAACTGCTCAAACTCCCAACGATGCCATCATGATGCCTAAAGGCGAACTCTGCGTTGCCGCCATTTACGGCCATGATAGCTGGGACGAATACTGGGAGGGAACGCTCAAGCGCAACAATGGCAATATCGGCACCTTCACCCGGCAGTCGGTCATGGGCATGTTCTCTTTGGGTCTCACCAACAAAATCAACTTGCTGGGCGGCCTCCCTTGGATGAAAACCGACCCAAGTGCCGGACAGATGAAAGGCGTTAAGGGCTTTCAGGACTGGGGCGTGTGGCTCAAGGCCCGTGCCATTGATATTCCCGTGGGCAAAGGCTCCATCGGCTTCTACCCAGTGGTGGGTGTCACTGGGCCTTCGTCCAATTATGCGGTAGATTACCTGCCTTTTGCGCTTGGCTTTGGCACTTACGAACTGATGGGCAGGGGCATCGCCATTTATGAGCACGATAAAGGTTTTTACGTGCGGGGCAGCTATGGCTACCATTTGCGCAGCAACACGACCATCGAAAGGGATTACTACTACACCACCCATAGTGTGTACAGCAATGAAGTGGACATGCCCAATGCCACCAGTTTTGCCGCTACCTTGGGTGCGCTCGTCATCAAAAATTCCTTGAAAGTCGAGCTGACCTACGATGGCATGAACACATTGGGCGGCTTCGACATCCGTCGCAACGACATGCCGTTTCCATCCAACAACATGGAGTTCACCCGCATCGGCGGCAGCCTCCAATACTATTTCCCGTTCCTGAAAGGTTGGAGCGTGCTGGCTACTGGCGGATACATGCTTTCTGGCCGGAATATGGGGCAGACCACTTCTTTCTCCGGCGGCATCACCTACCAGTTTGGCCTTTGGACACCTAAATAATTCAGCCTCAACAAATTACAAACAAAGATTTCAATTCAAAAAATGGCTGTAAAGCCTGATTGATTGACAATAAAAAACTCAATTCGATGAAGAAGGTAATCTATTCAGCAATAATCGCACTTGTGGCATTGTCGGTGTTTCAATCTTGTGAAAAAGACCTGCCGACCAATTTCAAATACAGCTCCTACGAATACGCTTCCTTGGACGAGGACGGCGGCACTTGGAAGCCAGTGGTGCTCACCAGCGCTGCACAAATCGCCATTCCAGCACCAGAAGACCCAGGCTCGGCAAGCTACCAAGCCGAATTGGCTGCGCTAAAGACGGCCTCTGCCAATCTCACTTCGCAACAAGCTGAAGCTGTGGACTATTGGAGCAACAACGGCCTTATCCGTTGGAACGAAATCGCCCGTGAGTTGTCCGCCAAGTACAATATGCCGCCCGCACCGAACGGCGATGACACTTATACCGCTCCCGACCCAGCGAATCCAAGCAATTACCCAAATTTCCCTTTTGCGCACCCGCCCTACGCCAGCCGCATGTACGCCTATTGGAGCGCTGCGCAATTCGATGCACTCATTGCCGCATGGCACTACAAATACGAGTACAACCGCCCCGCACCTTACAAAGCGGACAACTCCATCGTGACGCACCTTCCGCAGACCGACCTCCCCAGCTATCCATCGGATGGTGCTGTGGTAGCAGGCGTTTCCAAGGCAATCCTGACGGCGATGTTCCCGCTGGAAAAGGATTTCATTGCTGAAAAAGCAGCGGAGCACCTGAACAGCATGAAGTGGGCTGGCATGAACGTGGAGAGCGAAATCGTGGCAGGTGACTCCCTCGGCAGGGGCGTTGCCGCCGTTTTCATGGCTAGGTCTAAGGGCGATGGCATGAAGGCTGCACAAACGGCAAAACCCATTTCAGACTCCTTGCGCACAGCAGCGCATGACCGTTGGGGCTGGCAATGGGACAACCTGGAAATACCCCCACGCCCGGTTGGCATCACGCCGTTTTTTGGCCAGGTGAAGCTCTGGTGCATTCCTGATGTTACTACTGTTCGTCCAGTGCCACCGCCAGCCATCGGCTCTGCGGAGTTCGAGGCAGCCGCCAAGGAACTCAAGGATTATTCTGAAAACCTCACCGACGAGCAGCGCAAAATCGCCAATTTCTGGTCGGATGGGCCGGGCACCTACACCCCGCCGGGTCACTGGAACCGCTTCGCAGCCGAAGCCATCGTGGACAGCAAACTCAATCCGCTGCGCACGGCACGGGTGTTTGCCTACATGAACATGGCCATCATGGATGCTGGCATTAGCTGCTGGGACGCCAAATACTACTACCACTACCCTCGTCCGACGCAGGCCATTCCGGGCTTCAAGGCCATCCTCGGCGTGCCGAATTTCCCCAGCTACACCTCCGGCCACTCGACGTTTTCTGCCGCAGGCGCAACGGTTTTGTCGCATTTTTTCCCGAACCGGCAAGCGCAGTTTGAGGCTTGGGCGCAGGAAGCAGCAGATTCAAGGGTTTATGGCGGCATCCACTACCGCTTCGACTCTGAGGTAGGCAATACCCAAGGTAAAGCTTGCGGCAATTTCGCCGTTGAAATTGCCAAAGTGGATGGTGGAGAGTGATTATTTGCTGAAACGAAACATCGGGATTTACCCAAACAAAGGAGCGGTAGCAGGTTTGAGACCTGCTACCGCTCCTTTGTTTTGACAAAAATCTTTGTAAAAACTACACCCGACGAATCTCCGCTCCCAGCGCATTCAACCGCTCATCAATGCGCTCGTAGCCCCGGTCTATCTGGTGGATGTTGTGGATCGTGCTCTTGCCCCTTGCCGACAGTGCAGCGATGAGCAGCGCCACGCCCGCCCGGATGTCCGGCGAGGTCATTTCAATGCCCCGGAGCTGGAAGCGGCGGTTCAGTCCGATGACCGTGGCCCGGTGCGGGTCGCAGAGGATGATTTGAGCACCCATGTCAATCAGCTTGTCCACGAAAAAAAGGCGGCTTTCGAACATTTTCTGATGAATCAAAACGCTGCCCTTCGCCTGCGTGGCCATCACTAGGATGATGCTCATCAGGTCAGGCGTGAAGCCCGGCCACGGCGAATCGTACACGGTCATAATCGAGCCGTCAATGAACGACTGGATTTCGATTTCCTCTTGCGCTGGCACGTGGATGTCGTCGCCCTGGATGTCCATTTTAACACCCATCCGCTCGAAGACGGGGAGGATGTTGCCAAGCTCCTTCACCGCACAATCCTTGATGGTCAGTTCGGATTGCGTCATGGCCGCCAGGCCGATGAAGCTCCCGATTTCGATCATGTCCGGCAAGCAGCGGTGCTCGGCGCCGCCGAGTTTCGTGACGCCCTCGATGATGAGCAGGTTGGAGCCGATGCCGCTGATTTTTGCCCCCATTTTATTCAACAATTTGCAAAGCTGCTGCACGTAAGGCTCGCAGGCGGCATTGTAAATCGTGGTCGTTCCTTCGGCCATCACGGCGGCGAAAAGCACGTTGGCCGTGCCCGTCACCGAGATTTCATCCATGAGCAAATACGTGCCCTGGAGCTTGGGGGCTTCGATGAAATACATGCGCTCCTCGGCGTCGTAGCGGAAGTCGGCACCTAGTTTTTGCAGGCCCAAAAAGTGGGTGTCCAGCCTGCGCCGCCCGATTTTGTCGCCGCCAGGCTGTGGAAGCAGCGCCTTACGGAAGCGCCCCAACAGCGCCCCCATCAGCATCACCGAGCCACGGATGCGGCGGGCATTTCCGAGGAAATTCTTGTTTTCAAACAGGTTGGCGTCCACCTCGTCAGCCTGAAAGCTGTACGTGTCAGGGGCCAGTCGCTCCACCTTCACGCCGAGGCCACGCATCAGCTCGATCTGGCTGCGCACGTCGGCGATGTCGGGGATATTGGAAATGGTGACTTTTTCGCTGGTCAGCAGCGGGGCGCAGATGACTTGCAGGGCTTCGTTTTTTGCGCCTTTCGGCACAATGCTGCCGCTCAACGGGCGGCCTCCGGTCACTTCAAAGGATGAGGTTTGCATTATGGTGATTAGTAACTGGTGATTGCTTGCCCCTTTGGGGGTGATTGAGTTGCTGCCCAGCAAACTTTGAAGACTGGCAACAAATCGGCGGCGAAGATAGTGGGGGGGCGGGGTGAATTCCAAAAAATAGATTTTTAGCTGCGTTGTGTTTTTAGCTTTGCTGGCGCAAAATCACCACAACATGCAATACGCACTGGGCATAGACATCGGCGGCACTTCCACCAAACTGGCATTGGTGGACGCTACGGGCAACATTCACGGCCGGGCCAGTTTTTCCACGTCCGAGCGCTCGGACGAGCACGATTTTTTCCGGCATTTGTTTGAAAAAATCGAGGAAATGCTGGGCGCTGGCGCAAAAATCAGGGGCATCGCCGCCGGGGCACCCAGCGTCAACGAGCAGCAGGGCACCATCGAGAACGCCGCCAACCTACCGTTTTCACCGAAGGTGGAGATTGTGAAAACCGTGCAGGAGCGCTTCGGGCTGCCCACCCAACTGGTCAAGGACAGCAACGCAAGCACCCTCGGCGAGTGGCATTTTGGTGCAGCCAAGGGCATGAGCAATTTTATGCTGCTCACGCTCGGCACGGGCCTGGGCTGCGGCATCGTCGCCAACGGACACCTGCTGGGCGGCCAGTACGGCCACAGCGGCGAGGCAGGCCATATTTGCGTGGTGCCTAGTGGCAGGGCATGCGGCTGTGGCCGCTTCGGCTGCACGGAGACCTACGTGAGCGCCACGGGCCTGAAACGCACGGTTTTCGAATTGATGGCAAACACCTTGACGGACAGCAGTTTGCGAAGCGTGAATTTCCATGACATGACGGCACGGCACGTCTCTGACGCCGCCCTTGCGGGCGATGCGTTGGCTTTGGCTGCCTTCGGCAAAACGGGCGAAGTGCTGGGCCGGGCCATCGCCGACATGGCCGCCTGGTTCGAGCCAGAGGCAGTGGTGCTGTCCGGCGGACTGGCGATGGCGGGCGAGTTGCTTTTCGGCCCCACCATCGAGAGTTTGGAACAACATGCGTTGGCTTTTCACAAGGGACATAAAATCAAGGTACTACCCTCGGCGCTGGGCGAGAATGATGCAGCATTGTTGGGAGCGGCAGCCTTGGTCTGGAAAAATTAATAAAATTCACATGCAAAACCTGGAATTCACCAGCAAGCTTGATTTTAAGGAATATCTGAGGGCTAACTATTCAATCAATTATAGCCGTCCCTTTATGATAATTCTGACAGTATTGGGCATGATCCTTATATTGGCAGGATTATTCAATCTTGCTTTTTATGGCAATATGATGGATAAGCATTTGTGGTTTCAGTTTACATTGGGGGCATATTTCGTGTTTTTCATACCTACCATCATCTATTTTAAAAGCAAAAAGAATTTCAATGGCCCGGGCCGTTTGACGGAACGCATGTTCTGGACAATTGACCCTGAATGGATTACGGTAAAAGGGGATAGTTTTGAGACAAAAATGACATGGGACAAAATGGTCAAAGTAATTGAGAACAAGGATGTGTTCCATATTTACCAGAGTAAGTTAATGGCGCATATTGTATCGAAAAAAGAAATGACAGCAGCACAGCGAGTGGGTTTCAGAAATATCGTTAAAGGCGTTTTAAACTTAAAACATAAATTATTAAACGATTAATAAAAACATGTTCATACATGCCAAATGCCGCCACCAATAGCATCTTTGGCAGCCCCCGTTACGCTGGACATGCAATTCGGTACGGCCTCCAACCGCATCACACCGAGGAGCGCCATCAGTAATGCTTCTTTGAATTTGACAATGTTTTCATCAGGTATAACGATTTCAATATTTGGTAATTCCTGTTGTATAAGCTGTATCAAATAACTATTAAAAACACCGCCACCCGTGGCCAGCATTCGGTATTTTTCTTTTGCAAAACGTTCATTTCCAAACACTTGCCGAGCAGCTTGCGATAGTTGATATGCTATATGCCGGCATACCGTATGCATACGGTCTTCAATGGATGATGAGGCATTTAGGCATGGTTGCGTCAATTCTTGCTGCACCCACTGATTGGCGAGCGATTTTGGATATGGTTGAGAGAAATATGCGGGTTTATTTATTTGTGCATATAAATCCATATCAAATTGTCCTTGGGCTGCAATTTGGCCGCCTTCGTCATATGGCATACCAAGCAGGTTGGCCAGTGCATTCAATGCCTGATTTGCGCCGCATACATCAAAAGCAATAATATCATCGTCCGTATGGCAGGTGATATTGGCGATGCCGCCGAGGTTCAAGTAAAAATCATAGCCTGGGAATAGCATTTTGTCGGCCATGGGGGCGAGTGGAGCGCCTTGCCCGCCGAGGGCCACGTCGGAGGTTCGGAAATTATTCACCACCATGCAGCCAGTTGTTGCGGCAAGTGCCGCCCCGTCACCGATTTGTGTGGTAAAGCCTTGGGCTGGCTCATGGAAAATGGTGTGCCCATGCGAAGCAATGCCGTCAACCGCCGTTGACGGCAGCTTTTTTTCCACCAAAAACTGGTTGACCAGCTCGCCCATGAATCGCCCAAAAGCCGCATCAGTCCTGCAAAAATCAACGGCAGAAGCCGAAGGAAGCTGGCGGAGGCGCTGTTGCCATTCCGCAGTGAAGGGCAGGGTCTCGGCCTCCAGCAGTTCCCATTTTTTTATCCCAAAAACGCCTGCATCCTTTGCCGTTTCCAAGCGGCAAAAAGCGATGTCGAGGCCATCCAACGAACTGCCCGACATGAGGCCGATGACGTGGTATGTTTTAATATTCATAGAGTTGACGGAAGAAAAACTTGGCCATTTGAACTATTGTTTAAGCTTTAAAGTGTATTCAGCAACGGCTTTTATTTCTTCGGGGGCCAGTATAGTTTTGAATGGTGTCATGGCCTTTCGGCCATTGGTGATGACGTTGATGCGCTCCTCGACCGTGAGTTGCGAAACTCGCAAGTTGAACGCACCACTGGCGCCCATGTCGCCCCGCAAGCCGTGGCAAGTGATACAGTTGGTTTTGTAAACCTTCTCCCCAAGCGGGGCCTCCGCTGGCACACCCGTCCCTTTGCCCCCCTCGTTGGATGGGCTACACGCAAACACCACCGTGACAAATAATGCAAAGGCCAGTATTCTATTCATTTTTTATTGCATTTTTGAGGCTGCAAAACTAATCGGCTTGTCCTAATTATCCGTTAAAACACCTCGTTCAGCGCAAACATCGAATCATTTGTTTGGTTTTATAGAAAGTAAATTACATTTGCGCACCCAAAGGAGAGCCACACTTTTATTTTGAACTATGGCAAAAAAATACGGTGTCACGTGGTGGGGGCAGCAGTGGCTTCAGTCACTCACTTTGATTGATTACAACAACCGTTTACCACGTGGAAAAGCCCTCGCCAGCAATGGCAAGGTACGTTCGTTGGACATTAAGGGAAACCAAATAAACGCACGGGTGCAAGGCGCACAGCCGACGGTGGAGCGTGTTGCCATCAGTGTGCCGCTATTTGCTGATCATGAAAAAGAAAAGTTCATAGCAGCCCTGGCAAAGGAGGAAGCACTAACCATGCGGCTCATCAAACAGGACCTGCCCAATGAACTGCGCCAAATTGCCGAAAGGCAAGGTATCCGGCTTTTCCCGGAGTCATGGCGGGATTTTTCCATGCAATGCTCCTGCTCCGACTTCACCACGCCCTGCGAACACCTCGCAGCCGTTATATATGAAATAGCGGAAGAGATTGACAAGAACCCTTTCCTCATTTTTGAAATGCGGGAGGTGAACCTGCTCAAGGAACTGGATGCCTACTTCCAGCGCATGGAGAGCAAAAAAACCGAGGAGGTCGCCAAACTGGAGCACCTGCTCGACCCGCCCCAAGTTTCCAAGGAGTTCATCAACGTGAACACGGCGAGGCTCTCCAAGCCGCTGAAGCCACAGGCGCTCGACTTCACGACCATCCCCGAAGCGGGCACCCAGATTTTGATGCTCTACCGGGCCAACGAGTTTTTCCACGGCATAGAAATAAAGGAGGTCGTTCACCAATGCTACGCCGATGCCTCCGAGGCAGCCGACGAGCTGCTGCGTGGCGATGTGGAGGAGCAAGTGCTGCCCTTCCGCCTCTTCCCCGAAGACCACGTACAGCTCATCTTCGACGAGTACCTCTGCTTCAAGGACATCCTCCTCACGGACATCAGCGGGCGACAACGCAGCCTGTCCGACTTTCAGCCTGATGACCTCGTGCAACTGCTCTACACCTACGACTTTGGCACCCTGAACCGCACCAACCCCAACACGGCGGTGCTGCTGCATGTGTTTTCGTTCGCCCTAAACCTTGCGAAAAACGGTGCCATCATGCCACAACTCATCGAGTGTGCGCAAGGGAAATACCGTGCCCGCTGGATACCGGCCCTGATGGTGGTGGAAGTGCGGGATTTCTTCGATAAACTGGCATCCAGCCTTGCCCCTGACTTGATTTTTGTGGAGAAAAGGGGCATCCGACATACCCAGCCAGCCGCCGAAATGCTCAGGACGCTGTGTTCGTTCTTTATCGGGCATTGCGTAGCAAAAAAGGCCGCCCCCGAAAACGAGCCTCTCATCAAGCTCTTCCAAAACCTACCCGACTGGCCCGTGCAAAGCCTTGAGAGCCAAGAACTTGCGCAAAAAATCCACCGTTGGCTGAACAATTTTTACATCACCAAAAAGGACTACGTGCCTGTGGTAAAGGTGGAGGAGGAAGACGGCCAGTACCTGGTCGAATTGGCCGTGGAGTACCGCCCGACGCCGCTGATGCCGCCCGTGCCGCTTGCCGCATTTTTGCAGCAAAAAAAATACGAGGCCGTGCAGGACGAGGTGATGAAGGACATGGCCCTGCTCGTCGAATTCTTTCCCGCCCTGCGGCAAATATTGGCAGCGGATGGCCGCAAGCGCCTGAGCTACAACCCCACCCGATTCATGGAGGTGTTGCTGCGCAACCTGCCCGCCATCGAGATTTTTGGGATAAAAACGCTACTGCCACCGGGCATGAAGCAGGTCGTTCGGCCACAGCTTTCAATGCTGATTGGCAAATTGGCGAAGCGAAAAAGTGATATGCTGCTGCCACTGCACGAGCAGTTTTCGTTCGAGTGGCAAGTGGCACTGGGCGATTCGCTCATTTCCGTTGAGGAGTTTGAGGGCCTCGTGAGCAGCGAAAACGGTGTCGTGCACCTCGACGGGCGCTACATCCTCGTGGACGAAGACCACCTGATGAGCCTGTTCGACAAACTGGAGGAGCCGCCCAACTTCACCCCGATGGAGTCGCTGCACATTCTTTTCACCAAAAATTACCGTGGGGCAAAAGTCAGCCTCACACCCGACGCCGAGTCGCATTTGCACGCCTTTCTGAACCCCAGGGAGATGATGTTGCCCAGGCGCCTCAACGTGGAACTGACCAACCACCAGCTTGCCGGCTACGACTGGCTGATGAAAAATGCCCGTGCCGGCTTTGGAAGCCTGCTGGCCGATGACCTCGGCCTCGGCAAAACGCTCCAAATCATTGCCGCCATCCTAAAGTTTAAGGAGGACGACCTGCTTGAGGACAAGAAAACGCTCATCATCGCACCAGCACCGCTGGTGGACAATTGGCAAATAAAAATCAAGCGATTGGCGCCAACCTTGGCACCTGCCGTTTTCCGGGGAAAAGGCCAGACACTGGCCAGCCTGCCGCAAGATGTCATTGTTACTTCCTACGAAACGGCCAATGCCGAAATTGAGCAACTGAGAGGGATGCCGTGGTACAGCATCGTGGTGGACGAGGCACAGTGGCTCAGCGACGATGGCGAGGGTGGCCAAAACCTGAAATCGCTCCCCGCTGAGGTGCGTATCGGCCTCATCGGAAGGCAGGTTGAGCACCGCCTGACGGAGCTTTGGAGCATCATGGACTTCCTGAATCCCGGCTACCTCGGCTCGCCAAAGCAGTTCATGAACCGCTTCGAGCACCCCATACTTCGGGAAAACGACCAGCGCCGGGCGATACTCCTGAGCAAAATCGTGGCCCCGTTCATGCTTCGCCGGATGCGGACGGACAAGGACGTTGCCCCAGACCTGCCGCAGCCCATCAAAAGCGATATTTTTGCACCACTTTCGAAGGAGCAGGAAGAGCTTTACCGCCATCATTTGCAGCGGGATTTGCCACTGCTTCTAGCGGAAAAAGAGCCAGCAAGAAGGCGCACGATTGCTTCCTCCCTAGTCAATGACCTTCGCAAAGTCTGCAACCACCCGTTCCAGTTCATGCGCACAGGGCCTCGCATGGCGAGGCTTTCCGGCAAGACGCAACTGCTGCTCACCCTGCTCGAAAACAACTACGAAAACGGGGAAAAGACACTGATATTGACCCAGTTCCTGGAAACGGGAGAGATGCTGGCCAAGGCCATCAGCGACTCGTTTGCCAAGGAGCCGCTTTTTGTCCATGACTCGCTCAGCATGTTGCAGCGTGACGAAACGGTATTTGCCTTCCAGAAAAACCCTGCTTTCGATACGCTCGTTTTGGTCACTTCACCCACGCATCCTGGCGTGAGCCTAAGCGCTGCGACCAGTGTCATCCTGTACGACCGCTGGTGGAACCCCGCCTTGGAATCGCAGGCCGTTGAGCGGGCTAGCCGCATCAGTCAGTCGAAAGGGGCGGTGCTTTGGCGGCTGGCCACGGCTTGCACTTTCGAGGAGCGGCTGGAGGAGATTTTGCGGACTTCACGGGAGCTAAAGCACCTAACGCCAGCAGCAGGAGAAAGCTGGATTGGCGAGCTGCCCTTGGAGGAGTTGGAGTGGCTCTTTGGGTGATTATTGTTTTTGTTTTTCTGCAAAAAAACGTTTATTTTGCTTTAAAATATCACATGGTTGCTTATCCCAACATCTACGACACTTTGGCGGAATTCATGGCTAATCTCGACCCTGAAAAGGTCTTAGGCTTCCATGCTCCATCTGCCATACAGAAACGTGTGGATAGTTTATTGACCCAAAAACAAGAAGAAGGCCTTTCAGGTGCTGAGCAGGATGAACTTGACCACTATTTGATTCTAGAACACATTGTTCGGCTTGCAAAATCTAGGGCAAGGCTGCATTTGGCAAAAGCGAGGGCATGAGCAAGAACATTCCAGATTCCCTCCGCTCTGCTGTTGCAAAACGTGCAGATTTTCGATGTGAATATTGCAGAAGGCCTGAATCCGATTCCTTCCTCCGCTACCAAGCCGACCATATCCTCAGTCGCAAACATGGTGGTACAACCACCCTCGAAAACTTAGCTTTTGCTTGTCCTACCTGCAATAATTTCAAAGGAACGGATTTCGGAACCATTTTAACTGATGAAGAAATAGTCGTCCGGCTTTTCAATCCCCGCAAACAAATTTGGTTCGACCATTTTGAAGTCGCTGACGGGGAAATCATTGCCAAAACGGACATAGGCGTAGCCACCATTAAAATCCTCAAACTCAACGAGGTCAGCAGAATATTGGAGCGGCTGGATTTAATAACTGCAGGGCTTTTCCCATAACTATTTCAATCCTCACTTCCTCGGCTTATACTTCGATTTATCCATGATGAACTGGGCATCCGTGATGGCAATCAGTTGCTCCATCGTCGTTTTAGGATTTTTTTCCATGAAAGATTTGACGATTTGCCAGCCGAGCCAGTTAGCAGTACGGCCCGGTGATTCTTTGGGCATACCGGGTGAAGTCGGGCTTGGCTCCACAAACTTGCGGTAAGTGCCAAAATCAGTGGAGTATAGCAGTTTTTCGGAGAAAAAATAGGCCCAGATATTCCCTTCGTTTTCGTTGCACCAGTCCACCTGCTGCTGCGAGTATTCCAGCCTAATGCTGTCTGGCACATTGGGCATCAGGTGGTCGAGGATGTAGAGTTGCTTGCCGTTATGAATCAGATGGTCAATCATGCGGTCGCCCTTCACGGGGCCGAGCAGGTCCTCAACGAGCAGCCGCATGGATTTTTCCACAATATGGTCCTTGTTGAAAGTACGGGTGAGGTACAGGGAGAAATTGGGGTTTTCAGGGTTTAGGTTCTGGTACGGATACGCCTCACCGAGATAGAAATCAAGGCCGACGCCGATGGAATTCTCGCCGTATAAAAACCCGCCGATGGTGTATTCAGAGACAAAAGTCACTACCTCCCCTGAGAGCGGCTGCGTCGGGAAGTAGTATTTGAAGAGCTGAAACGGCTGCTTGAAGTCCTTTTCCAACCATTTCAAATCGGGGAACACGACCTGACAGGTGTCGTACAGCTTGCGAACGCTGGGGTGCGTGACGAAACCATGCATGTACTTTTCGTGCCCCTCCGGGGCAATGGTCGAGTCGGTCGAACCTAAAATCTGTCCGAAAAAAATGGGCGCAAATTCGGGGTATTTCTCGCTGAGCGCCGCTAAACCGGGGCCAACGGCGTTGGTATCGAGGGCGAAAAGGTCTTGGTCGAAACGACTGATTTTGACCTCCATCGGGATACCCGAAACGTCTGGAATATCCTTACCTTTGCCGCATTCGCAGGCGGTCAAACAAATAAAAATTGCGAAAAGAAGAATTAAGCCGTTTCGTGCGTTCATAGACTTAGATTGTTGAAATTGTTGGATTGTTATATTGTTAGAAGTGCAAAAAACAATTCAACAACCTAGCAATCAAACAATCAAAAAAAAGCTAACCAAAAACAAAAGTAGATGAAAAAAATTGTTGCGATTGCTGCCTTTTTTGGCTTGCTGCTGAACTTCTCCAACGCCCAAGCCGACCTCCGCCTTGGCTTTCAGGTCAGCCCAATCTTCTCCTGGATGACCACCGACAACGTGGACATCAACAACAACGGCACTAACCTTGGCCTGAAGCTCGGTGCTCGTGGCGAGGTTTTTTTCCGGGAAAACTATGCCTTCCTCATCGGCCTCGGCTTTGGCTTCAACAGTGGCGGGCAGTTGCGCTACACGCAGTTTTCGGATACTTGGCAGCGTTCCGACATCCCGAACGGCGTCATCACGCCTTTCCCAGCAAACACTGACCTCCGCTATCGGATACAATACGTGGAAATCCCGTTCGGCTTGAAGTTCCGCACCAACGAAATCGGCTACCTGCGGTACTATGCAGAACTGCCTGTCATCACCTTGGGATTCAAGTCGCAGGCTAGGGGCCAGATTCAATATTCTAACATCAACGAGGATAAAATTGACATCAAAAAAGAGGTAACCCCTTTGTCGCTGTCGTGGGGAGTTGGCGGTGGCGTGGAATACAGCGTCAGCGAAGGTACTTCGCTCATCGGTGGCGTGAGCTTTCAGCGAGGCTTCACCGACGTGACCAAGAATTATGACAACGTGGATGAGAAGGCCACCATCAGCGCCATCGTCCTCCATTTGGGTGTCATGTTTTAAGCGAAAACAACGGCTCAAAGCAGGCCCTTGCAGCATTGTCGGCAAGGGCCTTTATTTATTCAAAACATACGGAAAACGGAGATGAACGAAGACAAACTCGCCCAGTACTGCGACAAGGCCATGGACTTTGCCATGGCCTTTGCCCCGAAGCTTTTGGGGGCCATCCTGCTGCTCGTTATCGGTTTTTGGTTGGTAAAAAAAGTGGCTGGCCTTTTTGCAATTTCACTGGAAAAGGCAAAGTTCAGCAAGGATGTGGCTCCTTTCCTGGTCTCATTCACGAATATGGCCTTGAAGGTTGTCGTACTCCTGGCAGCAGCCAATATCGTGGGCATCGAGACCACCTCCATCGTGGGCATACTCGCTGCGGCGGGCTTTGCGGTGGGTCTGGCCTTGCAGGGCAGCCTTAGCAATTTTGCCGCAGGCATCCTCATCATGATTTTCAAGCCCTACAAGATTGGCGACATCGTGGAAGTGAACGGCAAGTTCGGCAAGGTGGAGGACATCCATATCTTCAATACCGTCCTAACGACGCCCGGCCTCAAAACGCAGATCGTGCCGAATGGTAAGGTAATAGAGGAAACCATTACCAATTACTCGTCAAAAGGCGCCATCCGTGTTGAGCTGAACGTGACGATGCCTTACGTGGAAAGTTATCCGCGGGTAAAACAGGTAGTGCTGGAGGCACTGGCTGATGTGCCGCTCGTGCTGAAAGACCCGGTGCCGGAAGTGGGTATCGAGCGTTTTGACAGCCACAATATCCTGGTGGCGGTGCGCCCGTTCGTGAAACCGGATGACTATTGGGAGGGAATTTTCGAGGCACACCAAGCCGTAAAGGCGGCGTTCCACCGAAACGACATAAAGATTGCCTATCCTGAAGGCGTGGAATTGGGGGAAGTTGGGGCTTAATAGCAGTTTCAACATAAAAATTGAGTTTCGCACTACCAATTTCAGCTGCTTTATTTACTGCGAGTCACCAAGTTATGGGGATAGGATGCTTTAGTTATGTAAACCTAGCGTTGCAGTAATGCACCTAAATGAAAAAAGCCGTCGGCAGGACGGCTTTCATGACTTATTAGAACAAATTTTCAGTTTATGCGCCTAAAAGGGTTTCCGTTGGAATATGAAGATTTTGACTTATTGCCCTAATCATTTTCACGGTCAAAGCCCTTTTGCGTCTTAAGACTTCGGAAACCCTGTTTTCTCCGCCAAAGTACTGCGCAACGTCTTTTTGAGTAAGATTTAGCTGCTCCATTCTCTCCTTTATTGCTTCGATGGGGTCGGGTTTCGGAATAGGATAATGCTTCTTCTCATACTCACTCGCCAAAATGGTTACAGCTTCGAGTATGTCCAAAGCAGCTTTTCTTTCAACTGGGTCTTGTATCAAATCAGCATCCACCAAGGCATCAATTATTTTACCCGCCTCATCAAACTCTTGTTCGTTGGTGATGGGTTTGATTTTGATTTCCGCAATATTCAATTTCATGCTTTTCATAAATCCGCAATAGCAAATTGAAAGAAACCCGTTTTGTATCCAAAACGTCCCTTCACCTTACTCAAACAACTGGTCGTACTCGCTCCCCCTCGGCTGCTTTTTGATTTGCGGCAGTTCCAGCGGCTTCTCCCGGCTCGGTTTGCTTTCCACCTCTTCAAAATCAATCAGTTCGCCCTGGCGCTGGTTTTCGTACTGCTGGCTGGCTTCCTTGAATTTTTTCTTCAAAATGGCCTTGCCAAACAAAAATGGGAACACCAGTGTGTAGCCGAAAATCGTGAACAGGATAGCGCCAACGCCCAGCAGCGGGTTCGTTTTTAAGGTGCTGCCGATCCATTTCACGTAATTGATGACCACCGAGCGGTCAATGATGAGGGTTGCTATCAGCATCAGCGGTGCCACCACGGTGAGGGCAATGAGCGTGTATTTCACGATGAAATACATGGCCACCAAAAACCCAATCAGGATTAAAATCCCCGTGATGCCGTCCAATCTGAAACCCGATGTCTTGCGTAATGTCATGTTGATTTTTTTTGATGTTCGAGCGTATTTTGACCTTAACAACTGCTAAAAGTAACGAGTTGTTTTCCTCAAACGATTGAAAATAGCGGAATGTGCCCCTGTCATTAGACAATTTGAAGGAAATGATAGACAAACCCCGACCTCAGTCACCCGCCATCAATTCCAGCAGCTCGTTGAGCATCATGGCCGTGGCGCCCCACAGCACCCGCCCATCCAAGTCGAAGTAGGGCACATTTTTCAGCGTTATGAAAGGGTTGACGTGGATGTCCGTCTGCCTGCGGACTTCCGGCAACTTGAACTGCGATAGCGGCACCTCCAGCACCTGGTTCACCTCCTCGGCCTGCAACTGGTACTTCGGCGCAGCCTCCAGATAGCCCAAGAACGGATGCACCTGAAAATTGCTCACCGGAATGTACAGATCCGTCAGCCCGCCGAGGATTTTTACCGTTTGCTTCGCAATGCCCACCTCCTCCTCGGCCTCCCGCAGCGCCGTGTCGAGGAAGCTGGGGTCGCTAGGTTCCGCCTTGCCGCCGGGGAAACTGAGCTGGCCACCGTGCTGATCCCGGTCGTTGGCATTCCGCTCGATGAGCACGATGTGCCAATCGCCCGCCTTCGGGAAAAGCGCCATTAGCACCGCCGCCTGTCTCGCCCCTTCAGGGGCATCCACGTAGCGGTGGCGGGTCACGTGGGCCATGCGCAACTGCGCCGCCCGGCCCGGCAGCGGCTGTTGCAGCCGCTGTTCGATTTTTTGTATCAAATCAATCATACCGTTCCACAACGAATTTGCTCAAATCTGGTTTGTGCTTCCGCCTGCGTTTTTTCTCAAAATCATAAATAACCCGCCCCAAGTTGCCAAAAAATGGCAGTCCAACCGACTCGTAATCATAATTGTCGTCGTTGTAAATACCGTCAGAATTCACATGAATGGTAGCTGCGAGGAAAAACTCCACACCGGCCTCATAATCAACCACATACGACACATCTGTTAGGAAGCCGTAGGCCCAACCTACTTTGTTGAAGATGCGCACCTGCGGAGGAATCCGGCAGGTATCGCCACGGTCGCCGTAGATGAAAAACTTGCCGTAGTTGTCCGGCTCGTGGTAGCTGGGATGCTGGCTCTCCCGTGGCCGCTCCGACATCACTTGGTACAGAAAACGGTAGTCATCCTCCGACAAATCGAAGCGGTGGGCGGGTGGCACGGCGGCTGGGAACATCACCGCTTGGAGCATGTCGTGCAGGCATTGGAGCGAGACGTAGTTTTTTTCGGAGAAATCGAACGGGCGCCTCACGAGCGAATCTGCATCGTAGTAGCCCTTGCCCCGCAGCACTTCTTTTAAGGTAAACTCAGCGGCAGCACGGCTGTCCACTTCGCCTTGGTAGTACAACATTTTTTCATGCTGATAAAAACCAACGGGGTTCGTGCGGCGGTTGGCAGCAGCGTCCAACCCGCCCACGCCGAGGCGGTGGGTGATGCGCAAATCACGGTAGCCCTTGCCCCAGAGCCCCTCGTTCAGCGCCTGCTGGCCGAGGAATTCGTAGAGGCGGTTATTGGCGTCGTTGTCACTGACGAGGAAGATTTTTTTCACGTACTGCGCCACCGAAGGCAGGCCGTTGGCGGCGGTGGAGTCGATTTCGGCGGGTGTTTGCGGCGGGCTGGCAGCACCCGTTTTCATCACGGAATTTCTGTCCAAGCCTTTGATTTTCAACTGGTTTATTTTCTCCAAAGCCAAGAACACCGCAGGCATCTTCACCGTGCTGGCCGGGTAGAAGTAATGGTTTTTATCCAACTGGAAATCGAATTGCCGGAACTGCGGGAAATTGCGCTCATCCCTGTCAATTTGCGTGTAGATGATTTGAATATCGTACTCATCGGGGCGGTCGAGCAGGGCTTGGAAGGCTTTCGGTTGGGATTTCATCAGCTTGTGCAACAAGTTTTTTTGGGAAAAAACAGTACACAAGTTTACCAATAAAACCAAAGCTGTGAGGGCTATCCGGCGCATGTTCTATTTTTGCCACAAGATAGAATCGGCCTGCATAAAATGGAAATACCTTCAACCAAGCGCTTGATTTCACGTTGAAATGCTTCTCTTTGCCGATATTTTGAAATGCAGCAAAATAAATACCGCCGCTACGTTGCGGCAACTTGACTTTGGACAATGATACGAAAGCAGAAAAAACCAGTCATCGTTGAAAACGTGGAGATAACCGGCATGGCCGACAAGGGCCGGGGCATTGGCCGGGACGCCGGAGGCAGGGTCATTTTCGCCGAGCACGTGGCCCCCGGCGATGTGGTGGACGTACACGTCACCAAGAAAAAACCGGAGTTCGTGGACGGCTACGCCATCCATTACCACCGCCTCTCCCCCGACCGGGTGGAGCCGTTCTGCGAGCATTTCACGCTCTGCGGCGGCTGCCGCTGGCAGCACCTGAGCTACGAGGCGCAGATAAAACACAAGCACCAAGTCGTCATTGACGCCATCCGCCGCATCGGGAAGGTGAAGGAGGGCGAGATACTGCCCATCGTGCCCTGCGCCGACACGGTTTACTACCGCAACAAACTGGAGTACGCTTTTTCCAATAAAACCTGGATTCCGAGGGAGCAAATCGAGGCGGGCATCTCCAACCGCCAGAACGTGCTGGGCTTCCACCGCCCCGGTGCCTTCGACAAAATCGTGGACATCAAGCACTGCTACCTACAGGGCGACCCCTCCAACGCCCTCCGCCTCACCGTGAAGGCCGTAGCCGACGAGATGGGCCTGACTTACTACGACCTCATCGCCAACGAGGGCTTCATGCGCCACATCATGATTCGCCTCACGTCCATCGGCGAGCTGATGCTCATCGTCAGCTTCCACCGGAACGACAAAAAGAAAATCAAGCAGTTCCTCGACACGGTCATCGAACGGGTGCCGCAGCTCACGAGCGTTTTCTACTGCATCAACCCCAAGCTGAACGACTATGTGGGCGACCTCGACATGGTGAACTACCACGGCAAGTCCTTCATCGAGGAGCAACTGGGGCACGTGCGCTTCAAGATTGGCCCGAAGTCCTTTTTCCAGACCAATTCCAAGCAGGCGAAGGTGCTCTACGACAAGGTGGTGGAATTCGCCGGGCTGACGGGCACCGAGAACGTCTATGACCTCTACACGGGTGTGGGCAGCATCGCCCTCTACGTGGCCAAGTACGCCAAACAGGTGGTGGGCATCGAGGAGGTGCCGGAGGCCATCGTGGATGCGGAGGAGAACGCCCGCCGCAACGGCACGGAGAACTGCAACTTCTACGCTGGCGACGTGAAGAACATCCTCACCGCCGAGTTCGCCGCCAAGCACGGCAAGCCCGACCTCGTCATCACCGACCCGCCCCGTGCGGGCATGCACGTGGCTGTGGTGAACATGTTCCTCGAACTGGAAGCGCCCCGCATCGTCTATGTGAGTTGCAACCCCGCCACACAGGCCCGTGACCTCCAGCTATTAAAGGAAAAATACCGACTGGTGAAGCTCCAGCCTGTGGATATGTTCCCGCATACGCACCATGTGGAGACGGTGGGGTTGTTGGAGTTGCGGTAGGAAACAGGGTTTAATAACTCACCAATTTTATCAATAGCTATAAATCTTTCACAGCAAAACAAAATAGTTTTACTCCTGTGTGTCAAATTGCCAATTCTCAAACAAAACCCCAATTTTCTCGTCAATCAAAACCCACTTTACTTCAACAAAGCTTGATTTGACGTCAATCAAAGTTGACGCATCTTTTGAAGCATAGAAAAGGCCGGATGGGCATCGCCCCACCCGGCCTTTTTAGTTTTCATGCTGCAAGTGGTTGACCTCGCCGAAACAATTCAAACCACTTCAAACCCTTCAAACAAATCAACCGCCAACCTTCCTACCCTTCGCCACCCTCGAATTCACGTCCACCTTGTTCATCTTGCGGAGGTCAACGAGCAATGCGGCGTAGGCATTGTCGGAGGAGACCTTCCAGGTTTTGTTGTCGTAGGTGACTTCGCCGGTGCGGCGGTCCCAGTCGGAGGCCAGCAGCACGAAGCGGTCGCTGTACTTGGGGCTAGGCCCGAAGATGAGGTAGCGCTCGTTGCTCTCCTCGAAGCCGATGGCAAAGCGGTCGGCCTTCGGGCTGAAGATGTAAGCACCGGGCGTGCCTTTTCGGATGACGACCTCCTCGATTTGGCGGCCATCCTCGATTTTGATTTTACCGGAAACCACCTCCCGGTCGCCGCCGGAGATTTCCCGCTTCAGCACGATGTCCTGCGAGACGTAGAACTGGATTTTCTTCAGTTCGTCTTCCGACCAGCGGTAGCGGTCGTTGAGGTCATCGGTGAAGTAGGTAAGCCTGTTGCTGCAAGCACTCAGGAACAGGATGCTGAACACGGCCATGATGGCCAATTTTTGCGTCTTCATAATTCGACTTTAGATGTTTTTGTGAGAATGATGCTTAGAAACGTCATTTACCCCTAAGCTAATTCAGCGGAAAAATTACACGGATTTAACGTAGGTATGCCAGTGTTTTAAGGGGTTTTAACCGGGGGTTAACGGACTTTAACGTCACAGAAATTAAAAACTGGCGTGGTTGCTGTGCCTCGCCGACCCGACATTTGTCCTGTGTTTGTTAAAATGGTCTTACAGAATTAGGTTTCACTTACAAAAATTTAGGTCTCACTTAAAAGTTTATCGTCTCACTTACATCAACATCACATCCCAACGGCGGGCGTTTTTTAAAAGGACAAAAAACAACCGAAATCGGGAAAAGCGGTCGCTGCGAAAGCAGCACCGCTTTTTGTTTTTTGGTCAAAATAGCCCGCATGTTGCAGCCCCACTAAACCGACTGCCAACTGTTTACCCCTTTGGGGCCGACTGTCAAACTGCCAACTACAGTTTCCCCGCCACCACACAAGTCTTCTTGAACCGCCGCACCGTTCCGTCCGGGTTAAAAAGCTCCAGCGCCACCACATAGATGCCGATGCGGGCCTTGTGGCCATCGTCCGTGTCGCCGTCCCAGCGCAGGAAGCCCTCCGTGCCGAGCAGTTCGCTGTTGGCGAGGGTCTTCACCAGCCGGCCCTCCGAGTCGAAGAAGCGCAGCTTGGCGGTGTAGCCCACCTTGTCCACTTGGTAGTTTATCACCAAGAAATCCTTGTTGCCATCATTGTCCGGCGAAAAAGTAGGTTCTGGGATGGAGAAAATCCCGTCGCCAGTGGCTTGGTTTTCAAAATATTGCGAGTTCTGGTAAGTCGGCGTTGCCCAACCAGCGGCCTCGGCGGCGGAGTGCCAATTGGCGGCGTCCTGCGTGTTGCCATCGGGATGGATGCGTTCGAGGGAAACGCCGTTCACGTCGTCCAGCAGCGGGTGGTGCATCGCTTCCGAGTAGTCGAAGGCGTCAATGATGACGGCGCTGCCTTGGCCGACCACGTAGAGCGTCACGTTGCCCGCATCGTCGTCGAAGCTGGGCAGGTCGTTCCCGATGAGCGCATTGGGGTTTTGTACCGTGTAGCGGCCCTGGATGTCGGTGGGGTCTTCCGTGAAGACGGCATACTCGCCGGGGAAAATCAGGCGGTCGTTCAGCACGTCGGTGGTGGTGGTGTCCACGCCGGGCCGAATATTGCCGATGTACAGGTCGGCGAGGTTCAGCACTTTGTTGGAGCGGTTATAAACCTCCACGAAATCAACGCCGAAAGTGCCCGGATTGAACAGTATTTCATTGATGACCAAATCATTGGCTTCCATTTTTTCTGGCAAAACAAAACCCAGGCTCGCAGCCCCCGCCAGTGCATTGCCCGAACAATCAGCCACGTTTTGCGCAGTCACGGTGTACTGCACGCTCGGTTGCAGGTCGCCGCTCAGTTGCAGCACCACGGCGAAATTGTAGGGTGGCAAAAAGCTGACGGACGCCACGCTCAGGCCGCCGTTGATGGCATAGTTTGCAGGGTCGAGCGCCGTGCTCACATCCAGTTTTTCATCGAAAAAAAGCTGCACCTCGGTGGGCGTGGCGGGGCTGGCGAAGACGCTCGTGAGCATGGGCGCTGTCACGTCTGGCTGTGCATTGAGCACGGAATTGGGCTGGCCGGGGGTGCCGCCGAGCAGATTCTGGCTGGCGAGCCAGTTGGAGGAGCCTCGGCACGGGGCCAGCGGGCTGATTTGTTCCAGCGTCCAGCCGCCGTCCTGTTTTTGGGAGTCGCCGTACCAAGCCAGTTTGTAGTTCACTTCATGGATGACGTTGCCGCTTGCATCGGTCAGCGTCAGGTCGTCGGCGTCGTTGGTGAGGGCGGGAAAGGTCGGCAGGCCCACCACGTTGCCGAAGGCCGAAAACAACGCCACATCGGCATCGTCACAGACGATGAGGTAGCTGCCCGGCAACATTTGGTAGCTGGCGAAATGCTGCGGCGTGCTCCCGCTCGAAAAACCGAAGCCAGCGAGGTCGAGCACCTTGTTGCTGCGGTTGTACAATTCGACGAACTCCACGGCGGGGAGGCCCACGGCGGGCGTCGGGTCGGCCATTATTTCGTTGATGAGAATATCGTATTCGACTGGCTGCGCAATTTCCACGTAGCTGAAACTGGTGTTTTGCGCTGGCGCAATATTGCCCGCCACGTCCGCCAAACCGTTGGTTGTCAGCAAATAAGTCGTGAGGTTTTGCAGCGGCGAGGCCAACGACAGGTGGACGAGCGTTTTGTCCACCCCATCCAAAAAGGCGGCGGTCGGCTGCCCGATTCCGTTGTCGAGGCTGTAATTGGCGGGGTCGGTGGCCGTCGTCTCGTCCAGGTTTTCATTGAAAAAAACATCCACCTCCGTTGCGGAAGCGGGCGTTGCAGAGAGCAGCACGGGGGCTTGCGTGTCAGGCAGCCATTGCTGCACATTAATATCGTCGAAGAAAAACTTGTCACGGCGGGTGGCGGTGTACAGGCAGTTTACCCCAAAATAAAAATTGCCAGCGCCGTAGGTGGCGTCGGTGGTTTCCAGTTCAGGCGAGAGGTTTTGCCCGCCAGCGTAGTCCGCCGAGAGCTTCCACACGCTGCCAATTTCACGGGTCATGCGCAGCCGCACGGCAGGCGAAGTGGCCACTGCCCCAGAAGTTGCGCTAGCAAGCAAGGTTGCTACGCCAGCATCTTGGCGGAAAAACTGGACGGCGTCAGTAGCGCCGTCCGCCCCAATGGAGAGGAAGTAACCGCTGCCCGTGAGCAGGTTCGGCGAGTCGGACTGGAGGTAGATGCGCAGGCGGTTGCCGCTGCTGGGGTCGAATTCGAGGCGGAAGTACAGTTCCCACACGGCACTGTCGGCGATGGCCGTGGGCAGGTAAAGCGAAGAAGCGCCTGCCGTGGGGGCGTTGAGTTGGAGTTCCTTGGCAGCATCCACTTGGAAATTGGCGGCGTCGCCCTGCCAAGCGGGGTTGGCGGTCAGGTCGCCATCGGAGAAGTCATCGAAGACTTGCGCCTGCGCAGCCAGCCAACTGCACGAGAGCAGAAGGGCCAGCAGCCAAGTTCGGGTTTGGAGGAGCGTCGGGCAAGCATCCAGTTTGTTCGGCATCTGCTGATTTTTATATTTTGCGAAGCCAAAGTAACGGCTTTTGGGAAAAATGGGGGCAGCGGCATCGAAGGTTTACGCAGGCTTAACGCGGTGGTTGGGGTAGTTCGAGTTATCCACAATCTGTTGATTATTTTTGTAAGCATATTCTATGTCAAAGATTACTTTTGCGCAAAATCAAGTAAATCAGTAAGTTTTATGAAATTCAGCGTTTCCTCCTCCGAGCTACTTCGCCAACTCCAGACGGCCAGCGGTGCCATCGCCAGCAGCCCCGTGCTGCCCATCCTCGATGATTTTTTGTTCACCATCAAAAAAAACCTGCTGACCATCTCGGCCACCGACCTTGAGACCTCCATCACGAACCAGGTCGAGGTCATGTCCGACGGCGACGGGGCCGTGGCCATCCCCGCCAAAATCCTGCTCGATACGCTGAAAGCGCTGCCCGACCAGCCCGTCACTATCGCCGTTGATGAGGAAACTTACGGCATCACCATTACTTCCGCCTACGGCAAATACCGCCTCGCTGGCGAAAACGGGCAGGACTTCCCCCGCATCCCTGAGACTGACAAAGTGGACTCGGTGAACGTGCCAGCCGCCACGCTGACCAAGGCCATCAATAAGACGCTATTTGCCACCAGCAATGACGAGCTGCGCCCCGCCATGACGGGCGTTTACGTCACGCTGGACTTCAACCGCCTGACCTTCGTGGCTACGGATGCTCACAAATTGGTGAAATACAGCTTCCAAGGCATCGCCGGGGAAGTGGCCACCTCGTTCATCATCCCGAAAAAAGCACTGAACCTCCTGAAGAACGCACTGCCCGGCGAGGGCGACGTGAAAATGGCCTTCGACAAGGCCAATGCTTTTTTCACCTTCGGCAATACGCACCTTGTCTGCCGCTTGATTGACGCCCGCTACCCCGACTACAACGCCGTCATTCCGGTGGACAACCCGAACACCCTGAGCATCCGCCGCAGCGACCTGCAAAGCTCGCTCAAGCGCATCGCCATCTACGCCAACAAGACGACCAACCAGGTCATCCTCGACATATCGCCGGACAGCCTCACGGTATCCGCCCAGGACCTCGACTTCTCGAACGAGGCCAACGAGCAGCTCACTTGCAATTACGAAGGCAACCCCATCACCATCGGTTTCAACGCCAAATTCCTCGTGGAAATGCTCGGCGTGATGGAGTCCGACGAGGTGAAGCTCGAACTCTCCACGCCCAGCCGGGCAGGCATCCTGCTCCCCGGCGAACCCGTCGAAGGCGAAGAGATTTTGATGCTGGTTATGCCCGTGATGTTGAGCAATTGATGGGTGTTTGAAGCGTTCGAGGAGTTTGATGGGTTTGAATTGTTCGTTGCACCAAGGCAAATCAAACTCCTCAAACCACTCAAACACCTATCAAACCCTTCCTGAATGAGTTCCTTCCGCCGCCTTTTTTCCCACCTGAAAGCGTACAAGCCCCTGCTTGTGGGCACACTTATCTGCAATCTGCTCATGGTGGCGTTTTCGGTGGTGAGCATCCCGGCCATCATTCCCTTCCTCAATATCCTGCTCGACCAACAGCCGATGGTGACTTCAGCGCCCAGCAGCTACTCGCTCGACAATGTGAAGGACCATATCAATTTTTTCCTCAGTCAAATCATTCAAGAAAAAGGCAAACAGACGGCTCTCGCATACGCACTCGGTCTCGTGCTGGTGCTGTATTTTTTGAAAAACATCTTTCGCTACCTCTCCCAGTTCTTTCTGGCGCCCGTGCGCAACGGCGTGGTTCGGGACATCCGGCAACAGCTCTACGACAAGATGTTGGCGCTGCCGCTTGCCTATTTTTCAGAGGAACGGAAAGGCGACCTGCTCACCCGCATGTCCGTGGACGTGCAGGAGGTGGACTGGAGCATCCTCAACGTGCTGGAATCCATCATCCGGGAACCGTTCCTCATCATCGGAGCGTTTGCGTTCATGGTTTACGTGAGTCCGAGCATGACGCTGGCGGTGCTGGCGCTGCTGGCCTTCACGGGCTTCGTCATCGGGCGCATCGGCAAGGTGCTGAAAAAGCAGTCGAAGGAAGTGCAGGACAGGCTCGGCAACCTGGTTTCGATGATGGAGGAAGGCATTGGCGGGCTGCGGATCATCAAGGGTTTCAACGCCGAGGCGTTCCAGTCGGCCCATTTCCGCAAGGACAACGATTCCTACCGCCACCTGCTCGTGCGTCTGCTCTGGCGACGTGACCTTTCGTCGCCGCTCACCGAGTTCCTCGGCGTGGCCACGGTCGCTGTGCTCATCTGGTACGGCTACAACGAAGTGGAGCGGGGGCTGCTCACCGTGCCCACGTTCTTTGCGCTGCTGCTGGCGTTTTTCAGCATGATCGAGCCAGCGAAGAAATTCGCCACGGCTTATTACAACGTGCAAAAAGGGCTTGCCGCACTGGACCGCATTGACGAAATCCGCAACGCCGACCTTCGGATTTTGGAGAAAAACGACGCCAAACCCATTCAGGCGTTTCAGGATAAAATCGAGCTGCGCAACGTCGGTTTTGCTTACGCAAACAGCAATCGCACCGCCTTGGATGGCATCAATTTGATTGTTCCGAAGGGTAAAATAGTGGCGCTGGTCGGCTCGTCCGGCGGCGGAAAGAGCACCCTCGCCGACCTGTTGCCCCGCTTCCACGATGTGACGGAAGGCCAGATTTTGCTCGACGGTACGGACATCCGGGACTACCGCCTGCACGACCTCCGCTCCATGATGGGCATCGTGACGCAGGAACCCGTACTTTTCAACGACACGATTTTTAACAACATTTCCTTCGGAATAACTGGCGCCACGTCGGAGGCCGTGGAGCATGCAGCCCGCATCGCCCATGCCCACGATTTCATCCTCGCCACCCCCGACGGCTACCAGACCAATATCGGCGACCGGGGCATGAAACTCAGCGGCGGCCAGCGCCAGCGCCTCACCATCGCACGGGCCGTGCTCGCCAACCCGCCCATCCTCATCCTCGACGAGGCCACCTCTGCGCTCGATTCTGAGTCAGAACGCTTGGTGCAGGACGCCCTCGATGTGCTAATGAAAAACCGCACGAGCATCGTCATCGCCCACCGCCTCAGCACGGTGCAGCACGCCGATGAAATCGTGGTGATGCGGGATGGGAAAATCATTGAGCAGGGAACGCATGAGCAACTGATGCAGCGGGGCGGGGAGTATGGGAAGTTGGTGGAGCTACAGTCGTTTTGAGATTCTGTTGAACTTTGTTTCAAATTGGTTAATTTTGGTAAAAATATTGGCGCATGACAGCTATTACGGTTCAAGTCTCAAGTGAAGTTGTGGAAGTATTTGGAGTCGCAGAAATAGAGCGGCAAGTCAGCGATTTATTGGATAAAATCGCTTTAAAAATTGCTGCCAAAGAACTGCTGAACGACATGAAAAAACAGGATTTGTCGAAAGACGATAACTGGCAAAAGGCGAGGCAATTAGCTTGGGAAAAGGAAAAAGAGATAATTTTGAAAAACCTCCCGTTCAATGACAAGCTTCATTCTTGATGCCAATGTGGTCATCAGCATACTCATATCGGGGAGAGCAACCAACAAAACAATTTTGAGGAGCTACGATTACTTAGCTCCAGATTTTATCCTAGCCGAAATCAATCAGTATCAAGGAGAAATTTTCAAAAAATCCAAATTGGATGAAACCCAGTTGAGATTTTACACCAAGGCCGTCTTCGAAGAATTGACCATCTTGCCAAATTACGTTATTGAGGAGAAAAGTATAAAATGCGCTTTGGCACTGCTGGAAGAAATTGACTTGAAGGATGTCCAATATCTTGCGCTTTCAATTCAACTCGACTTGCCTTTGTTGACACGTGACAAACCACTCTATAAAGGGCTGAAAAAACAAGGCTACCGGAAAGTCCAACTTTGGGAGGATTTTCTGAAATCGCTTTAAGCCTATCATTTAATCAACTCATACTCCGTCCGCCGATTCTGTTTCCTACCCTCCTCCGTATCATTGCCAGCCGCAGGCTTCGTCTCTCCGAAACCCTTGTATTTCAAGCGGTTAGCATCAATGCCGTTTTGGGTTAAATAATCGTAAACCGCCTTCGCCCGGTCATTGGACAGCTTGAGGTTGTCGGCATCCGAGCCAACGTTGTCGGTGTGACCGTTGATTTGGATTTTCAGTTCAGGATTTTCCACCAATAAAGCTTTCAATCGGGCCAGTTCGATGAGGCTCTCCTTCTTCAGTGCAGCGGAACCCGTTTCAAAAAATACGTTTTTCAACACGATTGGCTTCGCAACTTTCGGGGCGCTAGTACCCGTCGGAACAGGCTCCAGCGTAATGTCCAACTTGAACGGCTGATCCACCGTGCCGGGCTGGTCGAGGGCAAAATTTTCGGAGTAGAACAGGTATTTTTCCTTGGAAACATTGAGTCCGTAATTGCCGCCAGCGGGCAGAGTGACGAGGAATTCGCCATCGGCCTCGGTCGTTGCGGAAGCAAATGTTTTGCCAGAGGCCAGCTCCACAAATTCCACTTTGGCGGAAATGGGCTGCGTGTTACTGGCATCCCGTACGATAGCCTTCACGTAGGTTACTGGCAGCGGGCGGTCTTTTTCGGGCATTTCAAAACTGTAAATATCCGTCGTGCCGCCGCCCTGCGGGTTGTCGAAAGTGGACTTCCCTTTTTGCACGGAGAGTTTATCGGTCGCAAAATAGCCTGTTTTGCCATCCGTGCTCACGAAGAGCGCCCCTTCATTGCCCTCCGTATTGATGGGGTAGCCGAGGTTTTGGGGATTGCCCCATTTTGGACAAGGGGTTTCGCAGGGCGCATTTTTTCGGGTAAAATAAATGTCGAAAGCGCCCATCCCCGGCAGCCCATTTGACATAAAATAGAGCGTCTGCCCATCGGCATGGATGAATGGGGATTGCTCATCGTTGACCGTGTTTACGGGGTCGCCCAGGTTTTCTGGCGTCCCCCAAGCGCCATTCGGCAACCGCTGGCTCACCCAGATGTCCTTGCTGCCTTTGCCGCCTCGCCTGTCGGATACGAAGTAAAGGGTCTTCCCATCGCTGGTCAGACTTGGCTGGGATTCAAAACCGGGCGAGTTTACGGGAGCACCGAGGTTGCGCACGGGCGTCCATTTACCGTTTTTCAGTTCCGAGAAAAACAAGTCGCAGCTACCAAGCCCGTCACGCCTTCCGCAAGCCGTGAACACGAGAAACTTCCCATCGGCGCTGATGGTCTGCGCCCCTTCGTTGTTCGGGGTATTCAACGCCTCCATGGGAGCGCCGGGCTGCCACTCACCATTTACTTTTTTGCTTTGGTAAAAATCCTCCTGCCCCCGGTGGTAAGCCGTGTAGATGAGCACTTCCCCGTCAGCTGTCAGCGATGGCAAGTACTCAGCGTCGGGTGTGTTGATATTGGGGCCGAGGTTTTTCGGCGAATATGGGACGGGGTTTTTGGTAGCCTCGGCGGCAAATTGGACGTTGGCGAGGTAGGTTTCGGCAGTTGCCTTCCGTTTGGGGCTGATTTTGGGGGCGTGTTTTAGGAAATAATCAAAATTGGCTGCCGATTCGCTGTATTTTTTTTGGTCGAACTGCACGATTGCCATGCTGTAAAAAATGCCCGGCTCGTACATGGAGTCAATAGCCAATGCTTTCTGGTAGCCCAGCTCGGCTTCGGCCATTTTCAGTTGCTGGTTTTTCACATTGGCCCATTCTATTTGAGCATCAATGAAATTGGGGTCTTGCTTCAGGGCTTTTTCCAAGTCTTCGAGCGCATCCTCGAACTGCCCCAGGCTGGACATGCGTACGGCACGTGCATAAATGGTTTTGAGCTTGTCGTTGGCGTCCTTGGCCGTGGTGATTTTCTTTTGGGCAAATGCGCTGCCGCCTAGCAATAGGAGCAGCAAAACCAGCAAATTTTTAGTCATTTTAACAGGCTGTTGAATGATACGGACAGATAAACGGCCAAGCGGGGCGAAGATTGCACAACCATTTTCACAAAAATAAAAAGGGCCACCGTGGAAGCGGTAGCCCTTCGTGCTTATTTCATTGAGCCAATTTTCAGGCTATTTCTTGCAATATGGCAGCAGCCTTCTTCGAACCAAGTCCCGCAGCTTCTTTGAAGTCGTTCACGAAGCCACTTTCACCTGCCTTCTGGCGGGCAAGACCACGGTTGAGGTACTGCTCGGCCTTTGAAGGCGCTTCGGAACGTTGCACGTCGAAGCCAATCATGTTGTTGTAAACCTTCACGGCATCGTTGTACTGTCCAACCTCGTAAAGTGCTTTTCCGTAATTGAAAAGCACGTTCTTTTGCCATTTGTAGTTCGGGTCGTCTTCCTTGAACTGGCGGTTGGTCACCATTTTCAGTTCAAAAATCGCTTTTTCGAACTCGCTGAGGCCAAGATGCAGCTCGCCTTTCAGGCGGCGGGCACTCCAGTAGATGGTCTGGTGTGGGATTGATTTGGAAATGGCCATCTCCAAATCAGCCAAAGCTCCTTGAATATCGTTTTTCTTCACCCGAGTATTTGCACGGCCCCAGTAGGCGTCAGGCATGTTCGGGTTGATGTCAATGCTTTTCGTGAAATCATACAGCGCATCGTCGTAGTTGCGGAGGCGATAGTTCACGTAGCCACGGCGCTCGTAGGCAGAGGCATGGCGCTCAAACTTGTCAATAGCACGGTTGAGTGCGTACATTGCCTCCTCTTCCATGCCTTTTTCCTTTACCAATTCCCGGCCTTGGAGAAATGCCTGTGTGGCAGATTTGTCCCCGGCAGGTTCGATGACCCGCTGGTCAACGATTTTCCCCTCTTGGATGACCCACGCCTTCAAATCACCAGCGATGGCATAGCCAGACACGTACTCAAGCATGTTGAGCGTGTTTTTCCAGCTTTTCTCGGCGCATTCCGTGATGTAGCGAGGGATGGTAAGGATGAACGAATCTTCTTGGAAAACCTCTTCCGCTTTCAAGAGAATGTCATTACGGTAGTAGTTCTCCGTTCGGTGAAGGTAGAGTTTGAGCACTTGCTCATAACTTCTTGCATTGCCAAATTCGAGGCAACCGGAAAGGATAGTCTTGTACGTGGCGTTCATTTCGCTGCTGTTGTTTCGCTGTTAAAAAATTTGTTTTCCGTCCGTTGTGTAGTGCCTCAATCGCATGTTGAGTTAAGTCTTTTCAAAAGCTTTGGTCTTGCTTGCTAGGATGAATTTGCCAACTTGCACAAACATCCAATCGTTACAGCTATGTTGTATCAGTAAGAATCCTTAACGAGTTACAGTCTTCTCCAGTAGTATTTTCGAAGCTGGCTCCTATGGGAGAGGAGCCTGAAATTTAGGTGTGCTATGTCAAAGGGTCTATGTTCCACAAAGGTCAAAAAAATATCTTATCCGCCAAATTTTTGAGAGAAAAAAAGTGAAAAAATGCAAAAAAACCTTGCCTTCGCAAGAAAGTGATTTTTTTTCAAATTCTGCCCAGACGCAAATACCCGTTCGTTCCAATTGCATTATTTAAAATACATGCAATCATCTACTTTAAATTTAAAATTATCTTCCCAAAAATCACGGAACAAAAGCCCTCACACGGCGTGCTTCAACCATAGCTTTCCTATTACCTTTGTTCCAAACAAGGAGCGCTAACCAAAATGACATCCGACAAAACACTACAAGGTTCCGTCACCCTCACCAAAAACGACGGTGTGGCGACCGTGGAATTTTTCCACCCCGCCCAAAATTCCCTCCCAAGCAGGCTGTTGGCCGAACTGGCGCAAGCCATTTCGGACGCTGGACAGGATGCCGACACCAAAATCGTACTACTGCGAAGTGGCGGCGACCGCAGTTTCTGCGCTGGGGCAAGTTTTGACGAGCTGGTCGCTATCCAAGATTTTGAGACGGGTAAACAGTTTTTCCTTGGCTTCGCAAACGTTATCAACGCCATGCGGCGCTGCCCCAAGCTCATCATCGGGCGGGTTCACGGCAAAGCCGTTGGGGGCGGCGTGGGTCTTGCAGCCGCTGCGGACTACTGTATGGCCAGCCATTATGCCAGCGTAAAGCTGAGCGAACTGGCCGTGGGAATCGGCCCGTTTGTGGTGGGGCCAGTCTGCGAGCGCAAGCTGGGGCTTTCGGCTTTCAGCCAAATGGCCATCAACGCCACCGAGTGGCAAACCGCCGCTTGGGCCAAGCAAAAGGGCCTTTTCACCGAGGTCTTTGAAACGGTGGAACAGTTGGACGCCTACATCGAGCATTTCACCAAAATCCTCGTCAACTCCAGCCCCGAAGCTATGCGGGAACTCAAGCGCATCTTCTGGCAAGGCACTGAGAACTGGGACACCCTGTTGGACGAACGGGCAGCGATTAGTGGGCGGCTGGTGTTGTCTGAGTTTACGAGGAATGCCATTGAAGCTTTTAAAGCTAAAACTTAATAGCCCTAAAAGGGCGTCATATTCCAAAATCGGGCACCGCCCGATGAGCACCTGACCATGATAGCAAGCAAAACCAACATACAAAAATCAACCCTCCAGACCGCCTTCCGCCTCATGGCCACGGCGAAGAGCCTCACGGAAGTTTACGAAGAGAACTTCAAGTTCGTCTCCAAGTACGTCCATGCCACCAGCCGGGGGCACGAGGCCGCCCAAATCGCCCTCGGCCTTCAACTGCTGCCGCAGGACTGGGTAGCCCCCTATTACCGTGACGACTCCATCCTGCTGTCCATCGGCATGACGCCCTACGACCTCATGCTACAGCTTATGGCCAAACGGGACGACCCCTTTTCCGGTGGCCGTGCCTACTACTGCCACCCCAGCCTGAAAGACGAAGACAAGCCCAAAATCCCGCACCAGTCCTCGGCAACTGGCATGCAAGCCATCCCAACAACCGGGGTAGCAATGGGAATTCAGTATTTGGAAGTCACCAACCAATCACCAGTCACTAATCACCAATCACCAATCACAGTCTGTTCACTGGGCGACGCCTCCGTCACCGAAGGCGAAGTGGCCGAAGCCCTGCAAATGGCCGCCCTCAAGCAGTTGCCCATCCTCTACTTCGTGCAGGACAACGGCTGGGACATCTCCGCCAATGCCGCCGAGACCCGTGCGCAGGATGCCGCCGAATACGCCAAGGGTTTTCATGGCATCGAAACCCGGCGAATGGACGGCAGCGACTTCTTTGATTGCTTCGCAACCTTGCAAGAAGTCATTGAAACGATGCGGCGGGAGCGCAGGCCCTTCCTCGTGCATGTAAAAGTGCCGCTACTCAACCACCACACTTCCGGCGTGCGCAAGGAATGGTACCGAGACGATATGGAGGAGGCGAAAAGCCGTGACCCGTACCCCATTTTGCGCAAGCAACTATTGGAAGAAGGTTTCACGGAAAAGGATTTGAAAAAAATAGAAGCCGAAGCCCGCAAGCTGGTCGAGGCCGACTACGAGCGGGCCAAGGTCGCCGAAGACCCCCGCCCCGAAGACCTGTACACCCACGACTTCGCCCCGACGCCCATCACCGAGGAGCAGGGCGAGCGGGAGCCGGCCAACGGCGAAGTGAAGGTGATGGTGGACTGCGCCCTCTTCGCCATTGATGAGCTGATGCACAAGCACCCGGAATGCCTGCTGTACGGCCAGGACGTTGGCCGAAGGCTCGGCGGTGTGTTTCGGGAAGCGGCAACATTGGCCGAGAAGTTCGGCGACCACCGGGTGTTCAACACGCCCATCCAAGAGGCGTTCATCATCGGCAGCACGGTGGGCATGAGCGCTGTGGGCCTCAAACCCATCGTGGAGGTGCAGTTCGCCGATTATATCTGGCCGGGGCTGAACCAGCTTTTCACGGAGGTGAGCCGCTCGTGCTACCTCTCCAATGGCAAGTGGCCCGTGGGCTGCATCATCCGGGTGCCCATCGGGGCGTACGGAAGCGGCGGGCCTTACCATTCGAGCAGCGTGGAGTCCGTTTTGACGAACATCCGGGGCATCAAAATCGCATACCCCAGCAACGGTGCCGACCTGAAAGGACTGATGAAGGCCGCCTATTATGACCCGAATCCCGTCGTGATTTTGGAACATAAAGGGCTTTATTGGTCCAAAGTGCGGGGCACGGAGACGGCCAAATGCGTGATGCCTTCCGAGGATTATATCCTGCCTTTCGGCAAGGCGAGAACAGTAGCTGTTGCGGAGCAAAACGAGGTGGAAAAAGGCCGCACAATGGGCGTCATCACCTACGGCATGGGCGTGCACTGGGCACTGAACGCCGCCAAACAATACCCCGGCCAAGTGGAAGTGCTCGACCTGCGCAGCCTGTTCCCGCTCGACGAAGATGCGATCTATGCCATTGCGAAGCGCCACGGCAAAGTCCTCGTGGTGACGGAGGAGCCGGTGAACAACACCTTCGCCCAGAGCATCGCCGCCCGCATTTCGGAGCATTGTTTCCAATGGCTGGATGCGCCCGTGCGGACGCTCGGTGCTGCGAACATGCCTGCCGTGCCGCTCAACGAGACGCTGGAACGGGAGATGATTCCTTCGATTGAGAAAGTGGCGAAGGCGATGGGGGAAGTGCTTGCGTGGTGAGTGAGAAGTGCTCTGCGTTTTCGGTTTATCAAATAAGATTCATAGATTATACGAATGGGTTCTTACGATGAAAAACTGGATTCATAAAGCATAAACATGCGTTCATAGAGCTAAAAATACAGTTCTTATTGCCTAAAAATAAGTTCATACGGCCTCGAATACAGTTCTTTCATCATGTGATAGCGTTCATAAGGGTAAACTAAGAACACCTGCAATCAAAATTCAATTCATTCAATACAAGGTTCGCACCTTAGGCATTTTGAAACAACAAAACAGAATTTTATTCCATTCCATGAAAAAACTCCTGCTACTCCACGGTGCGCTCGGCTCGAAAGCTCAACTGGAGCCGCTGGCCGAAATGCTTAAAAATGATTTTGAGGTCTTCACCCTCAACTTCACTGGCCACGGTGGTGCGCCGTTTGCCGAAGGCTTTGACATTGGTCAATTCACAGCAGAAGTGCTTGCTTTTTTAGATAAAAATGGCTGTGAAAACGTGGACATCTTCGGCTACAGCATGGGGGGTTACGTAGCGCTGAACCTTGCCCGACTGCATCCGCAGCGGGTGGGGAAAATCATTACCCTCGCTACCAAATTCGATTGGACACCAGAAGGCGCCGAGCGGGAAACTAAAATGCTCGACCCCGACAAAATCGAGGCGAAGGTGCCTGCTTTTGCTGCGCAATTGCGGGAGCGCCATGCCCCGAACGACTGGAAACTGTTGCTCCGCAAAACTGCCGACATGATGCTCGAACTTGGCCAGCGGCCACTGCTCACGTCGGCTGTTTTATCGAAAATCACCAATCCCTGCCTCATCTGCCTCGGCGATGGCGACCAAATGGTGAGCCTCGATGAAACGACCCTCGCTGCGGATGCTTTGCCGAACGGTCAACTGCTCGTTTTGGAGCAAACGCCACACCCCTTTGAGAAAGTAAATATCCCCGCATTCACTGCTATCACAGCTTCTTTTCTAGCTGTCGAATAAGCCCGCCAACCAATTTTATTTTTTCAATTCCCGCCTTCGCCTTACATTTCCGGCCATTTTCACAATTAAACGAAAAACAAGGTTATACATGACAACAACTCGTAACACCGACAACCCGGACATGGGGCTTTTTTGGGGCTGTTTTATTGCCCTGATTGCTACTTCTTTCGGCTTCATTATCCGGGCACTCATCATTGACGACTGGGCTAGTGCCTTCAACCTCACAGAAACCCAAAAAGGCGAAATTCTTGGCGTTGGCCTATGGCCGTTTGCCATCAGCATCGTGGTTTTCAGCCTCGTGATTGACCGAATCGGCTACCGCATGGCCATGATTTTTGGCCTCATCTGCCACGTACTGAGCGCCGTCATTACCATCATGGCCAAGGATTTCACGATGCTCTACATCGGCACTTTCATCTGCGCACTCGGCAATGGAACGGTGGAAGCTTACATCAACCCCGTGGTGGGCACCCTGTTCCGCAAGGACAAAACCAAGTGGTTCAATATCCTGCATGCAGGTTGGCCGGGCGGCATGGTGGCTGGCGGCCTGCTGCTCATGATGCTTGGTGGCAATGTGGGTTGGGAGGTGAAAGTCGGCCTGATTTTCATCCCGACCATCCTCTACGCCATACTGCTTTGGAACAAAAAATTCCCCGTACACGAGCGGGTGGCGGCGGGCGTGAGCTACAAGGAGATGCTGAAGGAAGTCGGCATCATCGGTGCGCTCATCATCAGCTTGATGGTGTTCAAGCAGTTGGGCGTTATCCTCGGCCTTGGCAATGTGGCCACTTGGGCCGTCATTCTGTTGGCCACGGGCGCATTTGGCTTTTACACCAAATCAATTGGCAAACCATTGTTCATCGTCATGCTGCTCATCATGATTCCGCTGGCAATTACCGAGCTTGGCGTGGACTCCTGGAGCGCCGACCTTATGACAGGTGAAATGAGCAAAATGAACATAAGCGGCGGCTGGGTATTGATTTACACCGCATTGTTGATGATGCTGTTGCGCTTCTTTGGTGGGCCCATCATCCACAAACTTTCACCCATCGGCTTGCTGGCAGCTTGTTCGGCTTTAGCAGCCTTGGGACTCTATTGGCTTTCCGCTGCGACGGGCGGTATTATTTTGCTGGCTGCAACACTTTACGCCGTCGGCAAAAGTTTCTTCTGGCCAACCTCACTCGGCATCGTTGCGGAGCAATTCCCGAAAGGTGGCGCACTGACCCTGAACGGCGTGGCTGCCGTGGGCATGTTGGCTGCGGGCATCGTGGGCGGGCCGTTCCTCGGCAATGTGCAGGACAAGCAGGTGGACAAGGAAGTAGCTGCTTATGATACTGCGAACAATACCCAACTGCATTCCACCTACGTGACCACGTCGAAAACGGGCATCTTCGGGGAGTACATGGCCGTGGATGGCGACAAACTGAAGGCTTCCGCCAACGATTCCGACAGGACAGTCATTCAAGGTATTCAACAAGGAGCAAAGAAAGGTGCTTTGAAAACCGTGGCCATTCTGCCCGTTTTTATGCTGCTCTGCTACCTCGGGCTTTTCTTCTACTTCCGAAGCAAAGGCGGCTACCGACCAGAACTGATCGGCGAGCATTGACGCTGACCATTTTTCAATCATAAAAAAAAGCCGTGATGGAGTGTCCGTCACGGCTTTTTTGTTTTGCTCCGCAAAAAATCAATCCCTCGAAGACCCCGTGTATCGGAGCACGAGGTAAAGCAGCATCACGAAGGAAGACAGCGCAGCAGAGACGTATGTCAGTGCAGCCCAAGTGAGGGCGTCCTTTGCGCCAGCGTGTTCCTCGCCACGGGCAGTGCCGCTTTCCTCCAGCCAAACGAGGGCACGGCGGCTGGCGTCAAATTCCACCGGAAGTGTAATCAGGGCGAAGGCCGTCGTGATGGCGAAGGCAGCAATTGTCAACAACAAAAGCGGCTTGAAACTGCCCATCAATGCTATCAGCAGAAGCCATTGTTGGGCCTGTGCGGCCACATTGACCACTGGCACCACGGCGGAGCGCAGCTTGAGCCATGTGTAGGCGTTGGCGTGTTGCACGGCGTGGCCACATTCGTGGGCAGCCACGGCGGCGGCAGAAATGCTCCGGCCTTGATAAACGTCGGGGCTGAGGTTCACCACCTTGGTCAGCGGGTTATAGTGGTCAGAGAGGAAACCCTGGCCCATCGTGATTTTCACATCGTTGATACCGTAGTGGCGTAGCATCCGCTCGGCGACTTCCGCACCGCTGAGGTTGGCACGTAGGCCGAACTGGCTGTAGTGCGCAAACTTGCTTTTCAGACGCCCACTGACGAACAGGCCCAAGAGGGTCAGTACGCCGACGAGCACATAATAAATCATCATTTTCTCAAAAGTTTAGTTGTGATGGTTTTGAAAAACTTCCACTTGAACAGGTAAGATGGCCGCAAGTTTTGGATTATTTGACCAATCCCGGCTGGTAGCCGACGAAATTCAGACGGATCGGCTTTTTTCCGTCACAATGCCTGGGGT
>Ga0075012_10000301_pt1 | contig 53537 bp, 50 predicted proteins | sample All_14_2_FD_71474 | JGI IMG/M metagenome (GOLD analysis project Ga0075012, IMG submission 71474) | Freshwater microbial communities in response to fracking from Pennsylvania, USA - Allegheny Zone_MetaG_DW_15 | ecosystem: Environmental > Aquatic > Deep subsurface > Groundwater > Drilled...
TGAAGGGTGGGGTAGGGAAGACCACCGTTGCGCAGAACCTGGCGGTGTGCTTTGCGCGGCTTGGCTACAGGACCTGCATCCTCGACACCGACCGCAACCAGAACTCCATCAGTTGGTCGGGCGTGCGGGACGAATCGCTGCCGGAAATACTGGTGGTTGGCAGCACCGATGAGCGGGCCATCACCAAGGCGGTGAACAAGCTGGACGAGAACCACGATTTTGTGGTGATTGACGGCACCCCGTCGCTCTCGGAACTGACAACGCGCATCATCCTAGCTTCCGACCTGCTCGTGATACCCATCCTGCCGAGCGCCCACGACATCCGGGCCATACACCAGTTCATTGACAGGTACCACCAGGCGCTGGAGTTCCGGGATAAGATTCCGGCATATTTTTTCGTGAACCAGTTTCAGGGCTACTCGGTGCAGAAGTCCATCCGCGACCTGCTGGCGCAGTTCGAGATTCCCATCCTCGAAACAACTTTTCGCGAACGCGTGGCCTATGTGGAGTCCGCCGTGGAGGGTAGGGGAGTGCTGGAATGGACGGATGAGAAAGCAGCAGAGGAAGCAATGGCGCTGACCAACGAAGTGCTCACCTTGTCCGAAAAACTTGGATTCTTAAAATCATAAAAACTTAAAAACTTAATTAAGCCGATGGCCAAGAAATTTGATATATCCAAGCTGACCAACGATGCTCCGAAGCGGGCCGTGGTGAAAACCCCCGTTGCTACAGACGAAGCCGTTTCGTCCATCCACCGCTCCGGCAAGGCCATCCGAACCAGCCTTGACATCCCGGAGGACATCCACCGCCGCATCAAGCTGCTTTCGGTGAACCGGGGCATTTCCATGAAGGACCTCATGCTCCAGTTTTTCGTGGAGGGCCTTGAATCCTCGGAAAGCGCCTGATGTAAGTTTTTATGATTTTAAGTTTTTAAGACGGCGTTGGCCGTTATAGTAAAAGCCGGAGCAGCCAACTTTGGCCGCACCGGCTTCCCATGAACTATCCGAAACTAAAACTTGCTGTGGGGTTGTGTAAAAAGGCAGCCACCAAGGCTTTTATTCGGCGGCTTTCGGGAATCTGGTTTCGGGTCTGGCGGCCGCACCCTTTTACACAACCGCTCGGTTGTTTTTTTCGGGTTTGGTATTCGAAGAACTCCGGGAGCGGGTCTTTACCGCCCCCGGGGAACCTATCTAACTAACTTCGTTTGTCTTATTTCAACTCAAAGCCGCCCGTACCTGCCAAGTAGCCCTTGTTGTAGATTTCAACGGTGTACTTTCCAGCGGCGAATTTCCCGCTTGGGCCCCAGTTTAGGCAAAGGTGCTGTTCGTCGTTGTTGTAGGCAGTTGACGCACTTTGCGTGAAGCGCACCTCTTCGCCCGTTTTTTCATTGGTGACCATGCCGGAGCCGAGGTCTTCCATTGCGAGGGTCTCGCCCCTTGGGTTGATGATGCGCACGAAGAATTCCTCGTTGCCAGGTTGCACCACCTCATTGGTCACGGTATTGAAGCAGATTTTGAGTTGGTCCACTTTCTTTGCGGAGCTTTTGTCCTTTACCTTGCCGTTAGAACGGATTTTCAGGCCCTCCACCTTCACGTCTTTCACTTTCACGACTGAACCGACTTTGACGGACTTGTTCAACTCCTCGTTCTGGCTCACGAGCATGGCCCTGGCCTCCGATAGCTGAGAGTTTTCCTCCAACTTGGTTTGAAGGTTGGTACTAAGTTCCTCTTTTTCGGTGGCAAGTTGCTGGTTGCTAGTGGTGAGGGCCTCGTTTTCTGCCTTCATCTGTTCAATTTGGGCGAGGTAGCCTTCAAGCTGCGACTTCATGCCGGCAATTTCCTTGCGGGCTTTCTGCAACTGGCTTTTATCCTTCAAAAGCAAGGAAATTTCGGACTTCTTGGCCTCCAATTCCTGTTGTTGCTTTTCGATAAGTGTATTCATTTCGGCGTTTTCGCCCTTTTTGGTTTCCAGTTCGGCAATGGCCGAGTTCACGGAAGATTCCAGCTCTGACTGGAGGGTATGCGCCTCATTGATTTCAGAATATGCCATATCCAGCCGTTGGCTTTTCTGCACGTTTGAATAGGCAAGGAACCCAATGGCGACAAGCATGACAAACCCAATTACTCCTGCGATGGCATAGCGGTTTCTGTTCGATGACGTGGTCACCGGTTGGTCTGGTTGATGGTTCATGATTTAATTGATTTTGATGCTAAGTTTTCCTTAGCGGTGTTAGAAAATATGTAAGGCTTTTTCTATCGGTAGAACGGAAGTTTTTGAGCCAGTCAGCATTTACTGACCAACTACTTGTGGTTGTGATAAGGAAGTAAAAATATCGGATTATACTGCTATAATGTGCTGTTGCCCGCAATTGTTCTTTTTGATTGATTTTTTGAGGAAAAAATTGTTACCCGAATTTGTTTTATGCATACAAAATGCAGATAATCAATGATTTAACCTGTTTTTGAATTAACACGTTATGATACATAGGATAGGGTAGTGGCATGCCACAAGTAAAGCTGAACAAAGGACGTCAAATGTTTTTTTGCAAAAAAATATATTGCACAGCAAATTGCTTTTAGTACTATCAAAAAACATATTTTCTAATATTTTTTTAAGCTATCCGCTGAACATTCCCATTAATTAAACCTTTTACCTTAAGATAAGGGTTTTCGCTGATAAATCTTATCGCAATAAACCTAAAACCTTCAACAAATACTGCACTTTGAACCCACTTCCTTATCAAGGAAACACCATCATCCGAGTTTAAAGGTTTTATAAATAGTTTTTGTGTTTAGTCAGATATGGTTTCTTCTTTTCCCCACGTTCAATAAAATGTAGCGTGGGGGAAAGAAGGGCTTTTATCAGACTTCTTTCCGTATAAACCAAATCCTTTATAAGCATAAAAATACCCAATTCAATCATTATCCGATTTAATGCCAACGCTAGAAGCGCCAAGCAGGCACTGCCTTTTGGAGCAATTATCAGTTGGTAATTTAATCACTAAACAATTCAACCATGAGTACCATGAAGCATTTGCTTGGAGCATTTTTGCTCCTGTCCCTGCCTTTTATTTTCACCCAGTGCAAAGACGACGATTCCAATTCGCCAAATGGCTCCGTCCGCTTTGAAATCACAGACGGCCCCATTGACGATACCAATGTGAAGGGCGCATTCGTGACCGTGACCGCCATCAAGTTGGATGGTGAGGAAATCAGTGGCTTCACCAAGCAGACCATTGACCTGATGGCCTACCAAAACGGCAACACTAAACTCCTCGCCACTGCTGACGTGGATGCAGAAAGCTACGACGAAGTGACCCTCGTGCTTGACTTCGCCGCTGACGCCGATGGGAACTCCCCCGGTGCCTACGTGATGACGGAGGACAACGTAAAACACAGCTTGCAGGCCACCAGCAGCACGACCAGCGAAATCGAACTGAACGCCGCCGACTTTGAGGTAGAGGAGGGCGCCACCACTACTATCGTCCTCGACTTTGACCTGCGCAAGGCCATCCGCCACGAGGATGCCCCCCAAGCTAGCGATGAGTACGATTTTGTGACCAACGCCGAACTGGAAAATGCCGTTCGTGTCGTCGCCAAATCCGAATCAGGTAAGGTATCGGGGCAGGTAAATGACAACCTGAACATGGCGGGCGACAAAATCATCGTCTATGCCTATGCCAAGGGTACGTTCAACAAGGAAACCGAGTTGGAGGGCCAAGGCACCAGCGAAATCCAGTTCAGCCAAGCCGTTGCCAGTGCCACTACCGATTCGCAGGGCAACTACACATTGGCCTTTTTGCAAGATGGCGATTATGAAATCCACGTTTTCGGCTACGAAGACACCGACAACGATGGCGAGCTTGAAATCAAGGGCGAACTGCAATTGAACTTGCTCGGAAACCTCGGCCTCGACCTGAATAACCTGAGCGTGGACGCCGGAGCGAACGTGTCGCTTTCGATGAACGTCATCGGCATCCTGCCCTAACGGATAGCCTTTTTTGACGAAAAAAAATGATTCTCAGAACCCCAGTAGGGCGGCCAGATGTGGTCGCCCTTTTTTTATTGCAGCATTTCCAGCACGCCGGGCAGGATGGTCTTCACCCAAAGTGTGTACTGCTTGCCGGAAGGGTGCAGCTTGTCGGAGGCTACGAGGTCGGGGTCGTCGAAGCCCAGCCGTGAAATGGCCGTGATGTCGAAATAACGGACGCCGTTTTGCTCGGAAATGGCTCTGTTCGCTGCGTTGTATGCATCAATGCCAGCGCTGATGTCGGGCTTGCCCTGGCCGAACGGTGTGTAAGCATAGTCGGGAATGGAGACCACAAAAACCCGGTCCTTCCTGCCGCCTGCAAAACCGATGGCCTGGTTAAGCAAAGCCTCGAATTCCGGTTTGTAGCTCTCCACGGAGCGGCCCCGGTACTGGTTGTTCACGCCGATGAGCAGCGAAACAAAGCTGTAGGTACTGTCTGAAATTTCAGCGGCTTCGATGCCATCGGCCAGTTCGTCGGTCGTCCAGCCCGTGGTGGCGATGATGCGGACGTGACCCACTTCCAGGCCATGCGCCCGCAGGCTGTCGGCCAGTTGGTTCGGGTAGCGTTCCTCCGTTTTCACCGACTGTCCGATGGTGTAGGAATCGCCGAGCGCCAGGTAGGTCAGTTTAGCTGGTGGGGTAGGGTGGGGAGGAGTGTCTTTTTTGCAGCCAAAATTGAGTGCCAGCGCCGCCAGCAGCATGGAAAAATGGAGAAGGTTCATTCTACTTTTTTGTAGGATTTACGGTAAAAAAAGGTGCTTTGGTTTTGCGACAGCCACAAAAAAAATGCACCAGGCAGCCGCGCCGCCTGGTGCAAAAATCCCATTGAAACGGGGAATTATTTCACATAAACCAGTTTTTGCGTGGAAACAGGCACTTGGTCGGCGAGGACTTTGAGCATGTAACTGCCGCCTGCAAGGCTGCTGAGGTCAATTGGCTTGGCGATGGAAAGCACCTGCTGGGCAGGAAGCACCGTTGCCACCCACTGGCCAGTCATGCTGTAAAGTTCGACGGAGACTTCGCTTTCCTGCGCCATTTCAATGTTCAAAATGGCCGTTCCATTCGAAGTCGGATTGGGAAAAATGTCCACGTTGGCTGGGTTGCCAATGACGTTGACCACGCCGGAGGCAAAGTTCACGACCACGGTTCCCGAGGTGAAGGTGCAGCCGTTCGTGTCCGTGATTTCTACGGTGTAATTGCCCGCTGGCACGTCCACCAGGTCTTCTTCCGTGGAAATAAGGTTGCCGTTTGCATCGTACCAAGCAAAAGTGTAAGGCCCAACTCCCCCAGTCACCGTGATGTCAATGGAGCCAAGGTCGTCGCCGCAGGCGTCGGTCACGTTGAAGTACAGGATGCTTACCCCAGTAGGTTCTTCCAATTCGACGGAAGCCATGGACACGCAGCCCGCATTGTCGGTCACGATGACATCATACACCCCCGCTGCCAAACCAGTGATGGTCGGAGTTGTCTCGGATGTTTTTACCCAAAAATAAGTGTAAATGCCCGTGCCGCCGCTAACGGTGACAGTGGCCGAGCCATCTGCCATGCCTGCGCAGGTAGGGGCTGTGCCGTTCACTTGGGCGTCGAGGCCGCCCGTTACGTTCACATTAAAAACACAAGTGCTCACCTCGCCCGTGTTGGCAATCACGGCAAGCTTTACTTCCGTGTTTCCCATCGGGAAAACAGACCCGCTAGCCAGTCCGCTCAGCACGATGGTAGACGCCACGGAGACGTTCGAACAATTGTCGGTGAGGGTAGGGGACGGGTAGTTTACCAAGCCACTGCAATCTGCAACCGTCATGTCATCGGGGCAGGTGCTCACTGGGGGCAGGTTGTCGAGGACGGTGATTGTGGCCGCCCCAGTGGCGGTGTTGCCGTTGGCGTCCGTTACTGTGACCGTTACCGTGTGCTGGCCAAGGTCGTCGCAGTCGAAGCTGTTAGGGGTCACGGTGATGGTGATATTGCCACAGGCATCGGTGCTGCCGTTGTCGAGCATATTGCCCGGGATGTCCACGTTGCCATTGGCATCCAGATAAACGTCAAGGTTGCTAAGCAAATGGACGACCGGGGGCGTCACGTCAATGCTCAGCACGACGGTACTGGCCGTTGCGGTGCAACCAATGCCGTCCGAAACCGTGACCGTGTAGCTGCCAGCCGCTAAGCCACTTACGCTGGCACCCGTCATGCCGTTGCTCCAAGTATATTGAAGATTACCAGAGCCGCCCACAGTAACGGCAGTGGCTGTTCCGTTGCTGCCACCGCAATCGGCGCTGGTCGTTGTCGCTGTTACTGTCAGCAGGCAGCCGCCGAAGCCGGGGACTTCCACGTCGCCATCGTCCGTGCAGCCGTTGGCATCCGTGATGGTGAAGCTGTAGGTGCCTTCGGCCAAACCTGTGATGTGCGCCGTGGTCATGCCGTTGCTCCAGAGGTAGGTGTAGGGAGCCGTTCCGCCGGTGGCGGTCGCCGTAGCCGTGCCGTTTGAGCCATTTGGCATGCTGACGCCCGTGGCCGTGGCCGAGGCCGTGAGTTCATCCGGTTGCCCGATTTCCACCACAATATTGGCCGCACAGCCAGCGTCATCGGTCACGGTGGCGGTGTACATGCCAGCCGAAAGGCCGTTGATGCTGGCGCCTGTCATGCCGTTGCTCCAAGTGTAGGTATAAGGTCCTGTCCCGGCAGAGACCGTGAGGCTGATTGCGCCGTTGGCTTCGCCAAAACAGGAAACATCCACCATGCTGTTCACCGAAACGTCAAGTGTCGGATTACCGATAACCACGACTGTGCTGCCAGCGGTGCAGCCATTGGATGAAGTGATGGTCAGCTCGTAAGTTCCAGCTGCGTTCACGGTGGCCATCAAGGTATTTGCACCAGCAACGATATGGCCGTCCACGGTCGTCCAGAGGTAGAGGTAGCCTGGACCATGCGAGCTGGCCGAGGCGTTAAGCACCACGGTGGAATTTTGGCAGCCCAGTACATCCGGCACATTGATGGAAACTTGTGGGAGGTCGAGGTCGAGCGTCACGATGGCTGCTGCTTCGCTTTCGCAACCATTGACGGAATTGGAAACATGGAGGATGTATGTGCCCGGCTCATCCACGACGCAATTATCGAGCGTGTTTGAACCGGATACGATATGTCCGTCCACAGTCGTCCATAGGTAAATGAAATTGTTGCCAGCGGAAGAGCCCTCGCCGCTCAAGGTCAAGTTGGCGTTGAGACAGTTCAGTTCGAGGTCAATCCCCGCTTCGATGCTGGCGATGGGCAAATCCAAGTCAACGGTGACATCCACTCCGTCGGTGGCGGTGCAGCCGTTTGCGCCGTTGGTGACCTGCAGCAGGTAACTTCCCTCAGCGTCCACGGTAGCCAGCATGGTGTTTGCGCCAGCGACGATGTGTCCGTCCACGGTCGTCCAGAGGTAGGAAATGCCATTGCCAGTGGACGAGCCGACGCTGCTCAGGGTGATTTCCGGGGTGAGGCAATCAATTTGGAGGTCAATGTTTGCGCCAGCTTCCACATTTGCCGTAGGCAGGGTGACATCCAGTGTCACGTTGGCGCCTGCATCGGCGGTGCAGCCGTTCAGAATGTCAGTAATAGTTAGTAGATAGGTTCCGGGCTCGTCCACGATGCAGTTGTCGAGGGAGTTTGCACCGGAAACGATGTGGCCGTTGGTCGTCGTCCAAAGGTAGCCGATGTTGGAACCCGTGGCAGAGCCTTCGCCGCTCAGCACCACCTCTGGGCTGATGCAGTCAAGCTGGAGGTCAAGGCCCGCTTCGATAGTTGCCAATGGGATGTCCACATCGGCAGTCACGACCACGCCTTCGCTGTCGCTGCAGCCGTTGAGGGCATTGGTGACGGCAAGAGTGTAGCTGCCAGCGGCATCCACGACGCAGTTGTTGAGGGAATTTGCGCCTGAGACGATATGACCGTTGGCCGTCGTCCAGAGGTAGGAGATACCGTTGCCAGTAGCTGTTCCGGTTCCGTCGAAAGTGACGTTCGGGGTCAAACAGTCAATTTGGAGGTCGGCGCCGCCCGTGGTCACGATATTGACGGCAGGGAGCGTCACATTGGCGTCCACGTCCACGCTTTCGCTGTCGGTGCAACTGTTGAGCAGGTTGGTAACGGTGAGGGTGTATGTTCCTTCATCGTCCACCGTGCAGTTGTTGAGGGTGTTCGCACCAGAAACGATGTGGCCATCCACAGTGGTCCAGAGGTAGGCGATATTGCTACCCGTGGCGCTACCTGCGGCGTTCAGCACGACCTCTGGCTGGAGGCAAGTGATGTCAACGCTGGCGTTCACGTTCACCGCTGGCAAGGTCAGGTCGGCAGTGATTTCAACGGTCTGCACGTCAATGCAAAGGTTCTGGTCGGTCACGGTGCAGATGTAGATGCCGGGGTTCAGGTTGCTGATGGTCGGGGTTGTTGCCCCGTTTGACCAGAGGTAAATCCCGGCCCCAGTGCCGCCCGACGACTCCACCGTGACGGAGCCTTTAGGGTGGCCGCAGTCAACGTTGACTTGGGCTATCACATCCAAATTCAACGCCAGTGGCTCCTCAACGGTAACGGAAAGTTGGGCGGTTGCGCCCAGCAAATCGGTGACGGTGCAGGTGTAAACACCCGCCTGCAAGCCCAGCAAAACCGGGCCGACCATGCCGTTCGACCAGGTGTAGATGTAGGGCGGAAGCCCGCCCGATGCGGTCACCGTGACGGCGCCATCGCCCAAGCCGAAGCAGGAAACATCCAGCAGGGAAAGGACTTGCAGGCTCAGCACGTTGTCAGCACTAAGCTCGGTAGGATTCGCAACGGGTTCTGCGTTGCTTGCGAAAATACTGGTAGTGGTCAGGAGTAAAAAACATGAAAAGAAAAGTGAAGTAATCAGTTTTTTCATGAGTTAGGATTATTTATGTGGTTTTAAAAATGCACGATAAAGGGAGGCAACTGAAGACAGTTTTTTGCCGCAGGTAAAAGGTGAGTTTATGTGAAAAAGTCAGAATTGTGAAGGAGAGAAATAGGTGGTAACGTGGAAGATGCTACAATTTTAGATAGGAATTGCCCCTAAGATTGTTCAATGGCTTATATGAAAAATTGGTGGTTGTAGCCGTGTTTTCCTTTTAAGAAAGCGAAAATGTCTATTTATTAAACATAAATGGCATTATGGGTAAAAAATGATGCGCCCAAAAACCTACGTCAAAAACATGGAAATTGACAAGTCAGCGTAATTTGCGGCGCCTTGTTCCCAACAATTTTGAAAGCAAAAGAAACTTCGATAAACATGGAAATGCAACCAGACACCCAATACCAACTTGGCATGATGGGCCTCGGCACCATGGGCCGCAACCTCCTGCTCAACATGGCCGACCACGGCTTCGCCGTGGCAGGCTTCGACAAAAACATGCAGCAAGTGCAATTGCTGGAAAAAGAAGGCGAAGGCAAGCCCGTCAAGGGCTTTGGCGAGCTGGCCGAAATGGTTGGCAGCCTACAAAAGCCCCGTGCCGTCATGTTGCTTGTGCCCGCTGGCCCCGCCGTGGACGCCGCCATCACCGAGCTGTTGCCCCTGCTCGACCACGGCGACCTCATCATTGATGGCGGTAATTCCAAGTTCACCGACACCGACCGCCGTGCGGCGGAGCTGGCGCAAAAAGGGCTGCATTTCTTCGGCATGGGCATCTCCGGCGGCGAGGAAGGAGCAAGGCGTGGCCCCAGCATGATGCCCGGTGGCGACCCCGAAGCCTACCGCACCGTGCAGCCCATTTTTGAGAGAATAGCCGCCCAGGTCGGCGGCGAACCCTGTGTGGCACATATCGGCACTGGTGCTTCCGGCCACTTCGTGAAAATGGTGCACAACGGCATCGAATACGCCATCATGCAACTGCTGGCTGAATCCTACGACCTGATGAAAAACGGCCTGCAACTGCCCAACGACGCCATCCACGCCGTTTTCAAAAAATGGAATGGTGGCCGCTTGCAGTCATTCCTCCTTGAAATCACTGCTGATATTTTTGCCTACAAAAAGCCGGGGGCCGACCATTTGCTCCTCAACGACATCAAGGACGAGGCAAAATCCAAGGGCACAGGCAAGTGGACCTCGCAGTTTGCGATGGACCTGCAACTGCCCATCACTGCCATTGACACCGCAGTTTCCATGCGGGATTTGTCCAAATACAAAGCGCTGCGCACACAGCTCGCCGACCTTTTTCCGAAGGAAAAAACAAAACTGACGGATGACACCGAAGCTTACCTCGAACAACTGGAAGCGGCTTTCTTTTTCTCGATGGCCGTCACCTACGCACAGGGGATGCACCTGCTGCGGCGGGCCTCCGAGGAGTATGGCTACGGCCTGAACCTTGCCAATATTGCCAAAATCTGGCGGGGCGGCTGCATCATCCGCTCGGCGTTTTTGGAGACCATTTTTACCGCATTTCAGAACAATGAAAAACTCGAACACCTGCTGCTCGACGAGGGTGTCCGTGAGATGGTGGGTGACAGCCTGGCTTCTGCGAGGTCGGTGACCACGGGGGCCATGTCGGCGGGGATTTCCGTCCCTGTTTTTGCGGCCACGCTGACCTATTTCGATGCGTTGCGTTCGGATCGGATGCCCACCAACCTCATTCAGGCGCAGCGCGATTTCTTCGGGGCGCACACCTACGAACTCATCGGCCAGGACGGGGTGTTCCACACCGATTGGTCGGGTAAAAAATCAGGCTAAGCAATGGGAAACTACTGCACCCACACCGTCTTGATGTTCACGAACTCGCGGATGCCGAAGTAAGAAAGCTCCCGTCCGTAGCCGCTGTTTTTGATGCCGCCGAAGGGCAGCCGGGGGTCGGATTTCACAAAACTGTTCACGAAGCAACTACCCGCCTGCAATTTTTCACAGGCAATCCAAAATCCCCTTTCCTCATTTTTGGTAAAAACGGCTGCCCCCAGCCCGAAACTGGTATCGTTGGCGATGCGGATGGCGTCGTCCTCGTCCTCGGCTTGGATAATGGCGGCCACCGGGCCGAACAGCTCCTCGTCGTAGGCGGGCATGCCGGGCTTCACTTCCGTCAGTATGGTTGGTGGGTAGAAAGCGCCCTGCAACTTGGGCAACTTGCCACCGAGCACGCATTTTGCGCCTGCGGCAATGCTTTTTTGGACCTGTTCGTGCAGTTCGTCCCGCAGGTCCTTGCGGGCCATCGGGCCCATTGCGGTGGCTTCCTCCATCGGGTCGCCCGGCTCCACGGCGGCCATTTTTTCCTTGAAAAGTTGGAGAAAATCCTTGTAAACAGCCTTTTCCACGATGAAACGCTTGGCGCTGATACAGCTCTGCCCGCCGTTGATGAGGCGGCTGGTTTTGCATGCCTCGGCGGCCAGTTCGAGGTCGGCATCGGCCAGTACGAGGTAGGGGTCGCTGCCGCCGAGTTCGAGCACGGTTTTCTTGAGCAACTGGCCGGCAGTCTTAGCTACGCTGCGGCCAGCCGGCTCGCTGCCCGTGAGCGTCACCGCCTTCACCAGCGGGTGCTTGATGACGCTGGCCACGTCCTTGGAAGGGATGTGCAGATTGGTGAAAAGCCCTTTTGGGAAGCCCACGCTTTCAAAAAGTTCTTCGATGGCGGCGGCGCAGCCGGGCACGTTCGAGGCGTGTTTGAGCAGGCAGCCGTTGCCAGCCATGAGCGCCGGGGCGGCAAAGCGGAACACCTGCCAGAACGGGAAGTTCCACGGCATGACGGCCAGCACCAAACCAAGCGGTTGGTAACTGATAACGCTTTTTTTGGCGTCCGTCACCACGGCCTCCTCGGCGAGGAACTGGGCGGCGTTCTGGGCATAGTACTCGCAAGCCCAAGCGCATTTTTCCACTTCGGATTTGGCTTCTCGGATGGGTTTGCCCATCTCCTCCACCATCAGCAGGGCATACTCGTTTTGGCGCTGGCGCAATGCCTGCGCAGCAGCCATCATCAGGTTTTGGCGGAAGCCAAAATTGGTGTCGTGCCAGGTGGTCTGTGCCGCTTGTGCCGCCTCGATTTTGGCCAAAACCTGTTTTTTGCGGAGCAAATCATAAGTCTTCACGGGCTTGCCCGTGGCGGGGTTGATGGATTGGATGGTGTTGGTTGGCATTGGTTATTTATCGTTGTTGTCGCGCTGCGCTGTCACCTCGCTGAGGTCGAAGGGCAGGTTGATGCCGCTGTTGTCCAGGGCCGTTTTTACGCGGTCGAAAAGCAGTTTTTTCACGGTGGCCGGGGGTGTTTTGGTGGTCAGCAAGCCCAACCAGTAACGTGCCACGAGGCTGATGCAGGTTGGCGACATATCGCCGTAAATCACCTCGGGCATTTTCCCTGCGTCGTGCAGGATTTCTTCCGAGGAGTCGAGCACCTGCTGGATGATGGACGCAGCTTTGCCAATATCGGCGCTGTAATTCAGCCGAATTTCAAATTCAGACCGCAGGAACTCGTCCAGCGTGCGGTTCACGACGGGACTTTTGACGACGATGCTGTTCGGGATGAAAATGTCCTTGCCATCGGAGCTTTTTATTTGCGTGTCGCGCAGGTTCAGGGAGGTCACCTTGCCCGTGAACCCGCTCAGTTCCACCGTGTCGCCGATGCGAAACGGGCGGCTGAACGCCAGCACGATGCCCGCCAGGAAATTTTCCCCAATATCCTTGAAGGCGAAGCCGATTACGAAGGCGCTCACCCCCGCCGTGGACAGCAGCCCGACGGCCACACCGCTCAAACCAACTATCCGCAATGCCAGTAGCAGTGCCAGGATGATGATGAACATGCCCAGGATATTGGCGATGAAACGCGCCAGCAGTGGGTCGTCCATGCGGGTATTGAGGCGGTTGTGTGAAAAATTGCGAATGAAACGCGCCACGGCTATGAGCAGGAGCAACACAACCATTGCCAGTGCCAACTTCGGCAGCAAGTCTATGAAGCTGTGGTAGTAACTTCGGATGTTGATGATGATATCGTTCAGCAAAACGGGTCAATTTTTATAAAGAAAGGTTTACAAAATGTTGATTGTAAGGTTTTTATGAAAAACCTAAATGAGGATAAGACGCTCAAAACCACCCAATGTTCAATCCTAGTTGTTCATCCGGTAGTGAATCCTGGGGATGAGGATGCCGATGGCGGCGCCAGTGATGTAGCCCGCCAAAACGTCGGTCGGGAAGTGCTTGCCAGCCGTCATGCGGAAAATGCCCGTGGCAAGGGGCACGGCGGCTGCGGCGGTCCACACGACGGGGCGCCACTTGCTGCCGGGGTGGTAGTCGCTGTACATCTGTGCGGAGAGGAAGCACATGGTGGCCGTTTGCGAGGTATGCCCCGACCAGAACGACTGACGGGCGCTTTTGGTCAATTTTTCCTCCAGCGAAAGCTCCGATTGGTAAACGTAGGGCCGGGTGCGCCGGACAGTGGTCTTGACGAGGGCGGTGAGGCCAGCGTTTATCAGCAGGGCCTGGCCGTACATGACGCTGATTTTGTCGGCGTCTTTCCGCATGGACTTGTCGGCCAGCGTGAGTGCAATGGGGAAGAGCTGGGAAGAGTACAGCAGCACATCACTGGTCTTGTGCGAGCGGACGGAGCGTTGCGTGGTGACCCAGCGCTCGAAGCTGCTCAGTCCATCGGCCCGTACCTCGGCCACGTGCTCGGCGGTGAGGGGGTTCAGGGTGCTTTTGAAATAGAAGCCGCCACCCGACAGCGTAAGTCCGATGCCGTAAAGCCCGATTTCCCGGCCCGTTTTGAGCTGGTAGGGCGATTGGGCAAAGGAAGCCACCAGTGAAATCACGAGCAACCACAGGGACAAAATGAATTTTGAGCACTTCCGCCGAAACATCGGCGAAGCTTCAAACCTCGCCGACGTTGTGCTGGGGCGGTTGACTAACTTGTAGTTATTCATGTTGCTAATTTTTTAAAAAGGTTAAAAGAAAAAACCCAGCCGGACGGTGTAGCTGTCACGCTCGCCGGCCTCGGTCAGGGTGTAAAAAGCAGTTACCAATGCCAACTTGTAAGGCGTAAACCAAAAGCCAGGGGAAAACCCCGTGTGCATTTTTTCAGCATCGTTGCCAGCGGCCCAGACCCTGCCGTAGTCGAAGCCAGCCACCACACCAAATTCGAATGGCATGACCTTGTTCGGCAGGTAAAACAGCTTCATGCGCAGGTCGGTATTGTGGTAAAACATTGCCCGGCCAGCAAAGCGGTTGTTCCGAAAGCCCCGAAGGTAACTGTTGCCTCCGAGGTTGTTGCTGTGGTAAAACAGGAAATTGTCGTTGGAAAGCGCTGCGCCGCCTACCCGCGTCGCAATGGTGAAGGTAGCTGGCGAACCCACGGAAATGTAGGTCGCAAAGCTCCCCTCCAACTGCGTGTAGCCTTCGTGGCCGCTGAGGTTTCGGTAGTAGGTGGTGCCGAAATTCAGCTTCAGGCCACTGTGCGGCGTGGGGTCCCCCTCCACCAACTGATAGCTGTGCTGAACGGTGAAGCCCAGAAAATTCTTTGTATCGAGTTCATCTGGCTTGAAAATATCGGTGTCGGTGATGCGGCCCGGTCGGTTCTCCACCTCTACCCGTTCGAAGAATGGGCCGAAGCGGGTGAAGTTCCGCCCGTTGTACCAAGTTTTTTTGAGCAATGGGCTGATGGACAGTTTTTCCAGCCGCACCCAGTTGAATGCATCCCGTCGCTTGTCGTCCTTCGTGCCGTTGCCGAGGCCAAAGAAATTGAAAATGATGGGTCGGTCGAACCGGAAATCGGGATTGAAATCGAACTTTCCGAAGGCCTCCGTGATGTCCAGGTTGTAGCGCAGGTTCACGGCGTTGGTATTCGCCGAATGGCGCATGAAAATATGGTGCTTAGTGCCGTAAGGGCGCTTCCTGAAGCGATACTTCGTCAGCCGAACGCCGCCGCCGAGCAGCAGACCGTCGTCCTGCGTGATGCCGAAAGTGGCCAGCGGGAAAAAGCGGTTGTACCTGAATTCGTAGCGGTCGTACTCGTTGACCTTCAGGTCGTTGGAACGAAGATCGCGCACTGGCCCTTCGACTTCCATGCCTTCCGGCACGTCGTACACGGTGGTTTTGTTGAACAGGCCGCCTGGCTTCTCCTCCGTTTGGTCGCTGCCGCTGCCGCCGATTATGCGCACCCGGATGTGCCGCCGACCATCCCCGATAAACTTGAAAATATCGCCGCCGCCAAGGCCGTACAGCCGCACTTCATGCGTTTCTTTTTTCTTGAAAACGCGGTGGTAGAAACGCTCGCTCTTCGCGCCGTTTTTGTCCTGGTCGTAAACATTTACCTCCACATCGCCATTTTCCCGGCGCTCCACCTCGAAGAAATCCCGCTTCTCCGTGCCCACCACGTCCACGTATCGGGCGTAGAAGCAGTAGAGCCTTTCGGCGTGGCGGGGGATGTTGTCGCGGCGCTCCTTCAACACCTTGATGATGTGCGGCGCATTGAGCTGATAAACTTCCGGTGGCCAAGCCTTGAACGCATTTTCGATGACGGAATCCGTCAGGCTGGCCTTCATTTCATTGGCGACGGTCAACCAATCCTCACGGTCGAGCTCCGAGAGAAAACTGCGGTCGAAGCGGGAGCCGGGGTAAGCCTCGCCGGGGATGTCGCTGATGCGGCCGCTCAGGCCACGCTGCTGCATCTCCAGCCAGCGGCGGCTGAGGATGAAGGGCACGACGCCCCGCAGGTCGAAGAAAACCTGGTCGCGGTCACGCGGGATGGGTCGGTACAGCGTCAGCGAGTCGCCTTGGGGGAAGGAGGCCCAGCGCCACTGGTCGTCGTGGCGGTCGTAGTCGTGTACGAACTGGTCGAAGAGCCGCGACCGGAGTGCCCATTTTTCGTCCACTTGGTGCTTGTGGCTCTTGTGTATTTTTTCCAAAACATCCACGTAGCTGATGATGTCGTGGCTGTGGCCAAAGCTGGGCAGGCTGCCCCAATCGTTGTTGGGCCGTTCCTCGAAGAGGTAAAGTTCGCCAGCAAACGCCTCGTTGTAGGCACCGAGCCGCTCCTGTTTCGGCAGGTAGTACAGCCGTGGGTTGGTGTGGTAGATGCCGACGGCCTCGGCCAGCGTGGGCACGGCGAAAGCGCCGTAGGGGTGCGAGCCGCTTTTCAGGTCTTGGATGAGATCTTTCACTACCGTCTGCCGGAACTCGGCGGGGAGGCCGCCGCTCACGTCTTTTTCCACGGAGCGCAGCACGTATTCTTGGCCTTTTTCGTCCTCCAGCCGGAGGCTTTTCGAGGACATGCCGCCGCCGTAGCCCGTCAGCTTGAGGTGCTTGAAGTCGGTGCCGAGGTTGAAAACGGGCACTTTCACGGGCGTGGCCCATGCCTCCCGGTAGCGGTCGCCAAAGCTCAGTTTTTTCAAAGTGCCAGCGTCGTAAGCGTTTGATGCTGAAACGGTTATGCTGTCGGGCAGGGGGTCGGCTGTTTTGCCTTCGGCAATTTTTGAGGGCGGGATTATGCCACCGAACAGCTTTTTGCGGAAGACGACCACCAACTCGTTTTTGGGTTTTTGCTTCGCAAAAAATTCCACCCAAACCTCCTTGTTTTCATAAAAATAAAGCTTGGCGAAGCCCTGCCGTGACTGCACGAAACGGGCATCCTTGCCGCCACGGGCATAGGTCGTTCCCGTGGCCGAGCCGCTGACGAGGTACTGTTTTTTTGGTTCGCTGAAAAGCTGGAGGCTCTGGTCGTGTGCCCCGACGAAGATGACGCTCTCGTTGCGGGGCTGTGCGGCCACGATGGCGTCCATTTCCTTTTCCAGGCGGACGAGCCGATAGCTGGGCAGGTCTTGCGGATGGCCGCCCACCTTGCGGGAGAGGACGATGAGCGAACCGATGACGGGCAGTGGCAGCCAAGCGCTTTTTTTCCAGAGGGTGAGCGGGAAGAGGTGGTGCCGCCATGAGTAACTGCCGCCGTGCGGGCCGTTGCTGCGCAAGGGGTGGTGCATGAACAGCACGATGCGGTCATCTTCCTGCTTTTTAAGTTCTTCCCGAAGCTCCTCCAAGAAGGAGAAACGGGCGTCGGAGCCGCATTTTTCCTGCGGTGCGTCGCCCTGCACCCACCATTGGCTATCGGCGAAGAGCAGGCGGGCGCCGTCGGTGATTTTCAACTTTTCGGGTTGGCCGCAGCAGTTGCCGGGGAGGAATGCTTTTTTCTCGCCCAAGGCTTTTTCCACGTACTTCTGCTGCCATTCGATGGCGTCGCAGCCGCCCTGCCAATCGGCATCGCCGGGGAGGAAGACGGTTTGGCCGGGGAAATCATGCACGGCGGCCAGCGCACGGTCGAGGCTGGCGGTGGCCTGTGCTTTTTGTTTTTCGGAACTGCGCTTGTGGGCGGGCACATTGTCGCCGAGGAAGACGACGGTGCTTTGCCTGCTGGCTTGTTGCAGCGTTTGCGCCAGCAAAGGAAAAATCGTGTTGGAGTCCACCTGTGTGCCACCGCTGCCACCGACCACGAACACGGTGTGGCGGAGCTGGGCGCTGTCGGGCAGGGCGTGTTTTTCCCAGCCCGCTTCGGCTTCGTCGTAGAAGGCTTGGCGGGCGGTGTTGCAGCCGAACAGCGCTGCCAACATGCATAGGACCGACAGATGCAGGATTCTAGTCACGTATTTTTTAATGCTATTGACTGAAAAAATGGTTCAGTTCAACGTCGGCGAGGCTCAAAACCTTGCCGAGGTTTATATCGAGGCTCAAAAATCGGATATATGTTCAATAAAAAAAGGTGGGCAGTAATGATACCGCCCACCTTTGAAGTATGGTAATTGAAAGAAAGATTACATCTTGTTGTCGTCGCCCATGTCCTTGATGGTCTCCCGGACGTTGGCTTTGAACTGCTCCCAATCGGCGTCTGTCTTGTCGCCGAATTCTTCTAGGTTTTGAGCCAATTTCTGGCGCTTGGCTTCCATTTTGTCAATGTCTTCCTGCATTTTAACCTTGGCGTCGTCCTTGGCGTCTTTCATATCAGCCTTCATTTTTTCGATGCGGCGGTCAAGGTCGGCGGTTGCGTCATTGATTTCCCGCTTGAGGTCTTCCCTTTCGTCGGCTGCGGCGTCGCCTACAGCGTCGGCGGCTTCGTTTACTTCCTGCTTGGCATTTTCGCTGCTAGCGTCGTTGCCACAAGAAGTCAAGGAAAATATGCCGAGGAATGAGGCTGCAAATAAGATGATTGTGAGCTTTTTCATTGTTGGTCGTTTTAAAAATTTAGTTAACGATTGGTTGTGTTGTGAGGCTAAAAAGGACGAGGCTGGGGTATGTTCAAAAAGAGGCAACTTTTTTATGGAAATAACAATCTGCTACGGCATTCGCTGCAATAAACATAGGTGGCACATATCCGTTTAGGGGAAATGCGGGTGGAAATCGAAATTTGCCCGCCACACCCAAAACGGTTTTCATAGGCTACGGCGTGAACCATCAGACTGAATGACTAAGCAGAAAATCAAGGATACCCTCGTTTCAAGTGCCTCCATCCTGGTGATAATCCTAGTGGCGCTGGTTGCTTTTTTGCTCCAAAACCGCACGGAGTACTGGGTCTCCCACTCCGACAATGTCAAGATTCACGTGATGGAAATTTACACCTTGGTGCAAGGCGCCGAGTCCGACCTGCGAGGCTACCTGATTACCGACGACACGTCCTACATGGAGCCGCTGGGCAGCGTACGGGCACAGTTGAGGGTGCGCACTCGTTCACTGGCGGGAATGATCAGCGACAACCTCGAACAGGTGCAAACCATGTCCCGCTATGGGGCCTATGCCGAGGCGAGGATGAACGTCCTGGAAAAAATTTATAGCCTGTACCGTGTTGGGAAAAAAGAAAAGGCCCTTGAAATTGTCAATTCGGATGTCGGCGAAAATATGATGAAGGAAGTGGAGGGACTAAAGGACAGAATGATTGCCGAGGAAAATCGGCTGCTTTACGAACGGCAGTATGCCAATATTATCCTGCAACGCATTTCGCTTATCCTGCTCACGTTGGCTACCATCTTTGCTGGCTACAGCCTGCACCGGCTCTACAAACGGGTCAGCCCGCTCATCAACGAGCTGAATGTTTCGAATACCAATTTGCGCAGCACAATTGATGAAAAAAACAAGGAAATAGAACGGAGGAAGGAAGCTGAGGAGCACAATGCGGAACTGATAAAAATGCTCACCGCCAAAAACGAGGAATTGAACCATTTCGCCTACATCGCCTCGCACGACCTTCAGGAGCCGCTGCGCACGGTGAATAATTTCATCGAGGTGTTCAAGGAGGACTATGGCAGCAAGCTGGACAAGGACGCCGACCAGTATTTCGACTTCATCACCGGGGCGACCAGCCGCATGAAGGCCCTCATCGAAGGGTTGCTGAGCTATTCCCGGCTCGGAAAGTCGAGAGGTGCCGAGAAGGTGGACCTGAACGAGCTGATGCACGGCGTGAAAGAAAACCTGCACGCCGCCATCGTAGCCAAAAAAGCCAGCGTGGAGTGGGAACCGCTGCCCACGTTGGCCTGCATGAAGACGGAAACCACGCAGTTGTTCCAAAATCTTGTAAACAATGCCCTCAAGTACTCGCTACCTGCCGTGGCCCCGCTGGTGCGTATCGGCGTGGAGGAAAAAGCGCAGGAATGGGAGTTCTGCGTGTCGGACAATGGCATTGGCATACCGAAGGAACAACAGGGGCGTATTTTCAACATGTTCTCCCGCCTGCATGGCGACGGGGAATACCAAGGGCAGGGCATCGGCCTTGCTTTTTGCAAGAAAATAGCGGAGCTGCACGGCGGGCGCATCTGGGTAAGTTCTGTTCCCGGCCAAGGCAGTTCTTTTTATTTCACGGTATCAAAAAATATCAAGGATGAAACAGAAGCTTGACAAAGTGCTATTGGTTGATGACTCGGATGCTGATAATTTCATTCACATGCGTGTTATCAAGAAAGCAGACATTGCCAACAACGTCATCATCAAAAAAAGCGGCCCCGCTGCGCTTGAGTACCTAGGCGTAAGGGCTGAGGATGGCACCTACCCGATGCCGGACCTGGTTTTCCTGGACATCAACATGCCGGGCATGAACGGGTGGGAGTTTTTGGAGCAGTACGAAAAACTGCCTGAAGAACAAAAAGCGCAGATTATCGTGTGCATGCTCACCACGTCGGTTTCGGAAGAGGACAAGAAAAAGGCGGAGAAGGTGCCACAAATCAAGAGCTACCAGCACAAGCCGCTTTCGCAGGAAATGCTCATGGGAATCCTGCAGCAATTTTTCCCCGGACGGTTTTGAAGCTTGGTTTAACGTGAGGTTTAAGGGTTTTCCGACGTTGCCAATTCGCAAGAAAAAAAGAAAAGCCCCGCCAACTTCCGTTGGCAGGGGCTCTATTTTCACCAATACTTATTTGTTATTTTGGGCCAATGCGGTACATGGCTGAGAGGCCAAAACCTGTGTTGTTCCACTTGGTGTCATCGTCGGCACCGTCGTATTCCGGGTTAACCTTCACCATGCCAAGCTGTGTGTTCAACTGGAAGGACAGGCCACCCGCAAACTCGTAGCCGAAGAAGAGGTTCCCACCCACATCGAAGCGTTTCATGTAGAAGTTTTCGTCGTTGTCGTTGGCGTCCACGGTCCTTTGGAACTTGACCTTGAAGTCGCCCTTGTCGCCCGCAATGTCGTAAGTGGCCTTGCCGTTCAGGCCAAAAGCCACGTACGGGCCAAAGCCAAGGATGATGTGGCCGTTGCCGAGCATCGGCTTGAAGACCAGGTGGAGCGGCACCTCCAGATAGCCCGTTTTAAGGGTGGTCGTTGCATTGATGCCAGCGATGAGGTCGTCCGTGCTTTTGGCCCCTTTCACGGAGTAGAGCAGGCCCGATTGGAACAGGAACCCGGGCGCAATCTGCCCCTCGCCCAGCAGTCCGAAGTGATAGCCAACGATAAGGTCGTTGCTCAACTGGTCGCCGGAGGCGTCCTTGCCGTTGATGTTCTGGAAGTTGACCCCTCCCCGGAGGCCAAGGCCCTGTGCGTTCATTTGCGAAGCAAACAAGGTGAACAGGGCCACAGCGAGACAAAATTTCAAGTTTTTCATGAATGATTTTTTTTGATTTCGGAAAATGTTGGCGTTTGGAAATTAGTGATAATCAGATGGCTATTAGGTTTTGATGTCATTTGTTGCCGGCTTCCTTTTCTGCCTCCTGCCGCATTTTTTCATTGGCAGTGATGAGGAATTCCACCCGCCTGTTTTGGCTGCGGCCATCATCGGAGTCGTTGGAATATTCCGGTGCCGACTCGCCGTAGCCGACGACCGTGACGCGCCTGCTGGAAATGCTTCGGGTAGCCAAGTAGGTCTTCACGGCATTGGCACGCTTCACCGAAAGGTCGAAATTGTAAGATTCGCTGCCCTTCGAGTCAGTGTGCCCTTGTATTTCGATGTCTGTGTCAGGGTAGTCGGTCAGGATGGCCGAGAGTTTGTTCAGGTTCAGCTTGGCGTCATCGGTAAGGTCGTAGCGGTCGAAGCCGAAAAGGATGTTGCTGTTGAACTCAACGACGATGCCCTCCCCTACCCTTTCGACCTTGGCGCTGGGCACTTTTTTCTGCATTTCTTCGGCCTGCTTGTCCATTTTATGGCCAATGACAGCACCCGTTGCGCCGCCTACCGTTGCACCGATGATAGCGCCCAGCTTGGCGTTGCCGGACGCCTTGCCGATGACGGCACCTGCGGCGGCCCCACTGGCCGTGCCGATGGCAGCGCCTTTTTGGGTCCGGTTCCATGATTTGCAACTGGCTAAAAACAGCACTGCTGCCAGCAAATAAAAAATTGGTTTTCTCATGATAGCGACTTTTATTTGATAATTGTGATTGAGTCTGTTGTTTTCGGGCATTAATCGCAGGTGCCGAGCAGCACCCATATCAGCACGAAAACGAGGATGGTTCCAAGGCAACCACCGCCCCATTTGCTGGCTCCCCAGCCCGATAGTATGGCTCTGAAAAAGTTGTTCATCTTGCTTCTTTTTTAAATGATTAGTGATGTTGATGCTAGAGCGTAATGAGGTGCATATATGTTCAGCAAGGGTTCTTATTTTATCGAATTTGTTAACCCAGTGCGTCAATGCTGGCTTTTGAAAAAATTGCTCAACCGGAAGCGTTCCTTGTCCCATTTTTGCTGGAAAATCTGCTCGTTGCGCCCGATTTCATCGCTGATGAGCAGGCTCACGGGGCGCCATGCATCCGATTCCTTCAAGAATTCATTGAGTATGGCGACGCTGGGCAGGGAGAGTATCATGCCAGCAATGCCCCATATTTCCGCCCCCACCAACAGTGCTATCAATGCCGCCAGCGGGTTGATGCTGACGGAGGAGCCTACCACTTTTGGGGTGATGAAATTCCCTTCCAGTGTTTGCACGACGATAAAAAGTATGACCACAGCGATGGGCTGCCAAGCTTCGTCGGAGGTCGCCAACGCATATACAAATGGTATGAGGCCCCCCAGGAATGTGCCCACATAGGGTATGACGGCCAAACAAGCTGCCAAGAATCCCCAGAAAAACGGGTGCTTTATGCCGATGACGGATAGCCCGACACTGTTTAATATGCCCATGATGGCAATGACCATCAAAAGCCCTTGCAAATAGCCCTGTACTACCTTTTGGATGCGCTCAAGGAGGTCCTGTGTATGCTCGCGCTTATTGGGCTGTTTTTGCAGCAATATGAAGCGTTTAAATGCAGCGCGGTATAGCAGAAACAGGAAAATATAAATAATGGTCAGGAAAAAGCCAGTGAGCACTGCGGTTGAGGTGCTGAAGCCGCTACCAACCAAGGAAGATGGATCTATCATCCCCGGCAGTTTTTCGGAGAAAAACTGGTCTGTTTCAGCTTCTGTATAGCCTAATGTACCCTTGGCATAATCATATATCATATTGATGCCCGCATTCAGTCTTTCCTGAATGGAGGGCATATCCGCTATTACATTGACACATTGCTTGGAGAAAAAAAAGACAATCCCGGAGAGGGGAATTGTGATGGTAATCATGGCCAGCACAACTGCCAAGGTGCGCCATTTTATCCAGCGTTCGTAGCGGGTACAAAGTGGCTTCAGCATAAATGCAAAGAGTGCCCCGAAGGTGAGTGGCACCAATATCGTCTTACCAATCACGAGCAGATAGACGACCATAAACAGCAGCACACCAAAACTGGCCAGCCGCATCAGGCTGATATTGTTGGCTCTCATCCGTATTTCTTTTGATGACTGTTCTTTCAGCTAATATTGGGTAGGCTGGTGGATTGGCCCCGCAGCCTCCGTCTTGTCAGCTACTTTCACCTGTTTCATGAACTCGTCCAACTTGACGCTGCCATACGGGCCGTAAGCTGCTATAATGATGCCCTTCGTGCCGTCCTTGCACTCCACGGCATATACGATGGAATTATCGGCAGGGTCAGAGTCTCCTTCAAAGCGGTGAAATTCCATGATTTGCATGTCCTTCGGGCTGTAGTGTTTCCGTGTTTCGGTCTGCTGGAGCCTGCCATCGTCAAACTTAAATTCGGCGTCGAAGCCCTTTTTCGTCAGCTCTGTGGTGGCGACGGATACCGTCTGATAAGTTCTAAGTCCCATGATTCTATTATTTTAGACTGTGTTCGGACTTTAGCTTCCGGCGAAAGCCACCCCTTTTTCGATGCTACTTCGTTGAAAAATTGGTCACGTAGCGCCGCTATGCTCCCAATTTTCCGCCTTGTATCATCGAAAAATTGGCAACTTTTCACTCGAAACCCAAAATCCGAACACAGCCTTAAAAAACGCAGGCATGAGGGAGAGACCAGGCAATGGTTGCCCACCTCTTCCCCAGCCTGCGTTTGAGGGTTCTTATGCTTCAATGTGGTCTTTGCTAAAGTCAGGCGGCTACTGGCTCAGCGTGGTGCTGTAGCCAAGCGTCGAGCATCCACGACTTCTTCTCAATATCCCCAAGGAAATTGCTGATGAGGTCATTAGTGCCTTCATCGTTTGCTTTGTCGGCAGCGTCGAGCACGTTCCTCATGCACTCAATGAGTTGCTTGTGGTTGTCGAGTGTGATGGACACCATTTCACGGTCCTCCCCTACCCTGCCTGCTTCCTCGATGGTGGAGGCGTCCAAATATTCCGACATATTGCTCATCGGATTCTGGCGGAGGGTGAGAATGCGCTCCGCAATGGCGTCAATCTGGGTGCGGCTGTCCTTGTACATTTTCTCGAACTGTTCGTGCAGCGCAAAGAAGTTTTGGCCCTGCACGTTCCAGTGGAAATTGCGCAGATTTTGGTAGTAAACATGGTAGCAGGCGAGCAACTGGTTCAGTTCCTTCACCGTCTTGCTTATTTTCGTTTTTTCAATGCCTAAATAATTCATGATATGCTGCTTTATTGGTTCGAATTTTACACAAAATCATGGGTAAAACGGGTCAATATGGGCAATGTTCAACCCATTAACTCTAAAACTTTTTTAATTGATTATCAATTATTTGTAAAAAAAAAGGGCAAGGCAACGTTATGCCCTGCCTTACCATTTATAAAAAAATACGGAATCTGGACTCTAATTCTTTATGCGGCGGCGGTGGTCGTTATTTACCGCCCAAGATGATTATCAAAGTATAGATGAGGCCCGGAAGAAACCCCAATATCGTAAGTATCAGGGAAATCCAGAAGCGAATGCTCAAGCCATCGTACAGTGCCATCGCCAATGGCGGCAATATAATCGCCAAGATGACCAACAGCAGGGTTTCGCCATCGGCGCCGCTTTTTTGGGCATCCTTCAATGCTTGTTTCACTTCGTGGCGTTTTGCACGTTTTTCCTTGGCGCTGAGCTTGTCCCAGTGGGCTTTCGCAGCATGGCTGGCCTCAATGGCTGCCGGGTTTTCCGGAGCGCTCGCAACCACCTCCGCTGATTTCACATTGGCGGAGGAGGCAGCAAAACTTGGTGCGGTTGCGAAGCAAAACAAGCTAAGTATTAAAACAGCGTAAATCTTTTTGATCATAAATCGCAGATTATAAGGTTCGGATTTGGAGGTATAAAGGACAAAAGCGGGGTATGTTCAACAATGGTTTAAAATTATTTGCCCTCGCTGGAGCCGTTCCGGTCGAGGTAGTCCTTTGGCGGTGCCACGAAAAAAGTGGCCGAGACGAACACGCTGCTGCTCGGAAAGGCATCAATCCTGCCACCGTTGCGGGTGCCCGGCTCGATGAATTTGCTGTCGAAATTGTAGGAGTAGCCAGCCCGGAACGCCAGCCACGTCCACTCGCTCAGCTTGTTGGTTTCCCATTCCACAAACAGTTGCTCGGAAGCGTTTTTGAAAACATACGCCTGCGGGGTGGCCTCGTTGGGCGGTTGAATGTCCAAGGAGTAGGCGCTGCTCCAGTACTCGGCGGCAAAGCTGATGATATTGTTTTCGTTGAGGTTGTGGCGGAGTTTCAGGCGGATGGGCACGAGGTTTTCGGTGCCCCAGCGCTCGTTGAAATTATGGTTGTAAATGAGGAACGGCAGCACGGTGTAGCGCCCGAAATTATTGGTGAACATGGCCCCAAGCGCTATTTCGTTGTCCTCGTTTCGCTTGATGCCGATGCCGCCAGCGAGCCGGTAAACCATGTAGCGCCTGCCAAAATCCACGAATTTGTCGTATTTCCCGTTGGAAGAAACCTCCGCCCGGATGGTCAGGTAACTGCGGTTGGACAGCGAGCGGAACAGGTAGCCCGTCAGTCGGGCACGGCGCAGCATCGCACCGTCGAGTGGGTTGAAGGCGAACGCATTGTCCGGCTCGATGCCCTCGAAACGGTAGCGCTCGAAGGCGTAGAACACATCGCCCAGCACCTTCCACTTGTCCTTCAGCAGGAAGGGGATTTTCAGCTTCGCCTCGAAGCGCTCCTTCGATTCCACTTCGTTGCTGCCGTTTTCCTGTTCGCCCCAGCCGCCGCCCTTCAGTTTGAACCTCGGCTGCCGTTCGTACTCAATGTTCAAGGCCCGCCCCGGCGAACCGTTCTGGATGCCCGGCTGTGCGAATAGCTGGCCAACGATGGGCGTTGGAAGGTCCTGCGCCGCCAAAAAAAAGGGCAGCAACAGGAATGCGAGGTGCGCAGTTACTTTCATGTCCAAATTTGTGTATCAGTGGCGGTCGGTGCCCAGTACCCTGCCTTCTGGAGTGATTAGGATGTCCTGTTTCCCAACGCCGATTTTATATTCAATATCGTAAAATGCGCCTTTTTCGTGGCTGTCCACAAGTTCTATTTCAACGATGTCCTTTTTCTTGTCTTCGTTTTCGAAGGCTTTTTGGGTCGCCTCCGGCAAATCCTTCCACTTCACGGAAGTCTCCGTTTCCACCCACTGCCCATCGCCGTCGAAGTCAGCCCGGTACTTGGTTCCGTCTAGCTTGAAATCCCCCTCGAACCTGCCGTTTCGGTCAATGCTCCACGAAACCTCAGTGGCTGCTGGGTATTTTTCATTGAATGCCTTGAGGACTTTTTCAGGCGGGAAGCCTGCCTGGCAACCCATTGCGAAGCAGATGATGAAGGCTAGGATTTGCATTTTGGGCATCGTTTTTAAGTCTTTTCAGGAAGTTACAACGCATAAGGGGTATCCCTCAAAAATTGAGGAATACCCCTTTCCTGCATATTTAATGGTGACTAGCAGCAGGAATCAATAAATCCTTTAAGGTTTTCCTTTGTCTCACCAGTCTTCCTTTCAAGCCTGCCGAGGAGTTCGTCCTCTTTGCCTTCTTGGTACATCAGGTCGTTGTCGGTGAGGTCTGCATACTGTTGTTTCAATTTGCCCTTGATAACGTTCCAGTTACCACTGACTTTGTCTGTGAATGCGCTCATTTTAATTCAAATTTTATGGTTAGATAAAAATGGTTTGCAAAAAAAGCGCCTGTGCGTGCGTTCGAGCCGCACAGGCACGATGGTCTTCTCTTTCAGAATGAAAACGCTTGCTAAAAGGAGATGAGGTCGGCTTTATGGGACGTTTTAGTGTTCGGATATGTTTCTTGTTTCTTTGGTAAAACGGCCTTAATTAATCCATGTTCAACCGGTGTATAATTTTTTGCCTTTTTAAGAAATCAAAGCATCAGGCCCTTTGCAAAGCAGGTATTTTCGTTTGCTTTTGCCTAGTAAATTTTATGGTCGTCACTGAGGATATAAGCCGGATATTTTCCTTTAAAATCTGCTGGTGGTGGATGCCCTGCCTGAACAGTTCTTCCGGCAAGCCCGCATCGCTGGCGACCTGCTCATAAGTATGCAACATGGCCTGTTCGCTTTTGAAACTATGCTTCAATATCTGCTCCCGGTTGTTCGATATGAGCGCCACTTTCATGTGATACCACGCCTGCTGGAGGTAAGTCAGCACATCCTTCAGTAGCCCTATTTCCCGCCCGATATTTTTGGGCAATACATCACCCAAGGCAACTGTCATCTTGCGGCGTTCCTCGGCAAGGGACTTGAACAATAGTTTCAGGTCATCCTCCGTGGTTATCTGCGAGCATATATCATAATATTTTGCACAATCCATGTGCAGTTTCATGATACTCCTGAAATGTCGGATTACATTTTCCATAAGTTTATAATTATTTGGGTTTAAGGGAAAACGGGCATGGTGCACCTATGTTCAAATCACCGTGACCCGCAGCGCTTTCAGGCCCTGGGTCTCTTGCAGGCGTTCCAGTTCCAACTCCTCCACCTCCTTTTCTATAAAACCCTCGGCGTGCAGGAAATCGCAGAAATCGAGGTACAGCTTGCGCATGTCCTCCGTAGCGAAAACGACGGCGATTTTGCCTGGCACCGTCAGCCGCTCCTCGCTGCCCAAGATGCAGGCCTTGTCAATCCGTTTTTTGATGATTTCGTAGCGGAGGTTGTAGGCCCCGTCCACATCGAAGAATTTCTCGTCCATGCGGAACCGCACGCTGATGGGCTGGCCATAGACGAACACCAGTTGGGCCGTGTCGAGCGGCAGCGGCAGCAATTTTTTCAGCTCCCGCATCTGGCGGGTCACCTCGCACATGGTCTGGAACTGCCACAGCCGCAGGTTGTTCAACTGAAATTCCGAAAAAGTCCCCTGCCGCAGCAGCGACTGTCCAACGTACAGCTCGAACTGCACGCCGTCCGTCTGGTATTTTTCGAAAAAATGCGGCGACATGCGCTGCGCCCGCTCGTCGGCCTCGTCCACACACTCCGAGAGTGCCTCGTTGATGAGGTTCAGGCTCTGCTCGTAAGCCTTCCGCTGGTCGTACACGATGCCGAGATCGGGGTCGAGCTGCTTGAAATACCGCGCCGCCGCCCGCTGTGTCACCACGTCCCTGTCTGAAACTTCCCGCAGCAGCGGATGCACTTCGTTCAGCACGAAATTGATAAAAAAAGGTTCGTCGCTGGACTGCATCTCGTCGGTCAGTTTGTCCAAATATTCCTCGGCCTGGCGCAGCACCTGCTTCAGCAGCGGGTAGTCCAGCCGCCGCACCATCAGCCGGAGCAACTGCTGTATCAGCTTCATCTGCGCCTGCATGTCGGCACGGATGGCCCGGTTGCGGGTCAACGAAGAGCTGACGATGTCGGCCTGTGCGTACAGCGGGTAAATGTCGTTGAACACAATGGGTTCCATATTGGCCTTGCCCTTTGCATCCATTTTGGCGAGGTAGCGCTCGGCCACCTCCACGAACCGCCACTCCACGCTGTGGTGGATGGCCGTGAACTTCTGGCGCATCACCGCCTCGATGCGGTTGGCGATTTCCTCCTGCTGCTGCTCCATGCAGCGGCTGAGTTGCGGCAGCAATTTGCGAAGCTGTATCTCCGTGAAGCTGTTGATGGCATACGGCTCGTCAGCACCCAATTCCATGAGTCCTATGACCTGTCCCTTGCTGTTTTTCAACGGCATGACGAGGTGCGACTGTACCCCCTGTTTCACCAAATCCTTTTCCTTGCCTTCGGCAAATTGTTCGGACAGCACCGACTCGGCAAATCGGCATGCCTTGGCGTACACCGAGCTTGGGTTGTCGGCGAGGAGGCTGCCCTTTTTCCAGTTGAGCAAGCCGAATGCGTAGTCGTCGGTGGCCCAGTTGGCCACTGTTTTCTCCGAACGGAGCGACAGCACGCCCACCCGCAAGCCGGGAAACTGGAAGTAGGAGCGGAGCAGGTTTTCGAGCTGCGCAATGTTTTCCTTGGTCTTGAAGGCGTCTTTGCGGAGCAACAAGGAATTGATCCGGGAAATGGCGGTCTCGGTCGTCACGTCCTCGAAGGTGGTGGCCACGAAGCCTTGTATTTCAAAATTTTCGGCGGGCAGCGCCTCGAAAAGCGCCTCGGCGTCGTAGATGTTTTTCAGCAATCGTTCCATATCGGGTTGCCCCAGTTTTGGCAGATTGCCCACCGTTTTTACCTCCACAAAATCCATGTTCAGCACGGGCCGGTAGTAGCGTTCAAAACCTTTTTCATCGGTGATGGAAATGGGCGGCGGGGTGGGCAGCTCGAAGTCGAGTTGTTTTTTCAGGCACGATTTCACGATGACCACGCAGAGGCACAGTGTAGCATGGTCGAAAGGCAATTCCGCCTGTTCGTCCACCAGTGGCAGCGCCACCTCGAAGGCGGGCCGCCAATCGCTGGTGTGGTAGAATGCCCCCTGCTGGCAGGGCGCTGTTGCTTTTCCAATCATTTCCTCATTGGAAGCCTGCGGGAAAACGGGTGACAGCAGCAGTTCCAGCAGGTCTGCATGTTGCGCCAGCAAAGATGTATCGGTGATGGGCTGGGCGAGCTTGGGGTGTTGCTGGGCCTGGGCTAGTACCTCCTTCGCCAAAAACTTGAGCTGTGGGCTGCCCGTTTTGGACTGCTGTTCCCAGTAGCGCAGCAGGGGTGCAAAACTGAGCACGGCAGGGTATTGCCGAAGCGTGGAATTGGAGGGGGTTACAGGCGTTCTTTTTTCGGATTGTATGATGTTGGATGCTGGTTTGTGGCCCATTTTATTCCGTTTCGGGGTAAAACGGGCGGTTATTGCCGATGTTCACCGGGCTTAGCCCACGCTTTGAGGGAGTCATTTTTTGGCGTCGCCGTTCTGCGCAGCCGCTTCTGCTGCTTGGCCTTTTTGGCTGAAGTAGGCAGAAGTGTACCGCCGCTTGAGTTCGTTCCGTTTTTCCTCCGTCAAGCCGAATTTGGTCTCCAGGTACTTGCTGTTGCCGCCGTATTTTTCATCAATAATTTGAAAAACGGCGTCCATGTACTCCTTGCGCACGAGCATGGCGTACTCCAGGGTCTCGGCATCGAGGCCCACGAGGCGTGCCCGCTTCATGTTTCGGATGTTGAGGTCACGGCGGTAGTAGTTGGACATGAGGTAGTCGTCAATGATGACCTTGCGGTCCACCTCCAGTGCCAGCAGAATCATGGCAGTGGTGTAGCCGGTGCGGTCCTTGCCGCCCGTGCAGTGGTAGAGCAGGGGCGTGTCTTTTTCATTGCTGCTGAGCAGCAGGTCGAAGACGGGCTTCACGTCCGTGGCCAGCGTATCGGCAAAGGATTTCATCACGTCCACAAAAAGCTGCTTGGCCTTCGCACGGCGGTAGCCCTCCCGCATCACCATTTGCTTTAGGCGGCTGTATGCCCGCCCTTCTTTGTCGCTGAGGGAGTGCTGCACGTATTTCACACCGCTTGGGTAGCGGTCGGGGTCTTTGGCCACTTCCAAGTCGTTGCGCAGGTCCACCACTGTATTGATGCCAAGCTTGGAAAAATAGCGCAGGTCGTCTTTTTCGAGGTCGCCGAGGTGGCCGCTGCGGTAGAGGGTGCCCCATTTCACGTAACGCCCGTCCTTAGTGGGCAGGCCGCCGAGGTCGCGGAAATTGGGCTGGTCATCGGTTGGGATTTGGCGCTCGGACACGATGGTCGTGTCGCCGCCGTTCGATTCCACGGCAAAAAACTGGCGGCTGCGGTCGGCGTTGTGGCGGAAGAAAATGGACTCCTCCTTCGTTTCGAGGGGTTTTGCCCAATCAATTTTATCGGGCGACGGGCCTTGATAGACCTTCCAGCCGCCGAGCAGCGGGAGGTGCAGCGTGTAATTGCCTTCCTCGTCCCTTACGGCACTGATTTTTTCGTTCAGCGTGTTTTCGGGGTTGGTGGCCGATGGGTTGATGCTGCAACTGTGGAACAGCAGCACGATGGCCATGATGCCCATGATGCCCATTACCAGAACCGTCACTATCTTAATCATGGCTAAATCTTTTATTGGTAATATAAAAATGGGCAGGCATTGCAATGCCCGCCACAATTCTATGAGCAAGAAAAAAGTATCTGTGTGCCGTTTGTTCTATGTCTTCTTCAACATGCCGCTGACCAATGATATCAGGAACAGCACGATGAAAACGAAGAACAAAATCTTGGCTATGCCCGCTGCACCGGCTGCGATGCCAGTGAAACCAAAAATGGCAGCAAGTATAGCTACAACGAAGAATATTATTGAATAACGTAGCATGGCCGTAAAATTTTAGATGGTTAAGAAATATGGTTAAGATAAACAAGTATTATGCAAGGCAATTTGCATTGATAATCAACAAGTTGCGTTGCTTTCTTGTCCTGTAACTAAAAAGGCTACAAGGATTCTATGTTCAATTATTTGCACCATTATTTTATCTTTTTGTTAAAAACATGGTGTTGATATGGCTTATTTGGGCAGTGACACTAAATAGGTCACCAAGAACGACACCAGCGAAAGGCAAAGTCCCACCACGAATACGTTGTAGCAAATTCTGAGCAGCCGGAATTTTTCGCCCAGTGCGATGCCCAAGTGGTACAGGTCGTTCACGAAGGAAGAATCCAGGTGCTCCCGGTCGGCCACGATGGCCTTGATGGCTTCTTGGTATTCCTCGTTGGGCAGCTTGTAAAAATTGCCGAAAAAGAAAAGGTTGGTCTTGCCTGTTTTCAGTTGGGACAGGTCCGTGTAGCCATCCAACTTGACGGGCCGCGTGGAAAGCGTGGCGAATATCATCGTTATCACACTGGTGAGCAGGAAAATGACGGCGGGGATGATTAAATAGCTCGTTCCGGTCAGGTAGGCGGAAAACCCCGGCAGGCCGATGGTGATGATGAGCGCATTGACACTCAGCATGAGATTGGCCTTGTTGTCGGCGATGTTCGTCAGGTCAATGTGGTTGCGCAGGGCCGTCTTGAACATGGTGCGGGCGCCGCTGTTGGCGCTGATGCTGGAGCTTTTGTCCCCCTCCAGCCGCACTTTCATGACAGATTTGAGGTTTTTCGTGAGCTTCTTGATGTTTTTTTCCTTGCGTTTGCCAAACAGCGACTCCGCATGGCTGGTCTGGAAGACGTGGGATTTCATGTCCTCCAGCAGGTCGCCCAGCCAGTCAATTTCGTTCAATTCTTCCTTGCTGAGCGCCTCCTCTTCCTTGCGCAAGCGGTCCACCCGTTCCAAGAAATTCTTCTCGCCGTAGTAGCTGCTCATGGCATCAAGGAAGAGCTTTTCCAGTGCCGTTTCAGGTTCGTGCTTCGGGTTGAGGACTTGCAGGAGCTTTTCCACTCCATCCATAGGGACATTGTTGCGGAGCAGAAATTCTGTGGCCGCCTTAGTGCTTTTCTTCCAGGAGTTTTTGCCATTTTCCAAGTAGGCGAGGCTTTGGAAAACAGCTGCCATTTGCAGCATTTCCGCTTCGTCAGCACTCAGTTCTGCTTCCTCGGCCAGCGCTTTGGCTGCCTTCACCACTTGTTCCAGATGGCTTTCATTGTGGAAGTAAACTTGTGAAGGCAATTGTTCGACCAGCAGCGCTTCTACTTCCTCCTGTGCGCGTTCGGCGAGCGCCACCTTGGAGCGGCTTGCGGTGGTTGTAGGCATGGGAATCGTAAATTTTGAAAAAGGGAATGGTCAATTAAGGATGTTCAGCATGAAAACGCACATCTGTACGCTCATCAGTACCACGAAAATCAGCGCTGACAGCGCCAAGAGGATGTATTTCGATATGAGTTTCATGTTGCTGTGGTTTTGATTTCCTTTAAAACGGGGCCTATTCCCCGATGTTCATTTCACGAAAAAAATCCCAACCTACAGGAAAAAATGCGGCAAAGGCAACATGCGCCACCCTTGCCGCAGGCAAAACTCAATCTATTCTAGCCTCAAAAATCGTAGCCCAAGGTCGCCGTGAAGCGATGCCCTTCGGGCGTTTTCATGTAATTGAAGGTAATGGCCGCAAAATCGAGCGGGGCAGCCCAGATGCCGCTGCCGTAGCTGTAATGCCATTTGTTGGACGGCTCGCCATCGCTCCACACCCGCCCGTAGTCGAAGGCCGGCACGATGCCGAACGAAACGGGCATGCCCACCTTCACCTTGTTCAGCACCCGGATGCGCAGGTCGGTGTTGTGGTAAAAAACGCTGCGACCCGTGAACCTCCCGGAATTGTAGCCCCGGATGGTCAGGTGGCCACCCAGATGGTCGGATTGGCTGCCGCCCAACGACGGGGCATTGTAAAAATCGAAGTCGCCAAAATTGTGGCTGCCCCCTACCCTAGTCGCCAGCACGACCCATTTCCCACGGTCAAGGGGCACGTAGATGCCGAGGTATCCGCCCATGTTCACGTAGTTTATCGAGGGCGTTGCAAGGTTGGTTTGCCAACTGGCATTGCTCCCAAAGTCCACGCCGCGGGTGGGGTTCCATTTTCTGTCCACGTTGGTGTATTGCAGCCTGCCCTGGAGCCCTGCAAAATATTGATAATTAAATACTTCTGGGCGGATGCCCGTCTCTATCATGTCCATGAAACTACCCTCCCGGCGGTTCACCTTCACGGCCTTTGCTTGCGGGCCAATTGAATAAAGCAGCCCGCCATCCGTCTGGTGCTTGATGGCAACGGAAAGGTTGTAGCGGGACATCTGCACCCGGTAGTAGTTGAGCGGGACATCCTCCAAGCGCACCGTTTCATTGCCCATGCCAAAGTAGTTGTTGACGTAGCGGGGCGTTTCCACCGAGCCTTCCAACACTATATCGAATTTGCCCAGCAGGTGCTGGTAGTCGCCCATGTAGCGGAGGTAATAGCCGTGCGTTGCAAAAGCCACTTGCCCGGCAAACTGGTGGATGTTGACGGAGCGGTAGCCGTAATCGTGATAGTTGAGGCTGGCACCTAGGAAGAGTTGTTCGTCGGGGTTGTAGCCGATGATGGGGAGCACCACGAGGTAGTTCACGGGGTTGTCCCCGAAAAACCAAGCGTTCCGTTCGTAGTCGTTCATGCGCTGGTCCTTGGTCTCGCCTTTTGATTTCAGCACGTTGTCTTCCATCCGGTCATCGTTGACGATGGTCATACGCCGAAGCCCGGCCACTTTCGAGTCGTCGTCGAACTTGTCCTCGTCCACCCCGCCGATGAGACGCACCAAGGGCGAGCGCCTTACCTCTCCCACCACCTTGAATTCATCGTCCCCGTCCAGACCGAAAACCCTTATTTCCTTGGTTATATCGTTGTCAAAAACCCGTTTATATATCAATTGCTTGTCGGCGTCCTTGCTGATTTCGTAAACCGTCACCTCGGTCTCCTCGTCGCTGCGGCGGTTCACCTCGATGAGGTTTTCTTTTTGCGTTGCAACGACCGACACTGTTTCCGATACGTTTTCATACCACCAACGGGCCGACTGCATGAGCATGTCACGGCGCGCTTTGATGTTTTTCACCAATTCGGGCGCCATGCGCTGGCGGATGCCCGGCGGCAGCCACTTCATGCTCTCCTCGATGGCGGCATCGGTCAAGTTGGCCTGCACTTTTTCCACTTCTTTTTCCCAGTCCTCCCAGGTCAGTTCATTGATGAAAAAATGGTCCACATCACGGGACTGCCAGGGCAGCCATTTTGCTTCCCACTTGCCCACCTTGTCGTCGTAGATGCTCATGCACCTGAAATTGGGAACGAGCATCCGGGCCACCCAGAACATCAGGCCGCCGTATTTCACGAAAGCCTGGTCGCGGTCGCGGGGAATGGGCTGGTAAAGCAGTTTGTCGGTGCCCTTGATGGGTTGCGAAGCCCAGCGCCACTGGTCGGGGTGGCGGTCCCAGTCCCCGATGATCATGTCGAAAAGGCGGCTGCGCAGCATCATTTTCTGGTCAATGGTGCCCTTGTCGTTCTTGATGCGCTCCTCGATGACCTTGCCCGTGCTGATGATTTTTTCGGATTTGCCGAAGCTGGCGAGGTTGCGCCAGTCCTCGTCGGGCCGTTCCTCGAAGAGGAAAGCCCTGCCGCCGTACTCGTTGTAGATGCCCAGCCTCGGCTGCTCCGGCACGTACACCAGCCGGGGATTGGTGTGGTAAATGCCCAGCGCATCCGACATCGGCCCCACCAAGAAGGCGCCGTAGGGATTGGCAGACGTGTAGCCGTATTCCAGCACGTCCTTGGCAAAGGTTTTATTGAAGGGGTAAAACAGTTTTTCGGCGCTCTTCCTCATGCCCCGGATCTGGTATAGCTTGCCGTCTTTTTCACTGACGAGGCGGATGGAGGTCGTCTGAAAGCCGCCGCCTTTTTTGATGGCCTTCAGGCCGCCCGACTGCTTTTGCAGGTCGAGCACAGGCATTTTTATTTTTTCGTAGTAAAAATCCGTGTAAAGCTTGCCCCAGAGTAGGTGGTTCATGTTCCAGATGTCGCCCCGGTCGATGATGGCGACTTCGACGCTGTCCACCTTGCCCTTGTATTCGGGGAATTCCTCCGGGATGATTTCCTTCGGCGTGGGCAGCGCTTCCTTTATTTTTTGGCGAAAAAACACTTCCGGCGTCAGCCGCTTCGGGGCGTCGGTGCCGACCTTGGTTTTGGCGTTTGGCCCGCCTGCGGCGGAAATATCGTCGGTGTTTTTTCCCTGCTGGGAAATGGGTTCAGCGGCATCCACCTCCGAGACGTTCTCCTTCGCCCGCACAAATTCCACCCAAGCTTCGCCGTCTTGGTAAAAATGGATTACAGCAAAGCCCTGGCTGCCGGCGTAGGCCATCTGCGATGTATTGCCCAGCTTCACCGGGCTGGACAGCGAGCCAGCGCCGCTGATGATTTGCGTCAGCCCTTTGTGGGTGGCAAGTTGCAGATTGTGCTCGTGCCCCGCTGCGTAAATGATGCTGCCGTGCTGCCGTGCAAGGGCCTCCATGCCGCCGATGTATTGCTGGTAGATGGGGTGGCCGGTCTCCTGGCGGCTGGCCGAAAGCTTGTCCGCCAACAGGATTGCGGAGCCGACCAAAGGAAGCGGCACCTGCCGCTGGGGATGTGCGTCGGAGGGCGGGAAGAGGTTGTCCCGAAGGGCGAAGTGGTCGTCCTGCCAGCCGTTGGCATATAGCGGGTGGTGCGCTACCACGAGCAGGTTTTTCCCAACAAAATCTGCGGCGGCATCCTTGGCTTGCTCTATGAACTCGCCGCGTGACTGAATCTCGCAGGACTCGTTCAGTTCAGGCTCCAGGTCCCAATCGGCCATGTACCACTGGCTGTCCACGATGAGCAGGCCAAGCTGCTTGGTAAGTTCCATGACCTCCGGCCCGCTGCATGCATCCTTCGGCAGGAAAACGTCTTCCCTGTTCAGGTATTTTTCGATAAATTCCTGCTGGCGGCGCAAGCCGTCGACACCGTCGGCAGCCCAGTCGTAGTTGCCGGGCAGGAACACGATTTGGCCTTTGTAGTTTTTCAGGATGTCGAGTTGGGCTTTCAGTTGGTGTTCGGCGCGGTCGTGGCCGTGGGCTTTTTTGCGGGGGAGGCCTTCTGGGATGGCGTTGTTCCCAAGGAATACGACGGCGCTCTCCTTGGGTGCTTTTTCCAGTTCCTGGCCCAGAAGTTCGAGGGCAGCGCTGCGCTTGCCCTCGGGGGAGGCGCCTGCGTCGCCAATGAGATATACTTTGTAATCCAGTTTTTTTGCGGGCAATGGCTGGCCACCCCAATCGCTGGCCGGTTTGTCAATGTTCAACTTGTAGTTGGCGCACGAGGCGTACATACCTGCCGCAAGCAGCAGCAAGCCCATTCTCCGTAAGGATTTCATTTCGACGGTATTTTGAAGGAAGTGTTGCCACCGCTCAGGCTTCGGAGCGGCCACGGATGGATTGGACGATGCCCACGCCCGCCATGAAGAATATAAATCCGAGGATGGTCAGTGCCCATGAGTTGACGCCCAAAAGTTCCTGCTTCTGGAAGATGCCCAACACGCCCGGCACAAGGCCAAGCAGCCCAAAGGCGACCAGGACGGTGCCCAAGATTTTTTTCGTTTCCATTGAATGAATTTTTGATGGATGAAAACCGCTCCGCTGGGAGTCGGAGCTAAAAAGGAAAAGGTGTAGAAATGTTCAACAAGCTGAAATCATTTGATGACCTGCTCGATGCGCTCCAAGATGGTGCGGGCAGGCACGATGCCGGAAAAATGGTGGGCCAGTTCGCCATTTTTGAAGAAGTAGATGGTAGGAAGGCGGCGGATGCCCATACGCTGGGTCACGTTTTTGGAGGCTTCGATGTCAATGCGGTAAAAGCCCATGCTGTCTGTGTAATTTGTTGCAAAGCCTTCGATGATGGCGTCCATGATGGTGCCCTCACCCAACCACTCAGCCGTGAAGACGACCAAAAATGGTTTGCCGTCCCTTTCCCCCAGCAGGTTGTTGAAGTCTTGTTCGCTTATTGTTGGGTATGTATCTGAATCGTTCAAAATCCTGTGATAAGGCATGCTTTCAGAAAATTTGATTCACAAATTTAGGCTTATAAGCTGAATTTTCATGCCGCAATACAAATTGCATGTATCTATCTTCAATAGAATAGAGCCGAATATGTATTGTTCATGTTTAAATAATTTACTTCCAATAATGCTTTTGAAAAACATTTCTATTTTTACGCTCCTTTTTGACCCACCAAGTGTATTCCAGGCTTAAGTACGGAAGGCCCTTCGGCTAGTTAGCCAAATGGGCGTAATGTTAACATCTACATCTATCGAATGCAGCTAAGTCCGGTTTTCCCCTACACGGTAGAATGCGCCTTGGCAAATTGCGCTGACGCCAAAACTTGGCACGATGGCCACGCCCAATACGGGCGGAAAACGCCTCACATCGGCGGTTTGCGGGTGCCACTGCGAACAATCGGGGGGTATTCCGACCTTTTAAAAGAAAACTACGGCAAGGTTTGGAGTGTGGATGGCCCGCATTTGCTGACTACCACGAAGGCCTACTCCGGCAAACCTCGCAACCCCTCCCTCACCATTTTATTTAAAAACCTGCTATCGAACATATTTAGTTACGCTGACTACTCAAATCCAACCAAAGTCGAAATCGGCGGCCATGAAGCCGACGGGGCCATGCAGTTCCATGTCCAAGGCGATGGTTTCGGATCTGATACGTTGGAGGCTTACTCGGCACTGAGATTAATTTCTGCATACAGCGCCTGTACCATAATTTTGCACGAAACCACCTCAACCACATAATTTAAAAAACTACGCAGCCATGCTGGACATACCACTAAATATACTCCTGCTTGAGGACATGAAAACAGACGCAGAACTTGTCAAGCGACAGGTGCTCAAGGCGGTTCCACAGGCCGTTTTCACCATTGCCCGAAACCGGGCCGAGTTTTTCGAAAAAATAGAGTGGATGCTGCCGGACATCGTACTGGCCGACTACAACCTGCCCGACATCAACGGCCTCGAAGCCCTACTCCACATTCGGGAAAAAATGCCACTGCTGCCCTTCATCTTCATCACGGGCATCCTGAACAACGAGGAAAAAGTAGCGGAGGCGGTGCTGAAGGGCGCTTCTGGCTATGTTTTGAAGGAAAACCTGCACTCGCTCCCCGAAAAATTGAAAGAAGTGCTGCAGAAAACGGAGGCCCAGAAGAACGCCGCCATGGAGGCGGAACACCGCTGGCGGGAAGCCGAACTGACCCTGCAAAAAGTACAGGCCAAAATTGCCAAAACCGCCGATTTCGAAGGGAAGGAAGAAATCGAACTGCTGCTCAAAGAGGTGTTGGAGGCTATCCAAGCCTAGCGCCAATATTGCCTGAGGGGCATTTTAGCCACCCTAAAACGGCCCACTTTTCCCTGCCTTTGCCGCCCCCACCGCAGGCATTGTACTAGGTAAAAACCACCGTAGGTGAACAATTCCCGTTAAACAGGATTTTCATCCATGAAAAATGATTAACGACATGGAGAAGAAAGTTCCGAGGCCCGCCAACGAAGCGGAGAGGCTGGCGGCGGTAGCATCCTATGAACTGATGGACACGCCGCCGGAGATGGATATTGATGGCATTGCACGCGTCGCTTCCCAAATTTGCCAGACGCCCATTTCGCTCGTCACCCTGGTGGGGGAAGACTACCAGTGGTTCAAATCACATTACGGTACCGAAGTGGAACAGACGACCCGTGAATTGGCGTTTTGCTCCTACGCCATCATGCAGCCGGGCAAGCCACTCGTGGTTCCCGATGCCCGCCTGGACGACCGTTTCAAGGAAAACCCGCTGACCACCGGCCCCACCCAGGTCATTTTCTATGCGGGCGTGCCGCTCGTCAACCCGGAGGGGTTTGCCCTGGGCACGCTTTGCGTCATTGACCAAAAACCCAACCAGCTCAACGAACAGCAACTCGACTCCTTGCAGGCGCTCGCCAATGCGGCCAGCCAATTATTCGAGCTGCGCCGAAAGGTTCGGCATCTGCAAATTGCCCAGAAGAAACTGGAAGACACAAACCAAGAAGTATCGGAAATGGCCTACGTGCTTTCGCACGACCTGAAGTCCCCGCTCAACAGCATCGTGTCGCTGCTGGAAGTGGTGCGGGAGGAAAACGGCAGCCAGATGGACGAAAGCGGACAGGAACTGCTGGCCATGCTGCATGAATCGGCCACCAACCTCAGCAATATCACCAAAGGCACAATCCAGTATTTCAACACGACACGCTCGCCTGCCATTGCACAGGAAAAAGTGAACATCCACGAACTGATGATGGCCTTGCTCTCCCTGTTGCGGCCACCAGCTTGGGTCCATATCAGCTACCCTACCGACATTCCCGATATCACAACCTCGAAGGTCGCCCTCCAGCACATCCTGTTCAACCTCCTCGACAATGCCATCAAGTATTGCGACAAGGAAACCTGTGAGCTAAAAATCGAATTTTCGGAGACCGACAAGGATTACCAGTTTAGTGTTACCGACAACGGGCCGGGCATCGAGCCGGGCCACCAGGCAAAGGTCTTCAAGTTGTTCCAGACCTTGGGCCGCATTGATCGGCACGGCAACCGGGGCACGGGGCTTGGCCTCGCCATCGTCCGGCGCATGGTGGAGAAATTCGGGGGCACCATTGGCATCCAATTGCCTGCCGAAGGCGGTACCAGCTTCCGTTTTAGCTTGATGAAAGCTCCCCAGCAGTAGCGATATCCCGTATATCCAATATTTACCAACCTCTTATATGGCAGCGGGTCGTCGGGCCCTACCTGCCCTTATCATATTTGCAAAAGCCTGCGTCGTATAATACGCTTTAAGCATCATGTTAAACATTAAATATGGTGAGATATTTCCTTTCCAAGAAATTGATTATCAATAGCTTGATTTAATTTTAAAAAAAAGCCGCACAAAATAAAACCAAATTGAACATAGAAAACAGTGCCCCGTTTTACCCACGAATTTCTCGAAGAGACGCCATCATCAAGGCCAATTTCGGGATTGAATTCCGCCCATTTGTTCACCTATAAATCACGACAAAATGAAAGACATCGTTTGGATAATCATTGTATTGCTGATACTTGGCTGGCTGTTGGGATACCTCAGCTTCGGCGCAGTGGTAGGCAATTTGATACACATCCTGCTCATCGTGGCAGTGATACTTATCGTACTGAAACTACTCAACAAACTTTAAAGTGCAAGTTGCCGTGGCCTGCGAAGACATCGTCATCAGAGGCTAGCATGGCAGCTTATCACATTTTCAACTATAAAAATTTTTAACCATGTCCAACAACACTGAAAGCAACAACAGCGGCTGGATTTTCTTGGCCGGACTCGCCACGGGCGCAGCAGTAGGCTATCTCATCAATACCGACAAAGGCCGCCAATTGCGCAACGAGGCTGCCGAAAAAGCCACAGAATACGGAACGCAGGCCCGTGACTACGCACAAGAGAAATTCTCGAATGCAGCCAGCACCGTCAGCGAAATCCTTGAAAAGGGTAAAGCTTACGCTGCAGAAGTGAGCACAAAACTGCAAGAGCGCATCAAATCCGGTGCCGATGCCGCACAAGAAAAGGTCGAAGAGACCGAAAACGCATTCCAGCGTGGCGCAAACCGTGCTAAGAGCCATCTTCACGACGTTGCCGCCAGCTAGAATTTAAGTCATTGGTTGTCATTGGTCATTGTAGTCATTTGATTACAACACTGACCAATGACTACAATGGCGAACGCCCAATAACCGAAGATTTTTAGAGCTGAATACCTTCAACGTACGAGCGGGCTTAGGCCCGCTCTTTTTAAATCAAGACGAACCATGCAACTCCAGCGCATCAATTCCATCGCCGAACTACAGGCAGAGCAAGACCGACTGAAGCAGAAAATGCGCGTGACGCGCCAAGCGTTCCACAAGAGCGCAGCGCACACGACATCCGGCACGAAGGAGTTTCTCCTGAAAAACGTGCTGCTCCCAGTCGGGGCGGTGGGCTTGGGGGTTTTTGTAGCGAAGAAGGTAGCCGCATACAGCCATCAGAAACACGAGCAAGCCAATACCACGGCAACTTCCATTACGGTTGAGAAGGAAAAAACCGGCGAGGGCTGGTTTTCAAAATTGATGCTGGTCGCCCTGCCTTTTGTGCAGCAGGTTTTCCTGAGTCTGAAATCCGATGAGGAAGCCACTGGCGAGGATGGGCAACACCATGCCAGCCATTCCAACAGTAAGGTCGTTAGCTGGCTGGCTGCCTTGGTACCTATCGCCATCCCGCTGGCGCAGCAGTATTTTGTGAAAAAGGAGGAAGAAGCCAAAGAGCAAATCCTCACCTTCGACCGGGACGGCAACGAAGTGCCACGTGCCACATCGGCCACCGCTACCCCGAAAGAAGGCTCGACGGCCATCTTCGAGACCCTCTACAAAATGCTGCCCGTCGTGTTGCCATTGGTACAGCAGTTTCTTGCCTCCGGCAAAAAACAAGCACCCGCCGAAAGACAATATGCACCCAACGGGCAGTACGCTGGCGCAACCGCGTGATCAAGCACAGCAAAATCCCTATTTAAAAAACAGCAATCATGGGAAGTAGCATCAAATTCTACTGGGAGGTGCTGAAGGGTTCCTTCAGCAAATTTTCAGATAGCGATGTGATGACACAATCCGCCGCCCTGTCGTACTACACCATTTTCTCGCTGCCGCCAATGCTGCTGGTCATCCTCAAGACGACCACCCAATTCTACAGTGAGACACAGATAAAGGAAACGATTTTCAATGAAATCGGGGGGCTGGTAGGACGGGATGGTGCCCAAGCAATGCTTGGAACACTCGACAAGCTGAACATTTTCCAGTCAACCTGGTGGGCAACGGTGGTAGGCATTGGCGTGCTGGTTTTCACGGCCACCACGGTGTTCATCACCATGCAGAATGCCCTGAACCTCATCTTCGAAGTAAAGCCAGCCGAAAACACCAAGGGCTTGGGCTTGCTGAAGATGCTGCGCGACCGGGTCATTTCGTTTGCACTTATTTTGAGCATTGCCTTCATCCTGCTGGTGTCGCTGGTGGTGGACGCACTGATAAGCTCCTTGGGGTTCTTTCTGGATGAACACCTGGGTTACATTTCCACCACCTTGGTTGCATTCTTGTCCCTGTTGTTGCCGATTGCCATCATCACGCTGCTGTTCGCCATGCTGTTCAAGTTTTTGCCGGACGCAAAGCTGGCCTGGCGTGACACTTGGTTCGGGGCATTCATCACGGCACTGCTTTTTTCCTTTGGCAAATACCTCATTGGTTTTTACATCGGGAACAGCAGCACCGCCAGCCTCTACGATGCCGCAGGCAGCGTACTGGTCGTGATGATATGGGTTTACTACGCCTCGGCGATTCTCCTTTTTGGTGCCACGTTCACCTTCGTGCGGGCGAAGCAACTGAATGGCCGCGTGAAGCCGGAAGACTACGCCGTCAGGGTGAAGCAGACTGAATTCAAAATGGAGCAGGGCACCGATGTTGCGCCAGCGAAATAAATTCAACTCAGTGGTTTGATAGCCGCTAACAACCTTTCATCAACTAAAAAACAGCTACATGATTCTTGAAACATTACATGCACAGACGAGCTTTTCATTCAAAAAATCAAGCCACCATGAAAGTCAAAATATCAAAATCAACTACCGATTTCTTGTTGATGACCGCCACGGCCTCCGCAATTGTGTTCGTTAGCATGTCCTTGATTGTCAGGCTGCTGCGCCATATATGGGAGTAGCCAGCAGCGTTTGTTTTCAGGAATCAAAATACACCTTTACCTGCCATCCGCTTCGCTCGTTTATCTTCAGAAAACTTTGAGACCCGGACGGCAACAAAACTCAGCACAATGAAAAACCCATTAGGAATTATTCTCATCATCGTCGGCATCGCCCTCGGTATCTATGGAATCATGCAGATTGGCGACAGCGGCGAGTCCGTTGAGATTGCCGGCATCGAACTTGGCGTCAAGGACAAGGGCGCCCGCACCCAGGCATACCTGTTCATCGGCCTCGGGGTCTTGAGCCTGATCGGCGGCGTTGTTATGTCAAAACGTAAATAAGTTTTTAAGTTTTTATGCTCCCAAACCGATTTTAAAAAGCCCTTCCTGCCTAGTGTGCATCGTTTACTATCTTGAATAAAGGCTGGATGAAGTACTTTTGCCTGTCCTTGAAACAGGCAAACTATGTCAAGTAAAAAAATCATATCCGTCGAAGGTTTGGACATCTCCATCTTGGTTGGGGACGACGCAGACTACATTTCGCTGACAGATATTGCGAAAAAATCAGACGACGAGCCCCGGTTCACCATCCGAAGCTGGATGAGGAACAACAACACCTTGGCCTATCTCGATGCATGGGAGAGCGTCCACAACCCAAATTTTAAACGTGGCGAAGCTGCCACGTTTAGATTGAGTGCCACAGACAACTCGTTTTCAGCATCGGCATCGGCTTGGATTGAGGCAACGAATGCCATCGGCCTGCAGTCCAGGCCGGGGCGATATGGCGGCACTTATGCCCACCGTGAGATTGCGCTGAACTTCTGCTACTGGTTTTCGCCGACGTTCCAGGTTTTTTTGATAAAGGAATTTGACCGCCTAAAAACGGAAGAAGCCAAAGCACTGAATACGGAATGGGATGTGAAGCGTATCATGTCCAAGGCAAACTACCGCATCCACACCGAAGCGGTCAGGAACTACCTTATCCCACCAAAGTTAAAATATACAAAAAAGGAAGGGCTGTTTTTTGCAAGTGAGGCGGATTTGATAAACCTGGCCTTGTTTGGGGTGACTTCAAAGCAATGGAAGGAGGCAAACCCCGACCTCAAGGGCAATATGAGGGATCACGCCACACCCGAGCAGCTTTTGGTTTTATCCAACCTTCAGGCGCTGAACGCCAGCCTCCTCGAATGGGGCAGCGATGAGATTCAACGCCTGGAACTGCTCAACAAAGCGGCCATTGACCAGATGTCAATACTGGTAAGTTCTGCTTCCTTGAACCCCCTCAGGGTGGAGAAATACTTGGGGAAGAGCACAAAGTTGGATGACGATTTATAGCATTTCAACCATCGTAGTCGAGCCGCCCAATATCGTATTTCATCATGCGGGAATAGAGCGTTTTGTCGTTCATGCCCAGCAGCTCGGCAGCGCCGCCGGGGCCAGTGACCTTGCCCTTGGTGCGGCGAAGTGCTTCCAAGATGTGCTCCCGCTGCAGTTCTTCCATGGTTTTGAAGCTGGCTTTTTTGCCGGATTTTGTGATCTTGAAATTGAGGTTGGACTGTAGTTTTTTGCCCGGCGACAGGATGACCGCCCGCTCGATGAGGTTCTCCAGTTCCCGCACGTTGCCGGGGTACTCGTAGCCTTCCAATTCCTTCATCACTGGGTCGGGTATCTCCTCCACGCTGCGGCCCAGCTTGGCGTTGTATTTTTCGATGAAATGCCGCACGAGTGGGCGTATGTCCTCCTTGCGTTCCCGCAGGGGGATGTTGAAGATTGGAAAAACATTGAGCCTGTAGAACAGGTCTTCCCGAAAGGTCCCCTTCTCCACCATGTCTTCCAGGTTGCGGTTGGTGGCGGCGATGACCCGCACGTCCACCTTGAGGGTTTCAGTGCCGCCCAGCCGCTCGAATTCGCCCTCCTGCAACACCCGCAGCAGCTTGGCCTGTAGGTCGAGCGGCAGCTCGCCGATTTCATCCAGAAAAATAGTGCCTTTGTGGGCCATCTCGAAGCGCCCAGGTTTGCGGTTGAAAGCACCCGTGTAAGCACCCTTCTCGTGGCCGAACAGCTCGCTCTCGATGAGGTTTTCGGGCAGGGCGCCGCAGTTGAGTTTCACCATCGCGTGGTCGGCACGGTCGCTGAGGCGGTGTATGGCCTTGGCCAGCAGCTCCTTCCCCGTGCCCGTCTCGCCGAGGATGAGCACCGTGGCAGAGGTGCCCGCCACCTGGCCCACCTGCCGTAGCACGGGCTTGTAGTTAGGGCTGCGGCTGATGATGTTGTCGAAGCCCTGTTCAACCTGTATTTCTTCCTTGAGGATGATGTTTTCTGCGGAAACCCTGAGCTGAAGCTGTTCGATTTCCTGCATCCGCTGCTGCAATTCCCGCTCGTTCGCCTTTTGCTCCGTGATGTCCCGCACTATGTTGCTGATGAATTCCCGGCCTTGAAAAACAACGAGTTGCGTGTTTGATTCGACCAGTATCTGTGCGCCGTCCTTGCAGGTCAGGTTTAGCTCGCGGGAAAGCATCTTGGCCGCCCGCAAGGCTTCCCACCGCTGGTCAAGGTCTTGAATGGTGGAACCGGGAAAAAAGTCGAAGATTTTCATTTGCTCGATGGCTTCCCGACCATACCCTGTTTTGCGCACGAAGGTGTCGTTGAAAAACCGGAAGCTGCCGTCTTGGTTTAGCCAAAAAATCATGTTTGGGGCCTGCCTGATGGTTTCAAAGGCGAGCTTGTTGTCCTCTTCGAGCCTGATGCGGCTGCGAAGGTCCCGCACGAAGGCCATTTTGTACTCCCGCCCGTTGTAGTTCATGTAGTGGAGCGAAAGCTCCACGGGGAATTCCTCGCCCGACTTGGTGCGCCGGAAGGTCTCCCGCATCAGGAAGCCCTTCGACTTCACGGTTTCCCATTCCAGCTTCCAGTCCTCATCGGTCATGCCCGGCTCCATTTCGGCCAGCTTCATGCCGTCCAGTTCTTCGGCGCTGTACCCGAGCACTTCCCGCACGGCCTTGTTGGCGTAGAAGATGCGTCCTTCGGGCGAAACCCAGGTTATCATTTCCTTGACGTTGTCGAGGCAGAAGCGGGCGAGAAAGAGGTCTTCCTGCGACTCGGTCAGGTCGCCCTCCACGATGGCTTGGCAGTATTTTTCGCCGTCCACTTCCAGCAGCACGCCGCGCAGCTTGGCGGGCACGGCGTCGCCGAGGGCAGTGATGTGCTCGGTTTCGAGGCTGACCTGTCCGATGACCAGCAAATCCTCCCAGAGCTTTTTCCAGCCCATGAGGTTGAAGTGGGGGTTTACCTGGAAAAAGGTCTTCGGCTGGAACTCGTCTTGTGAGTAGCCAAGCCCCCGCGCAAAATGCCGGTTAACGAAAAGCACGTTGGCTTCCCGGTCGAGGAAAATGACCCCGTGCTGCATGATTTCGGCAGCATTGAGGTGGATGGAAAGCCTTTCGTTAGGGTTGGCCATTTTTCAATTTTACCTTCTACAAACGGGCTTTGAATTTTTTTGAAAAAAAAATCCAAAGTGCTTGGCAAAGGTAATAACGATTTTTTAGTTTTCTTAAATGTAAGACATTTTCTTATATTTAAGAAAATAGAGTTAATAAAAATTGATACAACTATCTGATTATCAATTAATTATAAAGTTGGCACAGGATTTGGCTAATAGGTAATTGTAAATCAATTTTTTCATCGGAAATCTTGAAGCGAAACAAATGCTAGAGACAGGTTGAGACTCAAGTTTTTTTTGATGGATTAGGATTCAACAACAATTAAAACCGATAGCCATGACAACGTTAAAATTCAATCACAACCTCGCACAGATCCAGAACCTTCTTTTCGCTTTTGCGATGAAGCTTACGAACAACAACCGCGAAGATGCAAATGACCTTTACCAGGAAACTGTCATGCGGGCATTCGCCAGCAAGGACCGTTTTGAGGAAGGAACGAATTTCAAGGCTTGGTCCACCACCATCATGCGCAACTGTTTCATCAACGAATACCGTAAGCGCCGCACCCGCAACCAAATCGAACAACCACTGGAAGACAACAACGAAGTGGCAGTCCGTCAGGCCGTCCGCAACGACTCCGGCACCATCATCATGATGAAGGAACTGCGCATCATGCTAGACACCATGGACGAAGCACACCGGGTGCCTTTTGAGATGTTCTTCAACGGCTTCGAGTACCAGGAAATCTCCGAGCAGCTCAACCTTCCGATGGGAACCGTGAAAAGCCGCATCTTCTTCGCCCGCAAAAAGATGAAGGACATGATATACAGCAGCTACGGTACCGAGTACTTCCGCCGTGCCTGATTCGCTGAAAGGTTCCTTGGCCATTTTTCCACTAAATTTTCTAACTGAAAAGCAGCTATAAAATGAACGCACTAAAATATCATCACCATCAGCCCCCATTTGCCAGCCCTAAAAAAGTCAGAACCAATCATGCCCCGCCATAGCTCCAAAACACCAGTTCCCAACCCCGCTGACCAAGCTGCTTCCCAAATTGGGGAGCAGCTCACCGACCACCGGGATTAAGCTCGCTGAAGCAAAACCCGGAGGCCGAGACCACGCTGATTTTTAAGCTACCATCTTCGATACAAACAAAATCATCTACCTGCTGAAATCATCCACGCACGTATCAATTTTTTTCATTTTCCAAACGGGAACAGGCGACAAAAGCCTTGTTCCCGTTTTTTATTCAAGATGGCATAAAAAAAACGGCTGCCCGGGAATACCAGGCAGGCCGTCCTATTTAACCCCAAAAAACCAAATGACTTTTATGCTAATCTAGTGCAAATCAACATGAGGAGCCTAAAGCAGCTCCCTATCGTCCTTGTCAACAAAGATATACGCATCCCCAGGCAGGCCCGGCATCCTATCGGAAACATGTAGGGCACATTTGGAAGCATTTCTGTAAAACGGGGATTTTATTCCTCCTCTGACATGGCTTGCGTTGTGCGCAGGTATTCATTGGGGTAAAGGCCGTATTTTTCCTTGTAGCGGCGCGCAAAATAGCTGGGATTCTCGTACCCAACCGCAGCGGCCACGTTTTTGATGATCGGCTCGCTACCGCTGGTGAGCAGTTGCTGCGCCATGCGGAGGCGCTCGTTGCGCAGGTAGTCGTTGATGGTGGTGCCAAAAATCTTCTTGAAGGCTTGCTTCAGCTTCTGCCGGTTGACGCCCGACTTTTTCGAAAGCGACTCGATGGTGGGCGCATTGCGGAGGTCGGCCACGAGGAGGTTGCGGGCCAAAACGATTTTTTCAACGTCCTCCGTACGGAGCATCTTGGTCTTTGTGGGGGACTGCATGATTTCCTCTTCCCAGCGCCGGAGCTGTAGCGAGAACAGCTCAAGTGCCTTCGACTCGGCAAAAGTGGCATGTATCAGCCCCTCTTTTTTGTCGTCGAGTATCTGCTGCACGAGGGCAGCACCTTTTAGCCCAAATGTACTGTTGTTGAATTCCTTTATCGCTGTTTTGCCGTTGAATATGGCTGTTACCTCTTTCTTCACTACGTCGGGAAGGCAATTGATGTGGTTGATGTACAGGTGCCGCTCCAAACTCACCCACACGAAGGTGAGGTGTTCCCCTTTTTTAAAATCCAGACTTTGTGATATCCCACCCGGGTGCGAGACCATGATGGTTTTCATCGGGTCCATTGCCAGCGGCTGGGGGTTTTCGTGGTATTGAAAATTCACCATGCCGCGCACATTGAAAAAGAGCAGGAAAGGCGACTCGCTTGCGCTGGTGTTGCTTATCTCCCAGTTTTCAGAAAGGACACCATCCAGTATGAACATTTGCACGCCATCCTCGAAATCGTAGGCACAGATTTGCCCTTTGCCAGGGTCACTGCCAAGGTTAATCCAGCGCCTTTGGCAATCCTGATGAATTTCCGTGACGAATCGCCTGGAAGCCGACTTCAGGAACTTGACAACGTCATAACTCTTATAGCTGGACCTCATGGATACTGGGGTTTTTATTTATGCTCTGTGATATTCGCACCTTCAATGCGAATCTTGATGTTTTCGACCTCCTGCACCACGGCGGCGGCCTGTAGTTGCAGCTTCTCGTAGTTCTCTAGGATGATTTTATGTTCTTCGGCCATTTTCGCTGGGTCAATGGCACGGCGCTCGTGCTTTTTGATGATGTCCTCGTTCTCGTCTATCAGGCGTTTTTGCTCCCTGCACATTTTCTCAAAGTCGTTGATCAGGGAATCCTGAAGGGCGATGGTATTTTCAAGCGAGTCAGTGGGGTTCTTCAGTTCGTTCACCTTGCGCTTGAAATCCTTGTTCTCCGTTTTCAGGAAGTCCAATTTTTCTTCCATGCCCTTGTGGCTGAGCTGCATGGTTTCGGTAAGCTCCACGGCCTCCTGGTGTTCAGCAGTGGATTGTGGGTTGCTTTGGTTGCAACCAATGAAGGAAAATGCAGCCATGAATACGGCCATGCACGTGCAGCGGATAATGTTTTTTGCGTTCCTCATTTTATCTTTTTTATTATCGGTAAAACGGGCAGGTGGCCTGCATGTTCAATTACCAAAACATCAGTAAAAACAGGTGTTTTCACCTTGTTTAATCATAAAAAAACGGCCACCAGTCAAATGATGGCCAAGCTGCAATAATGGAAAATAGGTTTAGCGGTCGAATGCAAAAAGCCCTATATCGCTGCTTTTTTTACCCATGATAATATCGTGCAAAATATCAGCAGCAGCCACGCTGAACGTGATGCCATTGCCGCCGTACCCCATCGCAAACAGGGTGCGTGGGTGGTTATAGCTGCCGATGTAGGGCAGCCCGTCCTTCGTTTCACCGAAGGTGCCAGCCCAAGCAAAATCCGTCTGGTATAACAAATTGGGGAATAGCTTTTGGAAATCGGCCTCCAGTTGCTTGTGCTTGCGGGGCAGCAGTGCGTCGCGTTTTTCTGGGTTGTAAAACGGTTCGTCCCGCCCGCCCACCAGGATGCGGTTGTCCCGCGTCGTGCGGATGTAGAGGTACGGGTGCTTCGTTTCCCAAATCAAGGCGTTTTTGTACCAAAAATTCTTTGTGGTTTCCATCGGCTTGCTGACGATGGCGTAGGTGGAGTTGAGCTGCGTCACGTCCTTCGGCAGGTAGTTCTGCGACTCGTAGCCGCAGGCCACAATCAGGAATTTGGCCGTGATGGAGTGCCCCTGCGTGGTTCTGAGTTCCACGCTTTTTTTCAGTGGCTGCCAGCTTTCCACCTCCGTCAGGTCGAAGATGCGGACGCCGTCTTTTTGGAGTTTTTTCAGCAAATACTGCGTAAGCTGGTAAGGGTTCACGTGCGCCGCCAGTTCAGACAGGATGGCAGCGGGTGCCCTGAAGCCGAATTTCGATTCCACGGCAGCCTCGTCCAGCATTTTCACCTTGAAGCCTGCTGCTTTGCGCGCCTTGTACTCCGGCTCGATGATTTCCTTCACGTCTTTTTTTGTACTGGCGTAAAAAAGGCTCGGATGGGCCTCGAAGCCTGATTTTTCAGGCACTTTGGAGGCCAGTTTCCCGATTTTTCCAATGGCCTCGGCGCACAGTTCGTACGAGCGGATGGCCGCCCGCTCGCCCCGCATTTCCATCAAGCGAAAAAGCGGGGTGTCAATTTCATACTGCAACATGGCCGTGCTGGCCGATGTGCTGCCAAAACCGATGTGACGCTTGTCGAGGATGGTGATGTCCATGCCCGCCCGGTGCAGCCGCTGGCCGATGAGCGCACCGCTGATGCCGCCGCCCACAATCAGGACGTCCGTCTTGAGCGGTTCGCAGAGGGTCGGGAAGGCATTTTTGAACCCCTCCCTGATCATCCAGTAGGGATAGTCGGAGTGCAGGTTCATCGGGAAACGATGACTGCATTGAAGAAGGAAATGGGCCGATTGGACACCTCGGCAGGGTGCATGAAGCGGTAAACCGATTTGCTGCTGAGCTTGATGCACCACAGCATCGGGTGGTTCTTTTTGTCCACCTCGCTGGTGGAGCCCGCCACGATTAGCATGTCGTTGTTCATCCACGCTGCATCCTCGAACTGGCAGGCATCGCCGCAGAACAGCAGGCGCAGCTTCTTGTTGGCGGCCATGCCGTACACGGCCACCTCCGATTCAAGGCTTTGCGCAGCCAGCTCAAACTGGCCTTCCTTCTTCTTGTCGGGCAGCAGTTGCTTGCCATAGCCGTAGATGTCGAGCTGCTTTTTGCCGTCGGGAGATGGGATGCGGTACTTGGCCAGAGCGGGGTCCAACTCGGTCAGGTCCAATTGGATGAAATCCACTTCGTGGAAAGTGTCGAGCACCACGAAATCGTTGGCGCTGAAGCCGGGGATGGCCTTGGCATGGTAGCCGTACCAACGGCGGAGCTGTTGCTGGGAAGCGGCGAGCCAGGCGTTTTTGTTCAGCGGCTCGTCATCTTCCTTGGAAGGGATTTCCGCCACTTCCGAAGACTTTTCGGTTTTTGCCGATTGCGCGCCAGAATTGGCCTTGGAACAGGCAAAAATGGCTGCCATCAGCGTTGACAGGCATATCATGGTTATTTGATTCATCACTTTCATTTTTAGGGAAAACGGGGCAACCAACGCCGTGTTCAACACCCCGACCGTTTATCAGCCGCCCTTATTTTTCTCCCCCTTTTTTTCGTTCTCAAAGACATTGACGTAGTCAATAGTATTGTCCAATTGGAACTTGAAAGCCCTGATGTAGGCATTGGAAAGGGCACTGAGGATGGTCTGCCAAATATCGGTATTGGCCTTGGAGTCCACGCTGCCCTCGATGGGCACGCGGCTTGCGGTCTGGTCTTTTTTGTGGTTTTCGAAAAGCTCCTGCACGCCTTCTGCCAGCAACTCCTTCACGCCCTGCCCAAACGAGCGGTCTTCCTCCTTGCGCTTGAATATTTTGGCATCAATGAGGATGGGCTTCAGGTAGCCCCGGTACTTGCCGTCCTTCATGGCCATTTCACTGTAAAGGCTCAGCTTGCCGGACTCGAAATCCATGCCGCTGCTCAGGTAGCGGAAAATCTCGTTGATTCCCTTCAGCTCGGCATTTTCGAATTTGGCGTTGTAGTTGAAATCGGGCGTGAGTTTCAGGAAATTGGCATCGGCGGTGAAACTGAACTGGCCGCCATTGCCGGGCGCACTGGCCGTGGCCACCACGGGCGATGGCAGTGCCTTGTCTTCCTCTTCCACGTTGCGGATGTTCCTCACCTCCAACTGGAAGCGCTCGAAGTCCACGTTGAAGCCAGCTTCTTGGCCGTCGAGGTAAATAAAAGCCACCCGCCCGTCCTGCACGGCAAAGCGGTTGATTTCGACGGGCATAAAGTCCTTCACGAGCTGCACCCAGTCGGCCCCCTTGCCCATCTGCGAGCCTTTTTGCGCCAGCTTGAAATTGATTTCTGGCGACTCTATCACCACCTCGCCCACGAGCGAGCCTTTCCACAGCGACTTCCATTCGATGGACAAATCCATGTGCGGCGCATGCAGGAATGGACGCTTGCCCTGCTCGTCCACGAGGTCAACCCGGAGGTCACAAATGCGGTAGGCACCACGGTACAACGAAAGGTCAACATCGTAGATATGGCCCTTGTACGGGGCGATGTTTTTTGCCAAAACCTTGTTCAGGTGCTTGGTGATGAAATACGGCAGCACCAGACGCACGGCCACCAGCACCAGCAATATGGCAAGAACGATTTTGGTTTTTTTGCTAAGGTTCTTAAGCTTATGGCTCAGGTTGTTAGGCATGGGCAATCGGGTATTTGGTGAAAGGTTTTGGGGCGACTAAAACGGGCTTCTGGCCGCTATGTTCAGACGGCCAGCAACCACCTGCGCAATGGTGCTCGGAGAGGAGCCGACCCTTTTTTTACAATAAAAATGGCCGACCCAATCACAGGTCGGCCATTCGCCATAACATTTTCACCTATGTCTTAAATGACTGGGACTGATGGCCTGTCATAGAACTCGTTCACTTGCCTGAAATAGTCGGATGCGGCATGTTCTGGCCAGTTGTCCTTGTCAAAGCCGGGCGCTGTGTCCAGCTTGTCTTTGGTGACATCCAGGACGAATTCCTCCTTCGCCGTGTCAATCGTAAATGCATTCCAAGGCACTGCGAAATACTTGTCTCCCACGCCGAGGAAGCCGCCGAAGCTAAGCACGGCATATTCGATTCTGCCCGTTTCGGTGTCAATCATCAGGTCTTTGATGTGGCCGAGGTCTTCGTCCAAGCGGTTTTTCACGTCCGTCCCGTTTACGCTGGTAGCGGACAGCAATAGATGGTTCATAATCACATTTTTTTTGGTTA
>Ga0075012_10000304_pt1 | contig 53449 bp, 49 predicted proteins | sample All_14_2_FD_71474 | JGI IMG/M metagenome (GOLD analysis project Ga0075012, IMG submission 71474) | Freshwater microbial communities in response to fracking from Pennsylvania, USA - Allegheny Zone_MetaG_DW_15 | ecosystem: Environmental > Aquatic > Deep subsurface > Groundwater > Drilled...
CATCTGTTATAAACAGACCGGGCCGCAAATGCGGCCCGGTCTGTGATTATTATCAGAATTCTACCTTAGGGGCCTTTTCACTACCGGCTTCTGCCTGGAACATTGCCATTTCTGTGAAATGGAACATCCCCGCCATCATCACGCCGGGAAAGTTTGTAATCTTGACATTATAGTCTTTCACAGCTTCGTTATAGGCGTCACGTGCTGTTTTTATACGATTCTCAGTACCTTCCAGCTGACTTTGCAAATCTTTAAAATTTTCATTTGCTTTCAGCTCAGGATATTGCTCTGACACGACCATCAGTCTACCTAATGCCTGGCTGAGCTGGCCCTGTGACTGCTGAAATTGCCTCAGCTGGTCAGGAGTCAGATCTTTCGGATCTATTTTTATAGATGTGGCACTGGCCCTTGCCTGTATTACCTGGGTAAGAGTTGTCTGCTCAAAATTTGCAACACCTTTTACCGTAGCAACAAGGTTGGGTATAAGGTCTGCCCTGCGTTGATAGCTGCTCTGCACATCTGCCCACCTCTGCTGGGCTTCTTTCTGCAGTGTGTTCATGCCATTATAGCTGCTACAACCACCCATAAATAAAATGAGAATGATTACACCAAAAATTAAAAGTCCTTTGTTCATTGTTTTCAGAATTTATGTCAAAAGTACGAAGCCTCACTCTTATATGCCTGATACTGGTCGGTGAATAGCATTGTAAAATCGGTAATTGTCGCTTTTTTGCTTTCAAATATCCACAGTCACAGGCAACAACGAATAATATGGCGTATTCTGAATGAGTATCTTAACAGGAATATAATCTTATATAACCCCATCAGAGCCAGATATAAGACTATTATCTGCTTTCTGTCAGGGACGTTCCCTTTTTATTTTCCTACTTTTGCACCCAAAATCAACGTAAATGCAGGCAGTATACGAGACTACATTGGAATATGCAAAGTCGAAAGACCAGGTGGACACCCTTTTCCCATTCCGTGAACGTTTCCATTTTCCGCAGCATAATGGTAAGGATGTTTATTATTTCTGTGGTAACTCTCTGGGGCTGCAACCCAAAAGCGTTGAATACCTGATGAATGCCGAACTGCGCGATTGGGCACGTCATGGAGTAGAAGGTCATTTCCGTGCAGCATATCCATGGTTTTCATACCATCATATTTTTACTGAGCGGCTGGCAAAAATTACCGGTGCCCTTAACAGTGAAGTGGTAGCTATGAATGCACTCACTGTAAATCTGCATTTGCTTATGCTCTCATTTTACCGCCCGTCTGGTACCCGTTATAAAATATTGATGGAAGCAGGTGCATTCCCGTCAGACCAGTATGCCGTAGAAACACAGGTGCGCATGCATGGACTGGACCCGGAAGATGCAATTATTGAGATAACACCAGCTCCCGGAGCGCATCTTATAGAAGATATTGACATTATTAACGGAATAAAAGAGGCAGGCGATTCTCTTGCCCTGGTAATGATAGGTGGTGTAAATTATTATACCGGCCAGTTCTTTGACCTTGAAGGAATTACTAAAGCGGCACATAGTGTAGGTGCATATTGTGGTTTTGACCTGGCACATGCGGTAGGCAATGTACCTCTGCAGTTGCATAACTGGAATGTGGATTTTGCCTGCTGGTGCTCATACAAATATCTGAACTCAGGGCCAGGTGGGGTGGCAGGAGCATTTGTGCATGAGCGCTACAGTAATGATGCTGGTCAGTTCAGGCTTGCAGGCTGGTGGGGTAATGATGAGAAGACCCGCTTTAAAATGGAAAAAGGGTTTGAGCCACAACCTGGAGCTGCCGGATGGCAGATGAGTAATGCCCCTGTTTTTAATATGGTTGCTCATAATGCATCACTTGATATATTTGACAAAGCCGGCCTGGATACATTACGTGCCAAAAGTATAGACCTGACAGGCTACATGGAATTCCTTTTGAGTCAGGTAAAACATCTTGATTTTCAGGTGATAACCCCATCAGAGCCACACAGGCGTGGTTGTCAGTTGTCTATGCTGTTTGGTGAAAATGGTAAGAAGATATTTGACTTCCTTACAGAAAATGGTGTGGTTGCCGACTGGCGGGAGCCAAACGTTATACGCATAGCTCCTGTTCCTCTTTACAACACTTATGAGGACTGTTACCGTCTTTATGAACTACTTATGGCGATAGAGGCATAGTTGTATATCAGGCAAATAGTTTCGTCTTTTGCTACGTAAAGCGGGGAAATAATATCCTATATACCTCAAAAGTCAGGTAGCTGGGGTATAGGCACTAGTTCAGCGGTACTCCCATCCATGAGTACTTGTAAAACATGCTTTTCCTGCCCAGCTTGCTCTTGCTGAAATATTTTTTCAGGAAATCACGCTGCTCATCAAGCGTTTTTTGTGCGTCTTTTACAGAGCGTAACATGGGTGCCATGAGGTCGTCAATGCGTTTATCTTTTCCTTTCAGCAGCATCAGTCCGTTTTCTACTTTTTCTGCACGGGCCGCTGGCACATCTACCATTTTTTGTATTGCAGCATCAGGCTGTGTGGGGCTAAACTGTTTATTGCGGTAATTGATAAACTGGTTAAGGTCATGTACTACTTCATTGTACATGCCTACCAGGTCGTTATAAGTGTTTATCAACTCATTCTGTCTGGCTACATCAATATTACCTTTCAGGTTAGTGAAGTAGTTATAAGCCATAGTAGTCTTTACCCCATTTGCCTCCATGCGGCGGGCTTCTGCTTCCATCTGCTGCAGATGTGTCAGCTTTTCATATGCTGCTATTGAGTCGGGATAACTGAAATATGTCCCCGATTTATCAATTTCTGTTTTACCTGAAGCAAAGTTCTGCGTAGATACCGGGTAATATACCATCTGCCACATGGGGTCAAAAGGCATGTGTGTTTTTACTGAGCTCTCGCCCGACTGCATGAACCATTTATTGTCTATTTTCCTTGTAAACTTATTATCATTTATATATCCCGACCCCCATGTAGGGTCTACGAGCCGGTACTCCCCATCTACGAGAACTGCACACCAGGCATGTGCAAGATCGGCTGTCTGGCCATTGTGTCTTGTATAGCCACCCACTATCCACGACTTTATACCGCATTTATTGCATAGCTCGTCAAATACGGCTGCGTAGTTTTCACAGATGCCTTTCTTCAGCATCATTATCTTCCGTATTTTCTCCTCGCGCTTCTCATTATAATTGAGCGCATACATATTATCCACATCATACTCAAAGCTGGATGCGACCCAAATAAATATGGCTCGTACTTTATCTTTTTCAGTAGAAAAGTTGCTGTTGATGTATCTGGCTACATCGTCTGTTTTATTGGTCATTGAGGTCGGGATAGCCAGCATTTTCGTATCTATAGCAGTATATATCTGTGTTGTATTTGTCTGTTGTGCAAGGGAGAAAATAGTAGTACTTGTCAGTAACATTAATGCAATAGCGGGTAGTATTTTCATCATCAGTTTATTATCCGGTTTCAAATTTACAATGCCTGCTGTTTCATAATAGCATTCTGTTATCCCCATTTCGTATTTTAGTAAAACTTTTAAAGTCGTCATTATGAAAATACTTTATGCCATCCTCCTTTTGCTATTAAGTTCTGTAGTATTTGCACAGGCAGATTTTGCCCCATCAGGTGCTGTATGGTATAATTATCACCATGATGGTTATTTCAGGACTGTTTATACCTATGACACAGTAATAGATGGTATTACTGCAAAGGTGCTGAAAAGGGAAACTCATGTCAATTCCGGATCATGGGCCAGCAATTTCCCACCACTGTACATCTATAGCACTACCGATACTGTGTTTGTTTTCAATACTGCATTTAACAGATTTACACCGCTTTATATTTTTAATCTGAGTGATGGTGATACTGTACGAATACCAGGATTTTTTGCTCCATATAGTACTACTACAGATACTGTCATGCAATATGTGGCAGACTCGGTAAGAATAGTGCAGTACGACACTTCATGGCTACGTACTGTATATACCCGTGTAATAGTGGATTCTACTGTTCCTTTGCCGGACAGTTATCTGCTTTCTACCTATGGGTCCATATTTGACGCTTATGGCGTATATGCAGAGCGTATAGGCTGCCTGCATAACGGTATATACCCCAACTGTCTTAACTGTGCTATTATTCCGGAGGATTGTGGGTGTATAGGTAGTCTCAGCTGTTACAGCGACCCGGGTTATGATATAAAACTGGTAACAGGCCCTTGCGAACATATTGTTTCTGTTACCGATGCTGCAGATAGCATACAGCGGCCTCATGTGTTTCCTAACCCTGCTGATGAAATAATAAATATACAGGGAATAAAGCAGGGGAGTACCGTATACCTGTTATCTGCCGATGGGCGACCATTAATAAATATTCCCGCCATAAATAATATGGCGGGAATACCAGTTAATAAACTACCGTCAGGATATTACCTGTTACAGGTTGTTTCATCCGGTGGTACACGAAATATGCAATCGGTCACCATCAGTCATTAAGTTTTATCAATTGATGCTGATAAGCTCTACATCAAATATCAGGGTGCTGTTAGGGCCAATCACCGCCCCCATCTGGCGGGTGCCATATCCCAGATGAGGAGGGATAAAGAAACGCCATTTACTACCTGTACCCATTAACTGCAGGCCTTCTGTCCAGCCCTTTATTACCATATTCAGTGGGAATGATGCTGGCTGTCCTCTTTTTACAGAGCTGTCAAATACAGTGCCGTCAATGAGTGTGCCATGGTAATGGCATGTAACTGTATTGAACTCGGTAGGTTTAGGACCTTCTGCCGCTGTAAGTATTTCATATTGGAGACCACTGGGGAGCTCTATCACTTCAGCACGCTTTTTATTAGCTGCCAGAAATTCCTGGCCTGCTTTGAGATTTTCTGCTTCTTTTTCAGCTTTCATTTGAAAAAGTCTGTCGCTCAGATTCATTGAATAATTTTTTAGAGACACAAATGTAATTAACCGACTGCATTTGAAAAGAAAATCAATGCGATTAAAGAAGATGTTCCCATGGGCCTGCACCTTCGCGCACCAGTACCGGCGCACCAGATGTGCAATCTATGACAGTAGATGCAAGTACATGACCCGGTCCCCCATCTATAACCATATCCACCACGTTTCCAAAAACTTCTTCCATCACTTCTGGGTCAGTAAAGTACTCCACATCCACATCCATTGGCAGCGATGCACTCATAATAGGATGTCCCAGTTCTTTCACAATGCTCAGACAAATACGGTTGTCTGGCACACGTATACCAACTGTATCTTTTTTGGCCTTGAGCATTTTAGGTACCTGACGGCTGGCCTCCAGTATAAACGTGTATGGGCCGGGCAGTGAGGCTTTCAGCATTCTGAATATGGGCGTATCTACACTGCGTGCATAGTCAGTAAGGTGACTTAAGTCAGAGCAGATGAAAGAAAAATGAGCTTTCTTAACGTCCATTTTTTTTATGCGGGCAATCCTTGTTACTGCATTCGCATTGAGTATACTACAGCCAATGCCGTAAATAGTATCGGTAGGATAGATAATAACACCTCCATCACGCAGACATTCCACAACGCGTGTTATGTTTCTGGGCTGAGGATCGTCGGGATGGATATGTATTAGCATGCAACATAAAGTTAGTTAATCCCCGCCATGTTTTACGCATCGTGGCTTTTTGCTGATAACTTCTTTACTTTTGACGTCTGAATCTGGTTTGCCTTGCAGTTATCAATCATCATTCCCACCTGGAACAATCTGGCCTTTGCAAAGTTGTGTGTCGAAAGTATTCGGAAGAATTCTGCATATGAGCATCAGATAATACTACATATTAATGACGGCAGTGACGGAACATTACAGTGGGCCGGTGAGCAGAAGATAGACCACACATGGACAGCAGATAATGCTGGTATATGCAAGGCCGTAAATGAGGCTGGAGGTCTGGTAAAGCATGATTATGTAGTATATATGAATGATGATATGTATGTATGCCCTGAATGGGATATACACATAGCTCATGAAATAGCTGCAGCAGGTACTGACTGCTTTATGTTTTCCAGTACCATGATAGAGCCCATTGACTACAGGAACCCATGCGTTATAGCCCGGGATTATGGTCAGTCAATAGAGACATTCAATGAATCAAAGCTCCTGCAGGAATGCAATACTATTGAAAAGGCCGATTGGACAGGTTCCACATGGCCACCCACTATTGTGCATCGAAAGTATTGGCTCATTACCGGAGGATACAGTATAGAGCTAAGCCCGGGTGTAAGCAGTGATGATGACTTTGCCATGAAAATGTGGTATGCAGGCTGTCGTATATTCAAAGGCATAGGCAAAAGCAGAGTATATCACTTTCAGTCAAAATCTACCCTCCGTATCAAAAAGAACGATGGCCGGAAGCAGTTTCTCATGAAGTGGGGTATTAATCAGTCCACTTTCAACAAATACTTTATCAGGCGTGGTACGCCATATACCGGTCCGTTGAGTGAACCATCTGACCTCGGGTGGGAGAAGTTCAGAGCATGGCTGAAAAGAAAGATAGTATAGCTATTCTTTTCGTTACACCGGTAGTATAAGTGGCTACTATTTCTTTTTCTTCGGTTGTTTGGTATTTGCAACCGGCTGAGCGGTAGCAGACTCTTTTATACGATTTTCCTTGTTTAGCAGATAGCCCGATAGCTTTTGCAATAATCCGGTTTGTGCCATGTATAATGTGGCAAGGGGTATTAATTTAAATAAGCCTCTTTTGGCAGAGTTGATAACGGTATGGCTTGGTATCAGAAAACTGAGTACGCCAAGTGTTATAAAAACAATGAGTACTCCCCATAATGTCATCCCAGCAGAACGGCTGATTTTCCGGTTAAGGACAAGGTCTGCAACAAATACCACCAGGAAGAAAATATAGAAATCTGCATAAACTGCCTGTCCTTTGGGTGAGAACATAAGGCCGAATACCAATTCGTGAAACTTATCAAACAGCAAGCCTATATCTGTCATATTAGAGTTAAGGAGATCACCTAACTTGAATTTATAGGGTACAAGATATTTAATGAAGATATTGCTGAGTATAAAGTTGAATACAAGCGGTCCCGCCATAAATATGCCTCCGCGTATCATTATCTGTTTTATAGATACTTTATCTCTGTACATGTATATGGCAAAAATTGCAATGGAAAATGCAGCCAGAACAAGTGTCTCTGAGCGTATATATGTAGCAAGTCCGAAAAGGAAAGAAACCCAGAGCAGTTCATTGACTTTGCCGCTACTCATATACTTCATCATAAAGTAGTAGCCTGCAAAAAAGAATACCATGTTACTATAGTCATACAGTATGATATAAGTGTATGCATACAGGTCAGGCACTGCAAAATATATAAGTAATAACATGCCCGCCAGAAGGGGGTGCACTACCTGCCGCAGAATGGTGTAGAACCACGTAGTAAAAGAAAGGAATAATATGCTCAGCCATAACTGACCAAACGGAAGCACAAGAAGTTTATATATAACCTGAAGACTGGTAATAAACGGTGATTTGAAAATATTGTTAGCTGCAGAGTTCAGGCGAACATCTACAGAAAATGCCGAATTTATCATTGTTTTTTCCTTAACAGCATACTCTGCTATTAACTCCACACCGGTTAATACATCGCGTGGGGTAGGGGGGAAATACCAGCAGCGCCATACACTGATAACACCCAGACCTATAAATATCAATAAGAATGGCACCTCATAAAGTTGGGGAAGGCGCAGTGAGGGGAGTTTGGTCTTCTTTATCCTTATCAGTAAAGGAATTGACAACAACAGGGATGTGCCTCCAAGCCATATGTACATATTACTGGCTGTAAGTGGAACATGTATCAGATCCATAATGCAAGGCACAAATGAGTGAATGGTAACCCCACACATCATAGAAAGGCACAGCAATGCAATAGCATCAACATCTATCCTGAACAGCCGTATGACACCACGGCCGGCAAAATAATGGGCAAATAATAGAAAAATAAGGCCGGTAAGATTCATAGGTCAAGTTTGTACTTTTTAAATATGCTTAGTAGTGTGTCTAATTGTTGTTTTGTATCTATTTTCTGTACTGCCACTTTCCCGTTTCTGTCAGGCATCAGCACACAATTTGCTTTCTCCACACCCGGGCTATCGTACCACACAGCTATGTTACCAGTCAGATAGTAATATACCATAGGCTCTACTACATTGAAACCAGCCACTCTGTTTTCTTTCATGTAACGTTCCGGAGGTAGCAAAAGAACAGGGCTGTCGATTTTAAATTTCTTAAAAACGTTGTTCAGCTCTTTATATATCACATATGAATAGCCATAACGGGCCACACGGCGCTGCTCTGTACCCAATTGGTCCTTGACCGTAAAATAGCTTATCTGTTGATTGAATATGTTGGTATTGAGCCAGTTATTGTAAAATGGTATATTGAAAAATAAAAATATTGCCAGTAGTGCAATGAGGGTCAGATTAATTTTAAAGTGCATTTTCGGAGCGTTATAGATGAAGCGTCGTAAAAATAGTAGAAAAAACTACTAATAAAAATATGAGAGACGTATTTGGAGTTACATTGGTTTGGAATTACCCGCTTCCATCATACTCATTTCTTTTGCTTTTGCCAGGAACTCAGATGCGAAAATGAATGAATTGAGCTGAGGATCTTTACTGAATATAATGTCTCTGTTTGAGCCTTCCCATTGTTTGTTGCCCTGATACATGTATAAAATATAATCCCCGCTTTCCATTACAGTATTCATGTCATGTGTATTAATGATGGTAGTGATGTTATACTCACGGGTTATTTCATTTATCAGCTTATCAATAACGAGTGAGGTTTGAGGGTCCAGGCCAGAGTTGGGTTCATCACAAAAGAGGTATTTGGGATTCTGAACAATTGCTCTGGCAAGGGCTACACGTTTTTTCATTCCGCCACTTATTTCGGCCGGGAATTTTTTGTTAGCATCTTTAAGATTTACACGATCCAGCACTTCATTTACTCTGGTCAGTTTCTCTCGATACTTTAATCTTGTAAACATATCGAGCGGAAACATAATATTTGCTTCCACAGTTTTACTGTCAAATAAAGCACTACCCTGAAACAACATGCCAATCTGCATACGTAGTTCTTTCAGTTCCGCAGTATTCATTTTAGTAATATCACGACCTTCGTAAAGCACCTCTCCGGAGTCTACCGGCATTAGTCCTATCATTATTTTCATCAGCACTGTTTTTCCGCTTCCGCTTGTACCAATAATAAGATTGGTATTACCTGCGTCCATACGTGCAGATACATCTTTAATAACGACTTTCTCCCCGAAACTTTTTCTGATATTTCTAATTTCTATCATTTTGATAACATGTGTAGCCTGGCCCGGCCACGGCTCTGGTTGATTGTAAAAATAGGTTAGTTTTTATCAAGATTGCGAAATAATGAACCGTATATAACAGTTGCTTTGGTATTCTAAGCAAACGTATGAAACAAATAATATGTACAGTTCCCGTTACAATTTCTTATCATTGCGTGTCTAAGTTATGGCTGCCAGTACTACAGATACACGAGAGCAGGTGTATAACGTGCGCGAAGATGATCAGTTGTCTTCCGGAGTTGCTTTGGTAACATGTGTTTTAGCGCAACGGGAAATATACATAGCGGGCTTTTCAATTAACAAGGAACTATTGACGATTCATTATTCGGACTATAGTTCTAATAAACCGGTGTGGGAGCTGGACTTTTTTGAGCAGCTATTTGCATCAGAGCCCTTACTGGCTGTGCGGGAAAAGGTGAGAGGCATATTTGTGGCCAGCAACCGGAACCTTATTGTGCCTGACGAATTATATAGTGAAACTGCTGCTGCCGGATGGCTGCGTAAGCTGCATTTTGTAGAGCGACAGGAGGCATTGTCGGGTTATGCTTTGGAAAATGACCGTGCTACTTATATACAGGCATTGCCGCTTAATATAGCAGAGCTTATAAGAATTAACTTTAGAAAGGCTACAGTAAGACCATTGCCATACTATCAGTTTTGCGAGCGCCCTGCAATGAGCCTTCATTTGCAATTGTGCTTTACAAAAGGGCAATGTATAGCTACGCTGCATAACTATAGTCAGCTGCTATGGCATAGCTATATTGATTATAGCTGCGCCGAAGATGTGGCATATGCTCTACGCCACTATTGCAAAGAAAATTATATTGATGCAGGAAAACTGCATATTACCTGTAATGCACTGGCGGCATCAGAATTTGATACCATCAATGAACTGTCGAGGTATTTTACAATAGTAAAAGCCGGAAACGGACTTACTATAAATAATCCCTGGACACCGCCGGTAACATTGGCAAATCAGTTATTGGAATGCGTATAGTAGGAGGTACTTTCGGAGGGCGCAGATTTAATCCGCCAGCGCGTATACCTGCCCGCCCTACAACAGAAGTGGCAAAAGAGGGCTTGTTTAACATGCTTTCCAATAGTATTGACCTGGAGGGCTTGCGCACGTTAGACCTTTTTGGCGGTACAGGGAGCATCACTTATGAGCTGGCATCCAGAGGTGCCGGAGATCTTACAATAGTAGAGCGGGACCCGGTAACTGTTGACTTTATAAAAAAGACAATCAAAGAGCTGGAGATAGATAATATTGTGCATCTGATACGGAATGATGTGTTCCGGTTTATAAAGCAATGTACAGAGCAGTATAATTTCATATTTGCGGGCCCTCCATATGCCCTGGATACTATAGATGATCTGCCGCTGCTTGTATTTGAAAAAAATCTGCTTTTGCCGGGAGGAACATTTGTACTGGAGCATACACCACGTAATGATTATCAGAACCATCCACGGTTTGCCAGAATGAAGAATTATGGCACTACAGTATTTACCTTTTTTAAACAGCCAGAGCATTAATGAACCGTATTTGCCTCTTCCCCGGGACATTTGATCCTGTTACCAACGGACATGTAGATGTAATACAACGAGCAGTGTCCATGTTTGACAAGCTGATAGTGGGTGTAGGTATTAACTCTACAAAACAGCCAATGTTCAGTGTGGATCAGCGTACCCGTTGGATAAGTGATATATTCAGGGAGGACAGCAGAATAGAAGTGATGAGTTATGAGGGGCTTACCGTAGAGTTCTGCCATAAAATTAGTGCTCAGTACATATTGCGGGGTATACGTTATATAGCTGACTTTGAGTATGAAAAAGCGATAGCTGATATGAACAGGATGCTGGCACCTGATGTAGAGACCATTTTTCTTACCTGCTCTCCTGCATATTCTACTATTTCATCTACACTGGTACGTGATGTGATACGTAATGGCGGTAATGCCCGTCTGTTTTTACCCGATGAGGTCACATTCTGATATGCTGGCAAAACATCAGTAATGCTTCCTGTTTACATAGAAACACAACGGCTTGTTATTCGTCCTTTAGAAATGACGGATGATAAGAATATGTTTGAAATGGACAGTAACCCGGTAGTACACCGCTATGTAGGTGGTAAGCCGGTACATACTATTGATGAGATACGTAAAGTAATTGCATATGTACAGCAGCAATATATTGATAATGGTATCGGGCGCTGGGCAGTGATAGAAAAGGAGAGTGGGCGATTTATAGGATGGGCTGGTTTCAAAATGCTGGAAGGGCCGGTAAACGGACATAGCAATTTTATTGATTTCGGATACAGGTTTGCAAGAGCATATTGGCAGCAAGGGTACGGAAAAGAGGCTGCAAAAGCGACCTTTGACTTTGGCATTCGTCATCTTGGATATAAAGAAATGTTTGCAATGACAGATGTAGATAATATTGCGTCAAGAAGAATACTGGAAGGATTGGGGTTTGAGTGCAGAGAGATATTTGAATATGATGCAAATCCGGACTGGCGCGTAGCCGGACAACCTACTACCTGGTATAGGTGGCGAATAAGTTAAGCTAACACCCTTTTATACAGAGAGCGGCCCGTTACCGGACCGCTCTTATTATTTATAGCTTATCAGCAGATGGTTATTTACCAGGCAAGCAACTGACCTATCCGGGCAGCAACTTTATCAGTGCCGGGGAGCATAGCTGCTTCCAGTCCCATGTTCATAGGTACTGCCGGTAGGTCCAGTGCGCCTATTGTCTGCACTGGAGCATCGAGGCTGGTAAAGCAGTTTTGCGCTATGCGGCCAGCCAGCGCTTCACAGAATGAGTTGCGTAACTGCTCCTCTGTAAGTACAATACACTTACCATGACGGCGAACTGTTTTGTAAACAAGTTCTTCATCCAGCGGGTATATGGTACGCAGGTCCACTATTTCTACCTGTCCAGGATATTGTTTAGCAGCATTTCTGGCCCAGTGTACACCCATGCCATAGGTAATAATGCACAGTGACTCTCCGTTGTCAATAGCTTCATCATCGGCCCGCAATACAACATTTCCTTTGCCAAACGGCACTATGTAGTCACGGTCGGGCTCTACTGTTTTTGCTTCTTCTGTGCCGGGCACTTTGCTCCAGTAGAGACCTTTATGCTCCAGCATTACTACCGGGTTACCATCATAGAATGCAGCCTTTATCAAACCTTTTATATCAGCGGCATTACTTGGGTACGCTATTTTTATCCCTTTTATAGTAGCCAGTGTGCTTTCCACACTACCGCTATGGTAAGGGCCACCACCACCATATGCACCAATAGGTACACGCAATATCATGGATACAGGATACTTACCGCAACTCAGATAGCATGATTTACTTATCTCGGTTACCAGCTGGTTGATGCCGGGATATATATAGTCGGCAAACTGTACTTCTACTATCGGCTTCAGTCCTACTGCATTCATACCAACAGTAGAACCTATTATGTAGGCTTCCTGTATAGCAGTATTGAATACTCTGTCGTCGCCGAATTTGTCGGCCAGTGTGGCTGCTTCACGAAACACACCACCCAGTCTGCGGCCTACATCCTGTCCGTAAAACAGTGCCTCCGGGTGGTCCTGCAGCAGTTCCTCTACAGCATGCAGAGCAGCATCTACCATTACCACTTTTTCACGACCCTCAGGGCAGCGTACCCCTTTCTCAGTTGTAGCGCCAGATGGGGCATATACATGGTCTGTTACGGTAGCAGGGTCTGGTTCCGGAGCGGCTACTGCGCTATCAAACTCTGCCTGAACGTATGCCTGTGTTTCCTGCTCTATGGCTGCAAGCTCCTTCTTAGAGATACCATAGTCAGCCATAAGCTTTTTTCTCAGTTTGGGCCCCGGGTCATCTACGCCATGTTTCTCCAGGTCTTCTGCTGTACGGTACCATTCTTTTCGTACGCCCGATGTGTGGTGACCCAGCAGTGGTACTTTGGCATGTACCAGTATAGGCCTGCGTTTTTCTCTCACAAACTGTATAGCTTCTTCCATTGCTATGTAAGAGGCTATAAAGTCACTACCATCTACACGCATGCGCTCTATTCCTTTAAAGCCAGCCGCATATTCATATGCGTCATTTGAGCGTGCTTCATCGCTGCTTACAGATATGCCCCAGTCATTGTCCTGTACCAGGTATATAATAGGTAACTGATGCAGAGCTGCAAACTGAAATGCTTCACTTACTTCACCTTCAGTAACACTGCCATCTCCCAGCGAGCAAACTGTAACAGGTGGTACCGGGTATTTGCTCAGCCCCTGCTTTTCACGGTACTGTATGCCCTGAGCTATGCCTGTAGTAGGAATTACCTGCATGCCGGTAGCAGAGCTTTGGTGAATTATACCGGGGAATCCTTCTCTGCGGATATTAGGATGATTATAATATTCACGTCCACCGGTAAACGGGTCTGAACCTTTAGCCAGTAGTTGCAGCATTAGCTCATAAGGTCGATAGCCCATACCCAGCATAATGCTTTCATCCCTGTAATAAGGACTTACCCAGTCGCAGGGCTGTAACTGCAGCGCAGTAGCCAGTTGTATGGCTTCATGCCCACGCGATGTACTGTGTACATACTTACATATCTGGCGGTTTGCATCATATATTTCTGCCATTGCGCGGGCAGTCATCATCAGGCGGTACGCCTTTAGCAAAAGTTCTTTGGGTAGCATGGTGCGCAAAAATAATTGTTTATTCCAAACCTGCCCGTAACCAGTTGTAGCTGCACGCCATTAGTGTGTTATTTTTATATGTGTCATATAAAACAGAAAGGTGGCACAATGCCACCTTTCTATAGTGAGGGTTCTACACTTTTAGTGTGCAGATACTGTAGCGCTGCTTTTTACACTGCCTTTAATTGTAAGTGGAATAGTGGCTCTGTCTGCGTCAGATGTTACTGTCACCATCTTAGTAAAAGCGCCGGGGCGTCCTTTAGTATGGAAGGTGACACTTATAGAAGCCGTAGCACCGGGTAATATAGGCTCATGTGGCCAATTAGCTACAGTACAGCCACATCCTGCCGAGGCATTTTTTATTGACACAGGGGCACTGCCTGAGTTTTTCAGCTTAAACTCATGGGTCACATCAGGACCTTCACTTACCTCGCCAAACTCCCATGCTTCTTCATTAAAAGTGAGTACACCAGCTGCATTGGTAGCAATCTTTTGGGTGTTTTCTGTAACTGATTGAGCAAATGATGTTACACTGCATATTGCAAATGCCATGATAATAATTGCTGTTTTTTTCATCGTTTTTTGTTTTTATGGTTAGAAAAAATGTTATTTATTCCAGAATCAGGCTGCCACCTTCTTTTTCTATTTTCAGTTCCAGTGGTCCGTGTTCATTATCACAATTGTTATTGAACACTCCTGCCAGCAGGTTACAGTCTGCATTACCGGTAAGACAGTCAAATAATTCCCGGGCAGTAGATGGCTCTGAATCACCGGTAAGGACTATTGTTTCTCCTGTATTTACGCGTTTTATTCTTATTTCATCTATTGTTACTGAGCAGTCACTGCCTTTGTTATTGTTAAATCTCATCTGTCGTGCCTGGTCAGGGTCTACGGTGCTGCAGCTGGTAATTGCAGATGCAGTACCGTCAGCACATTTCATTATTTGTGTAATGCATATTTCCAGTGGGCATGGGGTGCTATTGCATACAAATTCACCAGAGCGGTGTAAAGACGCTAAAAGCAGGCTGCTGTCATGAACGGTATTTTGTTGCTTGTTGCCGGGTGTTATCATGACTTTGTCTTTGTCTCCCGCATGCACAACGCTGATTGTGTTATTGGACCATTCCGGTAATACGCCCATATGCCAGAACTCATGCTTAATAGCTATACCATCGGCGATTGTTTTTTTATCTGCACTTTTTGTTAGCAACCAAACCGGCACTGCGCATAGTACCACCAGCAGACAGGCTGCTGCAAGACGTGGCCATAATACAACACGTTTCTTGTGCTGCATACGTGAGTTTATCTGCTGCCACATTGCTTCTTTGTCAAATCCCGGCATCAGCTCTCTGATTCCGGCCTCCTCCATTCTGCTGTTCAGTGTCTTTTTCATAATCAGATTCTTGTGTTTACAAGTTGTTTTTTTAATATTTCCCTTGCTCGGAAAAGGTACGAGCGTGATGTGCTTTCCGGAATGCCAAGCATAAGAGCAACCTCGTGATGTGACATATCCTCAAATACACAGAGGTTAAATACGGTTCTGTGCATGTCTGGCAACTGTCGCAGCAATTCAAGTATTTCTTTTGCTGCCAGATGCCCAATAATGTCGTCCTCGTTGCTCTGTACATGTTCTGGCATATCTTTGGGGGTAACTACCGGTAGCCGTTTTTTTCGCAGTCGCATCAGACACTGATTCGTAACTATTTTTTTCAGCCATGCTTTTGTACTTCCATCCCCCCTCCATTCAAAGGAGTCAATATTGCCAAAAAATGACAGCCATGCATCCATCAGTGTTTCCAATGCTTCCTGCTCATTTACTATGTACCGCAGACATAAAATCATCATGTCGTCTGTGTACTTTTCATATATAGCTTTTTGTGCCTTTGCATTCCCTTTTCTGCATTGAAGTATCAATTCAGGTTCGCTATAGTTTATATGGTGGTTATCTGTTCGCAAGTTTTCAGGTGGTCATGTATTGCTTTCTCTTATACTAAATGCTACCAGATGCCCATTCGTTGCAGTTGCAGTATATTTTTCCTTTTAGCCGTTTCTGCTGGCTTGTGTTATCTTGCGTCATATTATCCTCACGTGAAGCAATCATTTACATATTGGTTCCTGCTAGTAGTTGTTGGTATGGCTGCTGTGAACTTTTCCCGCAATTCACTTCGTGGAGCATCAAGGAATATAAGTGTAAGGGCAAGAGTGTTGAATGGGATGTTGCCATTTATATCTTCTGGTTCACGGCTTGGAGTAGTGCATCCCGGGGCTGATGCTGGTATTTACATGCAGTGCAGATATCTGCTGGCACCGGTATATATAACAGGTGATAAGGAACAAATGCCAGACACAGTACTGTATGTAGGGGACTTTAATGGCAGAGACTCGGCTATGATGACACAAATCAATAACAGGCGTGTATTATGGCAGGCGTCAGATAGTATTTACCATTATTATTTAACTTCTATCCGCTGATGCAGCGTACTACATTATATATATTAATTACAGGATTTGCAGTCTGCATTATCAGTTGTCTGTACTTTCTTTTACTGGCGTTGGGCATATCTTCTATGCTACTGGCTCTTATATTGACATTGGCGGCAGTGGGTGGTATGGTATGGTTTTTTATAAGAGAAAAGACTGGCTTGTTGTCAGAGCAAAGCTCTTTCCGGATGGCAATAACCGCTTTTTTGCTGCTCAATATGATGATGCGGGTAGATGCAATAACAGAAAAGTATGGCGGATGGGATGCATGGGCTATCTGGAATCTGCATGCACGCTATCTCGCGAACCCCGATCACTGGCAGCAGCTTTTTCTTAATGTCAGATATGGTCATCCTGATTACCCGATGCTGCTCCCGGCAACCATCGCATATTTTTCAAGGGTTATCGGCGCGGGTCCCGAGTTACCAGCATTTATACTTGGTATCTTTTTTACGTTTGCTATACCTGTTCTCTTGTTTATGCAGCAGGCACAGAAAAGTATTATTATTGCTACTATAGTGGCATTAGTGCCTGCTATGGATACCTTTTTTCTCCATCAGGGGGTATCTATGTATGCCGATGTACCACTGGCGTTTTTCTTTCTGTGTGCTGTAATAGCTGTTTCTCTGCCCGTTGCGTACAGGCTAAGATTCCTGCTTGCCGGTGCTGCATTAGGTTGTTGCATCTGGACCAAAAATGAAGGAATGATACTGGCTGGCATATTCTTTCTGTATCATGTAAGAGGTATAATGAAAGAAAGAGGTCTGTTATGGCTGCTTATGGGGGCAGTGATGCCAATACTGACACTGCTGATATTGAAGGTCGGGTTTGCACCAGCAAATGACCTTGTGCAGGGTATTGGTTATCATACATTGGCACAGCTGACAGATACACACAGGTATATAGTGGTATATAGTTCTTTTAAGAAAATATTGAGTGAGCAGCTCTCATATATGATGAGCGGAATCTTTATATGTGGTATCCTTTATTTGTGGCGTAAAGTGATACCTGGGAAGAATATGATGATGATATGGACCTGTATCATTGCATATTTTATGGTTTATATCATGTCATCTCAGGATCTGGAGTGGCACCTGGCCACCTCTGCCGATCGTTTGTTGTTACAATTGATGCCGGCTACTATGCTTATTATTGCCGAAGAGATATCTGATATTGGGCCATTTTCTTTCATGAGATTTAATTTTGCAGGTCAGTAAGTGCTTGTTTTTGCCATATCCGGCGCACACAATAGGTGGGTAAGGTGTGAAATCAATGCTTTGTAACGCTTGATTTTTAAGAATATTTTGAATTATCTTAGCGGAAATATCGGAAAATGAAGAAAGTCGTTGTATCCGCTTTGGTGATTCTTGCTGCTTGCTTTGCGTTTGTTGGCTGTATAAAAAACCGTCCTTATGTTACTACTACCAATCCCTCAATGACGGTAGACATAGGAAATTATAAGTTCATTGCCTCGTCGGTACGTACTTCAACAATTGACACTCAGCGGTTAGATACTTCTACAACGTTGATTATCACCGGATATACATCGGACAGAGTAAGCCCTGATGATCAAATAATAATCAGCATTGCTAATTATAAAGGTTTAACCGGTACATTCTCTATAGTACAGGGACAGGCAGGAGCTATGTATATACACAGCGGCACTCCCGCAGTAGGTTTGGGCGGTATTGTTTCTATTAATTCAGTATCCAGTACTACAATATCAGGCTATTTTTCGTTCAATACAGATGACGGGATTGCACTTACCAATGGCAAGTTTGTAGCTAATAAGCCATAATTATTGTAAAGGGTTGATACGAATACCCCGTATAATTGCGTTTATATACCGGTAATCCCTTTTCATGAGACGTATAATTGTCATTTTTATCATTTTTATTACTGCTGCTACAGGTGCCTGTCGTAAGAAAAGAGGTCCTGCCAATGTAGATAGCATAAAACAGGACAATAGCATAGACTCGCTTCTGGTAATGTCGGCACTGGTTAATGGCATTCAGTGGAAAACCGATTCTGCATACAGCTATAAGGTGAAGAACTCGGCAAACGATACCACTACTTTTAGTTTGTTATTGTCTGCTACACAGCTAAGGGATGGCGTGGCCAGTACTATTACTTTCAATATTACAGACTTTAAAGGACCTGGTAACTATAACATAAATCCTCCTGTAAATACAGCAGCTTATTATCTGGGAAATATAAGACATTACGGAAGCGCAGGTACTTTTTCCGTTCTTGCAGATACCGGTGGCGTATTATCAGGCTCATTTAACTTTGTGGCAGATACCGTATCTATTGTGAATGGTAGTTTTACAGTAGCTATTCCGTAACGGCATTGATGCCCCCTTTCAGTTCATAAACTTCAGTGAAGCCTGCCGCCTTTAATGCATTATAAGCAAATGCACTTCTTTTCCCCGATGCACAATAAAGTACTACAGGTATAGTTGGATTCAGTATATGATACTTGCTTTCCGGGGCAGATATAGGAAGGTTTATTCCGCCTATATTCCGCAATGCATGCTCTTCAGGCTCTCTTACATCTACCAGTTGCGTATTAGCATCTGAGGCTAACATGCGCTGTATCTCTGCCATAGAAAGGAGATGTTGCACTGCAGTTTTGCATGTATTCATGTGCAACTCTGGTAGTTCCTTTATAAGAAGATTATCTGTTACGAGCGGAAATCTGAAAGTATGTGTAGTAAGTGTAAGTGCATCAATAACAAGGAGTCTCCCAGCCAGTACCTCGCCGGCACCTGTTATCATCTTTATTACTTCATTTGCCTGTATGGTGCCTACAATGCCGGGCAGGGTAGCTACTACTCCTATTTCAGCGCAGTTAGGCGACTCACCGGCACCGGGCGGCTCGGGGAAAATACATCTGTAGGTTGGGCCGCCTTTATAGTTGAATACAGATACCTGCCCTTCAAACCGATAAATGGCACCAGACACCATAGGCTTTCCTGTCATTACACAGGCATCGTTTACCAGATACCGGGTATCAAAATTGTCAGAGCCATCTACAACTATGTCGTATCCGGCTATAAGGTCCAGTATATTACTGCTATCGGCAAAGCACTCGTGTACTATGATATTTATATCTGGGTTCTGCTCTTTCAACCGTTTTGCTGCAGTTACGGCTTTCCCGTTACCTATGTCGGCAGTGCCATAGAGAATCTGTCTTTGCAGATTGGTAATGGATACTATATCTCCATCTGCTATGCCAATGGTACCTACGCCGGCTGCGGTAAGGTAGGTAAGTACAGGGCACCCCAGTCCTCCGGCACCTATTACCAGTACCCGTGCAGCAGCCAGCAGTTCCTGACCTGCTATGCCTATCTCAGGCAGCATGGTTTGCCTGCTGTAGCGCATATGTTCCTGCTCAGACAGCATGAGTATGCAGTGGTTTTATGGCAAATCTGTCCCAGTCTTTCCATACCGGTTTATAGCCTTTAGTGGCTATCATATCCTTTATCTCACTTACAGTTCGGTTGTCATCCACCGAAAACTGCTCCAGTGATTCCGGCTCTACTGCATAGCCACCGGGGTTGGTGCGGGAACCGGCACTGATAGTGGTAGCGCCCAGTTGCAGTATGTTATCTCTGAATGTGGCGTTCTCTCTGGTAGATACGGATAGCTCCAGCTCTTCATCAAACAGGCGCCATGCACATATCAGCTGCACCAGTTCTCTGTCACTGATAACTACCTTTGGCTCTATTAGCCCTTCAGCAGGGCGTAGCCGGGGAAATGATATGCTGTATTTTGTCTGCCAGAAATTTCGTTCCAGATAATTAATATGTAATGCAGTGAAAAAGTTATCGGCGCGCCAGTCTTCCAAGCCTATCAGTACACCTAGCCCTATTTTGTGTATTCCTGCATTGCCCAGTCGGTCAGGGGTGGCAAGCCTGTATTCGAAGTTCGACTTCTTTCCTTTAGGGTGGTGTATCTTATAATGCTCTTTGTTATAGGTTTCCTGATATACGAGTACCGCATGCAGTCCCTCTGCTATCAGTAGTTCATATTCTTCCTGCTCCAGTGGTTGTACCTCTATAGATATGTTGGAAAACATAGGGCGCAGCATTTTTATTGCCTGCCTTATATACTCCACTCCCACAGTTTTGTTTGCCTCTCCGGTTACCAGCAGTACATGATCAAAGCCCTGCTGTTTCAGGTAGGTAGCCTCCTGCAGTATTTCCACACCACTCAGTGTGCGACGCTTTATCTTATTGTCAAGGCTGAACCCGCAATAGGTACAAATATTCTGACACTCATTAGACAGGTACAATGGTGCATAGAGCTGTACCGTCTTTCCAAACCGCTTTTGGGTTGTGGCCCTGCTCATTCTGGCCATTTGCTCCAGGTATGGAGCAGCCGCAGGTGATATCAGTGACATGAAGTCGTCCACTGTACGCTTTCTGCTATTCAGTGCCCGCTCTACATCAGAAGCCTTGCGGGCATATATGTCAGCAACTACATTATCCCAGCTATACCTTTCAAATACCTCTCTGAACATTGCTTGTTGTATATATCAACAGCAAAAATAGCCAACCCGTACCACATTATAGCGGAGGGATACTCTATTCACCTGTTTGTTGTTCCTTTCCGCTATTTTCAGGCGCGGCCGGAGTAAACAGCGGATTATTCTTTGTGGTTGGTATAATAGCACCCAGGCTCAGTATCAGTTCATAAGTGCCGAATGCCTGACGGGCACGGCCCTCATATACTTTCAGGTTGCTGTAGCGGGCATAATCCACCTTCTGGGCAAATTCCAGATAGGCATATTTCATAAATGTTACCCGTAGTGCTGTTTCAAGTCCGGCATTCCATCCACCAAACTGAAACCCTTTATCATTCTTTTTGCCAAAGAGGCTGTTTTCTACGTGTGGTATTACCGGTCCGGCACCGGCTTTACCAGTGAGGTCTATATACAGATTCCTGTCTTTAGTGCTGTAAAGACCCTTGCGCTTCACAATGTTGAAGCAGAAAAAGTTGGCACCGTTGTTTAGGAAATAGTAAAAGCCATTGGCGTGAGTGAACATGATATTGCCATTATAGGGGGCATTATTCATTGTTCCTTCTGTTTTAATACTTTGTCCTTCAGCTATAATATACTTTACATGATCAAAGTTTAACTCTATAGCCAGATCCTGAGCTTTATTAAAATACACGCCCAGACGGTAATTGTATTGAGGTATTGTCAGCTGCTGATGCAGCAGGCGATGATTCCAGCCACGGTTGTCATGGGCTTTCACTTTTATAAACTTGTAGTCGTTGCCCAGAGATGGCTGTTTGATGTGTACCGTTGATTTGGTGTAGGTTGCAGTATTATATCCCCAACTGAAATATACAGATCTTGTCCTGTCTTTTTTCTCTTTACCGAATGCCGGTGCATTTATACCACTCAGTATAGTGATTAGTGCTATACCTGTAAGGCCTGCCGCTTTTATCATAATGCCATTTTAGAATGGGCGCAAAGTTACAATCTAAAAACCTATCTGCTTCATGATGCAGGTCATGTGTAGTGTAAGGATATACATCATACAGCTAACGGGCTATTTTCTGTATCTTGCGGGTAGTAGTATATGGCAGATGCATTGTTTAAAGGGGTGCTCGTAGGTCTTTTTATGGCTATTTCGGTAGGGCCTACGTTGTTCGCCATCATCAGGTATAGTCTTAACTTTAGTTATAAGGCTGGTCTTGCCTTTGTGTTAGGTGTATCTGTATCAGATGCTATGTATGTGACTATTGCCAATGTTGCGGCCTCATGGCTCCGGTATCTGGAGCCTTATGAGCGTCACATAGCATTTGGTGGTGCCGTAGCGCTGATGGCTATAGGGCTGTCTGGGCTGCTGAAAAAGCTAAAGCCCAAACGACCATCTACAGTACAACTAGCCATATCAGGCGGCGACCTGATGAAAATATGGTTTAGTGGGTTTCTGGTCAATACACTCAATCCTGGCGTTATAGTTACCTGGCTGGGCGCCGTTGCTGTAACATCTCAGACATCCGGGTTTTATAGGTTCATATTGTTTGGTACTGCACTCGTTATTATTCTGGGTATTGACTTTTCCAAAGTATTTCTTGCCGATCGCATCAAGAGATTCCTAACGGTGCGTAAAGTGATATATGTGCAGCGTATTTCTGCTGCATGTCTGCTGGCTATTGGCATTGCTCTTATGGTGGGTACGGTGGTGAATATTCATTCATCGGGAGAGTCATCTGAAATTAACCGCATCCTGTCCCGATAAATGCAACCGGCATCTTTGTCAGATGCCGGTTGGGGAAAAGGCCGGTAGGTTTTACCCTCATCGTGGCTCCGGTATAATAAATATTGTAGTGCCCTTTATCGGCTTATCGTTACCTTTTTAGTTATAGCTGCATCACCTGATGTGAGGCGTACTACATAGTCACCATTATACAGGGTACGTGCATCTATATAAGCAATAGTGCTGCCCTGATTGATGCGGGAGGTACTTATCTGCCTTCCGGTAATGTCATAAAGTGTCATGTTCACATCTGTAGTAAGTATGCCCTGTATCTGAATGGCTATTATGTCTCCGGCGGGATTAGGGAATATGGTGGCATCAAGACTCCCTTTTTTCATTGTGGTTACTGCCGTAGGTGGAGTATAGGGCATTGTTGTTTCAGTAATACTGTTCACCTTACCACCACTTACTACTCCATAGTAGGTAGGACCTATGATATAAGGGTAGGCAGAATTCCAGTTAGCATCTACGGTAGCAAAGTAACAGTAGGTGCCTGAGGGGTATTCCGGCGTTACGCAAAAGCGGCCGTTATGCTCGTCCAGATCGCCATAGCCTGCTACGTATTCATAGTCCTCGCGATATATACCCAGCGGGAAAGTGCTGCTTACTGCCGGGCCGTCTGCCACATCAGTACCATCAGCATAGTGGGTACGTGCTGTAATACTTCTTAGTTTGTAGCTGCTTTTTATGCGTACAATGCCACCGGTGCCATCACTATTGGCATAGCCGTAAGCGCCGTATACAGGGTACCCATCGAACGCATAACCTATAAGTGGTGAGTGTGTGCCGGAGTTTATGGAATAAAGGCCGTCGGCCAGATAAAGGTCACAGACACTTGATACCGGTACTATATCAAGGTTAAAGGCTGTTGGGTTCTGATGATGGTGGTATGTGCCTCCTACAAGTGTACCACCCGGTCCTCCGGCAAATATGGGTGATGGGTGTCCTTTGGCACAGTCAAACCCCGTACGTTCAGCAACAATGGCATCTCTGTTCCACACGCCATCTCCCATCTGCACATTAGTGCCGGTAGATGCTTTATAGGAGAAAGCATCTTTACAATCGTACATTGGTACGCCATTGATGAATACGCCTATGGAGCCCAGTGGGGTAGTAGTGTGCGTTCCTGTGTTTGGTGCAGGATTGCGGGGCACTTTAAAGATATGATTGTTGTTGGTAGCTAATGACGGATTACCGTCAAGGTATGGCCCTACTATATAAGAAGGAATGCCGCTGCTTTTTACATATACGTTAGCTGTAGCATATTCTATGCTTTGTACATTGGCAGGGTATGTGTCAGATACCGGAGTAGAGCTGCCGCTTATATAATGACGACCAGTGATGCCGGTGGTATTAATAAGCCATGAAGTAAAGACAGGGCCTGTCTGTGCCTGCATATGCAGCGCTGCCGCTACACCTGCTATCATTAAAATGCTTTTTCTGAGTTTCATATGCTAATAGCTGCTTTCTGATTGTTTTAGACGACTCCATTGCTGTTTTCCCCCGCTATGGTGTAAAAACAAAATGAGGGAATGAATATGTAGAGTCAAACAGGAATGCCTTGTCTGATAATGTGAGCAGAAAGGCTACGAGATCTACCTTGTTTTCCGGACTCAGAACAATAGGTGCATTCAATGCCGGAGAGAGGGTATTACTATGCATTATTCCCGATGTATAATGGTCTATTACCTGCTGCAGTCTGCTGAATCTGCCATCATGCATATAAGGGAATGAGTATTCTACATTGCGCAGGGTGGGTATTTTAAAATGCAGGGAGTCTGCAGCCTTATGTGTGATGTTTATTCGCCCATAGTCATTAAGTGTTGTGTCTGGTGGCAGGCCATTATTCGCAAATTCATTGGTAGTGAACAATGGCTCACGATGGCACTCACTGCAGTAACGACGAAATAGTGTCAGCCCTCTTTCTTCCTGTTCTGTGAATGCTATGCCTTGTTCCTTACGCATTACTTTGTCATACTTTGAGTTACTGCTTACCATTGTGAGCATAAACTGAGCCATTGATTTCAGAAACCGCTCGCCGGTAATGCTGCTGTCGCCCCAGGCATTGTAGAACAGTCGTTTATAGACAGGGCTACGCTGAAGTCTTTTCATTACACTGTCTATACTCGTGTCCATCTCATCCTTGTTGGCAATGGGAGCCAGCGGTTGCATATCCAGATGGTTTACTGCTCCATCCCACATAAGCAGTTTGCTCCATGCCAGATTCATGAGGGCAGGGGAGTTGCGCCTGCCTGTACGACCATATATGCCGTGGCTCAACTGATGGTCTATATGCGTAAAGGCCGAATATTGCAGATGACAGCTTACACAGGATATAGTACTGTCGGCCGATAATATAGGGTCGTGAAACAGTGCCCGTCCTAATAGAATTTTATTGGCAGAAAGTGGATTGTGCCTGCTATCATAAACAGGTGCCGACCATCCTTCCGGCCGTTTCAGCTGCAGCTGACTGTTACTGCTGAATGCAGCCAGTATTATAAAGGACAGTATCAGTATTGCCAGGTACTTCATCTTACACTAAAAATACCAGCTGCAATACGGGATAATGCAACTGCATCATCGCCGGGTATCATAATGCTGTGCTGTACTGATAAGTCTATGACGTCAAGCAGTATGGCAATGTCTGCTGATACGTTTATAACCTTTCCCGGTCTGGTGGCCATATGCACTTCCTGAACACTGGCAAAAGGAGGCATGTAACCACCCAGATGAAACTGAAATTCATGCTGTCTCGCAGGGCACATAGTGCTTGTTCCTTCCAGTTTCAGGTTTATGTAGCCGCTTTGCCAGCTCCAGTACATACCCCGGGTGGGGTCTAATGCACCACCCATAGCCCCCGACACATTTGCCATGCTGTCTATTCCCAGATTCCAGATGATGGTGTCATATATCACATCGGACGGCACGCGTAGGGTAAAGTAACAGGAGGATGAATCTGCCATATCTATCAGGTGATAGCTGTCTGGCTCATGCCATACTACTTTCCCTTTGTTGCTGAGGCGTATAGCAGATATGTATGTTCTGAATACATTTATCTGTACTGTTGTGTCCCGGTAGTGGTATTCTTTACCGCTTTGAAGTGGTGCCCCCCCATACCGGAGTTGCAGTTGTATCCCTACATCAGTTGTGTCCTGAGCCAAAAGGCTGAAACAAGAGGCCAGCAAAGTAAATATTATGGAGCAGACTTTTTTCAACGTACACGTGGTCTGGGGTGTTTAGGCGGTCCAAACAGTCTGGTGAAATCTTCTGCAAGGTGTTCAAAGTCTTTTTCCTGATCGGGCTTGCATAATTTATGGATGTCTTCAAAGTGGTGGTAATGGATCAGTTCTATTGAGCGCTGCTCTGCTGCCAATGCATCAGTGAGCGAATCACGCAGGTGCTCATCAGGGTGAACCAATGTAAGATATAGCCTGTTTTTTAAGTCTAATATCCTTTCATTAGATGCATTAACTGCCCGCCGGTGCTCATGTATCAGTTGCTCATAAGCAGCAGCCTGTTCGTTGTTGAAGTGTAGCCGCTCTATAATGATGGCCCTGGGTCCTTCACCCGGAGGGTGCGTGCCGTGAGCAGGCTGCTGTTCTCTACCATTCAGGATGTAAAACACCAATATGAGGTTAGATACCAGCAAGCCCAGAGCGATAAATGATATGAATTTTTCGCGCCGCATCAGTCGTACAGAGAGTTGTTTGTGAAAAACATGAGTTGCCCCGACTTCTGTAGGGGTGTCGCTTCAGGTGCCGGGGCTTTTATTATCCATATATTCAATACGAATACAAGCAGTAGCATACACACTGATGCCGTAGCAAATGCAGGCGTCACCTTCTGCTCATATACCCGGGCAACCTTCTCCTTAATGCGGGTGAGCAGAAAGGGTGGTGCATCCAAGCGCTGTATTTCGTGCAGCAGGTCGGATGGATTATGCGAAAAAGATGGCTTCATGTTATTATTCACTGGTTATAAGACGATTGTTTTACTTTTTTCCCTCGTTTTTACTCATTCTGGCAGTAAGGTTGGCTTTGGCCCGCTGCACCAGAGATTCTACAGCTTTGGGAGTAATACCCATTATTGCCGCTACATCGGCCTGTGACATCTGTTCTGTTTTTGTGAGCAGCAGTGCGGTTTTCTGATTTGGCGGCAACTCATTGATATAATCAAAAAGCTGCCGCATAACCTCCTTTTGCTCCATCTTTATGCCGGGATGATCAAATGAGGGAGGGTCTGCGCCGGCTGTACTATCAAAAATGGACACAAGGAAGCCCAGCCGCTTCTTCCGCTTTCGGGCTTTCAATACATCGAGACAGCGATTGATGGTTATTCTATATATCCAGGTAGATATACTGGCCCTGTTTTCGAACTTATCCATAGACCGGTAAATTGATACGAATACATCCTGAGTAATCTCCTGTGCATCTTCTGTATGCTGCACATAGTTTACCGCCAGGTTATACACCATGTCCTTATAGGCGTGATATAGTTCTTCGAATTCCAAGTTCAGTATTAAGTCAGGAAATATACCAGTAGATATAGCCTTATTAACAGGATTTTAATGGGTTTTCGTAATTATCGCTCTGGTCTTCTTTTACTGCAGCATCTATACATTTGAAATCCTTCTCCAGCAGCAGATATAATACCCCTCCATTGGTGAGTGGTAAATTATATTCATATCCTACCGTGTCATTGCCTGCCCACTGCGTGGCAATGTTATGTGGTATGTACATTGTTATTGCCCCATGCTCATAACCTGCATTCAGATGGTCATATTCATTACTGCTTTGTAGTATGTAGCTAAATGTACCATTGGGCAGTTCTGTCTTTTCTTCAAGCCTTCCTTCTGCTGCCAGCAACTCTACTTCAGAGCGGGATACCCGTATCCTGATGGAGTTGCCTCTTATGCGTATTTTCATTTGTATGCTTTTCTCTTTTTGTTACTAAGTTACTATTCTGTGTGCTCCTGTATAAATATTATAACGTTCATCTCTCAAAAAGCCTATCAGCGTTATTCCCCATTCTTCGGCCATTTTTACTGCCAGACTAGACGGTGCGCCTACAGCAGCCACTACTTTTATGCCTGCCATTGCTGCCTTTTGCATCAGCTCAAAGCTGGCTCTGCCGCTTAGTAAAAGGATGTGACTATTGAGTGGTAACATATCTTTATTCATGGCAGCACCCACCAACTTGTCCATGGCATTGTGCCTGCCTACATCTTCGCGCAGCAGTAATATTTGCCCTTCAAGGTCAAACAGGGCAACACCATGCAGGCCTCCGGTATGCTCAAACAGTTGCTGGTGCTGTCTTAGCTTTTCCGGCAATGCAAAAATCAGGTTATGTGATATCTGCAAAGTATCTTTTGTGTCCAGAACAGGGCAGGCATCCATTACTGCTTCTATTGATGCTTTGCCACATACACCACAGCTGGATGTGGTGTAGAAGTTTCGTTCCAGCTTTGCTAAGTCAGGGTTTATATGAGGTGCAAGAGTTACATAAAGCACATTGTCATTGCTATCAGATGCAATGCTAATGTCTGTAATGTCATTACCTGATGCAACGATAGCTTCAGAATACAGAAAGCCCAGTGCCAGCTCTGCATCGTGCCCCGGCGTGCGCATGGTAACAGAGATGCTTTTTGTCTGTATGCCTGTAGGGCTGTGATAGCGTAGCCGTATCTCCAGTGGTTCTTCTGTAGCTAACTGGTCTGGCTCTTCCGTGCTATGGTTGTGCCATACTCTTTTTACCACAGTACTAATAGCAGGTTGCATAACCCAAATATACTCTTTCCTTTTCTGCACGCTGTAAACATCCCATTACTTGTAACTACCAGACCCGGAGCGTTACCTCCGGGCCTGATAATTAAACTAACCTCTTGTAGCTTTTAACGAAGATGATTTCTTCTCTTCCTTGTCATCATCATCATCTTTTCCCAGTCTGAATTCATTATCATCCTGCTGGCGGTCTATGAGTAGCTCTCTGGGGTCCACCACAACCTTATACGGCTTGAATGTGACAGGTATGTGCAGTTCATTTTTGCCTCCATGTAATTTATACCTGCCCAGATAACTACGGGTCTTACGGTCTTTATATAATGCTACTTCTATGTAGTTGCTGCCTGCTACTTTTGTTTCTTTGCCGTTACTGTCGGCATACATCTTGTATGACTCTATTGTGGCATCTACAACCCAGCTGCCGTTGCTGCCATTCATTTTGGCATCAGTTACTTTATTGTCATACAATGTTATTTTTTCAAAAGCATCTGTTACAAAATACTGAAGAGAATCCGGTGTGGACATTCTTATTTCTCTCACCAGATCGCGGGTAGTGGGGTATGGCGGGCCCTGGAATGCATAACGATCTATGAAACGTCTGAGCGCATTGTTAAGACTATCTTCACCCAGATACTTAGCCAGTGCATGCATCTGTATGCCCCCTTTCTGGTATAGAATATACCCCTGTCCTGCATCAGCCAGCATCCATGGCTTTTCTTTTTCTGACTCTGAAGAGCGGGTACGCAGATAGTTGTCCATCTCTATTTTCAGGAACTTACGCAGTTTCTCTTCTCCATATTCGCGCTCCAATACCATTATAGAGCCATACTGTGCCAGGGATTCAGACAATATGTTTGAGCCTTCCACATCGGCACCCACTACCTGATGCGCAAACCACTGGTGAGCCACCTCGTGCGCAGTAACATAGAACGGATAGTCTACATTGTCTTTACTGGCTTCTACATCGGCAATAAAGCCGATACTTTCAGAAAAAGGTATTGTATTGGGGAATGACTGCGCAAATGAAGAGTATCTGGGGAACTCCAGTATACGCACCTGCCGGTGCTGGTAGGGAGAGAATACTGTAGTATAATAGTCAAGTGACTTCTTAATGCCTTTTATCATTCTGTCAAGGTTGTACTCATGCCCCGGATGGTAGTACACTTCTATGCTGGTATTTTTCCACTTATCCTTTTTAACCTTGTAACGGGCAGAGAGGAAGGAGTAGAAGTTGAGAATAGGGCTATCCATTTTATAATGGAAGTAACTGCGTCCGTTCTCTGTCCACTCGCGCTGCAGGTAGCCTGGAGCTACGGCAGTCTGTCCTTTTATGGTACTAACTGTGGCATCAAAGGTTACGAAGTCTGCATCAGCGACAAACAGGTTTCTCTGCCATGCCGTAGTGTCGTCAATATTATTTGCTGTGGGGCGATAGGGTAGTTTGTGCTTCTTTCTATCGGCATTGTCACTTAGTTCAAAACCATTGTTATAACCAATGGCGGGCAGGAAGGCCTGATTGTTAATGAAAGTACCGTTATAAATAGGCGTATTCAATCCCCTGAATGACTGAGTAAAGCCATGGGGCTGCATTCCTACTTCAAAGGCAAGCGTTACAGAGTCGCCGGGCTGCAGCGGCTGTGTCAGCTTCATAATGCGATATGCTACGGTGCTGTCATAGAATACCTGGCTGGCAGGGCGTGAAAGTGTCATCTTTGTCACACTCACTCCTTCCAGTATCAGTATATGTATAGAGTCTATAGGGCTTTGGGTTTTGTTTTGTAGCACATACGTACCGCTGGCTTTTAATGAACGCTGGTCTGGAAAGAGATCCACATTCAGTTTTATGTCTGTAACCCGTGGCTGCGGGCTGTTTTTATACCGGGCAAATCTGCGCTCATAATCTGCCTGTTTTTCCTGCTCCTGGAAATCGGTAAGGCTGGTATTGAGTACATTAGTGTTATAATATATAAAGCTGCCACAGCCAATAAATACAATCAGAGATACGGCAACCAATGCCCATGATTTTCTGTTGGCCTTATGCTGTGCATTTCTCAGACGTAGTTTCAGGCTACCTTCCGCACCACGTGCCCAAAGCAATGATGACAGGCCTGCCAGCGCTACACATAATGCACCCCAGTAGAGCTTAAATACAAGGAATGGGTAGGGTAGGTGTCCGAATCTGTTCATGTCTGACCATATAACACCGGGGTCTGATGAAAACACCCACAGCTTATGCTTCAGCACTATGGATGCAAAAAAGATATTCCAGAAGTAGAAAATGGCAACTATGAAGTACCCCAGAAACTTATTGGGTGACAACGTCTGTATAAACACCGCCAGTACCGCCAGCAGCCAGAGGTCTATAAGTCCGAAACCGAAGGCGTACTCCAGACATACGCCCAGCTCCAGATGAGTATATCCTTTAGATAGCTGCACCAGAATGCCGGCTACCACCATTACCGTTTGCAATATTACCTGCATAAACAGCAGACCGCTAAGCTTGCTTACGTAATATACCCAGTTAGGTACAGGGAGCGCATCCAGTATATTGCTCATTCTGAACTCCCGTGCCCGCCATACTATATCCCCACTAAAGAGGATGGTGAGTATGATAATAAAAAGATTGAATACACCACTGAAATACTCAACCACCTGATAGGTAACAGGGTAGGTGCGGGTCTCATATATCTGGCCTATCTGTGCCGATGTGAGAAAGAGAAACAGCAGACCAAAAAGCAGGATGATGCGGAAATATACATTGCGCAGCAGTGTTTTACATTCGTTTACAGAAAGCCCCCACAGATTGCGCAGCATGGTAGCAGTACTATAACTGCGATTTGTATGCGGCAATGCATCTTTATGGAATGCGATGGGTACAAAGCTAACTTTGCCGGAAGGTGTGGGTGTCTGTTTCCTGAATGAAATTCGCCGCGGAGCAGCACTGAATGAGAAGAATGAGTAACCTAAAGCCCATACGCCTGCCGTAATGGCCAGCCATACCAGCCTGTTTATAATAAAGAGGCCCTCCATGGTGATAGTACGGTGATTCTTGTCCCAAGTGCTCCAGTAACGGGTTATCATTCTTTTGGCAAATGCACCCTGAGGGTCGGCAATGGCGCCCAGTGTTTGCGTGTCCAGTGATTTAAAAACAGATGAAGCAACCCCGTTTGCTACAAAAAACACAATCAGGGACAGCCATATAACAAATATATCGCGGGAGATAAGGCTTACGGCAAAGAATATAGTGCCGAATATAAGTATATTAGGTATCACCGTCTGCCAGTAGATGTGCAGATACGGAGCCAGCATAAACGGTCCTATGCGCTCCGGTATAAGCCCCGGGGTAGCATAGCCAGCCATAAGACCAACCGCGGGACCCAGTAGTACCAGCATAGATATGAGCATGGCTGCGGCAAAACGACCTCCCAGATAATCGAACTTGGATACGGGTGTAGAGAACACCATAGTATAAGTGTTGAACTGGAAATCCTTCAATACAGCATTACCTACTATAGCCACGAGGATAATAAGACCTACATAATTGGTCATAAATGAATAGAAAGCATCTATGACGATGGGGGCATTGGCATAGATTTTCTCTCCGCCAAAGTTGAACTTAGCTTCCGGTATGAGCCCGCCGGAAAGCATGGCTACAAAAGCAGCAACCAGAGCAAGTACTATAAAGTATATATATGTAGAGGGGACGCGTAATAGTCGCCTTACCTCAAAAGAAAATACGGCACCAAACATGATAGTTCTGTTTTAAGAGGTTAGGAGATGTTGGCAAAATAGATGTCTTCCAATGTAGCCCGCTCCGAAACAAAGCCATTGCCGGGGTCGGTTTCGCTATAGATATGTACCACCATCCTGCCGGCACTGAGCTTGGATAGCACCAGTCTGTGCTGTGACTGAATGGCAGCCACATCTTCCTTAGCTACCTTTTTGCTCCATATACGGCCGCTGAATTCATTAAGCAGGCTTTCAGGATTGCCACGCTGCACTACCTGACCACTGGCTATTATGGCCATATCATTGCACAGCTCGCTTACATCTTCCACAATGTGGGTGCTGAGTATGACTACAATATTCTCACCTATTTCACTCAGCAGGTTGTTAAACCGCAGACGCTCGGCGGGGTCCAGACCGGCAGTAGGTTCATCTACAATTATGAGTTGCGGGTCGCCTATGAGCGCCTGGGCAATACCAAAGCGCTGTTTCATGCCTCCGGAGTATCCGCCGAGGTATTTATTGCGGTGCTGATAAAGATTTACCTGCTCCAGCAGGGCCTTTACCAGCTCTTTTCTTTCTTTATCATTTGCTATCCCTTTCAGCCGTGCTACATAATGCAGCATCTCCTCGGCCGATACCTTAGGGTACACACCGAACTCCTGTGGCAGGTAACCCAGCACCTTGCGCAGCTCCTGCTTTTGTTTCAGCACATCTATACCGTTAAAGGTAATACTACCACTGTCAGGGTCCTGAAGCGTAGCTATCGTGCGCATGAGCGATGACTTACCGGCACCATTGGGGCCCAGCAGGCCAAACATACCATTGGAAATGGAAAGTGATACATCCTTCAGCGCCTGAGTGCCGTTGGGGTATGTCTTGGAGAGGTTGGATATCTGTAACATTGTATATGTATAATGGTGGTTCTTTATGAGTATATCGTTAAAGTACTGATTTTGTTACAGCTTTCTGAGAAAATACTGCAAGTGCGCCACATATGGTGATGGCTGCCATAAAATACGAGAAGAGCAACTGTCAGAATACCTCTGTTAAAAATGTTGTGATCGGAAAAACTGCGCACTGCGCAGTTTATTTTTTACTCAGTAGTAAAATGCTCGTAAGTTGTTGTAAAACAAATGCTTGTAGTTGTTTCTGTCTGCTGAAAGTTCCCAAAAAGGTTACAAAAATTACTCGCGGATAATTTGTAATGTATAGAAAGTTTCCCGCCATACAGGTAAAGTATAGCAAGTAAGGGAGCTAACAAAGACATATGATTTGTGGGATAGGGTGAACGTACCTATGCCGCAAAAATCACGCCAAAAGAGGTGAGTGACATATATGAATTGCGGCCTGATCCTTCGTTATGTATCGCCTCTGAAAAGCCTGCATTAGTAAGTCATAGCTACGAAGCTGACAGAATCAGCCATTATACGCCTGTTTTGAAGGTTTCGTAATTCATAAATAGCCTTGCATTTCATCACCTCTTTATGACAACGATACATTCGTCGAAGAAAATAATAACCATTGGGCAGTTTGCTTTCCGACTTTTCGAATGAATCTGTAACAGGAGGAGATTTTTGATATTTTATGTGTACCGTAATTTTGGCTTTAGTACCCAAAGGAGGAGGTAAGAATGCAAAATCACTAATTATAGAATCTTTTACATGAAAGGAATCTTCATTATTAGATTCTATAAGAAATAACAGTTTACCATCGACAGAGTCTACTTCTCCACTTCTATTATAATGTAACATTACTCCTGTATAGTCAGGCGTTGAGTCAGTTATTGCTTTTGGGTCATAGAAATGTACAAATACTTCCGGATTGCCATTTTCATAATATGCATATTGCGGGCCAATAGCAGCACTATAACTGTGATGCAGCTTTTGTCTTAGTTGCCCATTCCTATAATATACCCTCGTTGTGCCATTTATATATCCGCTGTCAAACATTGACTCAGCTTGTAGCATGCCATTATCATAGTATGACCTAAGCATTCCATGAGGTAATTCTGATGTGTCTGTTTTTAGAAGTTGTTGTTCATATATCAGAACACTATCATTGTTATATTCTTTTTTGATATACAGGTGGCTACCCTTATTCTGTGCATATATGGCAATGCCAGCTCCAAAAACTATAAAAACCAGGTATAGAAAACGGGTATATGTCATGATGCAAAATTACCAGAAATGAATGATATGTAAAATGACAGAATAGAGCGCCAGTGGGGAAAGTACTACTTGCATGGGAAAGGTAATCGCGACAAATGACAGGTATATATAAATGTGGATTTGTGTGCTTATGGCGATATCATGAAAGTTGTTGTTATTGCTAATGAGCTGTCTCCGGACTATCAACATCAGGTAATATGACTGTTGGTAACAAATATATCTTATGCTTGTTTACAATTGGTCTGAACCATTCATATTTGTTGTTTTTAGAAAATGTTTATATCTTATAGATCATAAACTGATGCTTTATGAAAACAATACTGCTTATTGTAGTCGGAGCAATTACAGGGGCTTCAGTTTTATGGGTATGGCAAGGTATAGGTATGTCAGGGGTAGATATGACCCGGAAAATGACTGTTGCACAAACTATAAAAGATTATGAGATGGCCGAACGGGAGGCCCTGCGCACTGTTATGGAAATGAGGGAGTTGTCACTGAGTGAAATAGATGCTCCGGGCCATGATGAGGGGGATTCTGTGTGGAAAGTAAATATGGCAACAGTAAAACAATGTGCTGATGACCTGCGAACCCGTGTGGATACATTAGTGGCACAACTGAGGCAAGAGAGCCTGAGTACTGCCCGGCTGGAAATACTGGAAAGCTGCTGCCAATTGCGGAGTGTGATGGACACATCCTACAACCGTATGCTGGCGGTGCATGGCGGATACGACACTGTCATCATAGAAGAGCAGTTGCGTGGTAGTCGTTATGCATACAATTTCGGACCAATATCGGACTGGTGCAGCAAGACTTTTGCTAAGGGAACAGATAGGGAGGTAGCCATAGCAAACCTACTAAGGATAAAATGGGACATCACGGGTATAGAAGCATTCCATCTGGGAAAGATGTATCGGCAACTGAGGTCAAAATGTCATATGCAGTTTTCGCCTTTAGGCGCTACGGCTATATCTTCTGCTGACCATGTACTACCGGGGCAGGATGTAAGTACTACGATATTTATGTATTTCAATGATTGGGTTAAGGAAACCAACCGGAAGGTGGAAGATGTGCTTGTAAACGGGGCATCTGTGCCGGTGCAAAAAGAGATGGTACATCATGTATTTACTGCTGGCAAACCTGGGTTACGTGAATTCAATGGTGTGTATAATGTGCGTGCACCTCATGGCTACGTAGAGCCGTTCTATTTCAGGTTTAGTGTAATGGTGGATGAACCTAAGGTGTGCGTGAGGCTGGCAGGGGGTGTGACATGGTTTGATGCCGGGAAAGCCGTGCCGTTCAAAGTAGATATACCATATGCCCACCCGATGACGTATGTAGTTAAAGCCAGTGGTGGCACACTTACGGGAAATACCGGTAGCTATACACTAAAAGCAGATACACCCGGAGAAGTAATGCTAACGGTGCAATACAGAGCTGGGGATAAACTGATGCCAGCAGATAGCTTCAGGTATCAGGTACGTTAATATTCATAATCAGATTTGAAATAGATTTAACAGTATTTGCAGAACAGCCTGTCCCTGCTTTTACTGACGTACACGCCACAGACTGCCATTCTTTGTGTCGTAGCGGGTTAGCTTATGGGCTGTAGTAAGTTCCTGGAGCTGTTTTTCTGCATTGGCACGGGGCTGGCCGCTGAGTTCGGCATATTCGCGGGCAGTGAGGGTAGGGAAGTGGGCAAAAAGGTCCTGCCAGTTTTTTGCGTATGTCTGCCTGCTTACCTCTGAGTTCAGTTTTTTCACTGCAGCTACTATTTCTTCATAGGGGCGCGAGCCATATACAAATACCTGAGTGCCTGCAGCATTGACAAAGAACAGGGATGGGAAACCCCTTACTCCCATTTCCCGGGCAAGTTTCAGGTCGGCCTCAAAGCGGTGCCGTCCTTCCTGCTCATAGTCGGCCCAGAGTCTGGTGGTATCCAGTCCGCAAGCGGTGGCAGCAGCACTGAGATGCTCCCTGCGGGTAATATTCTTACGCTCCAGAAACACCATTTCCCGCATTCTGCGCAGGAAGTTGTGCGTCTTTTCACTGCTCTGCAGTGATGCTGCCCTGAAGGCTATGGATGGCGGATAAGAGGACGGTAGCGGGTCCTGCAGCCATACATCGCCATCTATGGGCATATCATAGTAATGGCTTACCTCGTCCCAGTGATGGGCTACATCGGATGGCTTGCTGATGCCGCCACTATTGTAGCTCCAGTCGGGCAGGAGGCCACCCATATGGTACTCAATATCAATGGCGTGACCATATTCCAGCTCCAGCCGGCGCAGCTGTGGCTCTATACCCCAGCATGATGAGCATATAGGGTCTGTAAAATATATGAGCTTTACGGGGGCGGTATCTGATTTTATACCGGCCCCTTTTTGAGCCATAGTAGTATCCGGCAACTCACATATTCCTGTCTCCGGGTTGCAATTTAATGGGTTGTTCCTGTTTGTCATCTGTTCTTCGTTTTGTCCTTTGCAGCCAGTGCCGCACATTATCATTATCAGTACTGTAGTGAGGTAGCTGCGCTTCATATAGCTTGTATGTTATATCATTACAGCCGTCATTATCCGGTATCTTTGCCGGGCAGTGTAAACAAGGTGCCGGCTGTAACTTTTGCAGGGCAAAGGTCGGACAGGGGCATAAGCTATACAATAAGTCAGAAAAACATGACCACCACAACCAATACCGACCCTGATGGATGCCCGGCAGAAGGACTGCTGAAATTGCTGTCAGGGAAATGGAAAGCACAGATATTCAGACTGGCAGCAGAGGGGCCGGTACGCTTTAGTATGCTGCTGCGACAACTGGCAGGCACTAATAAACAATCTCTTTCGGTAGCCATCAGGGAAATGGAAGAGCAGGGATTGCTTATAAGAAATGTAATAAGCGACAAGCCCCTGCATATAGAATATGTGCTTTCAGAAAAAGGCAGCGCACTTATCCCTCTGTTTCGCCAGATGGAGGCATTGATATGATGCTACTCAGCTATTGCTATCTGCCAGGTATACTGTGCATTGTATAGAATTCAATGTACAAGCCTACAAACAGGAGTATTTTGTGGGTGACTTCTGTGATTGCCGGCCGGGTATAATGTTGGGGTTGTTTACATTTGCAGTCTTCAATATTATATTTTATGAGAACATTAGGGCTTTGTACTACTATTTTATTATCAGGATTTATGGCAAATGCGCAGATGAATGCCTTTACAGGGCATTACCCGGCTACGAAGACGGTTCAGCAGACAGACGACTATTTTGGCGTAAAGGTAGCTGACCCATACCGCTGGCTGGAAAATGATATGGCCGACGACACAAAGGCATGGGTTATAGAGCAGAATAAGGTTACCGATGCCTATCTGGACCGCATCCCTTTTCGCAAGGATATAAAAAAGCGGCTTACTACATTGTGGAATTATGAGAAGTATTCAGCTCCTTTCCGTGAGGGCGATTATACATACTTCTATAAGAATGATGGCCTGCAGAATCAGAGTATTCTGTACCGCCAGAAGGGTAATGATGCACCTGAAGTATTTCTGGACCCCAATAAATTCTCGGCCGATGGCACCAGCTCGCTACAGGGTATCAGCTTCAGCAAAGATGGCACCCTTGCTGCCTATCAGGTAAGTGAAGGAGGCAGCGACTGGCGTAAAGTAATAGTTATAGACACAAAAACCGGTAAGAAGGTAGATGATACGCTGCGCGATGTTAAGTTCAGCGGTTTGTCATGGCTGGGCACTACCGGCTTTTATTACAGCAGCTATGATAAGCCTAAGGGTAGTCAACTGTCTGAAAAAACACAGATACATAAGTTGTTCTTTCATAAGCTGGGTACACCTCAGGCTCAGGACAAACTCATCTTTGGCGGCGAGGCTACTCCCCGTCGTTATGTAGGTGGCGGTGTTACTGAAGATGAGACTATGCTCATTATCTCTGCCGCCAATGCTACTTATGGCAATGAGCTGTACATTCAGGACCTTACTAAAAAAGACGCTCCGATAGTGCCGGTAGTAACCGGCTTTGATCATGAGCAGGATGTAGCATATAATGTAGGCAGCAAACTATATATCCTTACCAATCAGGATGCGCCTAATCGCAGACTGGTAACTGTGGATGCGTCCAGCCCGGCAAGCGCTAACTGGAAGACGCTGATACCTGAAACAGAATTCCCGCTTAGTATCTCTACCTGTGGTGGCAAAATCTTTGCAAAATATATAGAGAACGCAGTTTCCAAAGTTTACCAGTACGACCTGAAAGGAGTGAAAGAAAAGGAGATTGTATTACCGGGGTTAGGTAGTGCAGGTGGCTTTGGCGGCAAGATGCATGACAAAGAGCTGTATTATTCATTTACTTCTTATGTGTATCCGCCTACCATTTTCAGGTATGACCTTACTACCGGAAAATCGGAAGTATATAAAAAGTCGCAGGTGTTGTTTGACCCCACACAGTTTGAGAGCCGTCAGGTGTTTTATACTTCTAAAGACGGTACAAAAGTGCCTATGATTATCACATACAAAAAGGGCATGGAACCCAATGGTAAAAATCCGGTACTCCTTTATGGCTATGGTGGCTTTAATGTAAGCCTCACGCCATCATTCAGTGTGAGCAATCTGGTATTTATGGAGACAGGGGGCATATATGCAGTTGCTAACCTTCGCGGTGGTGGCGAGTATGGCGACAAATGGCACAATGCTGGTACTAAAATGCAGAAGCAGAATGTATTTGACGACTTTATAGGTGCTGCAGAATATCTGATAAAAGAGAAATACACATCCAAAGATTATCTGGCGATAGCCGGTGGCTCTAATGGCGGTTTGCTGGTAGGTGCCTGTATGACTCAACGGCCCGATTTGTTTAAAGTATGTTTCCCTGCAGTAGGGGTAATGGACATGTTGCGCTACAATAAGTTTACTGCAGGTGCAGGCTGGTCATATGACTATGGTACTGCCGAGGATAGCAAAGAGATGTTCAGCTACCTGTATAAGTATTCACCTGTTCATAATGTACGTAAGCAAAACTATCCGGCTACTATGGTTACCACCGGCGATCATGATGACAGGGTAGTACCTGCACACTCATTCAAGTTTGCAGCCGCGCTCCAGGCGGGGCAAACAGGTAGTAATCCTACACTTATACGCATTGAGACAAAGGCTGGCCATGGTGCCGGTAAGCCTACCGATATGATTATTGCAGAGCAGGCCGATAAGTGGTCTTTCCTGCTGTGGAATATGGGGCTCACTTATAAAGGATAAGACCTTCTGCACATTGGAATAAGTAATGTTTTCTCTGTGCATATTATGTTTCTACAGCGCACAGGCAAATCACATTTGCCTGTGCGCTGATTGACTTATCTTTACCCCACTTTTTATAACACACTATTTATAGTTTATATGAACAAAGGACCTGTTTCTCAGTTTATTCAGCACCACTATCGCCACTTCAATGCCGCTGCATTGGTAGATGCCGCAAAAGGTTATGAAACACACTTACTGGAAGGTGGTAAAATGCTTATTTCGCTTGCCGGTGCCATGAGTACTGCCGAGCTGGGTATTTCACTTGCCGAAATGATACGTGCCGGTAAAGTAGATATTATATCATGTACAGGCGCTAACCTGGAAGAGGATATCATGAACCTGGTGGCGCATACCCACTACAAGAGAGTACCTAACTACCGCGACCTCAGCCCCAAAGAAGAGTGGGACCTGCTGGAAAATGGTTTTAACCGTGTTACAGATACCTGTATCCCGGAGGAGGAGGCATTCCGCCGCATACAGCGTCATATATACAAAATATGGAAAGACGCAGAGGAAAAGGGTGAGCGTTATTTCCCGCATGAGTATATGTACAAGTTGCTCCTGAGTGAGGTAATGAAGCCCGATTATGAAATAGACCCTAAACATAGCTGGATGATAGCGGCTGCAGAGCGTAATCTGCCAATAGTTGTACCGGGCTGGGAAGATAGCACCATGGGCAACATTTTTGCTTCATATTGCATCAAAGGTGAGCTTCAGGCATCTACCATGAAGAGCGGTATAGAGTATATGGTATGGCTGTCTGACTGGTACCGTAACAACTCTTCAGGAAAAGGTGTTGGCTTCTTCCAGATAGGTGGTGGTATAGCCGGTGATTTCCCTATCTGTGTAGTGCCTATGATGTACCAGGACCTGGAGTGGCATGATGTTCCTTTCTGGAGTTATTTCTGCCAGATAAGTGATAGTACTACCTCTTATGGCTCATACAGCGGTGCTGTGCCTAATGAAAAAATTACATGGGGCAAGCTCGATATCAACACTCCTAAGTTTATTGTAGAAAGTGATGCTACTATAGTGGCACCACTCATCTTTGCTTACCTGCTGGGTTGGTAAGTTTCCACAGTACTGTAATTATAGATATGTCTGACGGAATAAGGAAGGAGAATGACTCTATACATTCACTTCTTTATTCCGTCAGTTTTTTCAGAAATATTCGCCGCTGTATGTTGGGGTAAAAAGAAACCGCTCCGGAATAATGTTCCGGAGCGGTTAGTATAAATTGTTTGCTGAAAATACTAGCTTCTTAGTATGTCGCGGGAAATAACCAGTTTCTGTATTTCCGATGTGCCTTCACCTATTGTACACAGCTTGCTGTCACGATAGTATTTTTCTACAGGGAAATCCTTGGTATATCCATATCCGCCGAAAATCTGTACTGCATCTGTTGCTACCCTTACCGATACTTCTGATGCATAATACTTAGCCATGGCTGACTCTTTGGTCATTTTCTCGCCACGGTTTTTCAAATCAGCCGCCTGATAGATAAGCATTTCTGCCGCTTCTATCTGGGTTGCCATATCTGCCAGTTTGAAAGATATGGCCTGAAAGTTGGCTATAGGCTGGTCAAACTGGTGACGCTCTTTGGCATATTTTACAGATGCTTCATAAGCACCCTTAGCAATACCCAAAGACAATGCCGCGATAGAAATACGGCCACCATCCAGCACTTTCATTGCCTGATGGAAACCATCACCTATCTCACCCAGGCGCTGCGCATCTGATATACGACAGTTGTCAAATACCAGCTCGGCAGTTTCGCTGGCACGCATACCCAGCTTGTTTTCTTTTTTACCTGCTGCAAAGCCTGGAGTGCCACGCTCTACCACAAAAGCAGTAACGTTGTTTTTAGCTCTTGGCTCACCGGTACGCGCCAGTACTACAGCTACATTGCCGCTGATGCCATGTGTTATCCAGTTTTTGGTGCCGTTCAGTATCCAATCATTACCATCACGGGTAGCTACACAGCGCATATTGCCTGCATCGCTGCCTGTATTGGCTTCTGTAAGGCCCCATGCACCTATCCATTCGCCGGTAGCCAGCTTGGGCAGGTACTTTCTCTTTTGCTCTTCGTTGCCAAAGTACATGATGTGACCTGTGCAGAGTGAGTTATGTGCCGCTACAGAAAGGCCTATAGAGCCACATACTTTAGCCACCTCGCTTATTACAGTTACATACTCAAAGTAGCCTAGTCCTGAACCACCATATTCGCTGGGTACCAGCACGCCCATCAGGCCTAATTCACCCATCTGGCGAAACAGGTCAACCGGAAATTTCTGGGTTTCGTCCCATTCCATCATGTTGGGACGTATATTTTTATTCGCAAATTCGCGAATCATTGAAGCGATAGATTCCTGTGATTCAGAGTACTTAAAATCCATAATATTTTTAATGAGGTGCGCAATTTTACGACATTTTTTTTAAACCCCGGCACACGGGCAGTCAGCCCATATAACAAAGTCTGAAACAACACAGTAAAACTACTGCCTGAATCCACGCAGAAACTCGGCAATTGTCATTCTCTTTTTTCCCTCCTGTTGTAATTCGTCTATGTACAGCCAGCCGTCATTAGCTGCATACCGGAGATAGGATGTGCCGTCTGTGTTCCACTGCCCGGGGGGCATATCGGGAATTTCTGTCACATAGTGAGATGCATAAATTTTTATGCTTTTGTCTTTCAATATTGTGTGGGCACAAGGGTAGGGCGACAGACCACGGATAAGGTTGTGTATAGGTATTACACCTGTTGTCCAGTCTATACTGCCGGTTTCTTTTGTGAGTTTGGGCGCATGCTTCAGTTGCTCTGCTGGTATGTGCGCCTGCGGTACTTCCTTTATGGTGTCATTTGCAATGCCTTTTACAGTTTCTACCAGCAATGCTGCGCCTGCTTCCATAAGTTTGTCGTGCATAGTGCCGGCATTATCTTCAGGGGCGATGGGTACTTCTTTACGCAGTAGTATATCACCGGTGTCTATTTCATGCTTCAGTCTGAATGTGGTGACACCGCTTATTGTGTCGCCGTTTATGATGGCCCTATTGATGGGAGCCGCACCCCTGTATTGTGGCAAAAGTGAGCCATGAACATTTACTGTTCCCATAGGAGGCATGTTCCATACCACTTCAGGCATCATTCTGAACGCGACTACTATCTGCAGGTCTGCTTTCAGATCACGTAAGGCTTCCACGAATTCTGCAGATTTCATGTTCACCGGTTGTAAAACCGGCAGGTTATGCGCTACTGCAAACTGCTTCACTGCCGATTGCTGAATCTGTTTCCCTCTGCCGGCCGGCTTATCAGGTGCAGTTACCACCGCTATTACATTTGCTCCGGCTTCCAGTATGGCTTTCAGTGATGCTACTGCAAACTCCGGTGTGCCAAAGAATACTATTCTGAGTTCTTCAAATTTCTTCATTCCAAATGCAAAGCTAATACCTTCCCCCGGTTTTATGCCAGCTGAAGCATCTGGCTGTTTATGCCAGAATATGGAAGGAGATTGCATGTGCCTGTAGCGACTGCCCCATAACATCCCCCTGTTCATTTTTCAGTTTGTAACTGATGGCATATATCTTAGCAGACAAATATATTAGTATGTATCCGGGAATCAGGTTTGGACTGCTGTTAATGGCAGCCATAGGTATAGGTAACAATCTTTCCGCTCAGGACAAAAAGGAGGAAAAGAAAAAGTGGGATGTTAATGCGCCTGGTGGACCGGGTAAAGATGTATCATTCACCGTAGATGAAGGTACATGGATGAATCTGGATATGTCGCTGGATGGGAAAGAAATTGTATTTGACCTGCTTGGTGATATCTATATCATGCCGGTAACAGGAGGTGATGCCAAAGTTCTACGCAAAGGGATGGCGATGGAAGTGCAGCCGAGATTCAGTCCGGATGGAAAGAAGATACTCTTTACGTCTGATGCCGGAGGTGGAGATAACATCTGGATTATGGACAGGGATGGCAGTAATGCTGTGCAGGTTACAAAAGAAGATTTCAGGCTACTGAATAATGGTGCCTGGGCGGGCAATGATTATATAATAGCCCGTAAGCATTATACATCTACACGGTCTCTGGGCGCCGGTGAGTTATGGATATATCATGTGTCCGGAGGTTCAGGGCTGCAGCTTACGAAGCGTAAAAACGACCAGCAGGATCTGAATGAACCTACGGTGTCGCCTGATGGCAGGTATGTTTATTATAGTGAGGATGTATATCCCGGGGGCTTCTTTCAGTATAATAAAGACCCCAATAACCAGATATTCGTTATAAGGCGCTATGACAGAGAGACTGGAGAGATAGAGACGGTAACCGGAGGGCCTGGAGGTGCGGTGCGGCCTCAGGTGGCACATAATGGCAAGCTGCTTGCATTTGTAAAGAGAGTGCGTACCAGCTCTGTACTGTTTCTCAGAGACCTGGAAACGGGGGAAGAGTGGCCGGTTTACGATAAGTTGTCAAAAGATCAGCAGGAAGCATGGACGACGTTTGGCATATATCCCGGCTTTGCGTGGACACCCGACGATAAGAATATCATCATATGGGCCGGTGGTAAGATAATGAAGCTGGATGTGGCAGGTAAAGCACCTGCAACGTCTATCCCCTTTAAAGCAAATGTGCAGCAGCATATTACTGACGTAGTGCGCTTTCAGCAGGATATAAATGCCGATGATTTTACAGTAAAAGTGATACGCGGCGCTGTGACATCACCAGATGGTAAATGGCTGGTGTTTAATGCCCTGGGACATTTGTACAAAAAAGCGCTACCAGATGGCAAGCCTGTAAGGCTCACAGATAGTGATATTCAGGAGTCGGAACCATCATTTTCACCAGATGGCAAATATGTGGTGTATGTGACATGGAACGATTCTCTTACCGGCACTATAAGCCGTGCAGCAATCAGTGGGAAAGACAAGCCCGTGGTGTTAACCACAAAGAAAGGTATGTTCCGCACTCCGGTATATTCTGCCGATGGTAAGTGGCTGGCGTATGTGAGAGAGGGTAGTGATAACTACATGGGTAATACCTACACGGTAAAACCGGGTATCTATTATATGCCTGCTTCAGGCGGCAATGAAACATTTGTTACAGACAAAGGTGAATATCCCCGCTTTTCAGCTGATGGTAAAAGGGTGTTTTATCAGACCGGAGGAAATATCTTCGGTGCGTTGGATAAAACTTTCAGCAGCTGCACTATAGATGGTAATGACGATCGTAAATTCTTTACCAGTAAATATGGTTGTCAGTTTACCGTATCGCCTGATGGTAAATGGGTAGCATTTACACATCTGCACTCTGTGTATGTGGCTGCGTTTCCTGCTACCGGTAAACCAATAAATCTGGGTGAAGAAATAAAGGATATACCTGTAAAGAAGATATCAAAGGATGCAGGGCTAAACCTGCACTGGAGCGCTGACAGCAGGAAGGTACACTACACACTTGGCGACCAATACTATACATGTGATTTGGGTGACAGGTTCACATTTGTAGCCGGTAAGCCCGACTCTTTATATAAAGCTCCTGAGAAAGGTGTTACTATAGGGCTTGTGGCCCATACTGATAAGCCTGAAGGTGTTATAGCATTTACCAATGCCAGAATAGTAACCATGAAAGGGGATGAAATAATTAATGGTGGTACTATAGTAATAAGCGGGAATAAGATAGAAAGTGTAGGCAAAGATGTGTCTATCCCTTCGGGGGCAAAGGTTATAGACTGCTCCGGCAAAACAATACTTCCCGGTTTTGTGGATGCGCATGCGCATGTTGGTCATTTTCGTACAGGGCTAACGCCAGACAAGCACTGGCCATACTATACCAATCTGGCATATGGTGTCACAACCACACATGACCCATCGGCAGTATCTGAGATGGTTTTTGCACAGAGTGAATTAGTGAGGGCAGGACAGATGGTAGGGCCGCGTATCTTTTCTACAGGAACTATACTTTATGGCGCTGACGGTGATTTTAAAGCTGTTATCAATAGTCTGGATGATGCAAAGAGCGCGCTGAGACGCACTCAGGCTTTTGGCGCATTCAGTGTTAAAAGCTATAACCAGCCACGCAGAGAGCAGCGACAGATGGTCATAGAAGCTGCGCGAGAGCTGAAGATGGAAGTGGTGCCCGAAGGTGGTTCTTTCTTTTATCATAATATGAGTATGGTGATGGACGGACATACTACGGTGGAGCATAATATACCTGTGGCACCTCTATATGATGATGTGGTACAGCTATGGAAACGCTCAGGTACTGCCAATACACCTACGCTGATAGTAAGCTATGGTGCGCTGAGTGGGGAGTACTACTGGTATCAGCATACAAACGTATGGGAGAAGGAGCGCCTGCTGCGCTTTACACCACGGTCGGTGATAGATACCCGCTCCCGTCACAGGACTATGGCACCTGAAGAGGAATATGAAAACGGCCATATACTGGTGTCTAAAAGCCTGAAAAAGCTATCAGATGCGGGTGTGCTGGTGAATATGGGCGCTCATGGACAGATACAGGGTATAGGTGCACACTGGGAAATATGGATGATGGCACAGGGTGGCATGACACCACTGGAGGCACTGCGCACGGCAACGATGAATCCGGCCCGGAGCCTTGGTCTGGATGCGTCTATAGGTTCGCTGGAGCCGGGAAAACTGGCAGACCTTATAGTGCTGGATAAAGATCCGCTGGCAGACATCCGGAATACGGAAAGTATCCGGTACACAATGGTGAACGGACGTATCTATGATGCTGAAACCATGAATGAAACAGGTAACTATAATAAACCACGCAGCCGGTTTTTCTGGGAACTGGGACGTAATGCGGAATCATTCCCCTGGCATGAAGAGGCTATAGAGCTGGGCGACTAATAAGGATATTGCTTGCTATAAGTATCAGAGGCTACCATATTACATGGTAGCCTCTGATATTGTATATAAGGTTAACTAATTGTGGTCTTAAAGCCTCACGAAAGCTTTGCGAGCGCATTGCCTATACGTGACATGGCCTCTTCAAGATTGCTCATAGATGTAGCGAAAGAAAGGCGTATACAGTTAGGGTTGCCAAAGGCACTGCCACTTACTGTAGATACGTGACCTTCATTAAGCAGATACATAGCTACGTCATTAGCATTGTTAAGAACATGGTCGCCGTGACGCATGCCGTAGAATGAGCTGACATTAGGGAACGCATAAAATGCACCTCCGGGTACATTGGCACGCACGCCGGGCATCTTCATGAGCTGGTCTATGACATAATCCCTACGCTTCTTATAGGCTTCCACCATTTTATAGGTAGGGGACAGATCACTAAGTAAAGCCGTTATAGATGCACGCTGTGCTATAGAGTTAGGACCCGATGTGAACTGCGCCTGCAGCTTATCGCAAGCCTGAGCCAGTTCTCTGGGAGCTGCCATATAGCCCACACGCCAGCCAGTCATTGCAAAGCCTTTTGACAGACCATTAATAACGACCACACGATCACTTATTTCAGTAAACTGTGCTATGCTTTCGTGACCACCGGTGAAGTTGATATACTCATATATCTCATCACTGATAATGGTTATCTGCGGGTGGCGTTTGAAAACCTCTACCAAACCGGCCAGCTCTTCCCTGCTATACACAGAGCCTGTGGGATTGCAGGGAGAGGAGAACATAAACAGTCTTGTAGCCGGTGTTATAGCAGCCTCCAGCTGTTCTGGTGTGAGTTTGAAGTCTGTATCAATAGTACAATTGACATATTTCACAATGCCACCTGCAAACTGAACCTGACCTGCATAAGTGACCCAGAATGGAGTAGGTATTATGACCTCGTCGCCGGGATCTACCAGACAGAGTACCGCATTGGCAAGTGACTGTTTGGCTCCTGATGACACTACTATCTGATTAGGGACAAAGTCAAGATTGTTATCCCGTTTCAGTTTAATGCAGATAGCTTCCTGGAGTTCCGGCATGCCAGCTACCGGGGAGTACTTGGTATAACCTTCCTTCATTGCAGTAACTGCGGCCTCACAAATATGTTCGGGGGTGGCGAAGTCAGGCTCTCCCAGGCTCAGGTCAATTATATTAATCCCTCTGGCTTTCAGTTCGCGGCCATATTTGGCCATCATTATCGTTTGTGGTTCCGAAAATGAATTTAATCTTCGGGCTAGTTTCATCCGTGGTTAGTATATTCTTATACAAACCTACAGGAAAAAGTGGATTATAATCAAATTAATTGCACTAAAAATCACTGTTTTAGCCTAATAGTTTACTCATGTAACCGTTATTGCTCTATTTGAAGATGCTGTAACAAAAAGCAATGTTTGTGTTTAAAAATTTACTCATTCAAGTAAGAAACTGAAAGGAAGTGCGCATTTGTATTTCTTTTCAGTAAAAGTGATTAAGGTATCTGATAACATTTGGTGCCATTGGCATATTATCTGCTACAGGCAGCGTGAAGCTGCCGACTGTGATGTAGCAGTGTATGCAGGGCCTTCAGGTAATTGCAACCAATAGTGCCTGCTGTCTCTACATCAATATATCTGGCAATACATGCAAATATGGGGCCATGCCTAAAGCCCTTTCTGCACTATACCTTTCAGCAATGGCATGCGGCATGCGGCAAATACCGCATCGAGCAGCATTGGAGAGCGGGCAAGGATACGACGGGCATAGTAGTGCGTACGCAACTCACTGCCAATGGCCTGCTGCAATACGGTATCATACCCGCCGGCAATGAATGGCGCTGTGAAATTGTTCTGCCGGAAACAGGCAATGGCCTGCTCTGCTGCCAGACGGCCACTGAGTACAGCATTACCAATGCCATCGCCTGAAATGGGGTCTATGAGTGAGGCGGCATCACCAGTGAGTATATAGCTATCCCCGGAAATCACCTCTTTTGTAGCGCCCAAAGGCAGGCCAAAACCTTCCAGTGAGCTGATGGTGGTAGCGTTTGCCATCCTGTCACTAAGGCCGGGGGTGTCAGCTATGAATGCATGAAACAGCTCCCGGAGATTGACCCTGCGGCGTGCAATCTCTGATGATAGCATGCCAAAGCCCACATTGGCCACATTTCCTGGCAAAGGAAAAACCCACAGATAGCTGGGCAGATACTTGCGGTCGAACCAGACCTCAGTGGTGTGTGCATCCATACCGGTGATGCCACTATAGTATGCCCTTACTGAGCCTACATGATTTTCCCTGTTCAGCTTTCTGCCCGCCATTGTTTTTGCGGTAACTGACTGGGCGCCATCGGCACCGATGAGCATGCGACAGGTAAATGATACGCCCTGCCGGGTATGCAGCAGCCACTCATTGTCCTGCCGTAGAACATCAGTGATATGATGGCCGGGGAAGAGGTGGGTGCCTGTGCGGTCAGCCACCTGCTCATACAGGAAATGGTCAAAGCTCATACGGGCGCAGGTGTAGGCCTCGCCAACCCAATTGAACGAAATGCGCCTTCCCTTATAAAAGAGTGCGGTGCTGCGGGTGATGAGTGCCGGGGCTGTACTGCGGAAATCATCGGCTATAGCAGGGGCTATCCTGTGCAGGTTTTTGATGGCCCTGCCGGGAATAGCATCGCCACATACCTTATCCCGGGGGAAGGTGGCTTTGTCCAGCAGCGCTATACGGAGCCCGCTATCTTTCAGCGCCAGTGCGGCGGCTGTGCCTGCGGGACCAGCTCCGCATATGACAATGTCGAAGCTGTGTATGTGCTGCGGGTTGTGTGCCATGCGGTATAAAAGTAGTCAATGACTGCTATTTATCGCGAACCAGCAGATACTGAGCCAGCTCCAGCAGGGGTTGCTTGCGGGAGGAAGGTATGGCTACCTCATTGAGGTGAGTGAAAGCGAGATCGGAATAGCCGGCTACTGCCTGACGACAGGCAGCATCGGCTCCCGTGGCACGGAACAACTCCAGCATTTGCCGAACTTTTTCATCAGACGCATCCTGCGCCAGCAGGTTGTTTATCTGCTCCCGCTGAGCTGCATTGGCATTTTCCTGTGCTTTCAGCAGCAGGTAGGTTTTCTTGTTGGCCCGGATATCGCCACCGTTCTGCTTGCCCAGCTTTGCAGCATCGGCAAAGGCATCGAGATAGTCGTCCTGAAGCTGAAATGCTATACCCATGTTGCGACCAAACTCATAGAGCCTGCGGGCATTATCGCCCAATGCGCCGCCTGTGAGCGCACCTATCTTAAGGCTGCATGCCAGTAGTACCGATGTCTTCAGGGTAATCATGGTTATGTACTCTTCTATACTTACATCGCTGCGGGTTTCAAAGTCCATATCCATCTGCTGGCCTTCACATACTTCTATAGCAGTTTTATTGAACAGCTGCATTATCTGTGGCAGACTTCGTTTTACCTGTGCCAGTTGCTCATAGGCATATATGCACATGACATCGCCACATAGAATGCCTGCAGTGAGGCCGTACTTATGGTGCAGGGTAGGCTGGCCCCGGCGCAGGGGAGCCTTGTCCATGATATCGTCATGTATCAACGTAAAGTTGTGAAATAACTCTATGGCTGCCGCTGCATGCCAGGCATCGTCTGTAGGTGCATCGAACAGCTCTGCAGCCATCACACACAGCACAGGGCGTATGCGCTTACCACCCAGCCCCAGCAGGTAGCGGCATGGCTCATACAGGCTGGCGGGTTGTGAGGGGAAGGGCAGGGTATGGGTGAAACGGCTTTCAAACTGCTCTACAAGGCCGGAGAATGACTGCATTACTTTCGCTTTTTATTCGTTTTCTGTTTCTTCTGTGTTCCGTGGGGCTGAGTAGCTTTGCCGCGCTTTGCGGTTTGTGGCCTGCCGGTTTCTTTACGCTGTCTTCTACGCACCGGTTGAGGTGCATTGGCCAGTACAAAGTCTATCTGCCGTTTGCTAAGATTAGTAGCAGCCACTCTGATAGTGACATGATCGCCCATAGCAAAGCGGACATCTGTAGTACGGCCCACAAGAGCATACTCTGTTTCCCGAAGCTCAAAGATATCTATATCCTGGAGGTCTGTAACAGATATCATTCCCTCACATTTATGCTCTACGGTTTCTGCCCAGAAGCCAAAGGCAGCAACGCCGCTGATAACGGCTTCAAACTCATCGCCCAAAAACTGCTGCATGTACTCTACCTGCTTATACTTATTGGCAGCACGCTCGGTATCCATAGCGCGGCGTTCCTGGTCGGAACAGTGGCGGCACTGCTGCTCCAGGTGCTTCATAGGGTGTATGTTGCCATCCAGACATTCCTGCAGTATACGGTGTACCAGTACATCGGGGTAGCGGCGTATGGGGGATGTGAAGTGGCAGTAGTGTGCAAAGCCCAGGCCATAGTGACCAATGTTCTCTGTAGTATATACGGCCTTGGCCATGGTGCGGATGCCGAGCTGCTCCAGTACGTGCTGCTCCGGCTTGCCCTGCACGGTAGCCAGCATAACATTAAATGATGCTGCAATAGAGGCGGGGTCGCCGAGATTAAAGCGTACCCCAAAGTGCGCTGCAAATGAGGTGAATGCCCGCAGCTTGTCAGGGTCGGGGACATCATGCACGCGGTAGGGGAAGGGAACCGCTTTGTCTTTATGACGCTGCTCACCTACATACTCTGCCACGGCCCTGTTGGCCAGGAGCATGAACTCCTCTATGAGCTGATGCGATTCTTTACTCTCCTTTACTGTAATACCTATAGGGCGGGCATCCTCATCGAGCTTAAAACGTACCTCCTGTGATGAGAAATTGATAGCACCCTTCTCAAAGCGGGCGGCACGCAGGCTGCGGGCCATACCATTGAGCAGGTGCAGCTCTTTTGCATGGTCGCCATCGGCACCTTCCAGTATTTCCTGCACATCTTCGTATGTGAAACGGCGGCGGGAGTGGATAACGGTACGGCCCAGCCATGTATCTTTTACCTTTCCCTGTTTATTGATTGTAAATATGGCAGAGAAGGTATATTTATCTTCATTGGGACGGAGGGAGCAGAGCTCATTGGAGAGCCGCTCCGGCAGCATAGGTGATACCCTATCCGGCAGATAAACACTGGTAGCCCGACGATATGCTTCTTTGTCCAGGGCAGAATCGGGCTGAATGTAATAGCTAACATCTGCTATATGCACACCTACCTCATACCAGCCCCCACGCAGGGCACGGATAGAGAGGGCATCGTCAAAGTCTTTAGCATCTACCGGGTCTATGGTCATGGTAAGTACCTTGCGCATATCCTTACGGTGCTTCAGCTCGTCTTTGCTTACACCATCGGGATAGCGAGCGGCTTCTTCCAGTACATCATCCGGGAAGGTGAGAGGGAAGCCATTCTCTACCAGCAGACCCTGCATGGCTATTTCATTTACTGACTGCTCAGTAAGTACACTTATTACCTCGCCAACGGGGTTCTTGGTTTTGCCATTCCACTCTACAATGCGGGCCATAGCGTGATCGCCATCGGTAGCGCCATTGAGCAGGTGCAGGGGTACATATATATCTACCCCCATCTTTTCATTGTCAGGTATGAGGAATGCAAAATGAGGGTGTACCTCTATGCGACCGCTGAACTCTGACTGCTTGCGACGTAGTATCTGTGTTATTTCGCCCTCCATGCGGCGACCACGACCGGCATCTGTCATTACCTCTACGCGTACCTCGTCGCCGTTAAGGGCATTGGCCAGTGAGCCGGGACGCACTATTATATCGCGCTCCAGACCCTCTACCACTACATAACCTATGCCACTGCGGCTCATATCGAGCCGGCCGGTATAGGTATCTTTCTGTTTATTCTTTTTCTTACTACTCTTTGTCATAATTTATTAAATGAAGTTACGGGTAAATGCGGGAAGCACGGAACTATATATGCAGGATAACCTAATTATAATGCATGCTCCGGGAAAAGCTATGGGGTAATGCTGCGCATGATAGCGGCTTTTAAGTAGCATTAGCTGTAGCAGGTGGCAATAGCCCGTAATGATGAAAACTGCGCACTGCGCAATTTATTTTTTGATTCTACTGCGTTTTCTGTAATTGATTGATAAATAGCATCTTAGTGCTAAGTGGCGAAGCGAAAATGTGCCAAAAAGGTTACAAAAATTGCTCGCGGGAAAAGTTTAATGTGTGTGATTTCTGTTGTTTTGTTGTGTGTTTCTGTTATTGTAAATGCGGGCGTGTGGGGTGTGATGCATGGGGTTTGTAAGGTATATGTATGGTTGCCAGGATGGCAGATAGTGATATATATATTTTAATGCAGCAAAAATCGGGCCAGTGTGGGAAATAAAGTATTATCGGTAAAATATCAATTGTATTCTTAGTAGATACACTCCAGATTAGTAGTCGTGTTTCAATTCATACCCATGAGCAGTTATGTGTATGTTTTGATTGAGTTAGCTAGACTGAAGAGTATTGTCGATATTTACTTTCGGAACCTTCATGCATGTGTAAAAATGCACTATTTTATCACCTTGTTTATTTCTTCTATTTTTTTGAGTGTCCAAGAAATTGGAGGGCCAAGTGGTTCAAGTTTTAATGCAATCACTTCGCTATCGAGTCCTTTTTTCAAGTAGCTTTTTATTAACATCTCTGCTTCAGATGGTTCTATTTCTTCTTTTTGAGAGGAAATTATTCTCCTATTATGAATTCGACTCGTTCTAACTTCTTGTTTAATTAAATCAATTTCCCTTC
>Ga0075012_10000308_pt1 | contig 53162 bp, 45 predicted proteins | sample All_14_2_FD_71474 | JGI IMG/M metagenome (GOLD analysis project Ga0075012, IMG submission 71474) | Freshwater microbial communities in response to fracking from Pennsylvania, USA - Allegheny Zone_MetaG_DW_15 | ecosystem: Environmental > Aquatic > Deep subsurface > Groundwater > Drilled...
GTATTCATCCGCATAGGCAAGGCCCGTTGTCGGCCCACAAAGCTCTGCCGCCAAATACCCGTTATGGCCCTGACGCGTGGCGAAAACCAGATAAGCCTGCCCCATGGTAAAGCCATCGCCCCAGTAAATATTGCGGGTCACTTCCAGTTTGTCGCCTGCCACGGCGCCTTTGTAACCCTTGGTGACTTCAAATGTATAAACAACACCGTTATCCAATGCAGATTTGGAGCCCGGTACAATTTCAGCATCCGGTTTTTTTTCTGCAATCACAACGCCTTCGAAAATAGCGGAGCTATGGTCGATGGCATTGTCGTTCACCTGTGGCTGCGCGCAGGATAGCGCCATGGCTGGCGTGGTTGAAACGCCGAACATGACAACCGCCGCCAGTGCTAAAAATATGGAACGCATGGAAACCTCCCTAAACCGAATAAAACTTTGACTAAATATATGACGACTTGAAAACGCTTCAGCTTGGAAAAAAGTTTAAAAAACTTTTATAAAGAAAAATCCAGCAATCCCATGGATTTAAAGCTGGTATGGCCGGATTTTGCAATAATCAGGTGGTCATGCACCAAAATATCCAGCGCACGGGCGGCGCGGATGATTTCTTCGGTCATCGTGATATCGCTATCCGACGGGGTCGGGTCACCCGATGGATGATTATGCACCAAAATCAACGCGGTCGCCCCCAGTTCCAGCGCACGGCGTACAATTTCACGTGGGTAAACGGGCGCGTGGTCCACCGTGCCGGTTTGTTGCACTTCATCGGCAATCAACTGGTTTTTGCGGTTCAGAAACAAAATGCGGAAATGTTCGCGCTTTTCATGCGCCATCGCCACATGACAATAATCCAGCAGTTTTTGCCACGAACTTAAAATCGGCTTGTGCATCACATCGCCGATCAACATGCGCTGTGTCAGCGCGTGGACGGTTTTTAAAAAGATGGCGGCATTCTCGCCAAGTCCCTGCACGGCTTTTAAATCTTCGGCACTTGCGCCCAGCACACCGGCAATGCCGCCAAAATCTGCCAGAAGTTTTTTCGCCAGCGGTTTAACATCGCGGCGCGGAATAATGGCAAAAAGTACCATTTCCAAGAGCTCGTAATCCTCAAAAGCCCCTGCACCCGATTTTGCAAACCGGCCGCGCAAACGATCACGGTGCCCGGTGTGGTGCGGCACAGGCTTTAAATCATCAGCAGCGGGTTTGATTTTTTTTTCAGCCATAGGGCGGTTTTGTATAGCCTTTTGGGGATAGGGTGAAAATCTCATAACCGTCTTCGGTCACGGCCAGCGTATGTTCAAACTGCGCTGATAAAGAACGGTCTTTGGTCACCGCCGTCCAGCCATCGTTCAAAACCTTGGTCTGGTAACCGCCGGCATTGATCATCGGCTCGATCGTAAAAAACATACCTGCCTTTAAAACCGTACCGCGCCCTGCCGTGCCGTAATGCAAAACGGATGGTGGCGAATGAAACACGCGGCCAATGCCATGTCCGCAAAAATCGCGCACCACAGAAAAACGGCGCTCTTCCGCAAAAGTCTGGATGGCATGGCCAATATCGCCCAAGGTGGCACCCGGCTTTACAACCTTAATGCCTTCCATCAGGGCATCATACGTCGCATCGCACAACAAGCGTGCCTTGACAGGTACATCCCCCACGCAATACATGCGGCTGGTATCGCCGTACCATCCATCCAGAATGACGGTCACATCAATGTTCATAATGTCGCCTTCATCCAGCTGTTTGTCACCCGGAATACCGTGACACACCACATGGTTGATGGAAGTACAAATGGATTTGGGGAAGCCTTTATAATTCAAAGGCGCAGGTACGGCATTGTGCTGCACGATAAAATCATGGCACAGCTGGTCCAGCTTTTCAGTCGTCACACCGGGGACGACAAAGTCTGTCACATAATCCAGCACCTCGGCTGCCAGACGGCCCGCCTTGCGCATCCCCGCAAAGGCTTCTGCCCCATGCAAGGTGATGTCAGTTTCTTCAAAGAAATCGTCGTCTTCCTGATATGTCAATTCACGTTCCTTACCCATTTTCTTCCTTCTTTTATGGTTAAAATGGCCCCAAATCCCTCCAAAAACAAGTCAAAACTGCTATATTGCTGACCATATGGGGCTTTTCAGGCCCCGTTTTGGCCTCAACCTCAGGACAGACCCGCCATGACGCCCACCGCTGCCATTCTTGTGATCGGAAACGAAATTCTCTCCGGCGCGACGCAGGATGCGAATACATCCTACATCTGCGCCCACCTGAACCGCCGTGGTATCCGCGTGATGGAAGCCCGCACCGTGCCCGATGTTCCCGCCGCCATTATCGGTGCGGTGAACGAGCTGCGTGCAAAATTCACCTATGTTTTCACAACAGGCGGCATTGGCCCGACACATGATGATATTACCGCAGACTGTATTGCCGAAGCCTTTGGCACCCCCATTGATGTGCGCGACGATGCCCGTAAAATTTTGCAAGGCTATTACGATGGCCGCGGTGTGGAGCTGAACGAGGCGCGCCTGCGCATGGCCCGCATCCCCGATACCGCCACCTTGATCGACAACCCGGTCAGCGCCGCGCCCGGTTTTTGCCTGGGCAATGTTTTTGTGATGGCAGGCGTGCCCAAAATCATGCAATCCATGCTGATCCATATCGATACAATGATCGAAGGCGGAACCCCCGTGATTGCCCGCACCGTGGCCTGCCACCTCAAAGAAGGCGATATTGCATTTGAACTGGGCGATGTGCAAAAAGACTTCCCTGAGGTCGACATCGGCAGCTACCCGCGTGACGGGCAAACCCCCAGCCTGTTCCTGATTTTGCGTGGTACCGATGAAATGCAACTGCACAGCGCAACAGAACGCGTGGCAGCCCTTGTCAAAGCCCGCGGTGAAGAACCGCAACTGCTGTAATGCCCGCTCATTTTATCAGAAAAGCATTCACAGTTCTTTGCGCCTTGATGCTGAGTGGTTGTAGCGGGGCAAAACTGCTTGATATGGTCACACCCTATAACGGTTATACGCTGATGCCCGACATTGCCTATAACAACGGCCCCATGCGAAAGATGGATGTTTACCTGCCTTCAAGACCGGCAGCCTCTGCCTGCGCCGTTTTCTTTCTTTATGGCGGCAGTTGGCAAAGTGGGCACAAAGATATTTATCGCTTCGTCGGGCAGGCACTGGCAACCGAAGGCTGCGTGACCGCCATCCCCGATTACCGTCAGTATCCGTCTGTGAAGTATCCTGATTTTCTCACCGACAGTGCAGATGCCTTTGTGTATTTTTATCGCCATGCCAGAGAATATAGCGTCAACCCTGAAAATATTTTCATCCTCGGTCATTCCGCCGGTGCCTATAACGCGCTGATGATCACGCTGGATAAAACTTACTTGAAAAAAGCAGGCGGCAGCACGGACTGGGTCCGCGGCGTGATCGGCCTTGCAGGCCCTTATGATTTCCTGCCGTTTACGGACCCCAAGGTAAAAGATATTTTCTCAACCGCGCCCGATTCAAAAACACAGCCGATAAACTATGCCCACGCACAGATGCCGCCCCTTTTGCTGGCCACAGGTGCGGACGATACGGAAGTATATCCGAAAAACACTTACAATTTGGCAAAAGCGCTACAAGACCTTGGCAATGATGTTTCCGTCATCACCTATCCAAAAACAGATCACGTCGGCGCTGTGCTGCCCCTCTCCGTTCCTTTCAGGAAAAGCACACCGGCTTTAAAAGACATCATGGATTTTATAGCAGCTAAACAATCCACACCTTAATCAGGCGCGTTCGTCAAACCAGCCTTCACCGTATGTCGTGCAGATTTCTGTATTTTTCGGGATATCGCGCGTGGCGTGCAGGGAGTGATACACGGTGCCGCCTTTTTCATGCCAGTTCACTTCAGCATTCGGCTTTTCCGAGTGATTGCAGAACGTCATCAACCCCATAATCACACAGCTGGCCAGCTCATGCTTTTTTAGGCCCGCTTTGGCACGCGTTTCCTTGGTCAATTCCCCTACCGTAAAAGTATAATTGACCAGCAGCGTCTCGTCGGCATGGGTGGTGTCTTGTTCATTCAGCACGAGCGAGGGTGTGACCTCCAGAATTTCCCCCTTCACAATATCGCGATCACAAAAAACACCCCGGCCTTTTTTGGGCGTGGGCTTCAGATAAAGACCGGATTTACGTTCGAGACGGGGGTATTTCTTGGACATTGTTCAGGCAACCTTGGGCTGGAGTGTTCTTATTCTTCAAAACCCGCCCCGATATACGGGGACAGGTGTGCATGTATATTCCAGATTTTGACAGGGAAATAAACAGGTTTGTTGGCTCACAAATATATAACTGTTTACTCCCAACGTTGTGGATAACCACAAAAACCATCTTCCAGACCAATTGCTTTCTGCGCAGCAGGGCTGGAAGACTTGTGCGTTTTTTCAATGTTATCAATAAAAGCATCGCTCCGCGCAATCTGCTTTTTCTGCTCACGGGTCAGTTTCGGCCGAATATCAGCCAATAACTGTCGCTGCACCTCCACCATACCGGGGCTATAGTTTGCAGGCTTGCCATAGCAGCGCACCGCCGCGCTAATATGGATGTATGCCTTCATATAATCTTGCGGGGCAGCTTGACCATTAAGATAAGCAAGCCCCAGTTTTGCATTTGCCGCAGGCATACCTTGCTGTCCTGCTTTTTCAAACCATTCAAAGGCAGACTTCAGGTCTTGATCCAGCCCTTTGCCGATATTTACGCCCCAGTCGCCACGGCCAGATTCATACATTTGCCCCAGTTGAAACTGGCCAAAAGCATTGCCCTGATCCGCCGCTTTACGGTACCACGCCGCCGCAGCGGTCCAATCTGACGCAATGCCTCTGCCGCCGTGATAAAGATGACCCAATTGCGCTTGCGCCTTTGCATCGCCCGCTTCTGCCAGATTGCGGAATAACGCATAAGCCTTCTCAAACTCATTTTTCTTCAGCGCAACCTTTGCTTCTATATATGTCGCGCTATCTTCAGCTTGTGCCCCGCTGACAGGGAACAAAAAAACAACCGCACAAAAAATAAAGCACATGAACTGCACGAATAAAGCCCCTTACCTAAAAGATGCACAAAAAGAAAACATGAAATTCAAGAAAAACGTTAACCCTGGCCGAAATCGAACCGCAAGCCGCGCTTGCTAAATTTACATTTCAGAGGCGATTCTAGACAGCTTTAAGTATCTGGTGGTGGCCCTGGCCGGAATCGAACCGGCACGCCCTTACAGGCTCGCGATTTTAAGTCGCGTGCGTCTACCAATTCCGCCACAGGGCCATCGTGAAATACTTGGTCGATGCAAGCCACACGCTAATGGCTTTGGGGCCAAGCGTCAAGATTGTGGATTGGGTGCAGGTGGAGTTTGTGTATCCACTTTCGGCTGGGCCCGCTTTTTATCACGCAAGGCTTCATAGAGCCAAAAAGACCAGCAAACAGGGCATCCACGCAGGAAATAGGCGGCAAAAGCCACCAACAGCACTGTTGCCCACAGGGCCGTGCTATAGACCAAAGCGGCCGCCACCAGCAAAGACAGCCCCGCAACGCCGCGCCAAAGGTGCATTTTTACAGGACAGGCCGCCGCCATGATATTTCTCCTTTATTGTGGAATATCATAGACTTATTTTAACACATGTTGCGCATCAGCACCAAATATTGAAAAACCTATATAAAAATCAATATTTTAGAGCATATCCTCTTTTCAACCCTGACAGGCTATAGTGGACAGGCAAAGGCAGAAAGATGACCACGCAAGACGAAGACAAAACACACCCCCCCCTCAAAGGCGCCGCGATTATCGATGCCTTTGTCAAAACCCTGCCGGGCGCACCGGGGGTGTATCGCATGTTAAACACGGCCGGCGATGTCTTGTACGTGGGCAAAGCCAAGAATTTGAAAAAGCGCGTTGTTGCCTATACGCAGCCACAAAAACAAAGCATCCGCATCCAGCGCATGATTGCGGCCACAACCACCATGGAATTTACGACGACGCATACAGAGGCCGAAGCCCTGTTGCTGGAAGCAAACCTGATCAAAAAATTGAAACCGCGTTACAACATTTTACTGCGCGATGATAAATCCTTCCCTTATATTTTGATCACAGGCGACCATGACTTTCCACAAGTCACCAAACACCGGGGGGCACGTGACCGTGCGGGGGAATATTTTGGCCCCTTTGCATCGGGCATGGCCGTGAATGAAACACTGGCCGTTTTGCACAAGGCCTTTTTGCTGCGCAATTGTTCAGACAATGTTTTTGCCCTGCGTACGCGCCCTTGTTTGCAATACCAGATCAAACGCTGCACAGCTCCTTGCGTAGGGAAAGTCAGCAAAGATGAATATGCGGCACAGGTAGAAATGGCCCGCGCTTTTCTAGAAGGCCGCAGCCGTAAAATTCAAGAAGACTTTGCGCAAAAAATGCAAGATGCCAGCGACCGGCTGGATTTTGAAGATGCCGCCAGCTACCGCGACCGTATCCGTGCCCTCACTCAGATACAGGCTGAGCAAACGGTGAATGTGGATGGCATGGAAAGTGCTGATGTGCATGTGCTTTACCGCGATGAAGCCAAATCATGTGTGCAGGTCTTCTTCTTTCGCGCGGGGCAGAATTTTGGCAACCGCGCCTATTTCCCGCGGCATGAAAAAGACGAGGATAGCCCAGATATTCTGGCTGCCTTCATCGCACAGTTTTACACCAACAAGCCGATCCCGCGCGAAATTGTCCTCAGCGAGGATATCAGCGCGAAAGGCGTAATGGAAGAAGCCCTGCGCAGCAAGGCCGGGCATAAAGTCACGCTCAACGTGCCACAGCGCGGGGATAAAAAAACACTGGTGGATATGGCGCTGAAAAATGCACGCGAAGCGCTGGCCCGCCGTCAGGCCACTGAATCTGCACAAGAAGCCTTGATGGAAAAGCTTGCCAGCGTTTTCGGGCTGGAAGCCGCGCCAGAGCGCATTGAAATCTACGACAACAGCCACACCGGCGGTACCCATACGCTGGGCGGCATGGTGGTGGCAACGGCAGAAGGTTTTCAAAAAAATGCCTACCGCAAATTCAACGCCAAGGGTGATTTTAAACCCGGCGATGATTACGCCATGATGCGCGAAATGCTGTCGCGGCGGTTTCAATCTCTGCTGAAGGCGGAAAACACCGAAGGTGCAAATGCCGTCTGGCCGGATTTATTGCTGATTGATGGCGGCCTTGGCCAGTTAAATGCCAGTGTGCAGGCGCTGGCCGATCTGGGCGTATCAAATGTGCCCATCGTGGCTGTGGCCAAGGGGCCGGACCGCAATGCCGGACGGGAGACGTTTTTTATGCCGGGCCGCGAGCCCTTTACCCTGCCGCCGGATGACCCAGCCCTCTACTTCCTGCAGCGCCTGCGGGACGAGGCCCATCGATTCGCCATAACATCGCACCGTGCCCGCCGCAGCCGCGCCATCAGCGATAATCCGCTGGATTCTGTGCCCGGTATTGGCGGCAAACGCAAAAAGGCACTGCTTTTACACTTTGGCTCTGCAAAAGCGGTTGCCGAAGCAGGCGTTGCTGATTTACAAAAGGTATCAGGCATCAGCCGCGCCGTGGCTGAGCGGATTTATAACTTCTTCCATGATGCAGACACGTAAGCAAGAACGCATCCCAACAACAAGGTAAGCAGGAAAAAATGGCCCGCAAAAGTATGCTTTTCAGTATTCCGAACCTGCTGTGTTATTACCGCATTCTGTTGATCCCCATCATGGGCGTGCTGTTTTATTTTGATAGCCCCGTGGCCGCATGGATCAATGTTTTTCTATGGGCGCTTGCCGGCCTGACAGATTTTCTGGACGGGCGCATTGCCCGCGCCATGAACCAGACCAGCACCTTTGGTAAATTCCTTGATGCCTCGACCGATAAAATGCTGGTGGGTGTCGCGCTGATGCTGCTGATTGCCTTTGAGCGCCTGGACGGTATCTGGATCATCCCCGCGATTGTCATCTACCTGCGCGAGATTTTGATTTCAGGTGTGCGTGAATTTATGGCGCTTTATAACGTGGTCGTGCCCATTTCCAACCTTGGCAAGTGGAAGCTGACCATCCAGATGTTTTTTATGGGTTTCCTGATTGCAGGGCCTCATGCCCAAATGCTGGTCCCCTATGGCTATGAAATTGGCAAATACGGCTTTTTGCTGGCCATGCTGATCACCGTCGTCTCCGGCTGGGACTATGTGCAGGGTGCCTGGAAAACCATCCAGAAAATCGACGACGAAAAAGAAAACGCCGGATAAAACGCCGTTTTGCTAGTTCAATGACCGCCGCTGTGCTTCACGCCAGATCAGGTACAGGCCTGCGCTGATAATAATGGCCGCGCCAATCATGGTGCTTTTTTGCGGCACTTCATCAAACATATAATAGCCCAATAACGCACCCCAGACGATTTGCGTGTAATGAAATGGTGCCACGGTTGAGGCCGAAGGCGCGGTTTGGAAACCAAAGGCCACGCACATAATACCGATAGCACCCAGTACGCCCATGATCAAAAATACACCCAAGTCAAACAGGGTGGGCATTACAAAATAAAATGGCAAAATCGGGGCCGCCACCATCATGCTGAGGATAGAGCCCGAGACGATAATCATCGTCCGGCTTTCATGCGGCCCCAGATAGCGCATAACAATCATGGAACAGGAATATAAAAACGCCCCTGCCAGCACCAACAGCGCCCAGATATTGAACATGCCGCTGCCCGGCTGGAACATACCGATGATGACGCAGAAGCAAAGAATGATGACAACAATTTTTTCCCTCTCCATTTTTTCCCGCAGGAAAAGAGCAGACAGAATGGCCACCCAAAACGGTGACGTAAATACCAGTGTATAAAATGTGGTGAGCGGAATATGCGGCAATGACAAAATATTCATGACACCGACGCAAACCGACAAACCTGCGCGGATCAACACCCATTTGGGATTACGGATCACAAAGGCCTGCTTCCCTTGCTTGACCCAGCCATAAATGCACATAAATGTAATAATCACCGTGCAGTTGAACACGATGATTTGAGAGAAGTGATATTTCTGCGCCATCAATTTTGTGGCCGCATCCCCGATATTGAAATAGGCATAGGCCACACAGGTGGCCACAATTGCAATCAGGGTCTGCTGGCGTTTATCGGGAAGTCCTGCGCCGCTTTGGTCCGGGGCTGTCATTTTTATCGCCGTTTCTTTTCTTGGTCACACGCTCGTTGGTTTTTTTTGCAGCAGCCTTGTTAGGGACTGTCTTTTTTTTGCTCTTTGGCGATTTTGCGGGAAGCGCACCCACTTCTATCAGATTTTCAGGGCCGAAAGAAAGGGGCAGAAGATCGCTCATTTTATGCTCTTGCCCCAAGCGCCCGTCTCTCCACAAAGAATAAACGCGGGTCTCTTCATCGGCAAATTCACGAATACGCTGACGGCAGTCACCACAGGGCGTACACAAATATTCCATCGCAGGGCCGATAACAACAACAGCGCGAATTTCACGCTCCCCCGCCGATACCATGGCAGAGATGGCCGATGCTTCGGCGCAAACGCCCTTATAATGGGCGGTTTCAACATTCGCGCCCAGATACACCTTGCCACTGCCCGCAACAATCGCCGCACCAACCGGATGATTGGAATACGGGCAATAAGCATTGTCCCGCGCCTTTGCGGCATGTTTGGCCAACGCCTTCAAATCTGTTTTACCAAGCGCTGTCATGCGGCCACCCGCAAACGAATAATATCTTCTTGCGTCGCGCGACGGTCGGAGACCATGATGACGCGTTTCAGCGTATCGGCCATTTTTTGCCAGCTTTCTTCATCGCGTGCATGGATAGTGGCAAGCGGCTTGGCCCCGGGGCCGACTTCTTCACCAAGACCCGCCACGTTTGTCAGGCCCACGGCATGGTCAACCGTATCGCTGGGCTTGGCACGCCCGCCGCCCAGTTCCACAATACCAATCCCAATACCACGTGCATTCACCGCGCTCACCCGGCCCGGTGTTTGGGGACGGAAATCACGCACAATCGGCGCAGCCGGTAAATGCTTTTCCGGATTTTCCATCAGATCAGCGGGGCCGCCCAAAGCGGTGACCATTTCTGCAAATTTTTCAGCCGCTTTGCCATTTTCAAGCACAGCGGTGATTTTCTGGCGCGCGTCTTTGATATTTTCAGCCAGCTTGCCCAGCACCAGCAATTCGGCGGTCAAAGATACAGTTACTTCGTGCAGGCGTGGTTCGACATTTTCATTCTTCAGATAATCAATGGCTTCACGCACTTCCACCGCATTGCCCGCGGTACGACCCAAAACCTGATTCATGTCGGTCAACAAACCCACGGTGGGCAGACCTGCACCATTTGCAACGCTGACAATACTTTTCGCAAGTTCTTCGGCATCTTCATATTTTTGCATGAAAGCGCCGGTGCCGAATTTGACATCCATCACCAACCCCTGCAACCCTGCCGCCAGCTTTTTGGACAGGATGGAAGCCGTAATCAAATCCAGCGATTCAACCGTGCCGGTCACATCGCGAATGGCATAGATAATACGGTCCGCCGGTGCCAGATCCGGCGTGGCACCAATAATGGCACAACCTGCCTGACGGACGGTTTTTTTGAACATTTCTGTATCCGGCTGGGAAATATATCCCGCGATAGAATCCATCTTATCCAGTGTGCCGCCCGTATGGCCAAGACCACGACCGGAAAGCATGGGCACAAACCCGCCACACGCCGCCACGATCGGTGCCAGCATGAGGCTGACTTTGTCACCAATACCACCCGTGGAATGTTTATCCAGCACAGGGCCCGGCAGGTTTTGCGAGGCCCAGTCCATGACAGTGCCGGATTGCGCCATGGCGGTGGTCAATGCCACACGCTCCGGCATATCCATGCCTTTTAACAAAATAGCCATGCAAAAAGCAGCCACCTGGCCTTCGGTAATGTTACCGGCGGTGACACCTTGAATAAATTCCTGTACTTCCGCTTCGGCCAGTTGCTGGCCATCGCGTTTCCGACGAATAATTTCTTGCGGTAACATGTTATAGCTCCTGTCTTTGCGACAAATTTACGGGCCTTAGCTTGCAGGCCCCAGACCGTTCAAAAAGATATGCGTCCAAATGCCCGCAGCATAACCAAGCGCAATCGCCCAAGTCCATTTTAGATGCGAGAAAAAGGTGTAAACCCCGCGCGCCTGCCCCATCAAAGCAACCCCTGCGGCGGAACCGATAGACAGCATAGACCCGCCGATACCCGCTGTCAGCGTCACCAGCAGCCACTGATTGTGCGTCATATCCGGGTTCATTGTCAGCACCGCAAACATAACCGGAATATTGTCAATAATCGCCGAGAGAATACCCACCAGAATATTCGCCTCTGTCGTGCCCACACCGACATAGAAAAACTGCGCCAGCTCCGCCAGGTACCCCAAGGCACCCAAACCGCCCACGCACAGAATAATACCGTAGAAGAACATCAACGTGTCCCACTCGACACGTTTCATGCTGATAAAAATATCAAACGGTTTGTGTGCGGGTTTCAGGCTGCTGTCCGGCACGGCCGGATAGCCTTCCCATTCTTTCAGTTCCGCACGGCGGACGAAATAGCCATAGATCTTCAAAAAACCAAGACCCGTCATCATGCCCAGAAACGGCGGCAGGTGAAACACCTGATGCAGCGTGACGGTCAGGCAGATCGTGAGCAAGAACAAAACAGTAATCACGTAGCCGCCGTATTTAACCTCGACATTTTCTTTCAACGGCGCGGGTTTGCCGCTTCCCTTGATCCCCAAAGACATCAAAGCAGCAGGCACCAGCCAGCTGACAACAGAGGGCACAAAAAGCTCAAAAAATTCGAAGAAATTGACATGGCCTTTTTGCCAGACCATCAAAGTTGTAATATCGCCAAACGGGCTGAAGGCACCGCCGGAATTAGCCGCCACAACCACGTTGATACAGCTGAGCGTGATAAAGGTCGGATTGCCCGCACCGACCGCCAGCGCCACCGCGCCCAGCACGAGTGCCGTTGTCAGGTTATCGGCGATAGGCGACATGAAGAACGCCAGCAAACCCACAATCCAATACAGCGCGCGGTAGGAAAAACCACAAGAAACCAGAAAACCACGCAATGCCTGAAAGACCTTGCGGTCGGAAAGCGTATTGATATACGTCATCGCCGCCATCAGAAACAAAGTCAGTTCCGCGTATTCCAAAAGATTATGACGCAGCAAAACGGCAGTATCTTCTGACCGGTCGTGCATATTGTAAACGGTTGCCACCAACATCCAGATCAAACCGGCAGCGACCATCACAGGCTTGGATTTGCGCAAATGTACCGTTTCTTCGAAAATCACAAAAATATAAGCCAGCACGAACAGACCAATGGCCACATACCCCAACCAATGACTGGTATAGTCACCCGTGGGGAGTTCCGCCGCAAAGGCAGGGGCGGCATTGCACATGACAGCGGCAACAGCCCATAAAAAAATGATAAAGAGACGCATGATTTTCCTGTCCGTTTCAGAACCCATAACATAGCGAAAGCACCCTGCAACCACAAGCAGAACCGAAGGAAAACAGACGGCCCCAAATTATCCTTGCGTTCAGCTATCTATAAGGCTTGGCGCAGGCTCGCGCGCTCTGCTAAGATTGCCGCCATAAACCGCTTTTCAAGCCCGCAGGGAGTGTAAAATGACAAAAAAATCACCCGTAACAGTTGCCTATGGCGACGGAATCGGCCCCGAGATTATGACCGCTGTACTGGATATTCTTGAAAAAGCGGGCGCCCAGCTGGAGATTGAAACGATCGAGATCGGCGAAAAAGTATACACACGCGGCGTGCCCTCCGGCATTGAAGACAGCGCGTGGGAAAGCCTGAACCGTACAAAATGCTTTTTTAAAGCACCGATCACCACCCCCCAAGGCGGCGGTTTTAAAAGCCTGAACGTCACGGTGCGCAAATCCATGGCGCTGTTTGCCAATATCCGCCCCTGTGTGTCTTACCACCCTTTCGTACGCACCACCCAGCCCACAATGGATATGGTGATTGTGCGCGAGAACGAAGAAGATTTATACGCCGGCATCGAATACCGCCAGACAGATAACGTGGCGCAGTGCCTGAAACTGATTTCAGAAACAGGCTCCGAGCGCATCATCCGCTATGCTTTTGAATATGCCCGCGCACATGGCCGCAAAAAAGTGACCTGTATTTCCAAAGACAATATCATGAAAATGACGGACGGCCTGTTCCACCGCGTTTTTGACCGCGTGGCCACGGAATATCCGGACCTTGAAAAAAGCCATATGATTGTGGACATCGGCGCCGCCAAAATTGCCGCCGCTCCGCATATTTTTGATGTGGTTGTGACAGAGAACCTGTACGGCGATATTATTTCCGACATTGCGGCGGAGGTTTCCGGCTCCGTTGGCCTTTGCGGATCTTCCAACATTGGCCAGCATGGCGCGATGTTTGAAGCCATTCATGGCTCCGCCCCGGATATTGCAGGGCAAGGTATTGCCAATCCCTCCGGCCTTTTACATGCCGGCATTTTAATGCTGCGCCATCTGGAACAGCACGATGTTGCCGATAAAATAAACAACGCATGGCTGTGCACGATGGAAGATGGCGTGCACACGGGCGATATTTTCAATCCGCAAATCAGCACCAAACGTGCGAATACACGTGAATTCGCAAATGCGGTCATTGCGCGCCTGGGCCAGTTACCAAAGCAATTCAAGCCCCTTTCCAACGATACCAAACAAACAGAAGGCATCCGTATGCCCGTGATTGCCCTTCCCAAGCAGGGCAAAAAAACACTGCACGGCGTTGATATTTTCCTGCACTGGCGGGATGAAAAACCGGTGGAACATTTGGCCGGACAATTAAAATCACTCAGCAATAGCTTAAAACTTGCCAGCATTGACAGCCGCGGCCTTCTGGTCTGGCCTGAAAGTATCGCAAAATCCGAGAAAGGTGACCATTGGCGCTGCCGTTTTCTGGCCGCCAATGACGGTGCAGAAGTCACGCACGAACAAATTGTACAACTGCTGCAAACCATTGCACAATCCGGCATGGATTTTATCAAAACTGAAAACCTGTATCACTTTGATGGCCAGCGCGGCTATACCGTGGCGCAAGGGCAATAAAAAACAACAAGAGCGGCACAAAATGACAACCAACCTTGAAAAGCAGCTGGAGGCCACGCGCCTGACATGGGCAAAGATGCAAGCCGATGGCACGACTGAGGATACACCGGTCACCCTCGCCCTGCACTGGCACACCGAAAAAGCCGACAATGCGCAAGATCTGGCCGCACAGCTGGTGGAACAGCACCAGCTCAGCGCCGATGCGCAACGACGGGGAGATGAATGGGTGGTTTTGGCCAGCATCGGGCCCAAAAAGCTTACCCTGCCCGCGCTTGAAAAAACCGTACAGGAAATGCACGCCATCGGCAAAGCGCATGGCTGCATCATGGATGGATGGCACCCTGTGCCGGTTAAAGAATAAGGGGGCTTCGCAGCGCTAGCGCAGCTCCGGCACCGTCAGCTCGTTCTGGCGGCAACAGGCGGCAACAGTATTGCCCAATAAACACGCAATCGTCATGGGGCCGACACCGCCCGGCACAGGCGTGATAAAGCCCGCCACGGGCAGGACATCCAGAAAATCAACATCGCCCACAATACGGTCATCTTGTCTGGTAATGCCCACATCGATCACAATCGCACCCGGCTTCACCCAATCAGCCTTAACCAAACCCGGCTTGCCCACGGCTGTCACCAGAATATCTGCCTGACGCGCGACATGGGACAGTTGCGGGGTGCGCGAATGGGCAATCGTCACCGTGCAGTTTTCTTTCAGCAACAACTGCGCCATCGGCTTGCCCACAAGGTTGGAACGGCCAATCACCACAGCATGAAGGCCCGTCAAATTTGGCTCCACACTCTTGATCAAAGTCAGACAGCCAAGCGGCGTACAGGGCACCATGCCAGGCATACCTGCGGCCAGACGGCCTACATTTTCAATGTGCAGGCCATCTACATCCTTGGCCGGATCGATGTGACGCAAAATTGTCGCCTCATCCATCTGTTTGGGCAGCGGCAATTGCACCAGAATGCCATTGACCTTTTTGTCCTTGTTCAGCTTGTGCAGCAAGGCCACCAGCGTATCTTGCGATGTATTCTTAGGCAAACGGTGCACAAAGCTGCGAATGCCGGCGCGCTTGGCCGCCGTCTCTTTGCTGCCGACATAGATATGGCTGGCTGGGTCATCTCCCACCAATACAACAGCCAGGCCCGGCATAATTTTATGATCTTCAATCAACACATCGACATGATGCTTGATGGAATCACGCAAATTCCGCGCCACAGCTTTGCCATCAATGATGGTGCCGACTTCTTTGGAAGTTTTTTGTTCGCTCATTGCCATGCCCGCCCCTGACGCTGTATATACTGAAATTAAAGCCCACCGCCTGAATACGTTGCGGCCAGAAGCTTCGCCAAAAACTCTTGCAAAAAGTATATGCCGAAAATAATGACCATGGGCGTGAAATCAAAACCGCCCATGGGCGGGATCACACGGCGCAAGCGCTTGACAAGCGGCTCTGTTGCCATATTGAGTAATTGACAGAACTTGTAAACGCCCTTGTTACGAGTATTGACGACATTAAAAGCCACCAGCCAGCTCATGGTGACTGTCAGGATCAAAATCCAAAAATAAACGCTCAGTAAGAAAATGAGCATATTTATGATAAACGCCACAAGAAACTCCTTCATCACGCAAAACAACAGATTTTTTGCGCGTTTTCAGGCTATACCGACAATAAATACCCCGCAAGGACTGTTTTGCATTCAGATGGTTGATTTAACAGCTTCTTCATGTTCTTTTGGCACACTATTCTGGGCCTTGCGTCAAACGGCCCCCCCTTTACAATAAGAAAAACATGACCGTTTTCAGGAGACGACAGATGAAAAAAACGCTCGCACTGCTTGCAGGCCTCTTCTTGCTGGCATCCCCTGCGCAAGCGCAGAGCCTGAAACTGACTTTGCAAAAAACGGTTACCACCGCCGCGCAATCCGCAGATGCAGCACCGGAAGAAGCTGGTGACAACCTCAGCGAAACAGAAGTTCTGACGCTCTACCCGCAGCAATTCACACTGCAAATGGGATCGACCGAAAAGATTTATGATTTTAAAAATAAAGCCATTTTTGTGGTCGACCATAAAACAAAAACTTACCTTGTGTATCCGCTACATGCCATTCCCATTTTATACAATCGCGAGCGCACACACCGTCTGTCCCTGAAACTGGCCCGCAACAAAGCCATGGGAGAATCCGGCAAGCAATCCTTCCGCGATGTGTCCTTGATTGATATTGATCTTGAAACGCTTTTCAGCGCCAAGAGCAATGACAAAACCGGCGATATGATTTCGACCGAACAGCAAGGCAACAAAACTGTTTTCATGGATGGTGACTTTCCCATGACCAGCGTAACCCTGCGTGAAGACGGCAAGCTGCCCGATGCCCTGAAAAAAACCTATGCCCGTTTCTTGACATACGAAACATCCATCCATCCAACAATTGAAACAGCAATTGCAAAAAAGCCAGAAATTTTCTCCGTATTGGAATACAGCAACCGCGACAGTCTGCGCAAAAAAACCGCACACACAAAAATTGCCCTCCTTGAAAGCACAGCGCAGACAACGGCCGAGCCCACCTTGCCCGCCGGATATAAACAAAACCTGAGCACAGACCCGCGCATGAACGATATCATGCTGCGCTCGCTCAAGATTCCGCTGCCGGATAAAGAAGAATTGCGCCAGAAAATCCGCGACCACCTTAAAGAAAAAACATTCTTACAGGCTTATCTGGTGGCAACAGAACCCGCGCTGACGCTATCCGCCAACGATGTACAACGGTATATGACCTTTATCAAACCCGGCCTGACGGCAGGTGAAAATTTTGAAGAAAATGTACTGACAGCTGTAACACGCCAGCCCAAGACCGAACACGACCTTGGGCGGTTTGTTAAAGTGCTGGAACAAGCAAAAGAACGGGCCGGCGAGCAAAAATATCTGATCGACTACTTTATTGCCTTTCACACCATCAATGTATTAAGCAAGAAAAGTGACCCCCTGCCTGAAGACCTTGACGCACTTGCCGCTGCGGAAGAATCCTTGCTGGCGGCCCTCGATAAAAACCCCCGTGTCTTTAATATCTACGTTGACCTCGGCACAAAGGCTTTTCAAAACTATGACGTACTCAATGCCTTTTTATACTGGGAACATGCCGCGCGCCTGAACGCCGCCAACCCTGCCATGGGCGCTATCTTGCGCATGAAACTGGAAGCGGAGCGTGACTTCCCTGAATTTTTCTAAATCTTAAACTTTCAAACCCTCACAGACAGGAGCATTCACACAGTGTCTGATACAGAAAACACAGCCTATCTTGAACTCAAAGACGGTAAAGTCACCATCGCCCTGCGCCCCGACCTGGCACCCAAGCATGTGGCCCGCATCAAGGAACTTTTGAAAGACGGTTATTACAACGGTCTTCTGTTCCACCGCGTCATCCCCGGCTTCATGGCACAAACAGGCTGCCCCCAAGGCACAGGCTTTGGCGGTTCGGGCACCAAGCTGCCGGCAGAATTTACCGACACACCCTTTGTTCGCGGCACCTGTGGCATGGCACGTTCCATGGACCCCAACAGCGGCGACAGCCAGTTTTTTATTACCTTTGCCGAAACACCGCATCTGGATGGTGAATACACCGTCTGGGGCCAAGTGACCGAAGGCATGGAACTTGTTGATAAGATAGCCGTTGGCGAACCGCCCGCCACGCCGGATAAAATTGTCTCTTTCACTTTGGCGGCTTGACGCGCAACACTTAAAACATTGAGGAAAACCATGAAAAAACAACTCCTTGGCGCAATCGCCGCTCTTTGCCTGATGGCTGGTACAGCCGTGGCACAAACCCCTGCCACCGATCTTGACAATACCCTTTATATGGAGCTGAAAACGGGCCGTGTCACCATTCAGCTGCGCCCTGATCTGGCCCCCAAGCACGTGGCCCGCATTAAAGAGCTGACCCGCCAAGGCTTTTACAACGGCGTGGTGTTCCACCGTGTTATCCCGGGCTTTATGGCCCAGACAGGCGACCCGACCGGCACAGGCCGCGGCGGCAGCGGTAAAAACATTGATGCCGAATTTTCTTCAGCCAACTTTGAGCGTGGCACCGTTGGCATGGCGCGCGCCAATGACCCGAACAGTGCTGACAGCCAGTTCTTCATCAACTTCGTGGATACGCCGCACCTGAACGGCCAATATACAGTTGTCGGTAAAGTGGTTGATGGCATGAGCCTGGTGGATGCGATCGCCAAAGGCGAGCCGCCGGCAAACCCCGATAAAATCATCACACTGACCGTGGCCGCCGATGCAACAACAGCTGCCGATACAAAGCCGCTGGAAGCTGCGCCGGAAACACCGGCAGAGGTTCAACCGGCTGAATAAGCTGAATATTCAGACCTAAATCCGCCTTTAATAAACCCCCTCAAGGTGCTATGCTGACCGGCACCTGAGGGGGTTTTTCTATGCCTGCCACAGGTCAAAAAGAACAAAGAGGACGATATGAAAATTCTTGTGCCCATCAAACGTGTGGTTGATTACAACGTCAAAATTCGTGTCAAAAGCGACCACAGCGGCGTGGAACTGGCCAATGTCAAAATGTCCATGAACCCGTTTTGCGAAATTGCCGTGGAAGAAGCCGTGCGTCTGAAAGAAAAAGGCATTGCCACAGAAATCGTGGCCGTGTCCATCGGCCCCGCACAGGCCCAGGAAACATTGCGTACAGCCCTTGCCATGGGCGCAGACAAGGCCATTTTGGTGCAAACAGATGAAACTGTTGAACCCCTCGGCATTGCCAAAATTTTGCAAAAACTGGTGGCACAGGAAAATCCGCAAATGGTTGTGCTTGGCAAACAATCTATTGATGGTGATAACAACCAGACCGGCCAAATGCTCTCCGCTTTGCTTGGCTGGGGTCAAGGCACGTTTGCCTCCAAACTTGAAAAAGAGGGCGATACTGTAAAAGTCACGCGCGAAATTGATGGCGGCCTTGAAACACTCGCCCTGAAACTGCCCTGCATTGTCACCACAGACCTACGCTTGAACGAGCCGCGCTATGCATCACTTCCTAACATTATGAAGGCCAAGCAAAAGCCGCTGACGACCATCAGCACCGCCGATCTGGGCGTTGATGTGACAGCCCGCACCAAAGTTTTGAAAGTAACAGAACCACCCGTGCGCCAAGCCGGCATTAAAGTCAAAGATGTGGCCGAGCTTGTCGATAAACTGAAAAACGAAGCAAAGGTGATTTGATATGCGCGTCCTTCTTGTAGCAGAACACGACAACAACAGCCTGAAACCGGCCACCTTGTCTGCCGTCACCGCCGCCCAGAAGCTGGGCGATACAGATATTCTGGTCGCAGGACAAAACTGTGCGGCTGTGGCCGATGCCGCTGCCAAAATTCCCGGTATTGCCAAAGTATTGCTGGCGGATGATGCCGCCTATACCCATCAACTGGCCGAAAACACCGCCGCACTGGTGGTCAAGCTGGCACCAGAATACGGTTATGTACTGGCCCCTGCCACCACCACCGGCAAAAACATGTTGCCCCGCGTGGGCGCACTATTGGATGTACAGCCCATCTCCGACATCAGCGGTGTGGAAGGGCCGGATACATTCATCCGCCCCATTTATGCCGGCAATGCCTTTGCCACCGTTCAGTCCAGTGATAAAATCAAGGTTATGACCGTCCGCACAACAGCCTTTGATGCCTGCCCCGCCGATGGCGGCACGGCCAGCGTCGAAAAAATTGACAGCGCCGGCGATACAGGACTGACTTCCTTTGTCGGTCAGGAACTGACCAAATCCGAAAGGCCCGAGCTGACCGCCGCACGCGTTGTTGTCTCCGGTGGCCGCGGTATGGGCAACGGCGAAAACTTCAAACTGATCGAAGCTGTTGCCGATAAACTGGGGGCCGGTATCGGCGCATCCCGCGCTGCTGTTGATGCCGGTTTCGTACCGAACGATTATCAGGTCGGCCAAACTGGCAAGGTTGTGGCACCGGAACTTTATATCGCCGTTGGCATTTCCGGCGCTATCCAGCACTTGGCGGGCATGAAAGATTCAAAAGTCATCGTCGCCATCAACAAAGACGGCGAAGCGCCCATCTTCCAGGTCGCGGACTATGGCTTGGTGCAAGACCTTTTCACCGCCCTGCCGGAGCTGGAAAAAGCGCTTGGCTAGTACTAGGCGCCCCCGCAATAAAAAAAGCCGCCCATCTATAGGCGGCTTTTTTGTTTGAAGCCTGCAAGCAATCAACGCTCGCGCAATGCGGTCTGCGATGCTTTGACGAAAGGTTTCAACAAATACTGCATCACGGTTTTTTCGCCCGTGATGATATCGACCGTGGCTTGCATACCCGGCTTAATGTCGTATTCGGTTTTGTTTTTTGTCAATTTGCTGGCATCGGTGCTGACACGCACGCGATAAAAACTCTCGCCTTTGTCGTTGGTAAAGCTGTCGGCGCTGATCTCGCTCACCTTGCCGTCCATCGCGCCATAGACAGAGAAATCATAGGCCGACAAGCGTACAACCGCTTTTTGCCCCTCGTGGATAAAAGCAATATCGGAAGGTTTAATACGTGCCTCAACCACCAAGACATCTTCCAGCGGAACGATTTCCATGATCGGCTCGCCCGCTTTGGCCACGCCACCGACGGTATTGATTTTAATATCCTGCACAATGCCCATCATGGGTGATTTAATTTCGGTGCGGTCAGATTTATCGCGATAGGCCGACAAAGTTTCCTTGATCGTGTTCAATTCAATCGTTTTTTCGGCAAGTTCTTTTTGTGCTGCTGCGCGGAAGCTGCTGTCCACTTCGTTGATACGCTCGGAAGCTTCTTTCACGGCGGCTTCCGACCTGGGCAAAGCCAGACGAAGACCGTTTAATTCGGCGCGCTGTTGGGCAATCTGGCGGTCCAACTGCAACAATTCCATTTTATTGGCCGCGCCACGCTCGACCATCGGGGCTACCATGTTGCGCTCTTCTTGCGCCAGACCCATCACACTGGAAATATCAGAAATACGGCGGCGCAATTCAGCCACTTCTTGCTCGCGCTGAGACTTCTGCTGTTCAAGGACACTCACCTGATCACCGCGCTGCTTGCGGTTTGCTAAAAATGCATCCTTTTCCGCAGAGACAGATTCAGGAACTGTAGCCACCACATCTTCGGGAAAGGTAATCTCGTCCCGACCTTCGGTTTCCGCTTGCAAACGGGTTACCGTGGCCATGATGCCCAAATATTTTTGACGCGTGGCAGATAAATCGGACTTTGCCTGCACATCGCGCAGACGCAAAATAACCTGCCCCACTTCAACACGGTCGCCTTCTTTGACAGGGAAGGCATCGATGATGCCGCCCTCAAGGCTTTGTATCACCTGCACTTCGGAAGAAGGCACAACCTGACCATCACCGCGCGCCACTTCTTCCAGCTGCGCGAAATTGGCCCAAAGCAGGAAAATCACCAAAAGCGCGGCAATGGCATAGAGCAGCAAATGGCTGTACCAGGGAATGCCGTCCGCTGGAGAAAAATCATCATCGTATTTGCGCGTCAGGTCAAATTTGCGCAAATCGAAGTGGTTATATTCTGCATTCTTACTGTCTTCGCTTGTCATGTTTTTTCGGCCTCTGCTTCTGCTTTGGCTTGCGCGGTAAAGGCACCGGATTGCAGCTTGCGGATAACATCATCGCGCGGACCCGCAGCCACAATGCGGCCACGATCCATCAAAATCAATTTATCAACCAGGCCAAGCACCGCACTTTTATGCGTGACCAGCAAAATGGTTTTGCCTTTGATCAGCTCTTTCAAGTGAATGTACAAACGGCGTTCCGATCCCGGGTCGATCGAGGCGGTGGGCTCATCCAGCATCAAAATCGGCGGGTCGTATAAAAGCGCACGGGCAATCGCAATGGCCTGACGCTGGCCACCGGAAAGGTTTTCACCGCGCTCGCCCACTTGTGTATCAAGACCGGCCTCGGAATCACGCAGGAAGTTCATAACCCCCGCCATCTCTGCCGCGCGAATAACCGCACTGTCGGGCACTGATTCATGGCCCAATGTAATATTTTCACGCACCGAGCCGAAAAACAGATATGGCGTTTGCTGCACAACGCCAATGTTACGGCGTAAATCTGCCGGATCCAGCTGACGTACATCCACGCCATCAATCTGTACAGAACCGCTTTCCGGTTGATACAGATTAAGGATCAAACGCTCGACCGTTGTTTTGCCGGAACCCACAGCACCGATAATGCCGATATGCTCGCCCGGCTCGACATTAAAATTGATATTGTTCAACGCGGCATTTTTTTGCTGCGGATAGCGGAACACGACATCTTTGAAATCAATCTTGCCCTTCATAACAGGCATAGAGATAAACGCCTGCCCCATCGGACGCTCCACCGGTGACGACATCAGTTCGTTCAGGCGCAAAAGAGATTCTTTGGACTGGCTGAATTTGGTCAGAATGGCCGCAACAGAGGCAAGCGGCGCCATAGCACGGCCAGACAAAATCACAGCTGCAATAAGCGCACCCATGGTAATGTCACCCGCCGCAATCAGATACGTGCCATAGATGACCATGCCAACGGTTGTAATACCCGCTGCAAACCCCGCCACGTTTAGACCGAAGGATGAAATCGTACGGGCCTTCACATGCGTGCGGGAGGTAATTTCATTCAATTCCTCCCAACGGCGCTGCATGTGGCCTTCGGCGGCTTGCGCCTTGATTGTTTCCAGCCCGCTGAGCGTTTCAAAAATCAGCGCGGATTTGAAAGCCCCTTCGCGCATAGATTCCTTGATCACTTTGTCCAGCGGTTTTTGCAGCATGATCCCCACGCCGATCACAATCGGCACAGCCACAGCCGGCACAATGGCCACAGGACCTGCAATGATCCAGATCAGCAAGATGAACAAGATGATAAATGGAAAATCAATCAGCGCGATGATGGTGGCGGAGGTGAAAAAATCGCGCAGTGTTTCGAATTCTTTCAAATTCGCGGCATGGACCCCCACGCTGGGCGGACGGGCTGCCATTTTCATGGCCAGCATTTGTTCAAAAATTCTGGCGGCAATCAGGTTATCGGCCTTGCGTCCCGCAATATCCACAAAATGAGACCGCAGGTTTTTCAACAAAAAGTCAAAAAAGTACGCAACAAAAACACCAAAAGCCAGAACCCAAAGCGTTGCATAAGCACTGTTTGGAATAACACGGTCATATACGTTCATGGTAAACAGCGGGCTGGCAATCGCCAACAAGTTCACCACGACGGCAGCCATCATAACTTCATAATAAATTTTCTTGTGCCGCCAGATAGCACCCCAGAACCAGTCACGTCCTGTTTCAATTTCCGCAGGCCCTGCACGGCTGTCCAGATTGGCACGGGGGCGCACAAAGAAAGCATAGCCACGATAACGCATTTGCAAATCGGCGGGGCTGATCTCCGTCACCACATCGGGTGTTTCGGGAAAGGTCAGCGCAATGCCTTTTTTACCACGGCCATGCAGAATGCAGGCTTGGTCATTTTTGAGAACAACGATGCACGGCAGATTAGGGCTGTTGACGATTTCTTTCAACGGGCGGCGCACCATGCGGGCCGTCATGTTGATACGGTCAGCCGCGCGCACAAAGGCCGCAGGCGATGCCATTTGCTGGCCATGCAGTGGCAAGCCCGCAGACAACGCCACCGCCGTTGTACGGCGGCCAAAGGTGCCCGCCAAAATAGCCAGGCATTCCATGAGGGGGTCATCAAGCGACACACGCTCGGCCTCTAACGGCCAAGCAGCGGACATGGATGTATCATCCTCTGCCGATGGCGCGGCAGGTGTATCAGATGGGGGATTGGCTGTTCCGGCATCATCCGGCTTGCCGTCAGCGGCAGGCGCAGTTTTTACATGCAGATTGATATTTTGGTTATCAGAGACCAAAATCTCGCTTCCTTAAATCCGGCCCGCAGGGGGCCGGCATCCGGTTACTTCATGTCCACCTTGGATTCGCGCGGCTTGGCAACGTCCAGTGTTTTCAGCAGCTCACCCTTCAGCGCGAGAACGCGGAAAACGGCAAACATTTCTGTGTACAGGGCGTTCACATGGCTGGAGCGGGAAACGAAAAGTTCATTCTGGGAATCCAGCACATCCAAAAGGGTGCGGCGATCCAGGCTGAACTGGTCAAGATATACGTTCACAACTTTTTCGTTGGCATTTGCCTGTTCCAGAAACTGCTGCGCACGCTCTGCTGCTGCCAGCATCCCGGCCCATGTGTCACGCATGTCTTTTTCGACCTGGCGTGCCGCATCGGCGCGACGCTCTTTGGATACAGCGTGACGATACATAAATTCACGCTGGCGGGCCTGGTCCGCACCACCGCGGTACAGGTTCCAGCGCATAACAGCCAGCAAGGACTGACGGTTGTCACTGCCTTCAATACCGTTCAGGTCATTACCTGTCGTGGCATTTGCTTGCAATTCTACCGTGGGATACAACGTCGAGCCGGAGCCTTCAAATTCAGCCTGCGCCACTTTGATATCGGATTCAAAAACAGCCAGTGTCGGGCTTGCGGTGACAGCCTGACGCACAGCGTCATCAACGCTTGGCGGCAGTTTTTCGCGCGGAATATCGGGGAACGCCATGCTGCCCGGTGTATCACCTACTTTTTGAATGAACAGGGCTTCTGCTTCGCGCAACGCTTGTTCTGTAGAAGAAACCGTGGCACGTGCCTGCGCCTGACGGGCCAGTGCTTGCGATACGTCACCTTCTGTCACGGTACCGGCAGCGGCACCTGTGCGGATGGTCTCAAGAATTTTAATGTGGTCTTCAACGTTGGCGCGGGAAATGGCCAGCAGATCGCGCTGACGCAAAACTTCCAGATAAGCCTCTACGATATCGAGGCCGATAAATTCAGCAACTTCGCCCACACGGTTGGCTGTTGATTCAACGCGCGCTTTCTGGCGGTTGATTTCACTGATGGTACCGCGACCATCATAGAGCAATTGAGTCAATGTCAAAGACGCGCGGTTGCGCCAGAGGCTTTCGTTATCAATTGTCGGAGAGTCAGTATGCTCCCAACCTGTTTCACCCAGCAAGTCAACGGAGGGTTTGTACAGCGCGCGTGCTTGCGAAAGTTCTTCGCGCGTCGCAAGGCTGTCATTGGCCACGAGACCATAGAAAGGGTTTGTGTGAATACCTTTCGTCACAGCATCTTGCAAAGACAAGTTGTTGTCTTCACCTGCGCCAAACGCGACTGCGGAAAGCGATACGCTAAAAAGCGAAACTGCGCAAAACTGGATGAGCTTATTCTTCATTATCAGACCCTTTGTATTCCGTGCTTATCAGATTTTCATAGAAAATGAGGCTGCGGTGAAAACCGCAGCCTCATGTTTACACGATAACTTTTGCCTAAGCAATCAAATTACCGTTTGTTGTCAATGTATCAAGGTCAATGCTAACCCCTTCCAGAATAGCGATCGTCTGGAACTGGGCACCGGTACCGGAGATGTCCAATTGGACAATTGTATCCGCACCATCCGACGTTACATTAACATAATCTGTCAATGCTTGTGTCAGCGGATCAAAACCTGCCAGAATGTTGCTAATATCCAGAACATCCCCTTCAGCAAGGTTGAAATCCTTAATGGTATCAACACCGCCCGCTGTATCGAGGAACACGAAGCTGTCTGCCCCTGTGCCGCCAAACAGCGTATCGTTGCCCAGGCCACCGGAAAGCAGGTCATCTTTGTCTGTCCCATAGATGACATCGTTACCATCGGTGCCTGTCAGGGTCGCGCCCTTATCCAGCTCGGTACCGTCTGTCACATTAAACAGCGCATCCACGATCTGCCCTTCTGAGCCGTCGTTATACGTAAACGAACCGGTCAGTGCGACTGCTGTATCTTCCGATCCTTCGCCACCCGGCTGGGTCTGCAAGGAAATGGACGCGATACCCGCATCATCAAGGCCGTAGAGTTCATCTGCCTGACTGATACCGTCTTGGTTAATGTCCTGCCAGATTTTCAGGTCGTTAAAGCCTGCGTCATTGGCATCGATTTTACCATCGCCGTTTGTATCGTACTGGGCCAGATTGGCGAAACCATCCGCATGTTGATCTGTATTACCAAACATTTCAGACTGGTTGTTGATGACACCATCGCCGTTTTTATCAACGACCAGGAAGCCATCATCTGCATCAATCCACGATGTTTTGTCGAGGATGCCATCGTTCGTCATATCAAACAGGACACCTTCGTTCTGCGTGACGAAGTTAAAGCCGTCGCCGTTCAGGTCCAACACCAGCGGTGTGACGAAGAAGGTCAGTGCCAGATTGCCGATAACGGTTGTCTTGTTATCGCTGACATCCCATTCTGTGCCGCTGAGGTTTTTATCTTCGACATAAACTTCAACACCGATGTTAACCGTGTGACCACCCACTTTGGACTGGTGGATTGGCCAGAAAGCCGTACCACCTTTCGGCACCAGCATGGCAAGACCATCCAGCGCGGCAGAGGTATTACCGTTGTTCACGGAAATTTCCCAGACGCCTGGTGCCACTTCAACACCTTTGTTCAGGCTGACCCCCATATCGTCCAGCGTAAAGTAGCCGCCGGCCGGGTTTGTAAACAGGTTGTTCAGCTTGATCACCACTTTTGTCACTTCTTCAGAACCATCTGTATCGGTCACCGAGGAAGAAATTTTCAGCGGAATGTTGTGTGCATAGTCTTTGTGCCAGTATTGCGGGCTCAGGGCCTGAATGTTCAATGTCGGAACATCTACCACTGCATCCACAAACACATTGACCGTCGCCGAAGCAGAGAGCGAAGCACCTGTCGAAGGCTCTGTCGCTGTGGCTGTCACGGAAAGACCGGTCAGATCCACATCTGTATCGGCAGGCGGACGTACCAGCAGACCGCTGTCGAAGCTGGTCACACCGGCCGGCAATGTGATTGTCCAGACACCACTGATGGCATCGAACACGCCACCGGATTGTGTCGTATCAACAACCCAGCCCGCCGTGAAGCCGGAGACGGAAACCGTCAGGACTTCGGAGCCATGCGTATCTGTCAGCGATGCACCGACATTCAAGATTGTGGCGCCGTCTTCTTTGACGTAAACGTCACAGGTGCACGCACAGATTTTCGGCATTTCAACAGTCGGCACCAGACCATCCAGATGCAGCACAGCTGTATCTTTATCGCCATCGCCATCTGTCAAGGTATAGGTGAAATCATCAGAGATGGTCGCACCCGTGGAACCCGTAACCGAACCCGGCAGCAACGTGTAGGTATATGTACCGTCCGCCGCAATTGTCAGCGTACCGAAGTTACCTGTAATGGTTGCCGTACCTGTTGCAGGTACATCAACCGTTGTTGTACCGAAGGCCACTTTTGTCACCGCGTTAACATCATCCTGGCTGAGGTCGTCCGAAGAATTCGGTCCGCCATTCAGACCTGTGATCACGTTACCGGAGTCACCGCCGTCTGCCACGTTGTAACCGTTATGGTCGTCACGTGCATTCACGCCGTCATCCAGTACACGCACGGTCAGCGTCGTTGTATCCGTATCACCGTCGTTATCGGTCGCGGTAATGCCGAATTTCAGGTCGATCGCATCGTTCGGGTTGGTTTTGTTGGCATGGTCCAGCGTGCCGATGAGTTTAAAGTCATAAGCACCGTTTGGTTGAACAGCCAGCGTGAACACTGTCGCGCCGTTGGCTGTACCCACATATGTATTGCCAACCAAGGCGATGACGATTGCCGCGCCGCCAGATGTCAATGTACCACCAGCCACAGAACCGGAAACAGAGAAGCTCGCTGTACCGGAAGGCATGAACGTACCCGGGCCATCACCGAAGAAGTCAGCGGAGATAACGCCTGTCGCCGATACAATGCCGCTATCAAGGCTTGTTTCGTCAACCGTGGCACGGGCCGGATCTGCAATCACCGGAACATAGTTCGGCGTATAGCATTCAAAGTCCAGAACCGCCGTGTTGCTGTCACCGTCACCATCGGTCAAGGTATAGACGAATTCATCCGACGGGCAATCTGTGCCGTAGGTTGATGTAACGTTGTTCAGCATGAAGGACACAGATGTGTCGCCCGGCTTGTTAAACACATCAAGGCTGTCAATCTGCTTGCCACCAAAGTCGGCGCTGTCGATTGTGATGCTCCACAGGTGGTTTGCAGGCGGCGGGTTTGGCACGTTGTGCGTGATTTCCACCGGTGTTGTTTCACCTTGCAGGTACACCAGAATGGTCAGCGGATGGCCCACGTTGTTGGAACCAATATCCGCCAACGTTATGGTCATGGAGCTGGAAGGCTGATCCGGGTTGATGTTCAACACTTCACCAGCGGGCCATACTTTATTATCGCCACTGCCGTTACTGCCCACACCGATACCGGCACCTTCGCCGAGGTCATGCCACTTCATATCCCCCAGACCGGAGACGGAAGAGCCTGCAGCCGGCGGTTTAATGCTGACGGTGATACCGTTTTTGCTGATGCTGGTCTGATCACCGGCTACGTCTGCCGCCGTTGGATCCAACGATACAGTTGTGGTCCCTGCCGTCACACCCGGGAAGAGTGTGTAGGTGTAAGAACCATCGGCTGCAATTTCCAGCGTACCGAAATCACCGGCAATGCTGGCGGTGCCTGTATCCGGAACATCCACTGTTGTGGTGCCGAAGGATACTTTGGTCACATTGTTGGTATCATCCTGGCTCAGATCATCCGCAGCACCCGGGCCACCGTTCAGACCACTGACCACGTTACCTGTGGTGAAGCCGTCTTCGGTGTTAAAGGTGTTGTGGTCATCATTTGCGGTCACACCATCATCCAGAACTTTGACTGTCAACGTTGTTGTATCGCTGTCGCCGTCAGCATCTGTCGCAGTGATGCCGAATTTCAGCTCGATCGCATCATTCGGATTGGTTTTGTTTGCATGGTCCAGCGTGCCGATCAGCTTGAATTCGTAGCTGCCGTTCGGCTGAATGGCCAGCGTGAAGACGGTTGCGCCGTTGGCTGTACCCACATAGGTACCCCCCATCAACGTCACGCTCACAGGGTGGCCTTCGGATGTCAGCGCGCCGCCCGCAACAGAACCTGTTGCTGCAAAGCTGCCAGCACCAGTGCCGGAGAATGTGCCCGGACCATCTGCGAAGAAGTTCGCAGAAATAAGACCCGCTGTTGACACAATGCCAGCATCCAGATTGGTTTCATCCACCGTTTTCACGCCCGGATCAACAATTTCCGGTACATAGTTCGGTGTATAGCATTCGAAATCCAGCACTGCCGTATCGCTGTCGCCATCACCATCTGTCAGGGTGTAGATGAATTCATCTTCAGGGCAATCCGTGTTCGGCAGAACCGCATCGTTGATCACCAGATCAAAGATGAAATCTTCGTAGTCGGTATCACCAAGGTTCGGCAGATCTTCAAAGCCGATGCGCAGTGTATCGGTATCACCCGATGTTGGCGCGCCGGAAACCGTGTGGATATCGCCATCGGGGTTAATGTCGCCCGTGCCGCCACGCGGTGTTGTGTGATAGATCGCGCCGCCCAGTGTGGTTTGCGCGCCCGATGCATCGGTAAAGACCAGCGCGATATTGCCCGCGCTGTCATTGATCGTTGCCGGATTGCCGGTTGCTGTATTGATGAATGCCAGCGTACCTGTGCTGAAATCAAGCCCCGCATAACCGCCATTGGCTGTGAAACCATCCGCAATGATGAAGAAGCCCAGCTGGCCGCCGCCCGCAGGCACACTGAAGCTGGCCGTATCACCGGCGCTGATGTTGTTGCCGTTGGTGAACAACACGCTGGTAGAGCTGATGACACCTGTCACCGGATCCACAACGTAGGAGCCCATGGTATTGGAATAGCCGGCACCTTCACTCACAAACGTGACTTGCGCTGTTGTCGGATGGCTCACCGTTACATCGGAGGACAAAACGCCCAGAGCGTCTGTGCCGGTGTATTTGACACCTTCGGACAGAACAGGGAAGCCGACGCTGCCGTCAAAGTCATGTTCGATAATGGTTGTGCCGCCACCAACGCCCGGGAAGAGTGTATAGGTGTAAGAACCATCAGCTGAAATTTCCAGCGTACCGTAATCACCATCAATCGATACTGTGCCTGTTTCAGGAACATCAACTGTGGTTGTGCCGAAAGTTACTTTCGTCACGGTATTGCTGTCATCCTGGCTGAGGTTATCAGCAGCACCCGGGCCACCGTTCAGGCCTGTCACCACGTTACCGGTGGTAAAGCCGTCTTCGGTGTTAAAGGTGTTGTGGTCATCATTTGCAGTCACGCCGTCATCCAGCACGCGCACGGTCAATGTTGTTGTATCAACATCACCGTCGCTGTCTGTTGCCGTGATACCAAATTGCAAATTGATGGCATCGTTCGGGTTGGTTTTGTCTGCATGGTCCAGCGTGCCGATCAGGTTAAACTGGTAGCTGCCGTCAGCGTTAATAACCAAAGTAAAGACTGTCGCGCCGTTGGCTGTACCTGTGTAGGTATTGCCACCCGTCAGGGCAACCGTTACCGCATGACCTTCGGATGTCAGAACACCACCGGCCAGAGAACCTGTTACACCAAAGCTTGCAACGCCCGTTGGCGAGAAAGCGCCAGGGCCATCTGCAAAGAAGTTGGCAGAGATTGTGCCGCTTGTGGACACAACACCACCGGAGAGGTCTGTTTCATCAACAGTCTTCTTGCCCGGATCCACGATTTCCGGCGTATCATCCGGTGTGATATTTACAGGCACTGTTGTGTAAACAGTCATGGAGTTATCGGTGAAGTCAAATTCATCGCCGCCCAAATTCACTTCCGTCGATGTGGAAGAAACATTCAGGTTCAGCGTACCAGAGAAACCGTCAGCCGTGTTCAGCTGCAGCCCTGCCAATTGGCCCGGTGTCAAAGACCATACACCGCCACCCAGGTCGGTACCGGCAGACAATGTAAAGCCCGGGGGCAAACCGCTGATGGTGATGTTGGTAATGGCCTCGGAACCATCGGACGAACCATCCAGACTCTCGCCTGTGGCTGTCGCAATGTTCAAGGCGAAGGATGTACCTTCTTCACCACCTGGTGAATTGGCGCTCAAGGTCGGTGTATCAATCACAGCATCGACCACAACTTTGATTGTGGCATTGCTGGAGGCTGTGCCGCCCGTTGCATCTGTGGATGTCGCGGTCACAACAAGGCCCGTCATATCGACATCGCTGTCAGCCGGCGGTGTAAAGCTTGGGCCGCCAGAGAAGTTCTGGCCAGCCGGCAAGGTCAAAGACCACGTACCGGTCGATGCATCATATGTACCGCCAGATGTTGTTGTATCAACACCCCAGCCTGGCTGAATACCTTCAATGGTAATGGTCAGCGCTTCGGATGGATCATTCAATGTTGCTTGAATGTGGAACGCGCCCGAACCATCTTCCTTAATCGCTTCATCAGACACTTTCAGTGTCGGCGGGTCTGCTTGCGGCGTGAACGTAACCGTCAGCGTATCTGTGACTGTTGCCAAGTTGTCTGTTGTGTCCCACTCTGTCCCGTTCAGGGCTGTTTCTTCTGCGGTGGATGTCACTGTCAGCGTCACATCACCCGTCCAGTTTGCGGGCGGGTTCAGCGTCAGGCCAGAAAGCTCAGCCTGTGTCAGCTGCCATTCGCCGCCGCCCAGATCCGTACCAGCAGAAAGTGTAAAGCCTGCCGGCACACCGCTGATCACTACTTTTGTGATAGCTTCGGAACCATCGGCCGTTTCACCGGTACCTGTGGAAATATTCAGCGCAGCCGGTGTATCTTCGGCCGCTGTGACATCACCAGCATTTACGAAAGGTGCATCAATCACAGCATCAACGAATACGTTCAGCGTGGCGGTCGAGCTGGCAGCGTCGGCGTTGCCTGTCTCTGTTGCCGTTGCTGTGGCCACAAGACCCGTCAGGTCCACATCGCTATCCGCAGGCGGCGACAGTGTCGGGCCACCTGTGAAAGATGTTACGCCCGCTGGCAGTGTCAGCGTCCATGTACCGGTTGCCGCATCATATGTGCCGCCGGATGCTGTTGTATCAACACCCCAACCCGGCTGAATGCCGGAGATGGAAACAGTCAGTACTTCGGAGCCATCCGTATCGTTCAGGCTGGCGGAGACTTGTACAGCCACGGAACCATCTTCTTTTACCTGGGAATCCTGCACCTCAAAGTTCGGCGGATCTGCCACAGGCGTGACTTCAACGTAAATCACAGTTTGTGCATTTGCCTGATTGTTTGTCAGATCAAATTCTGAATCACTCAGGTTCACCTCTGTTGCTGTTGAAACAATCGTCAGCGGGAACGTTCCAGACCAATCATGCGGCGGTGTAATTGTCAGGCCTGTCAGGTCTGCAACAGACAACTGCCACACGCCAGGGCTTACTTCTGTACCATGGTTCAAGGTCGCGCCAGCAGGCACACCACTGATCAGCACACTTGTGATTTCTTCGGAACCGTCTGTGTCTGTAACTGCTGTAGAAATGTGCAGCGGAATGGGCGTATCTTCCGCACCGCTGGCATCGCTCGCCAACAGATCCGGCGTATCCGCAACGGCATCCGTGTATACGTTCACAGTCTTTGTGACAGAAACCGTCTGACCTGTCAGGGAGTTTGTAACAGTAGATTGAACGCTCAGGCCTGTCATGTCACCATCGCTATCAGCGGGCGGGGAAACGGCCGGGCCGCCAATAAACGGCACACCAGGCGGCAGGGTAATTGTCCAAGTGCCCGCTACCGGATCATACGTACCACCAGAAATACCAGTATTCACCGACCACGTCGTGTCAAAACCCGAGATAGTGATCGTGATTTGTTCATTACCGTTATTTGGATATGCGCTGATTTCAATTACGGTCGTGCCATCTTCGTATACAAGACTGTCTTTTACATTCAGGACGGGATTAACAGCAGGGCCCAGCGTCGGATCGGGCTCGCGATCTGTTGTGCGGTACTCCAGCGCTGTCGGGTTGATCGGACCGATCGGGTCAACAGACTGGAAAGGCGTGTAATTGAAAGCGGACTGGAAGCCAAAACCGTTCCGCGCACCACCGGCACCGCCGGCATCACCTGCGGCTGCTTCGATTTGGTTCAATTGTGCGGCACTGGCCAGAATATCGCCAAAATCGCTCACCGGCAAAGCTGCACCATCGCTCATGGTCAGCTCAAGGCCCGCTGTTTTCATCGCGCCGTAATTGGGGATAATAATCTCGCCGCCATTTTCAAACGTAATCACCAATTGACCGCCATTGTCTTTGACGGCTTTGGGCTCGTTCATCGCAAAGCCAAACTGATAGTCCTCGCCAGCTTCCAGCTTTACCACAAGGCTTTCGCCCGCTTTGGGTGCGTTGATAACTGTTGCGTCCTTCGCATCCGCCAGCACCTCGTCTGTCGGGCTGGCATTCGCCTGATCCGCGGCAGGGGAAGCCATGGAATCAAGATCAGCCAGATTCAATTTTTGACCATTCGGCATTGTCAGCGTCGGCGCCGGGGACATGGACGCGATTTCGCTGTAATTCAAAACAGAAAGGGTACCACCGTTGGACAGGTGAATGACCAGCGCACCATTGTCGCCAATTGTCATCCCTTGCACCGTGGCATCGCCCGTTGCCAACATCAGGTTTTGGCCTGCGCTGAGCGAAATTTCGATTGTTTGATTGGTGTCTACGGAAAGTGCCTGTGCATTCGTGGTGTCTTGTGTCGCCATTGTATATTCCCCTTGTGGATGGTCAGCTGTGCGGAAGACGCTTTACATGATTTGAATGTCATATAAAGGGTAGCCCAAATTAGTAACAAAATTACTAACAATTATGTCTAAAACTTTATAACCCTGAAGACGCACCTTGTCAATTATTATGTTAATGTATGTTTTAGGCTATAGATTTGCGTCCACTACATAAGCCAAGATGCGAAAAAACACCAGAAAAAAAGGGGGAAACGGCGCTTCGGCAAGCGGGAGCACGGTTTTTCCCTAATTATAGAAAACCTTGTGATTCCAATGGCATATTTACTTTGCTTCAAAAGCTGTTTTCGCGCATGATGGAAATGGAATTGTGGGTTTGAAGGGGTTATGAACCATGCGACATCAAAAACATCTGGCAGGCGCCCTGGCGATCCTGCTCCTGATGGCGGGGCCGGCCCGGGCGGACGGAATCGCAGAAATGGAACGTTTGATCGGTAAAGCCGATTCTCCCGCCCAACAGCAGACGCAAACCGCACCTGCCCTGACCTCGCTTGATCCTGACGCCATCCGCCTGACTCCTGACCGCACAAAAATTGTGCGCCTGAAACAAGATGCCGCCAGCGTGATTGTCACAAACCCGCAGCACGCCGTGGTCATGCTTGATTCCCCGCGCCTGTTGATTTTTATGCCGCGCGAGCCTGGCACCACTTCCTTCACCGTGCTGGACCGTGATGGCAAGGTATTGATGGAACGTAATATCATCGTCTCCGGCGCACAGGCCAAATATGTGCGCATCCGCCGTGTTTGCGCCGATACCAATAATTGCGTTGCCTCAGCTTACTACTATTGCCCGGACGGTTGCTATGAAGTGACCCCCGTAGACGGAACGGCACAGATGGCTGTACCAGCTGTTGCTGGCGGTATGTCTCCACCCCGCACCGCGACAACAGAAAACGACCCAATGATTGACGAAGAATATGAACGTGAGATGACAGCCGACGATGCACAAATGCTGCACGAGGCACAAACGCTTCAAGACACACAGGTCGAAAATATCGAGAATGCAGTTGAACAAATACAAGAAACCATCCAGAACACAGCACCGCCCGCCGTGCTTGAACGTATGGAAGGACAATAAGCCATGCGCAAAAAGCCTTTCGCCACAAAAATAATCCCCCTCTCCTGCGCGCTGCTGCTCAGCGCCTGCGCCGCCACGAACGATGTTTCCGTCGGCGATCCGATTGACAGTATGCGCGGCCGACATGCCGCAACAGAGCGTCGGCTGGCGACCGCCGCACTGGATGCAATTGCGGAAGGCAAGACAAATGAAGCGCTCGCCAGCTACGAAAAGCTTTATAACCGCAGCCCTGCCAATGCAGAAATTGCCGTGAATTACGCACAGCTGTTGCGCAAGACCGGACAGACAGACCGCGCCTTGGAAGTGTTGCAACCCTTTGCCACACGCCAAAAGAAAGATATGCCCGCCCAAGCGCCACTGCCGATGATACAAACCGAATATGCAGCAGGACTGATTGCCAACGGCCAGTTTGAACCGGCACAAAAAATGCTGGATGGCATTTTGACAGATCCCGAAGCAGCGGAATTTCATCCCGATGCCAGCCATCTGGCAGGGGTTGCACTGGATGCACAAGGCCACCACAAAGCCGCAGAGAAACTGCTGCGCCAGGCTTTGGACGGCTGGAAGGGAGACCCAACATCCGTGATGAACAATCTGGCTTTAAACCTTGCAAGCCAGGGCATGTTTGATGAATCCCTGACCACATTGCGCAAAGCACAGATCATGGCACCGGAAAAAACCGAGATTGCACGCAATATCCAGATCGTCAGTGACCTGCGCCAGCAAGTCGTGCCCAAGGCCCCTGTTAACATCAAAAAATAAAATAGAGCGGTCGATAATATACCGTCCCTGATCCGAACGGCCCGTTTCGTATAGGTAAAACGCGTCTAGCCGGGTTTGTTCAGGAATGCCGGGCCCAGAATAACAATAAACAGTGCCGGCAGGAAAAACAGAATCATAGGCACGGTCAGCTTCGGCGGCAAGGCGGCGGCCTTTTGTTCTGCATTGGCCATACGTGTATCGCGCGATTCATCCGCGAGCACCCGCAAGGCTTTGGAGACCGACGTACCGTATTGCTCTGCCTGCAACATTGCCGTTGCGAACGATCTGGCAGGGCCTGAACCCACACGCGAGGCAAATCCCTGAAAAGCCGCCTTGCGATCATTCAACAGCCCCAGCTCGGCACTGAGAATGCCCAGCTCTTCCGCAAGAGATTCAGAATGGTCTGACACTGTTTCGGCAATGCGGTTAATGGCGGCTTCAATACCAATGCCGCCCTGCACACAAATCAGCATCATATCAAGCGCATCCGGAAACGAGAGCGAGATTTCAAGCTGACGCTTGTCGGCGGTATTCTTGATCAAAATACGTGGCAGAAAAAAACCGAACATGGCAAGACCGGTCAAGGACAGCGATATTACACCCTTCGTCATCTCACGTTCCACCGCCGAGAAAAACATCATCCCCAGCCCCACAAACAAAACCGGCAGAATAATCCGCGCCAGCAAATAAGTAATTGGTGCGCCGGGGCTGCGAATACCTGCTTGCAGCAATTGATTGCGCGCGGCAGTACTTGTCTCCCCCGCGATGCGTTGCAAGCGATAAAAAAGTGTGATGGATTGAGAAGCAGAAACATCTTTTTTCTTGCCGCGCTGGTTGACCTGTTCCAGCGTTTGCTCGAAAAGTGCCTTGCGCTTTTTTTCGATAACAGAGCGATAGCGCTCTTTTTTCTCGGAACGTAAAATCAGCGGCAAAGCAAAAGCCGCAAACGAGATTGCCGCTGCCAGCGCGCTGACGATCACGATAATCACGTTTTTGTTAAAGCCTTCCATACCACTAAACCTTAAAATTGATCATGGCGCGCATAATTAAAATGCCGCACATCATCCAAAAAACAGCCCCGGCCAACAAAACATTTCCGGTCGGGGAATGAAACAGCACACTGACGTAGGGTTCATTCACTGCATAAAGGCCCGACGCTACCAAAATAGGCAAAGCCGCAATAATCGCGGCGGATGCTTTCGCCTCGGAGGACAAGGCCTTTACTTTCCGCTTTAACCGAAAACGCGCCCGGATCACAGATGACAGGTTCGATAGAACTTCACTGAGTGACGAGCCCGTCTCGCTCTGAATTTGCAAAGCGGTTGCAAACATATGTGCTTCCGGCAGCGGAATACGCCCCGCCATTTCAAGCGCCGCCTGCCCCAACGGTACACCAATTTTCTGATTTTCATAGATGCGCATCATTTCATCGCGCAAAGGACCTTCAAATTCGCGCGCCACCATGGCAATGGCTTCGCTGATCGGCATCCCCGCTTGCAGCAACCGCACCGAAGCATCCAGCGCGTCGGCAAATTCTTCCAAAAACTGTCTCTGCCGGCGGCCCGCACGCCATTTCAAAAACAATTTTGGCACCCCCAGAAACGCTGTGATCGCAATAAAAACCAAAGCAATGCTGGGCCAGCCGGTCAAAAAAGACATTAAGCCGTATACAATCGTGGCAAACAGCAGCGACACAAGCCAGTAGCGCGTGGCAGAAGCTTCGATACCGGCTTGCATCATCTGGTCTTTTAAACTGGTGCGGTCTTTTTTCTTGGCCGCTTCGGAGGCTCCGGCCTCTTTCAACTTTTGGGCAATATCTGCCCGCTGGCGGGCAAGCTGCTTATCCTTGGTTTCTTCGCGTCCGGTCCGGTCGCGGGCAATCACCGACATATAGCGCGCCTGCTTTGCCTGACGCTGGTTCACAACCGTGGCAAAAACACCCGCACCAAGCAGGATCACAAGAACGGATATCGCTGTGATCACACCGATCATTCAAGTATACGCCTCCGCCATAACATCCAGCAGCTTCTTCTCGAGGCCGAACATACGGGCGCGCTCGAACAAAATCGGGCGCAAGCCGCTGGATTTTTGACGGCCCGTAATACGTCCGAATTCATCTTCGCCTTCAAAATCAAAACGGAACAGATCCTGCATGGTGACGACGTCACCCTCCATCCCTGTAATCTCGGTCACATGCGTCACCTTGCGCGAACCATCTCGCAGGCGCTGCACCTGAATAATCACGTTCACGGCAGAGGCAATCTGTTCCCGTACCGCCGCCGTCGGCAGGTTCAAGCCCCCCATGGCAATCATGTTCTCCATACGCGACAAGGCCTCGCGCGGGTTGTTGGCGTGCACAGTACCCATGGAGCCATCGTGGCCCGTATTCATGGCCTGCAACAGGTCAAAGGCTTCGGGGCCCCGCACCTCACCCACGATAATTCTATCCGGGCGCATACGCAGACAGTTTTTAACAAGGTCACGCATGGTTACCTCGCCCACGCCTTCAAGGTTTGGCGGGCGGGTCTCAAGACGCACCACGTGCGGCTGTTGCAGTTGAAGCTCGCAGGCATCCTCGCAGGTCACAATCCGCTCGCCTTCGTTAATATAGCGCGTCAGACAGTTCAGCATGGTGGTTTTGCCAGAACCTGTACCGCCCGACACCAGCACATTCGCACGGCAATTGCCCACAATTTTAATCATCTCCGCGCAGTTGGGGGTCATGGCATTGAAGCCGACAAGTTTGTCCAGTGTCAGTTTATCTTTGGCAAACTTACGAATGGTCATCGTGCAACCATCCACCGCCAGTGGCGGGATGATCACGTTCACGCGCGACCCATCCGGCAAGCGCGCATCGCATATCGGGCTTGATTCATCAACACGGCGACCAATCACGCCCACAATACGCTGGCAGATTGTCAGCAAATGCTGGTTATCACGGAATTCAATTTTCGCCCGCTGAATTTTGCCGTGCAATTCAATATAAATTGTCTTCGGCCCGTTGATCATGATGTCGGCGATGCCTTCCATCTCGAGCAATTCCTCGAGCGGGCCAAAGCCCAGCATATCATCTGCCGCTTCTTTGGCGATCTGCGACAGCTCGGCCGGCGTCACATCCAGCCCGCGGAATTGGCCAATTTCCTGCACGGCTGACAAAATTTCGGCACGGGCGGCTTCCGCATCCATCCGCGCCAGTGATTTCAAGTCGATCCCGTCACGCAAATCTGTCCAGATTCTTTTGCGCGCGCGGTCCATGCGCGGGTTTGGCGGCGTATTGCTGGGTGCACCGCTGGCTTGTGCCTGTGCCTCCATCTTTTGCGGGGCTTGTGCGGCGGGCTTGGGCGTGGCGGATCGTTTGGGCGTTTCTGCGGCCGGCACAGCACTGGCATCATCGGCCGGTGCCGCTACATCCGCAGGCGCTGCCGCCGCTTCTTGCGGGGCATCTTTTTCTGGCTCTGCTTCCGGGCTGGGTGCCGCCGCGGGTTTGAGCGGTGTATCATTTGAGCGTTTTCCAAACATGGATCGAGACGCTGCTCCTTATGTTATGACGTTACTTGCCTTTGCCCAATGCACGCAACAGGCTGAAGCCGCCGTCTTTTTTACCCTTGGCATCCGCGTGTAAAAAGATGCCGGCCGCACGTTCTGCCACCGTGTTCAGGGCTTTCATCATATCTTGTGCAGATTTATTCTCACCGACCGGTTTGCCTGCTGTTTCACTGCCCATGATGATTTTTGGCGCATAGGGCAAAGACGCGGACGGTTCCAGATCCAGTACTTTTTTAATATCGGCCAAGGGCACCTCATCGGCAGCCGGCATCCCCTGCTTGTTCATCACAAGGGCGACATTTTTAAGATCATTTCGCAGATGTTTCATTTCATTCAACAGCGTGCGGCAATTGCGCAAGGCCGTGATATGCGGTGTCGAGACCACCACAACCTGCGCAGCCCGCGCCAGCACACGTTTTTGAATAGCCGGTGCTGCGGCAGACAGATCCACCACCACCACCGGATATTTTTTCATGACACGGTCCAAAAACGCTTCCGCGCTATCCGCGTCAGGGCGATCACCCAGCAAAGGATCACCGCCAAAAACCATGACATCCAGGTTATCTGTCATGTGCTGCACCAGACGCTTCAGATCATCATCGGTGCCGGATTGACCAACGCGCACAGCTTCTGCCAGCGTTGTCGAAGGCTCCAGCCCGCAACCCACACCCAAACTGCCCGCGCTGCCTGCCATATCCAGCAACAACGTTTTTTGTTTCAGCGTATCGGATACACGCCACGCCAGCATTTGCGTGACAATGGTTGTGCCCACGCCGCCTTTACTGCCGGCGACGGCCACAAGACGGCTGCCATCCAGCCCACGCTTTTCAACCAAGGCTTTGGCAATCACGCCCGTTATTTCTTCAGCTGAAATAGGACGCACAAGATAATCACGCACGCCCATACCGACCAAACTGCGGTAGAGATGGACATCGTTGGTGGGGCCGATAATGACGGCATCTGTGCCTTCGGCGCATACTTCGGCCAAAGCCCCCAGCTGTGCTGTGAAGTTTTCGCTGATGTCATTTGTCTCGATAATAATCAGCTCTGGCGACGGCACCTGGCCATAGCGCTCCACCGCCGCTTCAATACCGTTGCGGATAATATCAACCTCAACGCGCGCAAAACGCCAGTCTTGTGATAAATCTTCGGCTGTTTTTGCGGTACCATCATCCAGCGCAAAAACATCTATGCGCGAAGCGGGCAACAAAATGGAGGTAATATCATCTGTCATGCTTTAACCCCCGCCACCAACAGCACTTGCCGTGCCACCTTGAATGCGTTCATTGGGTGTACCGGAAATATGGCCTTCAACCAAACCACCTTGGCGGCGCGCTTCGCTCTGACCGGAGCCGCTTGCACGGCCCATCAAATCTTGCGGGTCCACAATCATTTTACTGAAAGCCGTATTGGTTTCACAGCCCACACGGTACTGGTGCACGTCTTCGAGTGAATCAGCGCCGTTGTACCCTGTCAAACGGCGGCAGCCTTCCGGTGGCATGGCCGAGAGCGCCGGATAGCTGATCACAGCCGTGTTCAAAAGCCGTGCGTCTTCCACGCCGACATAATCTGCGGTTACGCTTTTAATGCCCTTGCGCTGCAAAGCCTGCACCCAGATTTTGCCCTGACGCTTGGCATCCATTTCATCCATCGGACTGCCACTGCGATAAGGCACCACAACGGCCACGGGCCCACGCCCGTTCAAGCTATGGTCGCGCGCGATGGCTTCGACCGTTGCCGCATCAAACTGTGTCGGATCGATCCGGACTGTTTTGACTTCTTCGCCAAGACGGATTTGTGCGGTTTCAAGTTGCGACGGCGTTGTCATGTCACAGCCTGTCAGCAACAGGACGGACAGCAACATACCGCAATATGTGTATAATCTGGACATCTGCATCGCACTCTCCTTGAATACGCCTAGTCTACAATATAGCCGTAAGATGCGCCGTTGCCTACATTCGTCGCCGCTTTCTTGCCATAAACAGATTTAAGGTTATGCATGAAGCTACGCGACAAGGCATCGCCCGTATTCCGGCGCGGCATTTGTGCGGCCACTGGTATCACATTTGTTTCCGGCGGAATGTTCGGGATCGCTTGAATATCCTGTGCCTCGGCGTAGCGCTGTGCCGGTACGGCCACGGCTTCTGCATAAGGCTTCACAATGTACGGTGTGACCACGATGATCAACTCGCTCTCCCCGCGGGAGAATGATTTTGATTTAAACAATTCACCCAAAATCGGTACATCTTTCACACCGGGCAGACCATTAAATGAATCCAGCGTGTCGGATTTGATCAGACCCGCAATCATCAACGTGCCGCCACTGCCCATTTGCACGGTTGTATCCGCACGGCGAACCGTCAAACCGGGAATACGTGTCCCGATCAGCGTCAACCCGTCCTCGTCAGAGCGGGCCGATACTTCGGTAGAAAGTTGCAAGGAAATTCTGTCTTTGGACAGCACTGTCGGTGTAAAATCGAGCGCCACACCGAATTCTTTAAATTCGATGGTCACGTTCCCATCCTGGTCGCGGCCAACAGGTACCGGAAATTCACCACCAGCCAAAAAGCCTGCGGTTTCACCGGAAATAGCGGTCAGGTTCGGCTCCGCCAAAGTATTCACAAGACCATCACGTTCTAGCGCCTGCAAACCAACCGTCAAGGGCCCCAGCGGGCCGCCTGGATCCATCATCACAGACCCCGTGGCAAAAGGCGCTGTTAAAGCCGTGGCACCTGCCAGTGCCAGACTGCTGCGGCCACCGGTCGCATTGAGGCTTGTATTAATACCGTATTCACGCAAGACACGGCGCTGCGCTTCGATCACCTTGACCTTCAGCATCACCTGCTGCTCACCCTTAACATGCATCAAATCCACAATTGGGCGGTTGGCCTGACTGGCAAAGCGCGAAGCCAAATCACGCACCTGATTTGCAACAGCCGGTGTGGAGACATCACCACGCAAGATAATATCCTCGCGCACAGTTTTTACTTCAACATCTTCGTCCGGAAAAAATTCACGCACAGCGTCTATAAGCGTTTTTTCGTCGGCACGTACACGCACAGAAATATCTGCAAGCTGATTGCCCTGTTCATCAAAAGCCAGAACGTTGGTATCCCCGATGGCTTTTCCCACAATGTATAACCGGCTGGAGCGCAAAGTTCCCACATCAGCCACCGCTGGATTGGCGACCAGCACATCGGCGACAGACTGGCCCAAATCCAGCGTATCGGCACGGCCCATGGTCAGGGATACCGTTTTATTAATTTTTCCGGCCCCTTGTGCCACGACAGAAAGACCGGACAAAAGACCGATCAAAAAGGTCACGCTCAGAATTTTAACGAAAGATGACGGCATGGTCATTCTCCTGCGGTTTTCGGCGTTTCGCGCACGGGCACGTTCATAATGGTCGTGCCGTTGTACATGCGTACCGTATTGCTTGATGTTCTGGATTGTTTCACAAGTTCGTTCAGCCTTTTAACGACATCACTGGTTGTGGAATCTGTTGTAAACGGCACCGGGACGGAACGCGGGCTGTCCTTGTCGCCAATGCGGCGCAAGGCAAGCGTGATATCGCCCATCATATCGGCGAGTGCCAGAATTTGCGCGCCTTCTTGCGAGACTTCAACCGTGACTGTTTTTGCAATCTTGGCTTCACGTTCGGCATCTTTGGCATTTTGGTCAACAGCCAGCACGCGCACATTGCTCAACACCGTCTGGCTGGCAAAGCGACGTACATATTCGTTCGCGTATTGTTCGGAACCTGTCGGCAGGCGTGGCACGTAAGATAAAATAATATCCACATTATCGCCAGGGGCCACAAAGCCACCTGCCATGGTGCTGGCCTTCACAGAAACAGCAACCGCCCGCATTCCCGGACTGATAAGGGCTGCCAGAAAATTATTGCCGCCCTTTGTATCGGGGATCAGCGCCTGTTTGGTCACAGGCTCGCCCGCTTCTATATTACGGCGCAGTGGCGCATCGTATACATCCAGCTTGTCCAGGTCTTCTTGCTCGCTCTTGAGGATCACCCCTTGAAACGATGCGGATTCAGGCCACGCCTGCCAGCGCACATCGGCGGATTTAAGATTTTCACCGACCAGCATTTTTTTGCGCGCCACCAGAATATCAATCGTCGCAGGTGCCGATGCACCCTGCTTCGGTGACAGCTTCGATTGCACGATGAGCGCGACTGTCATTGCGACAACCAATGCGCCCCCCATAATCATTAAAACGCTTTTATTCATGTTATCTCCCCAAAGAAACCGCGGTTCCTTTTACTCCCGCTTCTATTCTTGCACGGAAACCACACCGTCTGTCCAGAAAAAATTGTGTGTTTTTAATGAATTATTCTGATTAGTTCATCTAATTGATGAAATGCAAAGCCAGTATGGAAAATAGCGCCCCAGGCCCCCGCTGTAATGGCAATGCCGTAAGGTACTGCATTTCCACCATCTTGCACCGTTGCGGCCCAGCTGCCGACGCGCGGGTTTTTGACAGGCTTGTATTTGCGCAACACCAGTGACAGAACACCCAGCACGCCACCCACAATTGCCATATACAAAACAAACGGCATCAATCCCTGCAATCCAATCCATAGAGCCAAGGCCGCGCCATACTTCGCATCACCGGCCCCCAGCATGTTCCAGACAAACATCACATAGGTGATGACCAAAAACACCAGCATGGCCCCAAGATGTTCCCACCACGTGCCGAAGGCATCAGGCATAAAAATAAACGCCGGAAAAAAAGCCGCAAAAATCAAAGCGACATAAAGGTTGGGAATACGCAGCCCGCGCACATCAGATATGCAGGCCAGCACAGTGATGACACCCACCGCCATTGTCAAAAGAACACCGGGCATTTTATAATTTTTCCATCATGCACCGCTGATCATAAAAGACAGGTCATCGATCAATTCGGTCACTTCACTGCCAAGCGCAAAAACAACGGCCACAATGGCAACCCCCACAGCTGCAGCAATCAAAGTATATTCAATCACCGTTGCCGCACGGTGATTTTTCACAAATTGTGAAACAATGGAAATAACCTTGCTATATATACGTTTCAAAAAACACCCTGAAAATACCTATCTTTCCATCATAGGAAATCCATCTTAACACCCCGTTAAAAAAGAAACCCGCCCTTGCGGGGCGGGTTTCTTTTCTTCAAGCAAAAGCAGACTAGCCGCTCGCGCCGGAAATTCTGTCAGACATGTTCTGGAACAGATCGCGCAGATCCGAACCGAATGTGAAAACAACAACGGAAATGGCAACCGCAATACCGGCCGCAATCAAGCCGTATTCAATCGCCGTCGCGCCCTTTTCGGAACGCACAAAAGATTGTTTGTAAGCCAAAAGTTTCAACAGCATTTTTCCCTCCATGGAAAATTTTGTTTTGAATGTGAACCCAAACCCTATACTTCCATCGTAAGCCCGCAGGTTTTAAGATTCGGTAAATAACAGGCTCTCTTTGGTTAACTTCCGAGTATAAAAATGACTTATCCCCGCTTCTTCACTTCTTTTAAAATAAAATCCCGATAGATAAAAAGTAAATAAAATTTTTTATATTATTTACGACCGTTTCTATACTGGGCCCTATCTTTTCGGTGTAAAGTTAACGCAACCCCTTTATTTGCCGCATTATTCAACAATGTGCAACTGGCTCAGCTGGTTGGCAATATTTTCGAAAACGTTTACCAGATCTTGGTTACTGGGCGCATCAAAATACATTTCTTCCTTGGTTGCACAGTTTCTGAACAACGTGCGCGTGCTGTTGCTGATGCCGGACTGAAACGTAATTGTATAGAGCGTGACTCCCTCCGCTTTCATATTGTTACAAACAGTTGTCACTTTATTATTCAGGTTATTCGCCGATAATCCGGGATTTTCGCCATAGGCCGAATAGGTATTGTATGGCACGTTATCGCCATCTGTCATCAGGATGACCGTTTTGCTCCAATCCACATCATCATAAGCAGCGCCTTCTGTGAAAGGATAGGTTGGCGAAATAACACGCCAGCCCCAGACCAAGCCTACGTTAATATAAGTGTTCCCTGTAGCCTGCAGCCCGTCAATGGCGGCCTGCAAGGCGGCCTGATTATTGGTCAAAGGCACAATACGGTTATTGGTGCAGCCATTGTTGGGATTATTATTGCTATATGAATTACAGCTGCCATTTTTCTTATAGCTGCTGCAAATCTGTGGGAAGCGATACATTTGCCAGCCGGGGCTGGCATCATCGGTCACATCGCGCCCACTGCTGCGCTCCCGTATGCATCCACGCCAGTTGCTGGTGGTGCCGGATGTGCCACTGTTGTACTGAATGTTGGATGCAGGATTAATATAATCATCCGATCCTGGCCAGAGAATAAATCCAGTGTCATAAGCGGCCCCACCGGGTTCCAGCCCCACGCCATAGCTACCGACGTTAACACTGGCGCTAAAAGGGACAATGCCGACCTTGAGATATTCCAAATCGGAAATGCGATCGAACATAATATTTAAAAAATTGGTAGATGCCGTTTTCAAGGCACTGATGTTATTACCCGCCATGGAGCCTGTGACGTCCAGCACCAAGACCACTTCCACACCACCCAGTTCGCGTTTGACAGTTGTGGTCTGGTTTACATCTACATATTCCTTGCCCATGATGGACATAAAAGTGGTTTTAACGCGCGCACTGGCCTGCACCGTGACGGTGCCATCCCCAAGAATAACATCGACGTTGAAAGTATTACCCAAAGCGCCTTCAGGATAATTGGCTTCCAGAAAATTCATGACCTGTTCTTCAATGTCATCCGCATCGCCGGTTGTGCTGCCGGCAGCAAGGGCCGCCTTGTCAACCGCATTTGCCAAGCGTGTTTTGACGTTATAGGCCTGCGCCAAGTCAACGGCCACACCTGCGGCACCAAAAAACATCGGAATAGAAAGCGCAAAAACAATTGCCGTGGCGCCCGCCGTTTGCGTCGTAAATCGGCACAGCTGCAATTTCAAAGTCCGCCAGAAAAGATATTTCATGGTTTATTCCTTTTGCACAAAAAGCCCTTTGCGCCCCCGCACATAAGCTTCTTCATGCATTTGAATGTCATTAATCATAAACCCGCTAAAATAGGGCCTGAAAAGATACTCGACGGTGACTGCAATCACGCCTTCGTTTTGCAGGCCCAGGCCTTCGCTGCGGTCCAGCACTTGCGTATTTTCCGACATGTTCTGCGTTTCCCGCCAACGCACCGTTGGCTCCAATGTGGAACCAACGAATTGTATACCCGCAATATCCACGCCATATGTGCCCGTGTTATAAGGCATCAATGCCAAACGCCCTGCCACGACCGCATCTTGTATCTGTGCTTCTGTCACGCTTCTATCCCGCGCCAGCAAGTCTGCAATAATCTGGCACGATGTTGTGACCTTCTGGTTTGTCACGAGCGCCGTGCCCATATCAATCATGCCGCACATGACACCCACCATGACCGGAAAAAGAAACCCGGCTTCTATCGCAGCATTCGCGCTGTCCTGCTTGATAAATTTAACAAAGCGCCGCATCGCTATTCTTCCCCGAACGTATAAGGCTCGGCCTTCAACACTGACATGGACATATGCATCATGCTATTGCTTTCGCTGCCCGCAGTCATCAAGCTGCCGATAAAGGGGGTCAGAAATTCATAGCGATAAACAGTGCGTACCATCACAATATCGTTGGAATTACCCACACTGAAATCGGCGGGCACCAAATTGCCATCTTCGTCAAACTCGGGCTCGTAGGTTTCTGCCGCACCAAAGGTGCCTTCGGATACGTTGATGACTTCATACTGGATCTTCGAACAATCCAGCATGGCATCCACATGGTCGCACAAGGCCTCACGGAATGCCGTTTCCGGATCACCTGACAACTGCGCTTGCCCTGTGCGGATCAAACGCGAAGCTGCCGCGGAACCACCTTCCAGCACGGTACCGGCGGCAAAGAACAGCGCCATTTCAATGGTGCCAATCAACAACAGAAAAAACGGCATCGCAATCAATGCGAATTCAACGGCGGCAACACCTTCTTGCCTGCGGAATAATCTGTTGAGTTGTGTCAGCATGTTTTGCCCCGGCAATACTGCCCGTGCCCCCTTGGTGCGGGATTTCGGCCAGTCTCTCCCTTAACCTTTCTATTCTACGCCTGTCTTTTTTAACGAGTCGTTAACGATATTTGAAAAATCCTGATATTTCAGTTGTTTAAAATTTTATGCATTTTAAAAAGCCTCAAGCTTTTTGTCCTGCAATGCCCGGGCCCCATTTGCGCACCAGTTCTTGCTGGCGTTTTTCAATATCCTTCAGCCGCTTTTCATTCCGGCGCACCATCATGCCCGCCACAATAGGCGGAACATAAAAATAAATGGCCCAGCCAAAGGCAGCAGCCACATAAGCAATCATCAGCGTTTGCGGCTGCAACAGCAAGGCAATCGCTTGTTCAATTCTTCCGCCTTTTTCCCAAAGCGTCAGTGCAGCGGGGAGTGTGCCTACCAAATTCATCGCCCCCACGGTCATGCCCGCTGTCCTTTGCCCCTGCGTATCCACAAGAGAAGCCACAAAAGCCGGCAGCATACAACCGCAGAACAACACCGTTGTGGGAAAGAAAACCATGGCCACCACCAAAAGGCAGAAAATGGCAAAACGGACAGACCAGGGTGCTTTTTGACTCTTTTTTTGCTGCGGCATTTAGGCACCCCACCAAAAATGCAAGGCGACAATCGCCAGCAGACTGCAAGCAGCCAGCACCGAAGAAACCAGCATAGCCACTTGACGGCCTGCCGCCAGACCAAAAGTTTTGCGCCGCGACAACTGATTAAAAATCCCCTGCCCTTCCCGTGATAACAAAGCAAATTCTCGGCGGGCCACCGCATAGCGGTGCTGGTCATCCTGCACCAGTGCAGGCGCATCCACCATCTCTAAAATAGCGTTTAAATTACCGCTATCGGCCAGTGTCGCCAGTTTTTGCAAGACCGCCTGACGCAAATCATGGTCGTGAAAACGCTCGACAGCAGGGGCCATCAATGAGATCAGCCAATCGCCCAATGCAGGCACCGGCGCAATCTGAAAGCGCCGCTGAATGGCCGCCAGAGTCCGGACAATACCGATCAACTGATAGGCCCGGTCATGCGAAATAATGTGACCCAGATGCGGGTCAATCATTTTTGGTTCGCGCACGGAAATAAAAGAAATCATGTGACGGTCCAGCACCTGATCCGGCCGCTTGCCTGACTTTGCAAGCCCTTCCAATGCCAGCAGCAAATGTCCGGGGCTTAGCACATAATAATCCCGCAACTGCGCACTTAGGCAGACCGTTTCTTTGTTGAGCAGGTAAACAATCCGCTCCATGCCATAGCCCGGCATTTTTTGCGCCAGAAAGTTCCGGCATTTTTCAAAAATTGTAATAATCGCGCTGGCATCTGTAATTTCTTCAAAACGCTGGTTCACCCAGTTATTGAACAACTGCAAAGCGACCAGTTCCGCATGGACCTGTACGTCTTCATCACGCGCCATAGCATCCGCGAGTGCCGTTCCAAATCCAGCTGGAAAAATAGACAACCCTTTGTAGCGCACCGGTGCCAACGGATCAAGCGCGAGGCAATAACTGGCCACAACGCGCTCCCTTGATGAGCCATCTTCTTTCTGGCGGCACTTTTCAATACGGTCTTCCAGATCACGATCTTCAAAATTGCGTTTTAACCAGAGACTGAAATTATCTTTTTCAAGTGCCCCCGCCGCATCTGAAATATGCGCGGCGAAGCTCACGCCCAATGTTCTTAAATCCCAATACTTGCGATCGCGAAAAACATAAGGACGTGACGCCGTCAGGGTAATATGCGGCTGTTTGGCACTCAATCGCCGGCCTTCCAGCCAGCGCAGCACATCATCAAGCCCCCAACGGCCATTTTCGTCATCGTGCAAAACACCGCGCAGGAATTCAGTTATGTCACTGGAGATACGCTCGCTGCCCACAACACAGGCATAGGTGCCATGCTCGATTTTATTGCTTAAAATTTGCTCGGCCGTTTTACCACCAAACGGATTAAACCCACGCAACGCCATGGCAACCGAAATACCCAATGTATAAAGGTCATTCCTGATTGTGCCCTGCCCACGGCCAGAAGGCTGCGCCATGGAACGCTCAATCGTTTCAAACGCAATATTCAGGCGAAAGCCCGGCGCGCTCGAAATACACTCCCCAAGGATTGCCATTTCTGATCCCTCGGCACCGGCCAGAAAAATATTATCCGGCGACAACCCGCCGTGCACAATTTCCGATGTGTTCAATTCACGCAGCACTTCAACAGCAGGTGCAATCAAGGCATTGATAATCCGGTCCCCGCTGATACGCTGCACACGGCTGCCATCCGGCGCCATCAAGCGCTTGGCGGGTGGCATATCAAAAACAAGAGCAAACAGCTGGCGGCCTTCCGGCTTCCAATTCACGACACCGGCTGCACGCAGCTTCAACAAATGCGGGCTTTTGATGTTTTGATATGTAGCAATCGCTGTAATACGGGGCCCGCGACTGCGGCCACAAAGAAGCGCCAGCTGCTGGCCGTTTTCACGGGTATCTTTTGCTTCAAACGCGCGGGTTTCAAAACTGGCGAGAGACTCAAGCGGTTTGCCTGGGAAAATTTCGACATCGCGCCCCACCATGACGCGGCTATCCCCCCCGCCATTGGTGACATAATAACCGTCATCTGCCGCACGGCGCATTCCGCCGCCGGATGGCTCGGTAAAATCACGACTGATATGTGGCAGTGCCTCGCGTACGGCCATAAATTAAAACCCCGGCTTTCAGTCTAACCACTCTGGTACAGTTTTGCATTCAAAACCTGTGCCAGACCAGCCGTGATAGCACGCAAAAGGTAAAACATATGTTAAAGAACGGGCATTTATCTCAAGGCCCGGCTTATAAACCGCCCAAGGCAACGAGCTTCAGTTCAAGATAATCTTCGATGCCGTATTTTGAACCCTCATGCCCGATACCGGATTGTTTCCAGCCGCCGAAGGGTGCCTGCGGTGCCACAACGGACACACTATTGGCACCTACCATGCCGTATTCCAAAGCTTCCGACATACGCCAGATACGGGCCATACTGGTTGTATAAAAATAAGCGGCCAGCCCATATTCCGTATTATTGGCAAAAGCAATAACCTCATCCTCTGTTTTGAAACGGAAGACAGGTGCCAGCGGGCCAAAAGTTTCTTCACTGAAACAAGCCATATCGGGCGTGGCATTGGCCACCACGGTGGGTTCAAAAAACGAATGGCCCAAAGCATGGCGCTTGCCGCCTGTTGTCAGCTTGCCGCCCTTGGCCGTTGCATCGGCCAGATGCTGTTCTACTTTCTCAACACCCTTCTGGTTGATCATGGGGCCCAGATCAATATCGCCCTCCATCCCGTTGCCGATTTTCATTTCTTTTACGGCGGCTGTGAACTTTTCGATGAAGGCATCGTAAATACCCGCTTGAACAAAAATGCGATTGGCACAAATGCAAGTCTGACCGCTGTTGCGATACTTGGAAATAATCGCCGCCGGTACAGCAAGGTCCAGATCCGCGTCATCAAACACAATAAATGGCGCATTCCCGCCAAGCTCCAGCGATACTTTTTTAACAGTGCCCGCTGCCTGTGCCATCAATAATTTGCCAATGGCGGTAGAACCTGTAAAACCGATTTTTTTCACAACCGGATTTTCTGTCATTTCTTTGCCAATCGGCGGTGCGTCGCCTGTGACGATGTTAAACACACCTGCCGGAATTCCCGCACGCTCTGCCAGCACAGCCAGTGCCAATGCAGAAAACGGTGTCAATTCGGACGGTTTCAAAACAACCGTGCAACCCGCCGCCAGTGCAGGGCCGGATTTACGGGTGATCATGGATGACGGAAAATTCCAGGGTGTGATCATGGCCGATACACCAATAGGCTGTTTCAGCGTGATCAAACGGTGCGTGGGATTATGTGTCGGGATAATATCACCATAGACACGACGGCCCTCTTCAGCCATCCATTCGACATAGCCAATACCGGATTGAATTTCGCCCTTGGCTTGGGCCAAAGGCTTGCCCTGCTCCGCCGTTAAAATGCGGCACAGGTCATCCAGATGTTCTGTTTGCAAATCCGCCCAGCGTTTTAAAATTTTCGCGCGGTCAGCCGCCAGTATTTTTTTCCATTTTGCAAAAGCCATATCCGCTGCTGCGATTGCAGCCTTGGTTTCTGCGGCCCCCATGTTCGGGACAGCCCCTAGAAATTCACCTGTGGCCGGATTGTATACTTCGATTGTCTTGCCACTTGCGGCGTCTACCCATGCACCATTGATATAGGCCTGCTGACGAAAGAGGTCCGGATCTTTCAGTTTCAGCGCGGCAAGTGTCGCATTCGGGCGGGGGGTAGCATGGGACATAACAATCTCCTTGATAAATAGGGCGTATCTTAATATGGCCCGTTTTAGAAGGTACGGCAAGGCCGCGCCACATGTATACAACTCCCTGATAAATAACGCTTCGCAACACAAATGGGAGCGTTTTTTTTCATAGCCATTGACCAGATGTTAAGGCCATTGCGTTAAAATGAAATGCACAAGAGGGCAGGAACACATATGCAACTGCATGAAAAACTGGAAGCCTTTATCGACCGCAGCCTAAAGATGAAACAAGCGCTTGGCAAAGAGCCCGTTTTGCATCAGGCCTTCGTTGGCCCCGTGGGGTCTGGCAAAATGATGCATGCCCGCATTTATGCCCAGCGCCTGCACGACGTGGGTTTGACACCGGATGCCCCTATCGAAATCAATTGTAGTGAGTTCAGTTTTATCGGTCAGGCCGCGCAGACTTTTAGCAAAGCTGCAGAAAATTCAACACTGATTGTCGATGAAATAGATAAAATAGCCTCCGGCATTTTTGGACAGGAAGCAATCAGTAGTCTTTTACAAATCATGGAAAGTAAAAACTGCCACGTTATTTTAGTGGGCGATGCAAAAGGCATGGAGGCAATCATGCGATCGAACCCCGGGTTAAAAGCCCGTATGCCCGCACCATTTGATGTGCAAAACCCCGACGGACCAGAGATACCCAACACACCAGAGACATGGGGCGCCGATGTGACCCTGAAAAATGCCATCAAACCGCTACGCCCGATCAAACTGATGCGTACGCCGAGGCCGGTCTAGACGACATAAATAAAGCAGGGATTAAGCCGCGTGTTTCACAACTTCGCTGAGAGCGGCCAGTTTGGCGCGTGTGACATCCATTTCGCGCTGCACATGCGCACGCTTTACGGCATCTTCTTTGGCAAATTCCAAATCATCTTCCAGATTTTTCAAATCTGCCGACAGTGCGTCACGGTCAAGATCGGATACGCTGATCGCTTCTTCGGCCAGAACGGAACATTGTGTGCCCGTGACATCGGCAAAACCGCCGGAGACGAAAATACGCTGCACATCCCCCTCCGCAGATGTCACTGTTACAACGCCCGGGCGCATGGAAGACAGCAAAGGCGCATGATCAGCCAACACGCCGAAATCACCATCTTCGCCGGGAACAATCACCATGCGCGCATCGATAGACGCCAGAATTCTTTCCGGTGAGACCAGTTCGAACTGGAAGGTTTTATCGGTGAGTGCATCAGCCATATCTCGACGCCTTTGTTATATCCGTTTTTCTTACGCAGCCGCTTTTGCCATTTTCTTGGCTTTTTCGACAGCTTCGTCGATGGTGCCCACCATGTAGAAAGCCGTTTCCGGCAGGTGGTCGTAATCGCCGTTGACGATGCCCTTGAAGCCTTTAATGGTTTCTTCCAGCTGGACGAAAACACCCGGTGTGCCGGTGAAAACTTCGGCAACGTGGAAAGGCTGGGACAGGAAGCGCTGAATTTT